>Ga0105048_10012214_pt1 | contig 13492 bp, 10 predicted proteins | sample MAT05_FD_78382 | JGI IMG/M metagenome (GOLD analysis project Ga0105048, IMG submission 78382) | Freshwater microbial communities from Lake Fryxell liftoff mats and glacier meltwater in Antarctica - MAT-05 | ecosystem: Environmental > Aquatic > Freshwater > Ice > Liftoff microbial mat | place...
CGGGTGGCCGAGTTGGAAGCCCAATGGGCCCGGGTGTGCGGCACACGCCATGCCATCGCCATCGTCAATGGCACCGCCGCGCTGCACGTGGCCATGCTGGCCCATGGAATTGGACCCGGCGATGAGGTGATCACCACGCCGTTTACGTTCATAGCCTCGGTCAACAGCATTTTGTATGTCGGAGCCAAACCCGTGTTCGTCGACATCGACCCCGACACGTTCAATCTCGATGTCAGCCAGATCGAAGCCGCGGTGACGCCGCACACCAAAGCGGTGTTGCCGGTGCATCTGTATGGCCGACCGGCCGATATGGAACCCATTCTGGCGCTGGCGGCGCGACATGGACTCAAGATCATTGAAGATGCGGCCCAGGCGATTGGGGCCCATTACAAAGGCCGGCCGGTGGGAAGTTTTGGCACCGCCTGTTTTAGCCTGTATGCGACCAAAAACGTGATGAGCGCTGAGGGCGGCATGATCACGACCGACGACGATGAGATTGCGCGATTGTGCCGGCTGCTGCGCCAGCACGGCAGCGAGCGGCGCTATTATCACGACATGCTGGGCTTCAACTTTCGCTTGAGCGACCTGCACGCGGCCATTGGCCTGGCCCAACTGGGACGCCTGAAAGACCTCACCACCAGGCGACAGGCCAATGCCAGAACGCTCACCCAAGGCATCAATAATCCGCTGGTGATCACACCTTTGACCGACAACACGCCGGGGACCGACTCGGTGTGGCACCAGTACACCCTCCGCGTGGTGGGGATGGATCGCGATGCAGCGGTGCAACAACTTACAGCGGCCGGCATTGGCACCAGCATCTTCTACCCCGTGCCGGCCCACCAACAACGCCACATCGTCGAGATGGGCTATGCGCAGGGTGTGGCGTTGCCAGTCGCCGAACAGATTGCGAACGAGGTACTATCGCTGCCGGTGCACCCCGCGCTCAGCGAAGACGATTTATCCAGCATCATTGCCGCCGTCAACACCCTTCATTGAACGTAAGTTAGTGACCAGAAGTAAATGCCACATTTCAAAACGATGCCAACTTGAAGTAGGTCAAAGCAAATCGCTTAAGCCGTCATTCCCGCGGAGGCGGGAATCCAGGCGCAACCCCGACGCTACCGTAACTGGGAGGCCTGGATTCCCTGTCACCCTCGCGGAGGCGGGGGCTCGCGGGAATGACGGGGTTACTCAATGACTTCCCTTGGACGATGCACTCACTTAAGGAATTGACGTTTTGAAATGTGGCTATTACTTTTGAGTACTAACGCAAACCAACCTGAACGCTCTCAAATCAACTCTTTGAAAACATGAAAATACTGGTCACCGGCGGTGCCGGGTTTATTGGATCGCACAGCGCCGAAGCCTTGCTATCAGACGGACATTCGGTTCGCGTGTTGGATAACTTGAGCACGGGCTATCTGGAGAACGTGCCGTCCGAGGCCGAGCTGTTGAAAGGCGATATCAACGACGCCGATGCCGTGCTGAAGGCGGCGCGCGGCTGCGACGCGGTGCTGCATCTGGCTGCGCTGATCAGCGTGCCGCAATCGGTCAGCCAACCCATCGAAACCCTGCACACCAACACGATGGGCACGGGCAACGTCCTGGAGGCCGCTCGCAAGCTGGGTGTGCGCCGGGTGGTGCTGGCCTCGACCTGCGCGGTGTATGGCGAGAGTGTGGGCCGCAAGCGCGAGGACATGCCGACCGATCCCATCTCACCGTATGCGGCCAGCAAACTCATGGCCGAGCAAATGGGCCAGCTCTACGCCCGAGCGTATGGCCTGGAGTTTGTGGCCCTGCGCTACTTCAACGCCTACGGATTGCGGCAACGGGCCGACTCGCACTACAGCGGCGTGATTGCGCGCTGGATCACCGCAATTCAGGCCGACGAGCCGTGTATCATTTATGGCGACGGTGAACAAACCCGTGATTTTGTGAACGTGAAGGACATTGCGCGGGCAAACAAAATGGCTTTAATGCATCAGGCAATGCCGACGCCGGCCATGATCTGCAATGTGGCCACTGGGCAATCTGTTACGCTGAATACTTTGTTGCAGACCTTGCAGGATGCGGCTGGCCGGCGAGTGCAAACGATCTATCAGCCGGCGCGATCGGGCGACGTGCGAGAATCATTGGGAACGGCGGAGCGGCTGCGAGCGTGGAATGGGTGGGATGCCGAGATTTCACTGGCTGCGGGATTAGAGGAGCTGGCTAGTTTGCTGTTAAAATCCTGACGAAGTGGGTGGGTTGAGCGGCGTTGCAATACGCCATTTTAGGTACGAGAGATTCGAGTGGCTTATAGAAACGAAGAATAGTCACCAACTAACAGTGACACAAAATACAAATTTCCTAACTGATCTTACGCTTTGCTTGGACTACCACTCAATAAAAAGCACATAACTTGCTAAGTACGCATGCCACTTTGGTGAGAAATTCAACGTAGGGTGCGTTATAAAGAATCTTTCGAGCAGTTAGGAAATTACACAATATACATGCAACAAAATTTAAAGCAGTTTTTGAAACGTTTTCCGCAGCTGGTGAAATACAAACGGGACCTGTATGGGCACATGCATCGATACCGTGAGTGGTGGTATTCGCATGATTTTACTGGGCAGATTAGCGCAACTACCAGCTTAGGCTACAGACTGACAACTCCAAAATACACCGCCAATCGCATGATGCTGGAAAATCGCTTTGAAGAGGCTGAAACGCAAGCCCTACATAAGCACATTCTAGAGTGTGACGTGTTTGTGGATATCGGCTCAAATATCGGCTTCTACGCGTGCATGGCTGGTGCAGCAAACAAACAGGTGGTCGCATTTGAACCGCAGCCCCGCAATTTGCGATTCCTGTATAAGAATATTCAAGATAATCACATTACACGGATAGAGTGCTATCCGATTGGACTCGCTGCTCAACCTGGACTGCTAACATTATATGGTGCATCCGGTCCATCGGCATCACTTTTGACCGGCTGGGCGGGTTACTCGGATCAATTCAAACAAATTATCCCGGTAAATACGCTGGATAACATCCTGGGCGACCGCTTTGTGGGCAAACAGCTTGTTATCAAAATAGATGTTGAAGGCGCAGAGTACGGTGTAATGCAGGGAGCATTGAAAACCATCAACTTATCTCCCAAGCCAATTTGGTTTCTGGAAATTGCTTTGTCTGAGTTTCACCCAGATGGAATCAACCCACACTATCAGGATATATTCCAATTTTTTTGGGATGCCGGATACACCGCAATGATGGCTGATTCTCAACAGCAAGTCGTAACACCAAGCATGGTGAAGGAATGGATCAAACCAAATTCAGATCAAAAGCCTGAAACCTTCAATTATATTTTCACTCCCAATAGAAAATAATCTCTCGCATCGCGAAAAATTCTCGGCTTCGAGCATCTGAAAAGACGCGTTTGGATCGTTTCGCTTAAAAGCTCCTTCTTTAACCTATATGCTGGTCAGTCAGCTTTCGATGTGTTGACCTTGTTGCGAGGTTCACCCTCAGGCAAATTACTTAGATACTGCGTATGCCGCGAACTTTTAAGAATTTATTGGCAAATCTATTAGGCTCAGGCAGTTCAGCGCTAATTGGGTTGCTAAGTATTCCGCTGATCATCCATTTTGTTGGTGCAGAAGCCTATGGGCTAATTGGATTTTACGCCACACTTCAGGGGATTTTTCAACTATTGGATCTGGGCTTTAGCCCCACCATGAGCAGGGAGATGGCTCGCTATTCAGTGCAGCCTGAAAAAAAACAGGAGGCTCGCGATTTAGTTCGCACGCTGGAAATAGTTTATTGGATGCTGGCCTTGGTGATTGGTTTGGGTACAGTCATTGCGTCACCTTTTCTCGCCCGCAACTGGCTTCAATCCCAGACTATTCCAGAGACTGTGATCTTGCAATCATTAGTCATCATGGGCATATTGAGCGCGGTTCAATGGCCCATCACTTTTTATCAAGGTGGCCTCATCGGCTTGCAACATCAAGTCGCTCTTCAGACCGGCAAAGGTATCTTCTCCGCGTTGAGAAATCTTGGTGGAGTTGGCATACTCGCATTTTTTTCTCCAACTATTCTTGCTTTTTTTGTATGGCAAGTGGTTGTGGGAATCATGCAGGTCGTATGGCTCATGTGGTTACTGTGGCACGTCATGCCCAAATCAGTCGACCTTGGTCGGCCTAAGTTTCGTGCCGCGTTACTGAGACAAGTTGGTAACTTTGCGATGGGCATGAGTGGCATTACCTTATTTGGTCTGTTACTGACCCAGATGGACAAAGTGATTCTGAGCCGTTTTCTTCCACTAGAGATTTTTGGCTATTATATTCTGGCCAGCAACCTGAGTTCATTTCTTCGATTAGCCGCTGACCCCATATTTAATGTAGCATTCCCACAATTCTCGGCACTCGTGGCTCAAAATGACTTTTTATCATTACGCCGCAAATATCAATTGATCGCACAACTCATTGCAGTATTGATTATTCCAGCGGCAGGAGCGCTCGTGTTCTTCGCCAAGCCAATTCTGACAATCTGGACACGCAACGCCATTATTGCTGAATCCACGACACCAATTCTGGTGTTGCTGACCTTCGGTACAGCACTCAATTGTCTGATGTTACCTGCCTATAGCCTTAAACTGGCATCCGGTTATACTAGAGTCGCGTTTGCAATAACAGCTACGCTGGCGGTGGTGCTGGTTCCCGTCATTCTGATTATGACACTAAACTTTGGGGCCATTGGGGCGGCATCCGTGTGGGCATTTTTGAATCTCTCGTATGTGCTGATCGGTATTCCAATTACGCATCACTTCGCGTTGAAAGGTGAGGCCATACCGTGGTTCAAATCCGCATTGATCATTCCACTTTCGTGCACGCTGATCGTGTTTCTAGCTTCACTCGGAGGCTTAAGTTTAGTGGCGCCCTTTCTAAGTAATCCATATATTTATTTAGGTAGCATTATTGTGGTTTGGGCGATTGCATTTTTACTATGTGTTCTAGCTATGCCACTGACACGCGAACTGGTTGTTAATCAAAAGCGCAGATTAGCAAGCGTATTAAGTTGAAACCAGAAATCTCAAGGATAGAACATTGAACTGCCAATATTCGTCCTACATTGTTATTTGAACAATCTTAAACATGAAAACACGTAAGACCTGCCGTGTATGCGGCAGTGCCCTCGAACCTATTTTGAATCTAGGCGAGCACTATGTCTCGGATTTCCCTCGCCCTGGGGATGATCTGCCCAGTAAGGCTCCGCTTGATCTGGCATTGTGCAAGCGTTGCCGTCTGTTGCAGTTGCGTCATACGGTTGACCCGAATGAGATGTATCGCAACTACTGGTACAAGAGTGGCACCAACCAGACGATGCGGGGGGCATTGGCCGATATAGCCAACACGGCCGAGACACTGATCCACCTAAAAGAGGGAGATGCAGTGCTGGACATCGGTTGTAATGACGGCACATTGCTCAGCTCTTATCGCACAGGGGGCATCGTCAAAGTAGGCATCGACCCCAGCAACGTCGCCGAGCAGGCACGGGGTGTGGTGGACAAACTGGTGAATGATTTCTTTACCGCCGAGGTCTACCTGAAGGAAATGGGCGACCAACACGCCAAGATTGTCACCAGTATTGCCATGTTCTACGATCTTGAAGATCCCAATCGCTTTGTTTCCGACATCAAGCGCGTGCTGGATCTGGACGGGTTGTGGATCATTCAAATGAGCTATCTTCCGCTGATGCTCAAGACGAATGAGTTTGGCAATATCTGTCATGAGCATCTGGAGTATTACTCGCTTCAATCGCTGGAGTATTTACTCAACCTCCATGGATTTGAGATTGTTGATGTAGAACTCAACGACATCAATGGCGGCAGCCTGCGCGCATATATTCGCAATCGCGGTGCCGATGCGGTCAATTTCGGCGATGCCACCTACCGTGCCTTATCCGCCGACCGTGTGCAAGCCATGCGTGAAGGCGAAGTTAAACTCGGGCTGGCCGAGAAAACCGTCTACGATGAGTTTGCCATGCGAGTTGAACGGATCAAGCATGATACGGTGGATTTTGTGCGTAATGCAGTTGCCCAGGGCAAGAAGGTCTATGTCTATGGCGCATCGACCAAAGGCAATACCGTCCTGCAATACTTTGAGCTGGACCACACCCTGATTACAGCCGCGGCAGAGCGCAATTCGGACAAGTGGGGTCGTGTCACCATTGGGACCAATATCCCGATCATTAGCGAAGCCGATGCCCGGGCCGCCAAACCCGATTACTTCCTGGTTCTACCCTGGCACTTTCTCGAAGAGTTCATGGCGCGTGAGCATGATTACTTGTATTCGGGTGGGCGATTTATTGTCCCGTTCCCATATTTCACGTTGATCTAAAGTGAATTCAAGTATTGAATCTCTACATCGCACTCTTGAGCAAGTGTATGTTGACATACCAAAACGCGTAGTTGTTCCAAAAGCAAACAAGGCATTATCGCACCTTGCAAACCTGGCGCTAGGCCCAATCTATGCCCAAATTGCTTCTCAAAATAAGTTACCCGGCCTCGAATTTCACAGTGCCGCGCGCAGTCTATTGCGCACTTGGCTACTACAAAATCTAAACTCACCTGCCAAAAGCGATTTACTACGGCAACTGGTTTCACCAGTCGTGTTAACTCGCTTTCAGGAGTTTGAATTTGCCTGGCAACATTTACCAGGCAAATTCACTAATTATCTTGACATCTCATCGCCTATGATTTTTCCCATTCGGGTCATAGCCGAGCATACTGATGTTCAAGCATTATTGGTGAATCCAGACAAATCAGATTTACCTCAAACACAGCAATTGATTAAAGCCGGTGGGCTTGGATCACGATGCTCAACATCTTTATCTCTGGTTAACGACCTCATGGGTATGGACGAAAGCTTCGACTTGATCACTAGCCTATCTGTAATCGAGCATATACCCGACAACAAGCCAGCTATTGAGAAAATATGGAGGCTTCTAAAACCGGGAGGGACACTTTTGATCACTGTTCCTTGTTCTGCTCAAGCATACGAGTTGCACACCAATTTTGACCACTATGGATTGCTTGACGAACACTCAAGCAAGTATAAATTTCTTGAGTATCTTTATGATGATGCGCTTTTGCAATCTTTCATTTTTGATGTAACAGATGTTCCTAGTTCGATAGAAATATGGGGTGAAATTCAACCGGGTTTCTTACGCAAGGAATTAGTCAACCGTTGGACAGGCCACCTTGTTAATTACTGGGAAGAGCCTTTAAAGATGGGGCGCGCGTTTAAGAAATTCAGTCGTATTTCAGAATTACCAGGTGAGGGCGTGGCGTGTATGGCCTTCGTGAAATAACGATTAGTAATAATATTGCAAACCCGATGCGACTTCTTTTTGTTACCAATGGAATACCGTTGCCACCCTGTGGCGGACATTTGCTGCGTGCTTACCATCAAATGCGGCTTCTAGCCGCTCAGCACCAGGTTGATTTAATTGCATTAGCTGATTCGACTCGCAGAAACGCCACAGGCACCTACAATATTGAAGACTACAAGGTCAGGTTAAACGAATATTGCACAGAAGTAGATCTGATACCGGCGTCTAAAAGCACCCGCATTACAAAGCTGATCAACTATGCCTCCATCTATCCCAGTGGAGCCGTGCAAATCATAAAATCCGCGCTTCCTGAAGCCGTCAACAAAAAGCTGCAAGTCACACACTATGATGCGGTCATTTTTTTGCTGGCCGATGTCGGTATCAGTCTTCCAAAGCACTATGCCGGGCTGAAGATTTTAGACATGATTGATCTGTTCTCGGTGTCGTTCAAGTATTACAGCCAAACTGCAAAGGGCCGTTTTGAAAAGCTCCGAAGAGGGCTGGATTCATTGAGGTATACCTACTTCGAGAGATCAGTCAGCAAAAACTTTGACAAGGTTTTGGTCGTTGCAAAAGCAGACATCGTCCAATACGCACAGGTGGCAAATTTGCTTCACGCAGACATAGACTGGGTGCCGCATGGTATTGCAGTGGAGGAATTTGTTCGTCCATCGAAGCAACCCCCTCCAGCAAACGAGATTCTGATTACAGGTGATCTGAGCCACCCTGCAAATGTTGAAGGCGTTAAGTATTTTTGCAGTGAAGTGTTACCGATTGTTCTTCAACAACTGCCAGATGCCAAGCTCACCATCGTAGGATCGAAACCTAAGGCCAGTATATTGGCATTGGCCTCAGACACAGTAAAAATTATTAGTAACGTGCCAGATATGAAGCCATATCTATATGGCGCAAAAGTGAGCTTTTGCGGCGTGAAGCTGCGCATGGGAACGCAGACCAAAATTCTGGAAGCCATGGCAGCCGGTCTTCCAGTTGTCAGCACAACCGCCGGCAACAATGGTATTGAAGGCACCAACGGACATCATTTGTTCTTTAGTGATAATCCTGCTGAGTTGGCTCAGTCCATCGTTCAATTGTGTACAGATGACACGCTCTGGCAAACACTGTCTGCAAATGCCAGGGCATATGTGACCACTCAATTTAGTTCGGAGCAGTGTGTGAGCCGACTAAACAGCATCATTAACCAGTCAATCGCAAAGCGTCAAAAAACGCCGATAGGCTAATATCATCCCAATAAGTCATCAAGTGAGAGCACATCAATTGCATGTTTAAAGTGGGGGCAGATGGATTGGCCGAAAGTTCACCGAAGGTTATTCTGGTCTTACTGAACTGGAATGGCTGGAAAGACACGCTTGAATGCCTGGAGAGTATCTTTCACCTGGATTACTCCAACTATCAGGTCATCGTGTGTGACAATGACTCCAGTGATGAATCGCTAGAGCATATCTGCGCATGGGCAGACGGGTACAGGCACGCCGAATGTTCCAATCCCCATCTGGCATCGCTATCTACGCCACCAGTCAGGAAGCCGATTTCTTACACTCGTTTAACCCGTATCGAAGCGGAATCACATAAAGCCGAATCTAAATTAGCAGGCTTGACACTGATTCAAACCGGAGGCAATCTTGGTTTTGCAGCAGGCAACAACATTGGGCTTCGTTTTGCGTTGAATGACGGCTGTGATTTTGTTTGGCTGTTGAATAATGACACCGTCATCAGACCCGATTCACTCAATCACCTGATCTCCAAATCTCTAGCTTCAAAGGAAGAGTGCATGTGCGGCTCCACCGTGTTTTATTATCATGCACCAGATACCGTCCAGGTTTTGGCGGGAGCAAGCTACAACAGTAAGACGGGTGTATCAACACCTATCGAGGAAAATAAGCTGATTCCACTCAGTGATCTGGCAAGGGTTGTATCTGCTGAAGAGGTGGAGAATAAACTTGAATGTCTGATTGGTGCATCCATGTTTGTGCCGCGTTCATTCTTGATCAAGGTTGGACTGCTGGCCGAAGAATACTTTCTCTATAGTGAGGAAAATGATTGGGCTGAACGGGGAACCCGTATGGGCTATAAAATAGCTTATGCGCCGCTTAGCGTGGTTTATCACAAATTGGGTTCCAGCACCAAGTCAACACTTTCTGCAAGGTCACGCAGCTTTACATCAGACTATCATCAGACCCGCAGCAGACTTATCTTTACTCAAAAATTTTATCCCGCGCAGCTCACCTGGGTACGTTTGACTCTGATTCTAGGAGGAGTCAAAAGGTTGTTATGGGGGAAACCAAAGCATGCTCTAATGCAATGGAAGATGGCGATCAAACCCTATATCCGCGAAAAACTTTGACATTGCAAGATGGGTTCAGCCAGAAATAAAAAGTAGGAAGTAGGTATCAGGTAGTAGAGTGAGTCCGTGATTAGCAAATGGCAGAAGCAAATACAAATCTCCACGATAGAACACTCAGAGGTGTGGTTGCGTGTCTTCTATTAATAACCGCTCCCATAGATATCATTTCCCTATTAGGGGATGACGCCTCGTTCAGGTTGACGCCGTTCATTATCCTGGGGGCCGTTTATTTACTGATTCGTTTGATCGAACTCCTGAGTGGAATCCGCAAGGGAATATTGCGCCTGAATAGTATTAATGTAAACAGCATCGCACTGGCATTGATTCTATGGATGGTATTGGGGCTGTCTGTGCTCACCGTTAATGTAGACGTATCTTCTTCAGTGCAACGATATCTCTTTCTGGGTTATCTGATCATCATTGCGGTGCTCTTATCAGATGACCTGAGAAAGTTAAGTGCGAAAAGACTTGCCTCGGCCTACACAGTCTTTGCAATTTTGCAAATAGTGGCCGCTGCAATTGGATTAATCGTTGCCTACGATTCACCACTGCTGACCTTTATTCCTGCTCCACTTTTGGATCTATTTGGCAGTTTTCAGACTGGCCGCGTGAATGATATTCAACGTATTGGGGGGCTAGACCGGGATCCTAATCGCATCGCCGTCAATTCTGTTTGCCTGTTTTTAATCAGCATCCGATCGGAGCAACGGCGCAATTTGCATCAGTGGTTGCCGCTTGCTGCGATTGTTCTCACCACGCTGTCACGGACGGGCATGATCGTTTTTGTGCTCACGGTTATATCAATCAATTTTCTCAATAAAAAAATAGTGCGTATAGCAGCAGTTGTTGCGGTAGGTCTGTTTCTTGTACTGATCACATTTCAACGGGATCAAATCGAGCCAGTCGCTCAACTTATCTCAGCAGAAAATAGTCAATTAGAATCAGCCCTATTGCATCTGGATCTCATACACACTGGAGTCTCTGCTGCATTCAGAGATGTTCAGACTTTTTTCATCGGCTCTGGCTGGGGCACGGAGTATTTGCAGGCACCCGAATTCTTTGGCGGCTATCGATACGGCAACTTCCACTCCCTCATGGTCTCAGTACTGGTTCAGTCTGGTATTCTGGGTTTAACAATGTTGGGGCTAATATTCTCCCGTTTGTTGTCCCATTCACGCTACCCTACGCTGGTGCTTGTCATCATCATCGCCAACCTATTTCAGGTTCACTATGCAAATCCAGTTTTCTGGATTGCAGTCTTTTTCTGTCTGGATCTCACAAAAGCACATAAGCCGTCTTTAAATCCGGTTCAAGTGCCAGAATTACGACCCCAATCGTAACTACTCAGATGTTTTGGACAGAATGAACAAAATTAAACAGAATGCAGAGAATTCTTGGTTTTTCTTCATTCTGTTTTATTCTGTAAATTCTGTCTAAAAATCAGCGGCTGAGTAGTTACCCCCAATCTCAATATACAGTTCAGCGTCGAATTGAGCATTCGTAAGATGTTCAGGTTTTGTTTGAGAAAGTTGCAAGAGAGGTGTGATTAAGCAGTCACAATCATGGATGTGCAATGAGATTATCTGGCATACGCAATCGCCCTATCCTGGCGGCCTTGTGCATACTTGTAATCACACTTTTAGTACAAGCCTCTGATGCAGTGCTATTGGGACAGCATAATGCAACCTTGCTAAAGTTTGCAAGGCAAACCATTTTTGACAAGTCGGCGCAAGCATTCAACTCAGTTGCCTGGATCAGCATTGCCGATCTCTTGAAACAGCAGATCACCGCTGCGTCTCAAAAAGCAGTTCTTCATGCCCGGCTGGCAAGTGCCCTTACGGCAGGTGGAAATACAGAGTTGGCACAACAGCACGCTTGGCAGGCGTTATCAGCATCAGGTCGTACCACTGCTTGTTATATTGACTCCCAGGATTTTATTCGCTGGATTACAACACCCCATCAAACGCTCCTTCGCACAGCGCTTTCTTTTGAAAATCCACAAGCCTATTGGCATCTAATAACAAACAATGTCAGCCGCACTCATATTTCTGCAACCGAAACCGCAGATGGGTGTGAAGTGGATATGGATGCTGATTTCGATTTAGCACCATTTCGATACAGCATGCTGGTCCAGGAACTTAATCTAATGCCGAATACGAACTATCGTTTAAGCGCAGAGACAAGATCAAGAGGTATCTCAAGAGCATGGTTGGGAACATTTTTTGCTACGCCAGGGCAAAATATTCCGGCAACCAGTGACTGGCAGACAACGATTTTTGAGTTTAGAACCAGCAATGATGCCGGACAGGATCGAGTTCATATACTCATAGAAGCCGGCCATGGCACACTCAGCATCCGCAATATAAAACTCGAGGTCATACCATGAACCTCACCATCGACATTCGCAAGCTGCGAGATTCCGGCGTCGGCACCTACCTCACCAATCTCGTTCCCCTCGTCATCAACGCCATGCCCCAGGTGGCCTTTACCCTGATCGGCAACACAGATGATCTGGCTTCACTGCCCTGGGCTCACAGCAAAAATGTTCGGCTCGTCGACTATCGCCGGCGTCCCTACTCGCCCCTCGAACAACTCGAATTCCCAGAACGGGTCCGATTTGACACCGATCTGTTGTGGGTTCCGTTTATTAATATTCCGCTGTTCTATCACGGCAGGTTGCTGGTTACGGTTTACGACTTAAATTTCCTCGCCTTGCCGCAATTGCTCAGCCGATCCCAACGCCTGTATGCCCGCCTGATGTTCTCGGCCATTCGGCGCAAAGCCGCCCATGTGCTGTCCATCTCCCAATTCACTAAAGATGAGTTCCTGCGCTATGTTCCGGGCCGGCACGACAACGTCACCGTAACCCTGCTCGGCACTCCCCCTCAATGGCAGACGGCCAGTTCGGCCGGTCAGCACGCTCCGCATCCACGGCCATTCTTTCTGTTTCTGGGCAACGTAAAACCGCACAAAAATCTGGCCCGGCTCATTCAAGCGTTCAAACAGATCGCAGGGCAGGTGCCGCACGACCTTCTCATCGTTGGCAAAAAGGAAGGGTTCATCATCGCAGATCGAAGTGTCGAGGCAGCAGCAGCCGAGCTGGGTGAAAGAATTGTATTCACGGGCTACCTGGACGACGAGACGCTCAAAAGTTATTTTGCGCAGGCCACGGCCCTGGTATTTCCATCCCTCTATGAAGGTTTTGGGTTGCCCCCTCTCGAAGCCATGGCCTGTGGTTGCCCCACCCTCGTCTCCAACGGCTCTTCCCTGCCCGAGGTCTGTGCCGATGCATCACTCTATTGTGACCCCTATTCTGTCGACGATATCGCGGCCAGGATGTTGGAGATCGCCCATGACACCAACCTTCGCAACACGCTCATCGCACGCGGCAAACAGCGGGTTGCTCAACTCACCTGGGAGTCGTGTGCCGAGAAGACTGTGGCGGTGATCAATAATTTGCTGTGATACTGTTTAGCCTATGACCACCCCCGCCTCACCTGCTCGCTCAAGCCGAGCGCCCAAAGTCGCCATTGTTCACTACTACCTCGTCAGCGTTCGCGGGGGCGAGCGATGTTTTCACACCATTGCGCAGGCTTTTCCCGATGCCGATTTGTATTCCGTGGTCTACGATCCCGCCTCGCAGCCGGCCTGGCTCGCCAAACGGCGCATGACCACATCGTTTTTACAACATGTGCCGGGCAGCAAGAAGTTCTTTCGGCAGTTCTTCATGTTCTATCCCTTTGCGGCGGA
>Ga0105048_10012215_pt1 | contig 13492 bp, 12 predicted proteins | sample MAT05_FD_78382 | JGI IMG/M metagenome (GOLD analysis project Ga0105048, IMG submission 78382) | Freshwater microbial communities from Lake Fryxell liftoff mats and glacier meltwater in Antarctica - MAT-05 | ecosystem: Environmental > Aquatic > Freshwater > Ice > Liftoff microbial mat | place...
CGACGACGACTTTCATGGCTTGCCGCTCTTCGCGGGCCGAGGCCGGGGAAGCGACTACTCCTCGGTTTCCTCGTCCTTCTCTTTCTTCTTCGTGATGATTTCGGGCTCGGCCGTGGCGACCCCTTCCAGGCCGCCGGCTGTCGCTTCCGCTTGCGCGGGCACTTTCACCTGAACGACGACGGCTTCGGGATCGTGCAGAACCTTGACGCCATCTGGTATCACCAGTTCACGCACGTGAATCGCCTGGCCAACTTGGAGATCGTCGATCTTGACACGGATCGAATCAGGTCGGGCCGACACCAAGCACTCAATGTGCAGGTTGTGCAGCGGCTGAATCAACACGCCACCGCCCTTGGCCCCGACCGGGATGCCACGTAGTTCAACGGGGACGGTCACGTGAATCTTGTCCGTGGCCGACACTCGCAAGAAATCGACGTGCAGGACTTCCTTGCCGAGATGATCGTACTGGACGTCTTTGATCAGGACCGATTGCTTCTTGCCGCCGATTTCGAGGTCGAGCGTGAACGAATGGTGCCGGAGCGCGGCCGCGAGAGCGTCCTTGGCGACTGCGATCGTTTCGGGTGTTTCTTTGTGCCCATAAACGATGGCCGGCACCTGGGAGTTCTTGCGAACTTTCGCTGCTTCACGGGTGCCGGCGCCCTTGCGGGGATGGGTCGCCAGAACAGGTGTATCCGCCATGATGCCGAAACTCCCGCGGGTCGAGCCCGCGACCAAAAACAAAGAAGAGCAGCCTGCTGGGAGGCTGCCTTCGCGTGTGCGCCAATAGGTAAAAGGAATTATGGGGACCGAAGCCCCCATCAACAAGTAGTCGAGAAAAAAAACAGAGGAGATTCTGGTCGAATCGCGGAGAATCACGCAGCCAGACGCAATGATTCGTCGTCGCTGGCCCCGTTGCCGCCGATGAAGCCGCGCTTCGACGTGCGAATGAACTGGAGGATTTCCGCGACGAGCGGGTGCTCGCCATGTTCTTGCTCGAGCTTGGTGATCGCCAGTTTCTGCAACAGATTGCTTCGGAACAAAATGCGATACGCCTCTCGCACGACCATGATCTCGGGCGTTGATAGGCCAGCCCGTTTCATGCCGACCCGGTTGACGCCGGCGATGCGGTCTCGCTCAGCCAGCAGCATAAAAGGCAAGATGTCCTTGGTGGAACTGGAATTGCCGCTGAGGAAGCCGAGACGCCCGATCCGCGCGAACTGATGGATCGACGAATTGCCACTGATGAACGACCGATCGAAGAGTTCGCAATGCCCCGCCAGCAGGCAGTTATTCACCATGATGACGTGATTGCTGATGCGGCAATCGTGCCCGACGTGCGAGTTGATCATCAAGTAGTTATTGTTGCCAATGATCGTGACGCCGGTGGCGGGCGAACCACGATGCACCGTCACGTTTTCGCGAAAAGTATTGTTGTCGCCGATTTCGGTGCGGGTGTCTTCATTGCCCGTGAGGCCGAGATGCTGAGGACGTTCGCCGAGGATGGCGCCGATGCCGACATCGTTATTGCTGCCGAGAGTCAGCGGGCCGACGAGTGTCGCCCGTGCTCGCAGCCGGCAATGGGGGCCGACGCGAACTCGTCCTTCAATCACGACACCTGGCCCGATGATCACCCCTTCGGCAATGTCTGCCTCCGAGTCGATTACCGCGCTGGGGTGAATCTGAGCTGAGGGTGCGACGGGCATGGGGAATCCTCTCGAAGATCGTGAATCCAGGTACAGCCGTGCCCGGGGAACCAACTCGTCACTATTTATCGGAAAATGGGGTGACTTCGCTAGAGCAGAATTAGCGAGTGAAATGACGATCGAACGTACGTTGGTATTAAAAAGGGGCGCGAACCTTAGAACTGTTGCAAGAATCGCAAGTCGTTCTTCCAGAATTCCCGGATGTCGTCGATGGCGTATTTGAGCATCGTGATTCGTTGCGTGCCCATGCCGAACGCGAAGCCGCTGACCTTCTCCGGGTCGTAGCCGCCATGGCGAAGGACGACGGGGTGAACCATGCCGGCGCCCATAATCTCGAGCCAGCCGGTTCCCTTCGTCAGCCGGTCGGCGTTCGGATCTTCCTTCGGCCAATCGATGTCGACTTCGATCGATGGTTCCGTGAACGGGAAGTAGCTCGACCGGATGCGGATCTGTCTCTCCTGGCCGAAGAGACGGCGGGCGAGTGACGTGATGGTGCCCTTCAGGTCGGCCATGGTGACGTTGGGGCCGATGACAAGACCTTCGACCTGCTGGAACTGAATCTCGCTGCGGGTGGTGATCGCCTCATAGCGATAGCACATGCCGGGGAGCACAGCCCGGATCGGACCGGGGCAGAACTCACGCATCACGTGGATCTGGCCGGGCGAGGTATGCGTGCGGAGCAGAACACCGGGCGTCTTGGTGTAAAACGTGTCCCACATGTCGCGCGCGGGGTGGTGCGGCGGCATGTTGAGATATTCGAAGTTGTTGAGGTCGTCTTCGACTTCGCGGGTCCGGTAAATCTGGAAACCCATGTCGGAGAAGATGCCATAAATTTCGCGCATCACCTGCGTGGCAACGTGCAGACGACCGCGTGAGGCTGGTCGGCCGGGCAGCGAGATGTCGAGCGGGCTCTCGTTGAGACTAGCGAGAAGGGCCGACTCTTTAATAGTCGCCAGTGACGCGTCATAGGCCTCGGTGAGGACCTGTTTGACGCGGTTAGCTTCCTGGCCATAGCCCTTACGTTCCGCGGGCGGCAGCGTGCCGATCTTCTTGAGAGCGGCCGCCAACTCGCCTTTATCACCGAAGTATTTGGTATGCCAGAGGCGCAGGGAAACTTCGTCAGCGCAGGCCTTCAATTCGTCGAGGGCCTGCCGTTCGAGGTTCGCGAGATCGGCGATGGAATCGGACATCGCGAAATGTTCCCCCGGGCCTACTTCAAGCCGGCCGGTTGGTTCTGCATCGCCAGTTCGACGATTTTGGTGAACGCTTCCGGATCGTGGATCGCGATCTCCGAGAGCGATCGGCGGTCGAGTTCGACCATCGCTCGCTTGAGGCCGGCGATCAGCTGGCTGTAGCGGATGCCGCGCATCCGGCAGGCCGCGCTGACGCGGGCGATCCAGAGGCGGCGGAACTCGCGCTTCTTCACGCGGCGATCGCGGAAGGCGAATTTGCGAGCCCGGATGAGGGTGACGATCCCTTGCTTGTACAGATGATGGCGGGCGAGACGGAAGCCCTTCGTTAACTTGCGCGTACGAGCGCGTTTACGAAGGACGGTCTTACCACTGCGTGCGCGAACCATGAATGGGTCTCCTCAAGAATGTTCGAAGGTGTACGGGAAAGATCAGCCGCCCATCGCGAGAACGTACTTCTTGGCTGTTTTGTCCGACGTGATCGCCGGCGCTCGCAGTTGTCGTTTTCGCTTCGAGGTCCGCCCGGCCAGCAAGTGGCGTTTGCCGGGCTTCTTATGCTTCAGCTTTCCCGAGGCCGTCACCTTGAATCGCTTCTTGAGGCTGCGATTCGTCTTGTTCTTAGTTGCCATATTACGCCCTGCCTGTTGGTCGCCCCGCACCGGTCATTGAGGGCTGCCCATGCACCGGTTGGATCGGCGAAAATAAGTCCCGAGTTTCAATTTCCAAGTTTCGACCTTGGAAGTTGCCGCCCGGAGACAAAAAATCCCTCCCGGACAAGGAAGGGATTGAACTTTGAATCATATAACTCGCGTTGCCGGTTTCAACTCGGATTTGGCAACTGCTGAAAATAGCGGCGAGCGGAGCCTACTTCCCCTTCGGCGCCAGCATGGCGGTCATGCGTTTGCCTTCCATCGATGGCGGCTTTTCCACCTTGCAGCAATCGAGAAGCAATTCGAGAATGTGGGCCATGATCCGCTGGCCTTCCTCGATATGCTGCATTTCGCGGCCGCGGAAGAGGACGTTCACCTGCACCTTGTCGTTATGCTCCAGGAACTTACGGGCCTGGTTGACCTTGGTTTCGACATCGTGCTCGCCCGTCTTGGGTCGAACGCGGATTTCCTTAAGTTTCTGTTGGTGGGTCTTGGTCTTGGTGCTCTTCCGCGTCTGGGAATAACGGAACTTGCCGTAATCCATGAGCTTGCAGACGGGAGGGCGTTCGGAAGCCGACACCTCGACGAGATCGAGGTTTTGCTCGCGGGCCATGGTCATGGCCTCGACGGTCGGGATGATGCCAAGCTGCTCGCCGCCAGCGCCAATCAAGCGGATGGGACTGAGGCGGATTTGCTCGTTAATGCGCGGGCCCTGATGTCGGTCGCCCGGACGCGGGGGGGCATTGCGGTCGCTAGGTGGGGGAATGCCACGGTCTCCTTTGTTTAAAACACGGGGGGTCAAAAGGTCGCGGCGAGGGCAGTTTCACCCGCAACCTCAGTTCTTTCATTCTATTAGACGTAACGTGCTTTCCCGTCACTGTCAATATTCTGTGAGAATTTTCAAGATTTTACGAAAGGAGGGAAACCTTTGAATGGAGAAACCCGTCGTACGTCCACGATGGTTATGAGTTCGCCCATTATCCACGAACGATGATCCCTGAACTTCCGCTTTCAATAAATGAGTGTGATGAGAATTCGCGAATAATATCTGGAAGAAAGGGCACAATCAGTGATTCCAATTCCTGGTTACTGATGTTCCCTGTTGAGACGAGGAGCAACTTGGCGGGGCGGTTTCGCAGAAGATGTGTATCGACAAAAGCTGCATCTTTCGTAACGACCACCCGCTGATCTTGATCGGCGACCTCGTTGATCTGTCCGTCGGTTACCGATTGGCATTCGGTAGATCGAGTGTGTGAACGACATCACAACAAGCGATTGCGAACCATGTCTTCATCCTTCGAGGTAGCTGGGCATCGATCAGGACTTTCATGACCCCACCGGCTGAAGGCGATGAGTTCGCGTCAATCGTGCAGCGAATGCCAATACAGCCAGCAGATCGTCTCGCCCGAGGTCTTCGTAGTCTGCGAGGATCTCATCCACCGTCATTCCCGAACTGAGGAGATCCAGCAGCATCTCGGCGGGATAACGAAGTCCCCGGACGCATGGCTTGCCGTGGCAAATGGCAGGGTCGATCGTGATTCGCGAAAGCAGAGGATACATGCCGATACGGTATCAGAATCCGCGATTGTTCGCCAACTGTGTTGAGCGAACGTCAAAATTTCCCAACTGAATAGCTGAGTCGATCCGCAATCACGGAGGGCGGAAAAAAATAGGCTGCCCTCTTCATCAAGAGGGCAGCCTCAAATTGTTCATGAGACGTTACCGGCTCACCACCGTCACCAGCCGTTGATCGCTGGCTTTCATGCTGATCTGGCTGTGATAAACGGGTTTGCCCTGGGCGTCCGTGAGATACAGGTTCCATTCGCCGGCCGGCAGATTGACCGCGAAACGGCCGGTCGGATCGGCTTGCGCGGAAAGCTTCGTCTCGGGCGTCGAGGCGTTAGCGAAGTAAATCCGCGACCCGCCCTTTGGCGTGAAGCGATCATCCGAGACCACGGTTCCGCGAAGTTGGCCGTTCGTGTTGTTGGTGATGCGGTCGGTCCGCAGCCCGTTGTCAACACCGGGAGCCACGCGATTGCGGGTGTTCGGCAGATTCTGCGGCGGCAGGTTCTTGCCGTTCTCTTCCACGGCCGGCTGCGGCGACTTCGGAACGTTCGGGGCCTCGCTCACACCCGGCCCGGGCGTGCCGCAATTGCCGTTCGGGCAGGACGGAGCGGACGGGCAAGTTGGGCACGACGGCGCCACATTGCAGACGACCGGTTCCATGTAGCACGATTGCCGATAGGCCGTGTAAGGCACCATCTGGCAGCGTTGAACATAGCTCTGCACCGCGTTGCATTGTGAACGAAGCTTGTACGAGGTGTAAGGCGTGGCCACGTTCTGGCAGCAGCCCGTGCACGGGTCGTAGTAACTTGTGTAACGGTAGTTCGTGCACGATTCCCAGTAGTACGACGTGCGGTACGTCGTGACGGGTTCATAGTATGATTGTTGTTTGTAGGCGGTGTAAGGCTGGTAGTAGCAGCGTTGCTGATACTGCGGCGTCGGGCAGCAAGCGGCCGCCGGGGCGGGAGCGAAGAAACTCGATCGAGCCGGTTTGCAACCGAAGCAGCAACTTTGGAAGACATTGTCCCACGCGGCCGAGGCAGTCCCCTCAGCAGCCAGCAACCAGCCGACGGTCAAGACGGCAATACTTGAATATGCTTTCATGGTGTGACTCCAAGGAGTTGATCGTCGTTGTTCGTGTCATGGGAGCCGGATTAATCCACGGCTCGCGGGATCGGACCATCCCGCATCCCTCCTACCTTCAGCGTAATCCGTTTCTCAGCTGAATGACAGGAAATCCGCTCATCCGGATGGCAATAATTACAAAAAGTCGGCCGCATAGACGTTACAACCGTTACATTCGTTAAAGTCACGCCATTTTAACGGGACATTTGTATCGATATGAAAGGTGAACTCGTGAATTGATGAGATCTGGAAATGCGAAACGCGACGCTGGGAAAGCGTCGCGTCGCGCGGAGGAGTCGGAGGTAAGCTCGGACTAACTCCTCGTTTTCGGAAGAATGCGTGAGGTGGAGCGCGGAGCCAAATTCCATTTCAAGCTGTGCGGTAATCTTTCCGCGCTCCGGACTCCACCTCACGCATCACTTCTCGAATGCCTTCTCCGCCACGGTGTCAAACCGGGCGGAATGTTCGTTGACGAAGCTCGTCCACTTCGCGGCGTCCCACAACTCGAGGTGGTCGCGAACGCCAATCAAGGTCACTTCCTTCTGAAGACCCGCGAACTGGGCAAGCCGCTCGGGGATCAACATGCGGCCGGTCTTATCCAGGTCGACCGCTTCCGTCTGGGCGAAATAAAGCCTTCGGAAAACGCGTGCCTCGGCATCCGTGGCCGGCGTTTGGTCCAGCTGGCCCGCGAGGCGTTCTAGCTCCACTTCGGTGTACAACCACAGGCTCTGATCAGGTCCCGGCGTCACGAACAGCGTCGTCAGGTCCTTCAACAAGTCGCGAACTCGCTTGGGGAGCACCAACCGGTTCTTGTCATCAAGCGTTCGCGGATAGGTTCCCGTAAGAAGCATGACGATCGGCCCAATATCAAATTGTGGGCTTCGTCCTTCCCACTTCCTCCCACTTCATTCCATTCCTCTCCACTAACTTATACTTTCGATCCATCCAGGCAACCGGAAGAGCCGTGAAATAGAGATTTGGTGGCATCTTCAGCTGGAGATCTTCAGATGAAGAATGGGTAGTGGAGGAATCGGGTCAAGAATGGTGGCGGCGCCATCGGGAGTGGAGTGAGAAGATGCGATGGGGATGAGGCGGAAATGAAAAGTCAGCCGACGCGATTCGCTAGAGATGGGGCAAGGCGAGAATCATGTGGAAACAAAAAGGGGCACGTTGAGGACGTGCCCCTCGCCTAACAAAGAATCAGACTGCTTCTTCGTCGTCCGCGTCGGCTTCGGGGCGGAACTCTTCGAACTCTTCCTCGTCGTCGTCGCTGTCCTCCAGACCGGGGAAGCCTTCCAGCGAGCCCTCAATGTCGTGGATCAGTTCTTTGGGCGTCTTGTCGCTGTAAATGAGCTTCATCAGGCCCGGGAAGTACCGATCCATCGTCGATAAGTTGGCCCGAAGCAAGTTATGGAACATCGGGCTGGTGAGTTCGCCGCCTTCGATGTCGATACTCGTCTTGTAGCGGATCTCGCCATCGTCGTAGTCTAGTTCGAAATTGCCGATGCGCATCCCGCGATTGGCGCGGGTGATGAACTCAGCCGCATCCGCCCGCTTTTCGGGCGGCGTATCGACCGGCAAATAGGAATAGAAGATCAGCCAACCTTTGGCTTCATCGACGTCGGCGTAACAAAGTAGACGGCCGGAGCGTCCCTTGAAGTAGAACCGAAGAACGGATTCGCCTTCGAGAATCTCGTACTTCCAGTCCTCCTCCTCCATGAAGTCGATCAACTGGGAAAAGATTCCGACCATGTATGGCCCCCACCAGGGTTACGGGATCGAGGGGCGATCTCCCCATTACCATTGTACCCCGCGCCCCAAACGGGGAATACGTCAATTCCTCTCAACAGTTTCGCGGGCGGCGGCAACCGATCGTGATAGAATAATCTCGTGGAAAACCCCTTGAATTACGACCCCCGCTATCTGGCCGGGATTCGCCTGTTCAACGATCGCGACTTCTTCCAGGCTCACGATGTCTGGGAAGAACTTTGGAACGATTGCCCGAATATAGACCGGCGTTTTCATCAGGGTTTGATTCAGGCGGCCGTCGCGCTCTACCATTGGAGTAACGGGAACTGGCGCGGGGCTCGGCGTTTGTTCCATTCGGGGCGGGCATATATGTCGGCCTATCCGGACCCGCATCGCGGCCTGGCGATCGGCCGTTTTTGGCAGCAGATGGAACGAGCCGCGGCCGATGTCTTGAAGGACCCGCCGCCGGCGACCGAGGTTCGGCTTAACGAGGATCTTGCCCCCAGAATCGAACTGGATCCGCCCCCGACGTTCTGGCCCGATCCGCATCAATTGTTGCCCGAGGAGTAGTCCGCGCTTGCGCGGGATTCGTTCATGAATGAAGACAAGGCAGCCCTGCAGAACTTTGAAGGAATAGCCCGGCTGTTCCCGCTGCCGAACCTCGTCTTCTTTCCGCACGCCATGCAACCCCTGCACATCTTCGAGACCCGTTACCGGCAGCTGACCGCCGACGCGTTAGCTGGCGATCGGTTGATCGCCTTGGTCCTGCTTCAAGAAGGCTGGGAGAAGAATTACGACCAGGCGCCGGCCATCCACCCGATCGCCTGTCTCGGCCGCATCGTTGCCGATCAACAGATGCCCGACGGCCGCTACAATCTGTTGCTGCGAGGCCTCAGCCGCATCCGAATTATTGAGGAACTGCCCGATCCCGAGCTTGCCTACCGTAGGGGGCGCGTGGAACTTGTCGCCGATCGCTGTGATGCCGAGCTTGACGAAGTGATGAGACTGCGTCAGCTGATGCGTGAACGGATCCTGCCGCGCTTTGGCGATGGCCAGATCGCCAAACAGATTGAAGAACTCTTCCACAGCGAGCTCTCGCTTGGTGCTTTATGCGACGTCCTCAGTTTCGCCCTGCCGATGCCGACGGCCTGGAAGCAAAAGATGCTAGAAGAGACCAACGAACCGTCTCGGGCCGCGATGCTTCTGGAAGGTTTTTCGCAGATCTCGCCGACTCAGACCGGGGTCGCGCTCAACCCCAATCGCAAATTCCCACCGGACTTCAGTTCGAACTGAGTCGTTGGACGCCTGCCCGTCTCCTTCCTATCTCAACAGGGTTGACGTATCGCTGAACCCATCTAGAGGAGACGACCATGCAGAAGCGTACCGGAGCAGTAAAGTTTAAGGGCAATCCCGCCGACCTGATCGGGCCGGAAGTGAAGAAGGGCGACAAGGCCCCCGAGTTCAAGTGCGCCGATGGCCCTGCCAGCACGCTCACCTTGGCGACGAGTCCCGCCAAGGCCCGGCTGTTCAGTGTCGTCCCCTCTCTCGACACACCTGTCTGTAGCATTCAGACCCGGCGTTTCGACAAGGAGCTGGCCGCCCTCGGCGATAAGGTCGCCTGCTACACCGTCAGTCTCGACCTGCCGTTCGCGCAGGCTCGCTTTTGCGGCGCCAGCGATAACCCGATCAAGAACATGAAGACCCTCTCGGACGCGCACGACCAATCGTTCGGAAACAACTACGGTGTTCGGCTCGAGCTCTTGGCGGTACCGGTGCTGACCCGCGCAGTGTTCGTCGTCGACAAGGAAGGCATCGTCACCTATGCGGAATACGTAGCCGAAGTCACTTCCGAACCGAACTACGACGCCGCCCTGGCAGCGTTGAAGACGGCCGCGGGATGATTTCACACCGAGCCCGACGCGAAGCGAGGGAGCCCCCCAGCGATTCTCGTTTCTCGGCGGGCTCGGCATCGGTTTGTTTTTGCCTCCTCCTGCTCCCTCGCTTCGCTTCGGGCTCGGTTTCTTCACCTCGCACAGAGCACTCCCATGATTCAACGGCTCATGATCTGTTCCCTGCTCTTCGTCGCCGCGCCTCTCCACGGCGAAGAAAAAATCCTCCCCCAGGATTGGGATTACACCGCGCCGATGAGACCGATCGTGGCCGCGTTCACAGGTAAACGCGGCGTCGTGCTTCACGTGGGCGATTCCATCACGTATTCGAACCCCTACGGCCAATGGGCGCGCAACGGGGCGGGCAAGTCCGACGCCGACAAGGCTGTCCTCAAATGGATGAACCTGGGAAAAGACGACGACAGCGACGGCTGGTGGCTCTGCCGTTTCGATCATCCCGCCGGCGGTCGTTCGCATACTGCATGTAGCGGCCTGCGATTGGATGAGCTTCTTGCCGGCGGCAGGAAACAAATGCTGCCTCTCGAGAAGATGCTTGACACTTATCAGCCGCAGGTTGTCGTCTTCATGCTGGGCACCAACGATGCCTCCGCGCAGAGGAAAGTCGAATCTTTCGAGGCCGACTTCCGCAAGGCGGTGGACATCATGCTCGCGAAGAAGGCGGTCCCGATCGTCTCGACGATTCCGCCGCATCCGTCGCGCACGGCCCTTGCCGCTTCTTACAACGCCGCGATTCGCAAGGTCGCGAAGGAGAAGGGACTGCCGTTGATCGACTACGAGAAAGAGATCCTCTCGCGGAATGCTGATGATTGGAACGGAACGCTGCTCGGCAAGAATGATGTTCACCCAACCAGTGCTTCAGACGGAGCGACCGCGGCCTCTGCCCCTACGGCCGAGAACTTGAAGAAGAGCGGCTACCTGTTGCGTGGCTGGCTTTCCGTGCAGAAGATTGCCGAAGTGAAGGAAAAGGTTCTTGATGCGGCCCCGAAGAAAGATGCACCGGCCCCGCAATCCAAGACGCCGCCCGGCAAACCGATCACGCTGCCGGTGACGCGCGACAACTGGTTCTCGAACGTCGGCAAGGAGGGCGACGGCAACAACGGCGGCTCGTCGCGGCTCAAGTTGAAGTCGCATCAGGAAATGTCGATCGTCGATTTCGATCCTTCCTCGCTGAAAGGTTACGTCATCACCGGCGCCACGCTGCATGTCAAGGTGGCGGGGAACGATCCGCTGCGTCGCGTGACCGTGAGCACAGTTGCGGCCGCATGGGTGGAGGGGACCGCGTCCAGCTATGAACCACAAAAAGGCAGTTCGACGTTCAAACACCGCCAACATCCGGATGTGCCTTGGACGATACCGGGCAGCGATCTCTGCTCGGTCATGCTAGGGACCGGCGGCACTTTTTGGCGGATGGCCGACACGTCGCTCCCCGACAAGAACGGTTTCCAGGTGATCCCCGTCGACCCGCGCGTCGTCGCCGCCCGCCTGGCTGGAGTGAGTCACGGCTTCCTGCTCTACGACGACACGGGCACCGAGTGGGTGCGCCAGGGCGATAAGGTCGACATCAAACACTTTCCCAACCGTTATATCCACAGTCGCGAGTCAAATAAGGCGAACGCCCCCTATTTCACCATCTATGTCGGTGAGAAGGACGCGACCGCGCCGGAGAAACCATCCGACCCCCGGATCGAGACGAAGAACCTGCCGGCCGGCGAGGCCAACGTTTACTGGAAAACGCCGGCCGACAAAGGGACGGGAACCATCGGTTTCCTCGTCGAAGTTGATGGCAAGCCGTTGCCGCGCTACTTGATCCCCGCGGCGGGAAAAGCGGGCGAGACGGTTACGATGCGGCTGCGTGATTTCGAGAAGAACCCCGGCGGCGTTCTCTTCAAGCTGCGCGCGGTCGACGGGGCCGGGAATGTCAGCGAGCCGGCCGAGATGGAAGTGGCTGTTTCGAATCGGATCGCACCGCCGTTGCCCGGCAAGTCGCCGACTCCGTTCACCGAACAGGCTGCACTGCCGAAGCTTGGCAACGCGGAAGCTGCCATTATCGATGAACTCGATAAGGTCCAGCCCACGACCGGGGCGATGATGCCGAAGCAAGCGGATGCCTACCTGGCCGCCAATCATCTCTGGAGCGCCAAAGAAAAGCGGATCCGCCTGCACGCTGCCCGCAACGAGTTTGTCGCCTTCCAGGTTCTGTTGAACGGAGCGGTCAACGACGTCGTGCCGTCGCTCTCATTCGAGAATGCTCCAAACGTCACGGTGGAATGGTCACGCTACCAGCACGTGCAAGCCAAGTCGGGGCCGATGCCCGATCCGCTCGTTCCGTTGTTGAAAGCATTCACTCTTCCCGAAGGAACGATCGAGGGCCAGAAGGCCGGCAGCCTGCACGCGGACATCTACGTGCCGCATGCACTGAAGGCCGGTGACTATCACGGCAAATTGCTTTTGAAGGCAGTTGACGAGACGTTGGAAATCGCGGTTGATCTGCGCGTCTGGGACTTCCAATTGCCCGATACGCTGAGCTTCCTGGCCGAGATGAATGGCTATGGCTCGCCCGGACCAGAACCGGGCTACTTCCGTGTCGGTCATCGCCATCGCACCTGTGTGAATCTCGTACCGTACACGCAATCAGGGAATGTGCATGACGGCTGGTCTCCGAAGTGGGATGGCAAGAAGTTCGACTGGACCGCCTGGGATGCTCGCTTCGGCCCTTACTTCGATGGCAGCGCCTTCGCCGACCTGCCGCGAAAAAATGTTCCGCTACCGATTTTCTATCTGCCGTTGCACGAGAACTGGCCGACACCCGTCGAAGGGAACTACCTGGGCGGGTATTGGGCAGACCAGGCGTTCACGCCCAAGTATCGCCAGAACTTCGTCGAAGCGTCTCGCCAGTTCGCGGAGCATTTCAACACGAAGAAGTGGGACAAGACGCTCTTCCACGGCTTCCTCAACAACAAGTTCGATTTCAAGAAGAACGGCTGGTCGCGGACGTCGGCATTGTGGATCCTTGATGAGCCTTCCAACTTCCAAGACTTTTGGGCACTGCGTTGGTTCGCCACGGCATTTCACGAAGGCGTCGCCCAGGCGCGCGGACCGGCCAAGATGCTCTTTCGGGCCGACGTCTCCCGGCCGCAATGGCAACGCGACAGCCTGGATGGGCTGCTTGATTACAACGTCGTCAGCGGCGTTCTGCGCGAGTATCCACGCATCGTCATGGATCGCAAACGCTCAGAAGGACAACTCGTCGTCGAATACGGCAACAGCAACGCAATCGAGGATTCCAACACGCAGCCGCTCGGCTGGTGTCTCGACGCCTGGTCGATCGGCGCTGACGGCGTGCTCCCCTGGTTGACGATCGGCAAGAAAGACTCGTGGGAGAAAGCGGAGACGACCTGCCTGTTCTATCCGGCCCGTCAGGGCGAGAAGGAACCGACGCCATCGGTTCGATTGAAGGCTTATCGCCGCGGCCAACACGACGTCGAATATCTGACGCTTCTGGCGGGCGTGAACAACCAGCCGCGCTGGGAAGTCGGCATGCGCGTGCGCGAGACGCTGAAGCTGGCCCCGGTCCGGCAAGGCACCGGTTTCACCGGCGGCGA
>Ga0105048_10012217_pt1 | contig 13491 bp, 10 predicted proteins | sample MAT05_FD_78382 | JGI IMG/M metagenome (GOLD analysis project Ga0105048, IMG submission 78382) | Freshwater microbial communities from Lake Fryxell liftoff mats and glacier meltwater in Antarctica - MAT-05 | ecosystem: Environmental > Aquatic > Freshwater > Ice > Liftoff microbial mat | place...
CACCAGCTTCAAGACCGTCAAGAAGGGTTACGACCCAGCGGAAGTGCGTTCGTACTTGGCGACGTTGGCCAAGTCGATCGAGAGCCTGCAGTCGCAGGCAACGGCCATGGAGGCTCGGGCGCGAGCCGCTGTTGCGCGGCTCCAGGAGATCGCTGCCCAGCCAACGGCCAAGCCAGCGGTCGAGTCAGCCGCTGACGCCGGCGGCGCCTCGACGACCGTGGCCCAGTCGGCGGCAGTCACCGAGCGCTCGCTGGTCGCGGCCCATGTCGACGAGGCGGAGACCATCAGCCGGACGCTGCTGCTTGCCCAGCGCACCGCCGACACCACCGTTGCCGAAGCCGAATTGGAGGCAAAGCGGATCACCGACGCCGCGACCGACGAGGGCCGGATGTTGGTCAGCGGTGCTCAGGACACCGCAGGACGACTGGTCGAGGAGTCCAAAGCGCACGCACGTCGCGCTGGCGAGGCCCAACGGGTCGAAGTCGAGAGCGAGGTGCAGTCGCTGCTCGCTCGCCGCGAGTTCCTCGTCAGCGATGTCGACCATCTCGAACTGCACATCGTCACCCAGCGCGACCGGCTTCGTGATGTCGCCTCCGCACTGAACGACATCGTCAACAAGGTGCCCGGCGGGTTGGGCGATATCCGTCGCCCATTGGTGTCGGCCGTCGCCGACGAGTCCGGTCACAGAGGTGAGAGCGCCGATCAGGTGTCGGCCCCGGTGCTCGAAGCGCTCGAGTCCAGCTCGGCTGTTTCCGGTCTCGATGCCGACACGAACCAAGTCGCCGACACGAACCAAGTCGCCGACACCGAAGCCACCCAGGCAATCGAGATGGTCGCCGATGCCGAGTCCGAAGCTCCCGACTCAGATAGTCCCGTGTCCGGTGGTCCCGACGTCGCCGGTAACGCCGCGAGTCCCGACGGCACGCCGCCTTCCGGCCAACTCAACCAGTTCCTGTTCGAAGACATCACCGCCGAAGTGCCAACGATTCCGACCGGGTCATCGAGCAATGCAACGACGAGACCCAAGGCCGGCGACTTCACGATTCGGGGCGACGAACTGCGCTGACCTGCCGTCACGGCCCCGTCATCGCGGGGTCGCTGGTCCGGCCGTATCCCGATCAATTCGCCGGACCGTCGATCAAATCGGCCGGGCATCGTTGGGGAATGGGGCTCGACGGCCCTACGATCCGCACGTCCATCCACCGGGAGGTCCTCATGGCCAAAAAAGCAGAAGCGCAGGCCTCATCGGCCAATGCGGCACCAGCGAAGAAGGCGCCAGCGAAGAAGGCGCCAGCAGCAGCGAAGGCGCCGGTGAAGGCAGCATCCAAGGCCAGCACCAGCACATCGAGTGCGGACGCGACACCGGCGCAAGCGGCGCCGACGGAAGCCCCGGCCAAAAAGGCGGCGCCGGTGAAGAAGGCTGGAGTGACGCCTGAGCCGGCGCCAACCCTGCCACCGGTGAAGGGTGAGACCAAAGACGGCATCAAGTACACCAAGGACTTCGACGTCAAGTTCCTCACTGTTCAGAAGAAGTTGCTGCTCGAGGCTCGCGAGTCGTTGACCGGCCAGGCCGTTCGACTCGAGGACGAAGCGAATTCACTCATCGACGACGAGATGGGTGACGTGCAGTTCGACGACGAGTCCGGCGAGGGTGACACCATGGTCGTCGAGCGCGAGCGCGACCTGTTCCTGTCGGCTCGGGCCCGCAACGACATCGAAGAGATCGATGCCGCCCTGCTTCGGTTGGGGACCGGTGCATACGGGTATTCGGTCGTCTCGTGCAAGCCGATCCCGCGTGAGCGCCTCGAAGCCATCCCGTGGGCGACAGAGCTGACCGAGGAAAAGGTCGGGGGAATCGGCCGACGATGACCGAATCGAACGACAGCACCGACCGTGACGGGGACGACGCCGACGTGCGCACGAACGCCGATTCCGAGCCCGATGCTGTGTTCGACGAGGCGCCGGGCGAGCCGCAGACGGCCGCACGCACTCGCGCGCCGATCCGGTTCAGCCTGATCATCGCCGGTGTGGTGGTGCTGCTCGACCAGTTGACCAAACACTGGGCCGTCAACGCACTCAGCGATGGCGCCTCGCGGGACGTGTTCTGGAAGTTGCACTGGAATCTTGCCTTCAACAGCGGCATGGCGTTTTCCCAAGCACAAGGTATCGGTCCCTACATCGGTGCCCTGGCGTTGGTCGTGGTGGTCGTGCTCGTGTTGTCATTGCGCAAGGCCAACGGCAGGGGCAGCGCGCTCGCAGCCGGTCTCGTCGTCGGTGGAGCCTGCGGCAACCTTGCCGATCGGCTGTTCCGGGGCGACGGATGGCTGCACGGCAGCGTCGTCGACTTCATCGACTTCGAATTCTGGCCGATCTTCAACATCGCAGACATGGGCGTCTCGATCGGTGGGGTGCTCATCGTGCTCGCAGCGGTGTTCGACAGCAAATCGACCGGGAGCACATCCGGGCGTTCTACGAGCAACACGACCAGCGGAACAACCAGCGGAACGAGTGCGAAATGATCCGCGAAGAGATCCCGGCAGCCCTGGTCGGCGAACGCCTTGACCGTATTGTGGCGCTCCTCACCGACGCAAGCCGATCCGACGCCGCAGCGCTCGTTGCCGACGGCGGGGCCTGGGTCAACGGTCAGGTTGCGCTCAGCGGCAAGGTGCGGGTCGCTCTCGGCAACGTGGTCGAGGTCGATCCGGAGAAGCTGCCGGTGAAGGCGCTGCCGATCGGCGACGAGTCGATCGAACTGCCGGTGCTGTACGAGGACGACGACGTGATCGTCGTCAACAAGCCGCCCGGCCTGGTCGTGCATCCTGGCCATGGTCACCCCGACGGCACCCTCGTCAATGCGATCCTGGCTCGTTTTCCAGACCTGGCCGCTGTTGGTGATCCGCTTCGTCCTGGCATCGTGCACCGGCTCGACGTCGGTACGAGTGGGCTGATGATCGTCGCCCGCAGCCAGCAGGCCTACGACCTGCTGGTGGCAGCCCTTGCAGCTCGCACGATCGTCCGCAGCTACCGCACCCTCGTGTGGGGACATCTCGAATCTGCCAATGGGCTGATCGATGCGCCGATCGGACGGGATCATCGGGACCCATTGCGGATGGCAGTCGTCATCGACGGCAAGCCTGCCCGCACCCGATATCGCACGGTGCACAGCTTCTCCCGCCCGGCAGAGGTTGCCGAGCTGGAATGCCAGCTCGAAACCGGCCGAACGCACCAGATCCGGGTGCACCTCGCGGCCGCTGGTCATCCGGTGGTCGGGGACGGGGCGTATGGCGGAATTCGGTCGGCGGTGTCGTCACCTCGGCCGTTCCTGCATGCCGCCAAACTTGGTTTCAAGCACCCCGTGACCAGCGAGCAGATGTCGTTCGAGGCGCCGTTGCCCGACGATCTGGTCGCCGTGCTCGCAACGCTCGGCGAGTGACCGCTACAGAACGGGGCGGGCGAGCATGTCCGGCCAGGGCGTGGTGCCCTGGGCAGCCAGCGCAACCTCGGCGAGGGTGAAGCCCTCCATGTGCCGCCGCATCAGGTCGCCTGCTTCTTTCCAGATCGCGAGCAACACGCATTGACCTTCGTGGTCGCAGGCGCCGTCCTGGTGCGGTTCGCCGAAGTCGCCGAGCGAGATCGGGCCGTCGACCGCCGACAAGATCTCCGACAGTCGAATCTCTTCGGTGGGCCGAGCAAGGATGTATCCACCGCCAACGCCACGCTTGGAGCGCACCAACCCGGCTCCCTTCAGCGCGAGCAGGATCTGCTCGAGATACGGCTGGGGAAGCCCTGTGCGTCGGGCGATGTCGGCTACCGACGTCGGCCCGGGCTCGCTGATGTGCAGCGCCAGGGACAACAGAGCTCGGCAGGCATAGTCGCCCTTGGTGGAAATACGCACGTGCTCATCGTAGCGGTACGGCCCGGTTCGTCGCGGGAGGGGGTCGCTGCGTGGGCGGCGCACGTCGGGCGCGTGTCGGGCGCGTGTCGGGCGCGTGTGGCGCGAGCACGCCGAACGTGGTGGACTGTGCCCGGCGTGAACGAGCAACCTGTCCTTCCCAACTATTCCGGCGCGAACGTCCGTGGCATCATCCCGGCTCTGCTGGCCCCCAAGGGAGTACCGCTGCCGCCGTGGATCTCGCCGCTGGCCAATGCACCCCAGCGGGTGGTGCTGGTGATCGACGGTCTCGGCTGGGAGCAACTGCAGGAGCGGATCGCTCTCGCCCCGACGATGGCATCGATGGCCGCGTCGTCGATCACGACCGTGGCGCCGACCACCACCGCCACGGCATTGACGTCGATTGCCACAGGGCTCACGCCTGGCGAGCACGGGCTGATCGGCTACCGGTTCGACGTCGGCGGCGACGTGCTCAATGTGCTGCGCTGGCGTGGCGACCACAACGACCTGCGTCGTTCGCATCCGCCGCGAGACATGCAGCCGTACCCACCGTTCATGGGCGAGGCGCCGCCGGTGATCAGCCGGACCGAACTCGAGAACTCGGCGTTCACCGAAGCCCACCTGCGCGGCTCGCAACCGAACGGCTGGAGGCTGGCGTCTGCGATCGCGGTCGAGATCGGCCGCCAACTCCGGGCCGGCGAGCGGTTCGTGTACGCCTACTATGACGGGATCGACAAGACCGCGCACGAGCGTGGCTTCGGTGACTACTACGACGCCGAACTGCAGACCGTCGACCGATTGGTCGCCGAGGTCCTCGCCCAGATGCCGTCCAATGCGACCCTGTTGGTCACTGCCGACCACGGCCAAGTACAGGTCGGCAACAACGTCATCCATCCGTCCGATTCATTGTTGGCGATGGTGCGGCTGCAATCGGGGGAGGGCCGGTTCCGTTGGTTGCACGCCAGAAGCGGTGCTCACGCCGACCTGTTCGCTGCCGCCACCGAAGCGCACGCAGGCCAAGCCTGGGTGGTCACCCGGGCCCAGACGATCGACGAAGGATGGTTCGGTCCGGTGATGTCGCCGCCGATCGCCGGCCGCCTCGGCGATGTCGCGTTGGTCGCCCGCGACCCGGTCACGTTTTTCGACCCCGCTGACTCCGGCCCGTACGAATTGGTGTGCCGTCACGGCAGCCTGACCAGTGCCGAAATGCTCGTCCCCCTGCTGGTTGCAGCAGGGCGCCCCTGAAGGAGAACGAACCTCGATGACCGATCCGACCAATTCTGTCAACCAGCAAGCCGGCGCGCAGGCCGGCATCGCCGGCGCAACGGAGCCCCCGACCGTGGTCGAACACGGCGAACTCGTCACGACATCAACAGACGAGGAAGCGACCGAGACCGTGACAGCGCCGGCCAAGGTGATGCGCATCGGCTCGATGGTCAAGCAGTTGCTCGAAGAGGTCAAGGCCTCGGATCTCGACGAGGAGAGCCGTGAGCGGTTGGCCGAGATCTACGAACGATCGATCGCCGAGCTATCCGTTGCGCTGTCGCCAGACCTGCAACACGAACTGCACATGCTGACCCTGCCGTTCAAGGACGGCGTCGCTCCGAGCAGCGGCGAGATCCGGGTCGCGCACGCCCAGTTGGTTGGATGGCTCGAAGGGCTCTTCCACGGGATCCAGGCCACGCTGTTCGCCCAGCAACTCGCTGCCCGTCAGCAGCTCGAGCAGATGCGGGGCATTCCCGCCGGCGCCGAGCAGGGCATCGATCCACGTCTGCTCGCCCAACAGGGCGGCCATCCGCAGCCATCGGTCAACGCGGCCGACCGGCCGGGCACCTACCTCTGAGCCTTCGTTGACGGGATCGGACAGATCCCTGGGCAGCCCCCGCCGACGCGCTGGTACAGTCCTCGAATCACAATCGTGTAACTCTGCGGCGGCAGGGTTGCACGGATCATCACTTCGCAGAGGAAGGCCCACCGTTGGGCGATTCGTTCACACATCTCCACGTGCACACCGAGTTCTCGATGCTCGACGGAGCGGCGCGACTCGACGAACTGGTGGCCAAGGCGGCCCAGGACGGCATGCCGGCACTCGGCATGACCGACCACGGCAACATGTACGGCGTTCTCGACTTCTACAAGGAATGCAAGAAGAACGACGTCAAGCCGATCATCGGCACCGAGGCCTACATGGCCTGGGACTCACGGCTCGAACGGCCGACGCGACGGGGCCGGGTCGACGACTCCGGCGGCGACATCGACGGTGGCAAGAAGCTCTACTACCACCTCACCCTGTTGGCCGAGACCGATCGGGGTTACCGCAACCTGATCCAGCTCAGCAGCCTCGCGTTCATGGAGGGCTATTACTACAAGCCGCGTATGGACTGGGACCTGCTGTCGCGCTTCAGTGAAGGTCTGATCGCGACCACGGGGTGCCTCGGCGGCCACGTGCTGCAGTCGTTGCTCAACGGCGACGACAAGGGTGCTCTCGAGAAGGCCGCACGACTGCAGGACATCTTCGGCCGCGACAACCTGTTCGTCGAACTACAGGACCACGGCCTCGCCGCGCAGATCGAGACCAACCCGAAGCTGATCGAGATCGCGAAGAAGATCGGTGCGCCGCTGATCGCCACCAACGACAGCCACTACACCCACCGCCACGACAGCGTGGCCCACGATGCATTGCTGTGCGTGCAGACCGGCGCAATGCTCAGCGACCCGAAGCGGTTCAAGTTCGAGGGCCAGGAGCACTATCTCAAGACGGCCGACGAGATGCGCTACCTGTTCCGTGAGTTCCCCGAATCATGCGACAACACGCTGTGGGTGGCCGAACGAGCCGACGTCACGATCGAGTTCGGCAAGGTGGAACTGCCCAACTTTCCGCTGCCGCCCGGCTTCGCTGACGACACCGAGTACCTCCACTTCAAGGCCTGGGAGGGCGCAAAAGTCCGCTACGCCGACCAGTTGACGGCGTCGGGCGAGTTGCCCAACAACGTCATCGAGCGCATCGCCTACGAGCTCAAGGTCATTGCCGACATGGGCTTCAGCAGCTACTTCCTGATCGTGTGGGACCTGATCCGCCACGCCAAGGAGGCCAACATCCGGGTCGGTCCGGGCCGTGGCTCTGCAGCTGGATGTGCGGTTGCGTACGTGCTGAGGATCACCGATCTCGACCCGATCAAGTACGATCTGCTGTTCGAACGGTTCCTCAACCCGAGCCGGATCTCGATGCCCGACATCGACATGGACTTCGACTCTCGATACCGGGACGAGATGATCCGTTACGCAGCCGAGACCTACGGCCGCGATCACGTCGCTCAGATCATCACCTTCGCCCAGATCAAGGCCCGCAACGCGGTGCGCGACGCAGCCCGAGTGCTGGGTTATCCGTACGGCGTCGGCGACAAGGCCGCCAAGGCGATGCCGCCGCTGGTCATGGGTCGCGACACCCCGCTGAAGTACTGCTTCGAGCAGAACCCGAAATACGCCGACGGCTACAAGGCTGCGAGCGAGTTGCGCGCCATGTACGACACCGACCCCGATCTCAAGCGGGTGATCGACGTCGCCAAAGGCCTCGAAGGGTTGAAACGTAGCGACGGAATCCATGCCGCTGCGGTGGTGATCACCAAAAATGTTCTCACCGACTACCTGCCGGTGCAGCGCAAGCCCACCCCGGGCGGCAGGCCGCAAGATGCTCCGGTGGTGACGCAGTTCGAAATGCACGGAGTCGAAGAACTCGGCCTGCTGAAGATGGACTTCCTCGGGCTGCGCAACCTCGACGTCATCACCGACGCGGTCAACATGGTTCGCGCTCGCAGCGACGCAGCATTCGACATCGACTCGATCTCGCTCGACGACCTGCCCACCTTCGACCTGCTCAGTCGTGGCGACACGATCGGTGTCTTCCAGCTGGAATCGCCGCCGATGCGGGCGCTGCTCAAGGCGCTCGCTCCGGACAGCTTCGAAGATGTCGCAGCCCTCATTGCGCTCTACCGCCCGGGCCCGATGAGCGTCAACATGCACTACGACTACGCCGACCGCAAGAACGGCCGCAAACCGGTCGAGTTCTTCCACGCCGATGCCGAGGAGGTGCTCTCGGACACGTTCGGCCTGATGATCTATCAGGAGAGCGTGATGCGGGTGGCCCAGAAGTTCGCCGGCTACTCGCTCGCCGAAGCCGACAACCTGCGCAAGGCAATGGGCAAGAAGTCTCGCGAGGTGATGGCCGAGGCCCGTGATGCATTCGAGAGCGGCTGTGTCGCCAGCGGGTACGAGGACAAGCTCGGCAAAGACTTGTTCGACATCATCGAAAAGTTCGCCGACTACGCATTCAACAAGAGTCACTCGTTCGGTTACGGCCTGGTCACGTACCAGACGGCGTTTCTCAAGGCCCACTACCCGGTCGAATACTTCTCGTGCCTGCTCACCAGTGTCAAGGGCAACCTCGACAAGGCAGCGGTCTATCTCTCTGACGCTCGCTCGATGGGCATCAAGGTGCTCACCCCGGATGTCAACCGCTCGCTCAGCGACTTCGCCGCGCTCTCGCCGCACGAGGCGCCACCCGGCGTCGAACTGCCTGCCAACAGTCCGGGCGCGATCGCGTTCGGTCTGTCGGCCGTGCGCAACGTCGGCGAGGGGCTCGTCGAACTGCTGCTCACCGAGCGGGATCAGAACGGGCCGTACGAGAACTTCTACGATTTCGTCGAGCGAGTGCCCGAAGGCGTGCTCAACAAGCGAACGATCGAGTCCCTGATCAAGGCCGGTGCGTTCGACGGTCTCGGTCACCCGCGCCAGGGCCTGATGATGGTGTTCGAGCAGATCATCGATTCGGCGGTCGTCCGTCGTCGCGAACGCGATCAAGGCGTGATGAGCCTGTTCGGCGACATCGGTGACGACACCTCGAGCGGTTTCAACGAGCGGGTCGCGATCCCGGATTCCGAGTTCGAGAAGGCCCACCGGCTCAAGTCGGAGAAAGAAATGCTCGGTCTTTACATCAGCGACCACCCGCTGCTCGGCGTCGAAGCAGCGCTGCGGCGCAAGGTGGACTGCAGTATCGCTGAAGCGGTCGAGCGCGAGGACGGGGCGGTGTTGACACTCGGTGGCGTGATCACCGGGCTAGCCCGCAAGTTCACCAAGAAGGGCGACCAGATGGCCGTGTTCGTCCTCGAAGACCTCGACAGCGCCATCGAGGCAACTGTGTTCCCTCGCACGTTGCTCGAGCAGGGCCACAAGCTAATCGACGACGCCATCGTCACCGTCAAGGGTCGGCTCGATCGCAAGGACGAAACCCGGGTCGGGTTCATGGTCCAAGACGTCTCGATCCTGGAAGGGCTCGACACCGGCAACTCGGCACCGCTGCGCTTGCGGCTCCCGGCCAACATGCTCAACGAGATGAAAATCCATCAGCTCAAGCGGATCCTGCGCGACCATCCGGGTGAATCACAGGTGTTTGTGCAGCTCGGGGCCGGTAAGACGCTTCGGCTGGCGGACGAGTTCTGTGTCGACCTCGATCGCGCCGTGGGAGAGCTGCGGGTGGCATTCGGTCACGACGCGGTGATGCTCTGATCCTCGACCGAAGCAGCCTCACGGTCACCGATCGAACACCCTGTTGAGGCGGTTGTTTGATGAACGCTTCCCCAAACGGCGCTTTTGATGGCAGAATGGACGCCGTAATGCACGACGCACTGCATTCTGCAGCGCCACGACGATGGGGAGCACGAAGGCTCGATGGCAATCCAGGTCGACACCAGGGACTCGGCGGCACTCAGTGATGCTGACCTCGATGAGATGGCCTCCATGGGCGGCGCATTCGATATCGGGGCTGCGTCGAAGGCGAAGGAAGATTGGGTGCTGAGCACGGTTGCTCGCATCGATGGCAATCTCCACGGTTTCATGTTCGCAACGCTCGAGCGCATCGGCGGTACACCGTGTGTGCTGCTCGGGATGCTCAGCGTGAAGCGAAACTCCAAGCGTGATCAGGTCCTGAAAGGTCTGATGGGCGAGGCGTATCACCGAGCGCTGATGGCGTTCCCCGACGAAGACGTCGTCATCGGCACCCGCTTTGTCGCCCCCGACGGGCTCGAAGCGTTCAAGAACCTGGGTGAAATCATCCCGCGTCCCGGCCACCGTGCCGTGGGCGAAGAGCGGGCGTGGGGTCGCCGGCTCGCCAAGCGGTTCGGCGTCGATGGCGCATACGACGAGCAGAGCTTCGTCGTCAAGACGAACGGCCAGAGCGGCTTCCTCGATCACGAGTCACTCAAGCCGGAAAAGATCACTCCCGAAGTCGCGGCTCAGTTCGCGACGGTCAACGTCAAAAAGGGTGGTGCACTCGTCGTGCACGGTTGGTCGATGGCCGAAGATCTCGTCAAGCTCGGCAAGCGCTGAGCAATCCGTTCGATTCCGTCGTTCGCTCCCGGCGGATGACACGATCCTTCTCGGATCGACCGATCCCTGACGAACTACTCGACCGACTGATCGATCTCGCTGCCCGGGCGCCGAGCGCCGGCAAGACGCAGGGCTGGCATGTCGTGGCTCTCACCGGAACTGAGACGGCTCGCTTCTGGGACATCTCCCTGCCGGTCGAGCAGCGGGCGTCGTTCCGGTGGCCGGGCTTGCTGCGCGCACCCGTACTGCTGCTCCCCCTCGCTGATCCCGGTGCGTACGTTGCGCGATACGCGGAGCCGGACAAGGCCCGCACCGGGCTCGGGGAATCCGAACGGGCCTGGCCGACGCCGTACTGGACCGTCGATGCATCGATGGCGGTCATGACGTTGCTGCTCGCCGCCGAAGACGAAGGTCTCGGGGCACTGTTGTTCGGGTTGTTCCATCGCGAGGCCGACGTGCGCGCCTCTCTCGGCATCCCAGCGCAACTGCAATTGCTCGGAGCCATCGCTCTTGGTTGGCCCGACACGCCACGCAGCACGGACGGCGAAGGCCGCAGCGCCACCCGCCCCCGCCGCCAAGCGAGCGAGATCATCCACCGTTCGGCTTGGTGACCCAACGGCGTGTGGCGAGCCAGGTCAGCGAGCCGCTGACGAGCAGCAGGATTCCGCCGAGGACCGCCACGAGTGGCAGCGTGAGGGCGAGGAGTGTGCACAGTGCTGCTCCGAGACCAGCGAACCAGCGTGGCCACCGGCGTTCGCCCGCTGCGAGTGTCCAGGCAGAGGCGTTGGCGAGCCCGTAGTAGGTGAGTACGGCAAAGGAGCTGAACCCGATTGCTTCGCGTAGATCTGCGACGCAGACAACACCGATGACCATTGCGGCCGCTGCGATCTCGGCGCGGTGAGGGGTTCCGAATCGAGGGTGGACGGCGTCGAGGAAAGTCGGGAGCTCCCGGCGGCGCGCCATCGAGAGCGTGGTGCGGCTGATTCCGGCCAGCAACGACAACAGCACTCCTGCCGCTGCGACCACGGCGCCGATCCGCACGAACGGTGCCACTGCAGCGAGATCGCCCGCCTTGACTGCGTCGACCAACGGCGCCGGGGAGGCCGCGAGTGCTGTCGGGCCGAGGGCGAGGAGGGCGGCGCTGAGTACGACGGCGTACACGACGACCACGATGCTCAATGCGAGCGGGATGGCACGGGGAATCGTCACCTCGGGATAGCGGACCTCCTCGCCGAGGGTCGCGAGCCGGGCGTAGCCGGCGAATGCGAAAAACATGAGTCCGCCCGATCGCAGGACGCCCCACACGCCGCTCGGCATGTCGGCGGTCAATTGATCGGTCCCTGCCGAGCCGCCGAGGGCGACGGCGGCCACCATCGTGACCAGTGATGCCACCACGATCGTGACGATCGCCTTGGTCAGCAGCACCGTCTTGTGAACGCCGAGGTAGTTGACAGTCGTCATCGCCACCACCGCGCCGATGCCGATCGGTCGGGCCAGATCTGGCGAGATGTAGGAGCCGAAGGTCAACGCCATGGCCGAGAGGCTGGCTGTCTTGCCGACCACGAAACTCCAGCCGGCGAGGAAGCCCCAAAAGTTGCCGAGTCGGTGGCGGGCGTACACATAGGTGCCTCCGGCCTCGGGATACAGCGCAGCGAGCTGCGCCGACGACGTGGCGTTGGCGAACGCGACCACTCCGGCCAGCGCCAACCCGGCGAGCATCCACGATCCCGCAGCGGCTGCCGCTGGCGCCGGGGCGGCGAAGATCCCGGCGCCGAGCATCGCCCCGAGGCCGATCACCACTGCGTCGGTGAGCGACAACCGGCGGGCGAGATGGCCGCCCGGCGCACTCATCTACCGCACGCCGCAACGTTGTCGGGTCTCAGCGGCCAGCGGGTTGACGCGGGTCCCGATCGTGTCGGCGACACCCGCGCGTGCATCGCGATCGTGTGCTGGATCACGGCGAGACGGTGGTGGTGGTCTCGGACGGCGGAGCGGCCGTGGTCGTCGGCGCTGCGGTGGTGGGCGCGGGTGCTGGCGTCGTGGTGGTGACAGGCGTCGGAGCGTTGGACGTGGTGGTCGCGGCGATCGTCGTGGTCGGGGCGACCGTCGTGGTGGTCGCAGCGATCGTGGTGGTCGTGGTTGCGCTGGGATCCGGATAGTTGAACACCGGCAGACTCTCCTGCTTGGTGTACTGCTCAGGTTGTTTGCCGTCCTGGCCCCACACGTACACCCGATCACCGATACTGATGATCGACTGGAAACTGTCGGAGATCGTCTTGTGCATTCGGATGCAGCCGTGCGAAACGGGTTCGAGGGGAATGTTCTGGGCTCCGTGCATGGCGATCCCGTAGTTGAAGTACACGGGATTGTCCATCCCGCCGAGCGGTCCGTTGCGCTTGCCGACGACGAGTCGATCGAACTTGAAGACACCCCCTGGAGTCTTGGAGTTACCGCAGACGGCCTTTTCGACCGGTGGATCGAGCTTGTTGCCCTGCGCATCGGTGTCGAGTGAGACGGTCTCGCACCACTCTTGATCGTCACCGCTCGAGATGTGGATCACCAGCACTGCGACGTTCTCGGTGAACACCGCAGCAACCTGCTCGGGCAAGTAGATCTCGACGTGGGTACCCGGCAACTGGCGTCTGGGCTGGATCACGATTGGATCCTGCATCCGTTGCCACATCTCGTTCGTGACCTTGCCGGTCGCGTCAGCCCGGGGAGTGCCGAGGACGAGCTTCTCGAACGCCCAGACCGCCTGTTGGGTCTGGCTGCCGAGGTTGCCGTCGAGGACCCCCGGCGCGAAGCCCAGATCAGCGAGGCGAGTCTGCACGGCGGTGACATCGGGACCGGCGCTGCCGAATCCGATCGTTGCCGCGAGCGCCGTCTTGACGAGCGGTGTCGCTGTCGATTCGGTTCCGACCACCGGCATCACACTGTCGGGCACGGTGAGGCCTGTGACGGCGTAGTCGCTGTTGTCGGTGGGCGCTCCGAGATCATCGGCGCTGCCCCCATCGTCGCCACCGAGCGCCGCCGCGACCACGACGATGAGGAGTACACCCACCGCAGCGATCGCCGGTAACCAGCGGGCGATCGGCGGTTGCCCGCTCGGACGATCGGGTCCACCCGGACCTTCGGGACGAACTCGCTGCGAGCGCGGACTACCAAGGGTAGAGTCGAATTCGTCGTCTGGATCGGGGGGTCGATATCGCGGGTCGTTC
>Ga0105048_10012218_pt1 | contig 13491 bp, 7 predicted proteins | sample MAT05_FD_78382 | JGI IMG/M metagenome (GOLD analysis project Ga0105048, IMG submission 78382) | Freshwater microbial communities from Lake Fryxell liftoff mats and glacier meltwater in Antarctica - MAT-05 | ecosystem: Environmental > Aquatic > Freshwater > Ice > Liftoff microbial mat | place...
GGATATTCAACTATGACTAGACATATCCTAGGACTCTCAGGAGGCAAAGATAGTACGGCTCTAGCAATCTTAATGCGTGAAGAGATTCCGCAAATGGAATATTTCTTTTGTGATACAGGAAAGGAACTTCCCGAAACCTACGAATATTTAGAACGTATCAAGGCACGTTTAGGAATCAAGATTGAATACCTTAATTCTGAAAGAGATTTCGATCATTGGCTTGAAGTTTATAATGGTGTGCTGCCATCTCCAAGAGTACGTTGGTGTACTAGAGCATTAAAGATAGAGCCTTTAGAGAAATTTGTAGGTGATGATGAAGCTATAAGTTATATAGGAATTCGTGCAGATGAACAGCGTGAGGGATATCAAGTAAAATCTAAAATAACTCCTGTTTATCCATTTATAGAAAGAAAGTTAGTAAAAGCTGATATTCTTCGGATTCTTGATGAGAGTGGGATTGGGATGCCTAATTATTATCAATGGCGAAGTCGGTCGGGATGCTTTTTTTGTTTCTTTCAGCGTAAGTATGAATGGGTAAGGCTCTCTGAGGAACATCCTGATTTGTTTGCTCAAGCACTGGAGTATGAACAGAATCACATTGATGGTAGAACCTACACATGGACTCAAGGCGAGACCTTATTAGAGCTAATCTCTCGGAAAGATCAAATTATTGCTGAACACGAAAAAGCAGCATTGAGAGAGCAAAAGTTACAGCCCCATCAAACATTAGCCGAAGTATTAGAATCAGTATTAGACGATGAAGACGATCAGATGCCCTGTCTAGCCTGCCACTTATAGCGATAAGAAAAATATCATGATTAATGTAAATACCAAAATTCCCGATCACCTATTTAAACAGCTTGAATCTATTGCCACCGAGCAAAAAATATCTATTGTGAGCTTATCTTATGACTGCAACCGTCCCCAAAACTAGAGTTACCTTTGCCGACTATCTGACTTACTTCGATGAATCGGATACAAGATATGAATTAGTAAATGGAGAACTTATTCCGATGTCACTAGCTACTGGTAAACACGGTAGGATCGTGAAATTTCTGGAGCGCAGTTTTGATGCCGAAATCGGTCGATTAGGTTTACCTTGGATTGCCTTACAAGGAGTTGTGGGCGTTCGTTGTCCCCGTGGCATTGATCTGGACACAGCGAGAATTCCTGATGTCGTGGTAATGCATATTGATGAGTGGCAATCTTTGCAAGAAAGAGAAGCAGTAATTGGCTTTGACCTCTCACCGCCTTTGCTGGTAGTAGAAGTGGTTAGCCCTTCCACCAAAAATATTGACTATCGCACTAAACTTGTTGAATATGCAGTGCGTGATATTCCTGAATACTGGATAGTCGATCCATTGATGGCTAAAATCTCAGTTTGTGTGCTTACCGATGGTTGCTATGACCTATCAGAATTTCAAAGTGGCGATCGCCTAATCTCTCCCACATTTCCCGAACTGCAATTAACACCTAAAATAATATTTTTATAGGGAGAATTAAAACCATGCAAGATCGGCTGAAGTCTCGGTTAATTCAGAAAACCATTGGTGTATGTGGAGGTGATGCTAAGGTACGCAATACCCGAATTGCGGTTTGGACAATTATCTCATTACAAAAACAAGGCGCAGATAGAGTAGAAATATTGCGTAACTTTCCATCCTTAAATAATGATGACTTCAGCAATATTCAAGCCTACTATACCGAACATCAACTAGAAATTGATAATGCGATCGCTTCTACTGAACTTTAATTAACTCCTCAATCAATCTTCTCCATCTAAACCTATGTCAAAACTACAACTCAGTTTTCATGCTAATTTGGCACTTAAAAAAGAAGACATACTTAGAATTCTTAAAGCTGCTAATGAAGAAAAAGGTATGAATGATACTCCAGAGAATCTAGTACAAAGAACTGGACTAGGTTCACCCAAGGTTACTGCTTTTAAAACTTTGTCTATTCGTTCTGGTCTAGTTGATAAAAAAACTGGCAAACTCAAACCCCAAGGGCAAATAGTTCTGGCTCACGATCCGCATTTGGAATCCCCAGTTACTGATTGGCTGATGCACTTTTATCTTAGCTTCGGCGACTATGGCTTATCCACACCTCCAGAAGACGCTGCCGAGTGGGGCGGTTGGACTTGGTTTATTTATAGCTTTTTACCTACGCATCCCAGTTTTATCTATACTAACCTTGCGATCGCTGCCTGCAATATCTACGAAACCGAGAAGAAAAAAGCTAAAAACATTGGCGAAGACATTAGCTATATGCTCAATGCGTACACAAAAAAAGAAGCACTAGCCAAAATCAACTTTTTAATATCCCCTACAAAAGATCAGTTCACTACTCAAGAGTCAAACATCCCCAACGATCATCTTTTTGCTTATTTTCTGACGCAAATTTGGCAGCGAGATTTTGGTATCTCTACCTCTACCTCTGCCGATAATATTCTCGATCATCCTTTCGGACTCGCACCTCTGCTAAATATCAGCCGAGATTGCCTTCAAGACTATCTAGATCGCCTATCTGGGTTTGGTATTATCGAGCAATATCGTACCGTACCACCATTTCAAGTAATCAGTCGTTGGCATGATCCACTCCAACTATTAGAAAAAGCATATGAATCAGATCGAAGCCATTAATAATCTGGGGCTTAATAAAGCTCCCCTGCGCGATCGCCCCTACATTCTTTACTGGGATCGACCAGAACAAAGCGAGCTAGAACATTTAGCATTTCGGTATACCGCCGAACGAGTCAGCTATCGAGACAATCTCATAACTCGACATACCAATCTTAGTAAAAGTGAATTTCTTAACTTGGATATACATAGCGATCGCGAATTAGAAGCTCTCAAACAGATATGTCAGGAGTCGATCAAACCATTGGTAATTCTGCAAGACCTCGATATTTTATTTGCTTATTTTGCCACTCGCTCTCATAGCCCGATCAATCTACTTTGGCAGAAGCTAGCAAATACCCGTCAGCTTGCCTGTCCACTGTGGATTATTTTACCTACAACCCTAACGGCGAGATATTGGGACGAAACTCGAATTAAGTATCTAAAGAACATTGTGTCAGAAACTTTAAGTTAGAATTATTAAAAAACCTTGTAAGTCATGTTTTTAAGCGAAATTATCACAATCAACGAATCGGCGTTACTGGAATCAGCAGTTAATCTTGATATGATGAGAGACCGCGCCAAAAACTTGAAGTTGTGCCAAGGGTTTGTTTTTAACTACAACAGCGATCGTCCCAAATCCTCTACAGTGGGCTTACTCGAGCTATTACGCCGCAGCTTTCATGGCCCGAACGAATCTAATATTCACTGCGTTGTCCAAGATTATGGTAAAGGAAAAACTCACTTTGCATTAGCGATCGCCAATTTTTTTGGTAAAGCTCCTGATAGCAATGAAGTCCAAAAAATCACTCATAATGTCAGCAATGCTCTTAACGGCAAAGATCGTGCCATTCTTGAAAATTTACAGGCATATAAAGGTCGAGGTAAACACCTAGTTATCTGCTTGCGGGGAGATAAAAGTGGCGATCTACGCAAACATTTTTTGGAAGTAGTAATTGATACTTTAAATAGAGAGGGTGTAACTGACTCCATAGCCCATAACCTCTGCCAGCGTCCTCTAGCCTATCTCCAACAGCTTGACAAGAGCGATCGAAGCAAAGCCGATCTTTATCTCAATCAAATCGGTACTGAAACAGACATAGAAGGCATATTAGATGCTCTGCGCCAACAAAATTCAAAAGTTATTCCGCTTGTAATCAAAATCGCTGATGAAATTACCAATGGATATGCTCCAGATTTTACAACCAATGTTGCGGTTGAAGATATCTTAGCCAACATAGTTCAGAACCTATGCAGTGGAAGTACAGCCAAATTTCAAGGAATTTTGATCCTGTTTGATGAACTTAACGCCTATCTTGACGGCTGGCTAACCGACAGAGTTGGTGCTGGTGGAAATGCTCCGCAAAACCTAACTAATGCCTGTGCCAATCATAAAACCAAGATTACTTTAATGAGCTTTACGCAAATCGATCCAAAAGGTAAAGCCAATCGTGAGGGTTATCAAGCAATCTCCACTCGTCTTGCCCCACTTGATGCCACCCATAATGCTATCTCTAGCCTAGAACAGGTAATTGATAACGTAATTGTGCAGCAAGAAAATCAAAAATGGCAGGAATTTAGTAAAAAATGGCAGGATACGCTGAAGGCTTCAAGTAATAATATTTACAAGCGGGCTAAAAAATATCAAGATGGACAAAATCTGACAAGTACAGAATTCCATACCCATCTGGGTTTAGGATGCTTCCCACTTCATCCCCTCGCAGCCTACCTACTATGCAATTTTGAATTTACTCAAGGGCGAACTGCACTAGAATTTGTCAAACAGGAAGTAGGTGAGTTTATTATCAACCAGCCTGCTGAAATTGATGGAAGGCTGAATTACCTCTATGCTGAATCCCTCGTTGATGCCTTTGCCCCCAACTTTAAAACATCCCCAACTAAAGTATCGATCTTTGAAAATTATAATCGTGCTCTGGAAACGATCGCAGCTACCGCAGAACCAGAAGAGCTAAAGGTACTCAAAGCCATTTTCCTATTCACCGCTGCCGGAGATTTGCTGATTAAGCCACCTAATGAGAAGTCCGAGAAGATTTTATCCGAGCTAAGTGGTGTACCTGAAGTTCGCATCCGAGAAGTAATAACAAGACTATGCAACGAACGACAAATTGTCCATCTTCGCGCTGATGGCATTTATCAGTTTTGGACGGGGGAAAGTCCTCGAGAATTGGAGCAGTTAGTAATTGCCGAACTAGAAGAGGAATTAAAGCGTTATCCTCAGAAGTTTCGGACAGACACTCTCTGTGTTGAATACTGTCGGGCAAATATTATAAATACTATTGGCTCTGAGAAGACATTTCCTGAAAAGTTTGCCGCAGATAATGGGTTAATTAAATTAGATTGGAGTTTTGAAAACCAAATATTCACTATTGCTGAATTTGAGAAGTTCTTAAACAAGCCACAAGAGATTAAAAAAGCTCAAGATAAAGGCTATCAGGGTATTGTTGCTTACGTAATTGATGACGATGTTCAAGAGTTAAATGGAATCTGGCAAGAAATTGACACTCTCCTGCAAAAATCACCTTTGCGTAAACGTTTAGTTGTAGCAATCGCGAAAAAGGACTTTGGGGAGGGGGAACAAAATCTCGGTCGCATTATTCAAAAAATTCGCACAATTGAGAAATCTGAATTTTCACGTAATCGTACGGCGGGATACAACCGACTTTTAGAGGATTGGAAAACGCAACAACGCGATCAGGGCCGTGAGTTATTTGGAACCGAAAATCTTCGTTTCCATTCCATTCTTAGCAGTAAAATCTCTTTACAAGAACGGAAAAATCTTGCTTCCCATGTCAGTATCCTATTAAAGGAACTTTATCCCTTTGTTCCGAGTGTTGGCAATGACCCTAAGCTAGAAAGAAATCACGTTACGGGCAAACAAACTGTTCTTGCCTTAACAAAACAGCTATTTATCTATAAAAACAAAATTCCCCTCGCCAACTTAGAGACAAAATATAAAACTCCCATAGATAGTGCCTTTGTTCATAGTTGGAAATTATTTAAAAAAGATTCAAAAGCCTACACTTTACAAGAACCAAAAGATCCGAAGATTAAGGATGCTTGGGATAAAATTTATGAACTTTTTAGCCTTCAGACCTTGGAAGCTAAGGAGCTTGAACTATCAAAAATCTGGGAAATATTAAAAGAACCTCCTTATGGCTATCACGAACTGACTTTTACGATTTTACTAGCATCATGGCTAGCATTTCATCATGACCAGATCAAATTAAAAGGGATGATTGCAATTAAGAAAGCCGCTCGCGATCCCGATCCGATAACTGAGACTAAATCTTTAGAAGATTGGGCAGCTACCAATATCCTAGAAAAAATTGATTTCCTGATCGAAAGGTGGATAATCAAGGGTAAAGCCAAGCTTATTCGTCATCAACCAATAATTCCACTGACTCCATTAATCGAGCAAGCCCAACATTTAGTGCAGCAGATCGGTAATGCTAAGGTTCTCACAGAAGCATTTTCAGGATTTAGTCAACTGCAGAATTTGGAAGCAGCTCAGACAGAGAGTACCGCAATAACTCTGCAACTGAGTCAATATAAAACGGAGGGACATAAGAAAATTAATGAAAAGTTAAGCCAACTTCTTTCTATCTGTAATGCTGAACTTAAAGCGGAAAATGAATATACTACTCGAAGTAAAATGCTTAAGCAATCGCTCAACCTTCTTCCTCCTACGGATGATTTCTCAGAAATCCGTGCTCAATTTGAGTCTGCCACAGTTAATCTAGAATCAAAGTTTAGGGCTTTTAGTGAAAATCTTGTTGATACGGCAATTTTACAAGAAATTAGAAAGCTCAATCCTACTAAGGATCAAACAATTCACTATTGCGAAGATCGAATCATAGAAATTGAGCAACTATGTCAGAAACTAAACAACTCAGTTCCCTACGCTGAGGAAATCAAGAAAAAAACCAATGGCTTTCTAGAACAGATTGACAAACATAACGTTCAACTCACACAGATTGAAGCTCGATTGAATCAGATTGTGACTGACAAAGATCTCAATCATCTTAAAACTGATTTTAACAAACTTGACTTTATCTTTAAAGACTCCAAGAAATATTCTGTCTATCAAGAAATTCAACCAAAAATTGAGGTTCTCGAACTAGACCTAGAGAAATTAAGAGGAATCGAATCTCTCAAGCAGGAATCACATACGTTTGAATCATGCAATCGATCGTTACAATCTCTAGAGGTTCAAGAATCGCAGGTTGCTCAGCGTTTTCGCTCCCAAGTTGATGCAATTAGAAAATATTTAAACGCACAGATTGAAATCTATCGCAAAGAAGCCTATGGATGGATGGCTAGTTGCGAACAAGAATTAGAAAAAATCAACCTAGATGGGAACGAGGAAACTCAATCCAAAACTGCAAATCAACTTATGAGTAAAATCCGTAAGGAAAAGGCAAAACACGATGTGATTTTGACTGTAGAAATGAGTGATAAATTAGCGGTGATCGCCAGACAATGCAGCGAAATTCAAGAACGCGATCTTGAAAGCCAGATCCTTTCGCGTTTTAGCAAGCTACCCCAAAAACGCAGAGCAGCATTGTTCTTAAAACTCCAACCATTTCTCGCCGACACAACAGAGGATATCTAATGGCTAAGCACATACCCATCGGTCAACCAGAAAATGAACATGAACGCAATGCGATCGCTTTCCTGAAAAGTAAATTTAATAACTCATTCACCCTTATTTCCAACTTTGAATTAAGACAAGGTAAGGAAATTTTTGAAATCGATCTAGCAATTATTGCTCCGCAATGTGTATTTGTTGTTGACATTAAAAATATTTCAGGTCATATCGATATTTACGATAAATGGATTCCCGAAAATCGTGCCCCCTTTTCTTCGCCCTTAGCCAAATTACGCAAACACGCAAAAATAATTTCTTCAGTCATTACCGAATCCAATAAAGTTAGTCAATCACTCTCTAAGATTCATATTCAAGCTGCCATCCTGTTTACTTCTTTGCATACCACAATTGCCGATCACAACGATAGAGATCAAGATTACATTACATATCTCGATCAACGCTGTCTGAAATTTTTTCAAAGTTCAGCGTTAATTCCAGATCACCGATTTTCTGATGTTTCTTCGTACTTTGATATAGTGGAGCGCGCAATTCGCGGTAAATCACAGCCAAAATCTGCTTCAGTTCGTTATCGAGATTGGATTTTAGAGCAACAACTAGGCGGTGGCGATCGCTATACCGAATATCGAGCTAGACATTCTATTCTTCCAGCATCATTTGCAAGACTACAAATATATGAAGCCGAACCCTATCCCGACCCTGACGATCCCGATCCCGAAAAAAAACGAATTTTCTCGGCATTTGCCGCATTACGAAAGATCAACCATCAAAATATCCAGAGTGTTCAAGAATGTTTTGAGACGGAAGAGGGAGATCGCTTTATCCTTGTTCTAGATGATATAAAAGGACAATCTCTGAATAAAAATATATTCTCTCTATATCAAAAATTTGACATTATAAGTCAGATCTTAAGTGCTTTAGATTATGCCCATGAGCATGGAGTAATTCATCGGAATCTTTCCCCTAACTGTATTTTGGTAAATGAAAAGGGGAAGGTTATTCTCACAGGTTTTGAATATGCCCGTACTAACAATCGCACTAGCACTATTGCCCATGAAATCCTGGATAGCATCGATTACAACTATCAGCCTTTAGAATGTCAACGCGATCCATCCCAAGCAAGTGTTGCCTCTGATATCTTTTCGGTGGGAGCAGTATTCTATCAGCTACTTACTGGCAAAAAGCCTTTCACCGATGCTAATGATCTAAGCGATCGCAGTGCTATTTTTCCTATTCCTCCCTCGAAAGTTATTTCTGAATTATCATCAGTTTTAGATCGCTGGCTGCAAAAATTATGTTCCTTCAAACCTCAAGATCGATTTAGCACTGCTGACCTCGCCCTACAAGAATTAAGTCCGATCGTTAATCTAAAGAGAATTGACTTATCTAATTTAGCTCCTAACTCATCTTTAAATAATCGCTATTTAGTTAAAAAGAAGTTGGGACACGGTAGTTTCGGGGTAACTTATCTAGTCCATGATGTGATGGGAAATACTGATGAAGTCATGAAATTAGTAACCCGTAACTCTAGTTCGCTTTATGAAAGAGCTAAGCAAGAGTATGGAATTTTAAGGAGCCTTCCTGAACATCCTCACATTGTTAAGATACGCTATTCTGGAGAACTAGAAGACGAGACTCCTTTCATCATCTTCGATTATATTGAAGGTCAAGATCTCGCATCGCTTTTAGCCAGTGAGGGTATAAATTTAGTGCAATCCCTAAAAATTGGTAACCAAACTGCCCAAGGACTCATTCACTTGCATCAGCATCAGGTATACCACCAAGATATTAAGCCTTCCAATTTGCTACTTACTAAACAGGGAATTAAAATTATTGACTTCAATATTTCTGTTTCAGAAGCTGATGAATCACCTGTTAGTGCTGGTACTAAGCGATATTTACAACCAGATTATGATTTCAAAAAGATCCCTTCCACAGAAGAGAAGATCGACCGCGACTTATATGCTCTAGGAATGACTTTATATGAATGTGCAACGGGGCATTATCCCTTTATGACAGCAAATCCGACTATTGGGCAGTTACCGCGTCATCCAAGGGATTTAGAACTTGCAACTCCTATCAGCGATGCCTTAGCAAACTTCTTATGCCAGACAATTTCTCCGCTCCGTCGTAATCGATTCTCTTCGGCGACAGAGTTTCTCCATGCCTTAGAAGCCGCCACTAAGCCCTCTAATTCAAAAGAGAAAAATGCTTCAGAAGAGATGGTAGTTCCTAAAGTTTTACCAGAAATTCGTGAATATCCATCTCAAAAAGTACAAATAAAGGTTGCAAAATCACAAAATATCCGTGTTGCCCTGAACTATGAAGTTATTCTCGACCCCACTAAAAATTATTGCCCTACCGATAATGTTAGAGTAATTTCTTCAGAACTGGAATGGTTAAAGTACTTCTTTCGGGAAGATAAACCATATTGGATTAGCGGCAGCCGTCTTTGTGAACTTACCCGTGAATGGCTCAGTTTGCATGATAAAGATAAATCGATTGTTGCCGAGAAATTAGATCCTAGAATGCTATTACAGCAAACTTTGGGTGAAAGTCCAATTCCCGATACTTGGACTAATGAATATATAATCACTCTATGTGATCGCTTTACCAATCACTCTTCTCCAATTTCCATACCCGAGTTATTAGCAGAAGTTACTAACGAAGATATATGGATCGATCCGCCATCTGCCAAAAATCTTGCCCAATGGTTACTTCTGGATCTGCCTCAAGAACTTGTACCTATTGCTAAACTCTGGAGTCAGCAGCGATCTCGATTAGCAGAAGAAGTTTCCCCTGCTCTAGCTTATGGCTATAGATGTGAGGATCGGCAACACTTTTTAAGGCAGTGGCTGGGATTGGTACAACCCATTCAAAACTTACGTCAAGAGCTTGGTGATTTTCCCATCCCTCTTCCTAATGAATTAAATAATGAATTTATATACCACTGGCAACAACAGATTTTACAATCAGATGGTCAAGTCCTTGATACACTCTCTTCTGAACTTCTCTGCATAGAGAAACTTGCCTCTATTATCTATAATGTTCTTGTCAAAAAACCCGAATGGATTACCCGCGATCGCCTCGCAAAGTTACCTTACAATCCCTCTCAACGCTCTAAATTATTAGCACTAATGCGCCCTAAATTACCACAGGAACTTAGTTTAGATGCTAGTGTGAGTGATGCTTTGAATTGGGCAACTAAAGAATACTTACCTTACCGAATTTGGGAAGTTAATTCTACTCAAGTAAATATATCCAGCCGTCAAAGCGATCGCCTTGGGGAGAGTTTTGCTATTTGGCTGTTCAGTCAATATCCAAAGCTCAAAACCTTGCCTGTGGGAGATTCTCCTCTTAACTACAATTCCACGTACATCGTTACTCAACTTACTCGTAACCATCCCGTTCTTTGGATTGTTGTGGATGGACTAGGTTGGTTGGATCATCAAGAGTTGCTGCAATATCTGACCGAAAATGGTGAATTGCATATAGAGACCGAACTTTCACCCCGAATCAGTCTACTTCCTACTAAAACTGAATATGCCAAGTGGAGCCTCTATTCCCAACTACCCTGTGATAATTCGGACTGGTCTTCTGAAATTGCCCAAGCTTTTCCTAAAATCGGGATTGGCAAATACTATACTAACGACAGCAGACATATACTCCGTCAAGACCTACAAAATGCGGAACATAATCTTTACTGCTGGGATGCACTAGAGCTAGATCATCTCTATCATGAAGCTAAAGATTGGCAGACACTTTACCAAAGCGATCGTCCTGCGACACTTCGCAAACTTTCAGATTTAATTCTCGATTGTGTCAATAAATATCCGCAGCCTAAAAATTTGAAAGTAGTAATTGCCAGCGATCACGGACAATTAATCGGCGAAGTTCCATTTTTACCTACTCCACCATCAGATGTAGAAGCACAGGGTAGAATTGCTATCGGTAGTACTTCTGATTCACGTTGTTTTGTCCTAGATGCAAAACGCTTTGGATTACCCCATGATGTTAGCGTTCCTAAAGGAGCATTTTGTTTCACTAAACTACAAGGGAAGGGAATCGGTCTGCATGGCGGACTTTTTCCAGAAGAGGCTATCGTCGGGGTATCGGTATTGGCTAGCAAAGTAGATCGTAAACGAATTGGTATTTCCTTGAGTGGTAAAGGCAAGTCAAAGCAAATAGAAAAGTTAAAAATTACTGTGGATAATCGCCTAAATAATGTAGCAATTCACGAACTTATTCTATTCATCCATCAATTACCAGAGTTACATAATGGCAAATTAATCTCTCTACGTTTAGATGCCAACCAAAAAGACTGCTACATAATTGACGTTCTATTCCCTGAATTGCCGACCGATCGGATAAAAATTGATTATCAACTTACGGGTGAACTACGCTTTCAGTTTGCGGATTTAGAAAGCGATCAGCAGATATTTGATGCTGCGATAGAAGTTGAGCAGATGTTTAGCAGTGGCTTTGTTGGAGGTATTGATGAATTCCTCTAGTATTTCCTCTACTAGCTATCCTAGCCAACTGATTCACGAGATATTTGGCTCTCTTTGCATTGATAAAGGTCGTTTTAATAGTAGCGGTCTAAAGAATGCGGGGGTTCCTGGTTTTGTGGCAGAGTGGTTGCTCGACAAGATTATTCCTAATGCTGGAACCTTAACTGCTAATGATTTGGAGAGAGTTAATGCCTTCGTGCGTAAAGCTCTTCCACGTAAAGGCGATCGCAATGTTCTTAAATTCAAGCTGACCCAAGGAGAGGTTTTAAAAATTATTGCCTTAATGCAAGTAGAGGTGAGGTTAGATCAGTCAGGTAAGCGCATTCCCGAACCGACTGCTCATATCCCTACCCTCAATCTAGAAGAATGTCGAATTAGTAATGATCTAGTAGAAAGACATCAAAACTTACTAAGACAGGGACTATGGGGAAAAATTTCGCTCTCTATGCAATCTGATGGGGTAATTGAAGTAATTGATTTCGATCCCTTTCAATGTTCTGATATTGATCTAGAAGCATATGCGAAAGCGCGATCGCAGTTTACATCAGAACAATGGCGCAATTTAATGTTCTGCTCTATGGGATTTAACCCAGAGCATCAAGCCTACAGCTCAATTGCCAAAACATGGGTACTTGCAAGATTACTACCGCTTGTAGAGTCCAACTATCACATTATAGAACTCGCACCTAAAGGCACAGGTAAAAGTTTCATTTTTGAAAATATTAGTAATAAAGTGGCTTTAATCAGTGGCGGAAAAATAACCCCTGCGCGTTTGTTTATCAATGGCAAAAACAAAGAAATTGGTTTGCTTGGTCGTCATGATGTAGTCGTATTGGATGAGGTGCAGAGCCTTACCTTTGATAATCCCGACGAAATTATTGGACCCCTTAAAAATTATCTTGCTAGTGGACGTTATAACCGTTCTGGAATTGGCGATATCCCCAGTGATTGTTCGCTAGTGATGTTGGCAAATATTGCCCTTGATGAGCAACTACGTCCTCGAAACGAGCATAATCTCATGTCAGATCTACCTACATTTTTCTCGGAGACTGCTTTTCTAGATCGATTTGCTGGGATTCTCCCGGGCTGGGAGATTCCAAAGTTTCAGCAGGATGCGATCGCTTCTCAAATTGGCTTAAAAACCGACTTTTTTGGTGAAGCCCTCCTTTCTCTCCGTCTAGATAATCGCTTCCATTCTTATGTTAATCAACATACTCATTTTAGTAACCTCACGACAATTCGCGATCAACAAGCAATTTATCGATCGGCATCTGGGTTCTTAAAAATTCTTTACCCTCACCTAGAACTTACGCTAACAGATTACCAAAGAGATTGTTTAGAACCAGCGATAGTGTTACGTCAAATTGTTCGGCAGCAACTATACTACCTTGATGACGAGTTTAAGCACTATGGCAAAGAAATAATAGCGGACGTAAAGTAAAAATTTGTATAAAATCTTGTACTTATTATGAAATCTCCTATTTACCTTGACTATCATGCTACTACTCCATGCGATCGCCGTGTAGCCGAAGTCGTAATGCACTACATGACAGAAGCATTTGGTAACTCTAGCAGCATCGATCATATTTACGGCGACGTAGCCGATACAGCCGTTAAACAAGCATCGAGACAAGTTGCCGATTTAGTTGGTGCTTTGCCCAGAGAAGTCATCTTCACTTCTGGAGCTACGGAGAGCATTAACCTCGTCATACAAGGACTTTCTAGTTCTAGCAAA
>Ga0105048_10012219_pt1 | contig 13490 bp, 13 predicted proteins | sample MAT05_FD_78382 | JGI IMG/M metagenome (GOLD analysis project Ga0105048, IMG submission 78382) | Freshwater microbial communities from Lake Fryxell liftoff mats and glacier meltwater in Antarctica - MAT-05 | ecosystem: Environmental > Aquatic > Freshwater > Ice > Liftoff microbial mat | place...
CGTGTCTGGGCGTGCATCACCTCCGCGGTCACGTGGCCTCCGCGCTTCTGGCCGACCATTCCATGCCCGCGGACGGACTCAGTCTGCGGGAACGCGCGCGCGAGCTTTTTCCCGCGCTCGTCCTCCTCGTCTCCGGAGGTCACACCCAAGTTCTCCTCGTGGAGCCGGACCTGAGCTGCCAGACCCTAGCCGAAACCGCGGACGATGCGGCCGGCGAATGCTTCGACAAGAGCGCGAAGCTCATGGGCCTCAATTATCCGGGCGGGCCCCTCATTGAAAAGTTTGCCACCCAGTTGAAACCCGAAGACCAGGCTCTCGCCTCTTCGCTCTATCGGGACCTGCCGAAACCGCGCTCGGAAGAAGGGTTTTCGTTCGCGGGACTCAAAACCGCCATCCGGCTCAAGCTCGAGCGCGACGCAAGCCTTCGTCAGCATCCTGCGTTTTGCTGGGCAGTTCAAGAAAGCATCGCCGAGTGCCTGACCCGCGGGCTCGACCGCGCGTTGACCGCGCTTCGGGCGCGCGGTGAACCGCTCCCGCGAAACTTCGTGTTTTGCGGCGGCGTCAGCGCGAACGTTCGACTCCGCTTGAGGCTTGAACGCTGGGCACGCGACCAGGACTTAGTCATTCATCTCCCACCGCTCACCTACTGCACCGACAACGCGGCCATGATTGGGGCCGCCGGTCTTCTTCAGGCTCCCGAGCATCACCTCTCGGAAGTCAAAGCGCGCATTCCCCTGGATCTCGCCTGATGCGTCCACTCAAGGCGCTCGGCCAGCATTTCCTGAAGAACACGGGCGTCGTCGACAAAATTGTGAACGAGGTCGAGCGGCTCCATCCGCTGAAAACGGCCGAGCACCCCGTTCTCGAAATTGGCCCGGGTCCCGGAGTTCTCACCGGCGCGCTCCTTCGCCGGGGTTTTTTTGTGGTGGCGGTCGAGCTCGATCCGCGGATGGTCGAGCAGCTCACGAGCGATTGGCCGACGGAGCTCGCCACCGGGCGATTGAAACTATTTTCCCAAGACGCGCTCACTCTCACTGAGAGCCAGTTTCCCCATCCGCCCACTCACATCGTCGGAAACTTGCCGTACAACGTCGGCACGTCCCTTGTTTTCCATTTTCTCGAGGCCTTTCCCGCGGCGACGTCGTTTTGTTTCATGCTTCAGAAAGAAGTCGTCGAACGGTTCAAGGCGGCGCCGAACACCCCCGCCTACGGCGTTCCCAGCGTGAAATTTACCTGGGCTTGCGAGCTTGAGCTCGCGTTCCTCGTGAGCCCGGGGAGTTTTTCGCCGCCGCCGAAAGTCGACAGCATGGTTTTTTCCTACCGCCGCAAGCCGCACGCTCTCTTGGGCGCCGACCCGCTCCGGCGCGCAGGGCTCTATGACGCCGCGTCGCGCTTCATGGAGGGACTTTTTCAGAAAAGACGGAAAATGTTGCGCGTGAGCCTGCCGTTTTTGCGCGACGTTCCCCTCGGTGCGGAGCGCGTTGGCGTCCTCACTCCCGAACGTATTTTGCAGTTACACCTTGAAGCCCAAAACCAAACAGGGCATTCGGGTTGAAGATGCGATTTCCTCTTTTCAAAACGGCCGCGGGGCTGCTGTTCATGGGGGCTTTCGTGGCCACCGCAAGTCCTTGGGAAGAGACCTACCTCGGCCTGGGTCGCACCGCCCTCATGGATGCCTGCCAGGAGGATGCCCGGCCGGACCCGTTCTCAGTGACGGTGAATCCGGCCTGGGTTCCCCGCAAGCGCGACGCCATCATCGCCGTGACCACCGCCGCGTACATGCCGTTTTTGCCGGCCGGCATCGCCGAGTCGACGGGGGCCGGGCTCGTCGGCGTGACCGCGGCCCGAAACTTCGGCCGTTTCCGCCCCCAGTTCTCCGGAATTTTTGTGCTCGGGCGTGACGCGGTCCTCGACACGGGGAACGCCGAATCGCGGGTGGACCCTTGGGTCCAGCGCAGCCGCAGATTTCAGGTTCAACCCGGACTGAGCGCGAGCTTTCTCGACGATGCGCTCGCAGTGGGCGTTTCGGTTCCTGTCACTTTCGCCAATGAGGCCAGCGCTGACCTGAACCTGAACCGCGACCAGCCGAACGCGCGGTTCCGTGCGGGTCTCAGGCCCGACCCGAGTTTCATTGTTGGGTTCCGGTATGCGGTCACGGACTCGCTCGACGTCTCGCTTGCCTATCGCGATCGGGAAAAGGCGGGCAGCGACGTGTCCCTTCAGGGCGAGCTCCCGTTCACGGGCGGCGCCAGCATCCCCATTCAAGCCGAAGGCCGTTCCCTCTACCTTTTCGACCCCCGGCGCGTGACGCTGCAGGCGGCCTACCGGGTTTCCCCGTCGCTTAAGGTGGGCGCCTCGCTTCGCTGGTCCGACTGGTCGGAGATGCCGAACCCGCTTCTCGACTTCCGCTTCACTTCCCCTCGGCTCAACACGGCCGCCCGGACCTTCCGCGCGAAGGACACCTGGGACGCGGGCGCCGGCCTCGCCCTCGAATTCGCGCACGAATGGTCGCTCCTGACCGCCTACCGCTTTCAGCAGGCGGCCTTTCCCGGAAACGCCTTCTACTACGACGGCTCGCAGTCCATCGTCGGACTCGGCATCAACCGAGCGTTCGAAGTCGAAGCGGACCGCATCGAAGTCAGCCTCAGTCAGCGCTTTCATTTCATTCACACCGGAGGGCTTTATAGTTTCAGCTCCCTCGGGGTAGGATACCGGCTCTGATGATGAACTCCAACGCTCCGAAAAATTCCGGTAACCGGCTCCTCATCCGGTTGCGCGAAAACCTTCTCCTGGGGCTCATCTCCATTTCGCCCTTCGCGCTGACCCTGTGGGTGTTTTTGTCCGTGGTCCGTTTCCTGGACGAGAAAATTTACTTTCTCATTCCCGCGGATTTTCCCCGCATCCCCGGCATCGGCGTCGTCGCCGCGCTCGTTCTCCTGCTCGGCTTCGGTGGCATCGCGCGAACTTTCTTCGGCCAAGCGCTCAACACCTGGACCGATCATTTGTTCCAGCGTCTCCCCATCGTGCGGAGCCTCTATTCCATTCTTCGCCAAATGAGCAACGCGCTCTTCTCGTCGAGCGGCTCCTCTTCGTTCAAGCGAGTCGTGCTCGTCCCTTTCCCGAACGCCGACACTCATTCCATCGCGTTCGTCGCTAACACCTACTCCGAGACCGAGACCGTCGTGTTCGTCCCCACCGCGCCGAACCCCACGAGCGGATATGTTCTCATTTATAAGAACTCCGATCTCATCGCGTCCGACCTTGAAGTGCAGGAAGCCCTCCAAATTGTCGTTTCCTGCGGGGCCGTATCGAAAGGGTCCACCCAGCGTGAGCGAAAAACCTAAGGTCCCGCCTCCGAAGAAACGCGACACCGGCGAAAAACTCATCGTCGCGAACAAGCGCGCGAGCTTCGACTTCCACCTGGAGAAGCGGTTCGAGGCCGGCATCGTCCTGCTCGGCTCGGAAGTGAAAAGCTGCCGGCAAGGCGGCGTCCAGCTCGTGGATGCCTACGCCACGTTTGAGCGCGACGGGTTGTACCTGCAAAAAGCGAACATCGGGGAATACAAACAAGCCGGCCCCTATCAAAACCACGTTCCCATCCGACGTCGAAAGCTTCTCCTCCACAAACGCGAAATTGCCGAACTCCGCGAGGCGAGCGAGCGCAGCGGCTACACTCTCATTCCGGTTCGGCTCTACTTCAAAGCCGGCAAAGTGAAGCTCGAGCTCGCCCTGGCCCGCGGCAAAACCAAGGGCGACAAGCGCGTCTCCGCTGCCGAGAAGGACATGAAGCGAAACGTCCAGGCCGCCGTCCGGCGCGAACGCAAAACCCACAGCTTCGACGACTGAGGCAGTGCGTGGGGTGGTACGGCCGAGTTGCCTACCTTTTTTCCGCAGCCCAGAGATGGGCACCTCTCGTGAACCGGTCGAAGCTCCGAACCCGCCTTGACCGCTGGGCCCGTAAACCGTACAGTTGAGACTCGATGGCGGCCCACCCCCAAAAATACAAACGCTTCACGCTGCGGCAACGCCTCTACATTCCTGAAATTCTCCGCGGGATGATGCTCACCCTCAAATTTCTTTTTCGAAAAAAATCGACCCTCCAATATCCCGAGGAAAAGCATGAGTTCCCGGTTGGCTACCGGGGCGTCCCGCGGCTCATCATGGGTCCGAATAATGTCGAGCGCTGCGTCGCTTGCAAACTCTGCGAAGTCGTTTGCCCTCCCGTCGCCATCTACATTGAAGCCGAGGAATTCCCGAACCAGGACGTGCGCGAGCGGCGCCCAAAAGTTTTCCAAATCGATTTCGGCCGATGCATCAATTGTGGTTTCTGCGAAGAGGCCTGCCCGGTCGAAGCCATCGAGATGAGTCAGGCCGTTGAAATCGTGGGTGAGACTCGCGAAGAGCTCGTCTACCAAAAAGAAGCGCTCCTCCAAATCCCCGAAGATCCGCGCCGCGCCCTCCTTCGCGGCCTTGGCGGATGAAGGCCTACCGACTCCTGAGGGTGCTCCTCCTAGTCGCGCTTCCCTCATCCAGTGCATGGTCGCCCGTCCACATTCAACCAGGTGACTTCGTCTACACTCCTCAGCTCCAAGCGGCGTTCGTGCGCGAGATCCGCGGGTGGCGCGTGGTCGTGCAGTTCCACCCGAGTGGGCAGCACCAGGAGCTCGAGCTGCGCGAGCTCGGATGGGCCGAGCCCGGGCTCGAGGACGCCGGATTTTTCATCTCGGAGAAGGTCGATGCGGATGGCCGAGCCGCGACCATTGAGGCGTTTTTCGACAACGGTTGGTTTCTGCTCAAAGCCTTTCCTTCGGGTGAGCTCTTCACGCGGTACCCGGCCCAGCTAACCCGGACCCAGCACCCACCCGGCGTCGATTGTACAACGCCGCTTCTCGGCACGCCGCGAGGCGACTAGTCACACTCAAGGAGTTCATTGAAACACGACTTTTTCGCAACCGATTGGGGTGATTTCGGTTGTTGTCGGATCACCACCCGTTGGTGTCAATCCGGTATATTTTCCGGCGAAGTCAGGGCAAGCGAAGAGCGAGGGAGTCACGAGGGTCGCGATGATGATTACATTTTGAATGCGCATATAGATCTCCTTTGGGCAGGGAAAGAGGGAACTTCTTCGGATTGAGGAATTCCGAAATTCTTAAATCTTCTGTTGCACTGCGCTACGGTTACGGCAGCGATTCAATCCATTGCCGAATCATCAGGACCGCCCGGTCGTCTTTGATGCTTGTCGCGAGGGGCGGCATCCGCACCGCCGGGTCGGTGGAGCGCATTCGATGAAACAGCAAGCTCGAAGCGGGGTCGCCGGGCTTCACTCGCAATGCGTTCGGAATGCCATGGTCGCCTTCGCTCGCCCGCACGTTGATGACTCGCATCGCATCATCCGGAATGTGGTGCCGGAAATCCATCTGGCCCGGCGCGGTGCCGAGCGGGTTGTGACACTGGGAACAGTTCGCCGACAAATAGCTGCGCGCGCGCCACTTGAGTGGCATGTTCCCGTCGTAGGGGTCCACGTTTCGCTCGTACCAACGCACGTCGCCGATGTCCCAGGTGAAAATGTTGCTCTGGTTCCAGCGATGGAGCTGATTGCCGTTTCCAGGATCGTGATTGAGTTGACCCATGGTGAGTCCGAGGACGGGACCGGTGCTGGTGCCGTGGCAGCTCATACATTCGGCGCGGCTCGGGAAGTGCCACACCTGTTGCCGCCGACCGCCCGGCGCGCCGGGGTCTTGCACCTCGAACGTCACGTCCTGGCCTTCATCAATCAAATCGGCTTCGGAGTGGTCTTCGCGCCAGCGATAGGTGTACCCGCGCCAGCCTTCTTCGTGGTTGAAGAATACCCGCGTTTCGAGCCGGCGCTTCTGGTTCGGGGCCACCGTAATTTCGAAATGTTTTACGAGAAGGGTGCCCACCGGATAGGACCACGGGAACTCGAGGTTCGCGATGGGAACAATGTTTCCGGTCGCGGGAAGGCCGAGCCAGCGCCGCTTGTCCGCGCCGTCCGACCAGAGCGGCGCGCCTACCGAATATTCCTGAAAGCCGGGCTTCGCTTGGAGAGTCGCGAGCGAAGCGAAGATTCCGGTTTGCGAGAGCTGCGCAGGCACCGTGACTCCGTTGGGTTGTCGCCGCGCGAGTCGCCACACGGTCCCTTCATTCAAAGAAACCGCGAGCAAACTTTGGTTCATGTCGAGCCCGAAACCGCTCGGCTGGCTAAGGGTGGCGAGCTCAAGGTTTTCCTCGACGGTCACGCCATCCGATTTCATCGCCCAGATGCGACCCGAGCCGAAGTCGCCATAAATGTAACGGCCCACGAGCTCGGGGAACTCCGCGCCCCGGTAGACATAGCCGCCGACGATGGCGCGCTCCGGTTGATGGCCAAAGGAGTGAAGCGGAGCGAGGAATTGGGAGCGCGGCAGGTGCTGCGGGTTCTTGAATTCGTCGTTGGCTTCAAACACGTTCCAGCCGTAGTTTCCGCCTTTGACGATGATGTCGAGCTCTTCGCGGTGATCTTGCCCCACGTCGCCGAGCCAGATGCGTCCCGTGGGCGCGTCGATGGAAAACCGCCAGGGGTTGCGTAGGCCGCTCGCCCAAATTTCGCCGCGATGATTCGCGCGGTTCACGAACGGGTTGTCGCCGGGGATGGCGTAGGGCTTGGCGTTCAAAACGTCGATGCGCAGCATTTTACCGAGCAGGACGTTCAGGTTTTGCGCGTTGCCGGGAATGTCGCCCGCGCCGCCGCCATCGCCCGAGCTGATGTAGAGCATGCGGTCGGTCCCGAAAGCAAGCATACCCGCGTGGTGGGTGTCGTTGGTCTGGATGCTTTTGACGATGTCGATGACGCTTTCCAGCGTGCTCGCGTCGGCGCGGTCGGGGTTCGCGGAAGCGCGGCCCCGCATGACGGCGAGCCGACGTGGATTGTCGGCGGTATAGGAGACAAAAAACTCGCCGGTAGTATTGTAGTCTGGCGAAAACGCGAGACCGACGAGCCCCATCTCGTTTCCGTCATAGGAAACGCGACGGTTGGGGTCGGTGATGGGGCCGCTCGGGGTCAGATCGAGAAAAACTTGGGCTTGGGTTGCCGCCGCATCGTTTGAGAAAACGCGGATGAATCCGGTTTGCTCGAGGACGAACAGGCGGTTTGTTCCGTCGGGCGGGTGGGTGATGTGCGTGGGCCGGTTCAATCGCAGGCGGGGAAAGGCATTGTCGAACCCCCAGAGGCTCGAGCTCGGCGCATGAAGCGGGAACTGGGTCGGATCGGGCCGGAACGGCGCTGACGCAATGGCCGCGACTGCGCCCAACAACCCCAACAAAAAAAACTGACTTCTCACTCAGAACCCCCGCTCTTCAACCCTGAGCGTGTTCATAGTGAGGCCGCCGCATGCGGGTCAAGCGGCGGGTTGCAGGCGAGACGCACGGCGGCGGGGCTCATTCGCGTTTCGAGTCCGTGTTCTGGGAGCTGCACGACGCTGGCGCATGAAGGCAGAGCTTTCGTCTTTTCCCAAAGTTGCTAAGAATTAGATGCGTTCAGCCTATGCCATCCTCGCCCTGAAAAAGCGGACTTTGAAATCCATTTTACACATTTCACCTATGGAAACTGCGGATGAGTTGTTGCTGAGTCAGATTAAGAACCATGTTCGGGAGGAGCGGGAGTCGACACTTCGAGTCTTGCATGATCTTCGTGAAGTCGAGCGGCGGATGCTTTTTGCAGCACTTGGGTTTCCGCAATGCGGCTCCGCTGCCGAGCGCACAACCGGCTGGTCGCGGTTCGCGTGTTCGGGCGGCCTACTCCGCCCCGAGCTCTTCCCGCAGCGAAGCGAGCGACGCCTTGAGCGACGCCTTCGAAGTTCCGCCCGCGTTCTGTCGTCGCTCAACCGCGGTTTCAAACGTGAACCGGTCGATGCCTTCGTGAATTTGGAGGCCTTCGGTTTCCGCCGATTCGATGGCGGCCGCAATTTGCTTATAAGCGTCGCGGAAGCTCTTCCCTTGGCTGACTAAGTCGTCCGCCATTTCGGTGGCAAGCAAATGGCCCCTACCCAGAAGCGACTTCGCGACCGTCCCATTGGCCACGAGGCCCGCGGTGAAGTGCGGGAGGACCGTCAACACTTTCTCCGACTCGAGGAAGGCGCGAATGACGACCCCTTTGAGCTCGTGCAAGTCGCCGTTGTAGCTGCTTGGCAGACCCTTCATGAGGGCGAACCCGTTCGCCAGGGCGCCGAGCAAATGCGCGCATTTCGCGCGGGTGAGCTCGGCCACGTCGGGGTTTCGTTTGTTCGGCATGATGGAGCTTCCCGTTGACCAGTCTTTCGGCAGCGTCATGAGTCCCACGGAAGACGACGAGAAGAAAATGATGTCCTCACAAAACCGGCTGAGGTGAACGCCGAGGAGCGCCAAGGCGGAGAGCGCTTCAAGCATGAAGTCCCGGTCGCCCACCGCATCGTACGCATTCCGCGTGGGCGCGCGAAAACCCAGCTCGCTCGCGATGAGTTGCAAGTTAATGCCGAGTGGGGTTCCCGCGAGCGCGGCCGCGCCGAGCGGCATGCGCTCCAAACACCCGAGCCGGGCCTGTTCCAAACGCCGCAAGTCGCGCGTGAGCGCCTCGGCGTGCGCTTGCCAGAAAAGGCTCAGTCGAATGGGCTGACCGTGCTGCAGGTGGGTGTAGCCCGGGACGAGCAGGTCGACGCTTCGTTCCGCCTGCGTAGCCAACGCGAGTGCCTGCGTGCGAACGAGCGCCACCGTCTCGGAAAGCCGCCGCGCGACGTAAAGTCGCAGAGTCGTCGCGATGAGGTCGTTCCGGGAGCGGCCGAAGTGAATTTTCTTCCCCAGCTCGCCACATTCCTCGGTCACGAACCGCTCAAGATTCATGTGCACGTCCTCGTCCTCGACTCGCCACGGAAAGGTGCCCGCATCCATGAGCAAACCTGCCCGGCCCAAGCTCGCCTTGGCCTTAGCCAATTCGTCCGGCGTCAACACCCCGAGCATTTGCAGCGCGCGCGCCCACGCCTTTTGCACCCGAATTTCTTCGGGGTAAAGCAAGGCGTCGACCTCGAGTCCACTCGTAAACTGAAATAGTTTAACTTCCTGACCCGCGTTTCGACCCGATTTCAAGATGCTCATGGTTACTGGTCCCGGGAGGTGGACTTGTCGCGCCGACCGGCCACCCAGTGCTTGAAGCTAACGGTTTTCGAGTAGCCCTCGGCGTGTTTCAAGATGCCATGCTCGTCGCTCTCGAAGCTGACCGAGCTTTCGTCGTACAACGCATACTTGCTTTGCCGCGCTAACACCCGGACTTGGCCAGCTTGCAACCGGAGCGAGACGCGGCCGGTGATGGTTTCACAGGCCGCGTCGAAGAACGCGTCCGCCGCTTTGCGCGCGTCCGTGTGCCATTCGCCGTCGTACACGAGCTCGCCGTACCGCGATCCGATGGTGCGGGCGAGTGTCATGAGGCTGCGGTCCCAGCTCAAATGCTTGAGGGCTTTGCAGCCTGCGTGCAGGACGGTGCCGCCCGGAGTTTCATAAACCCCGCGGCTTTTGATGCCGTTGGCCCGTTCCTCAACCAGGTCCACGACTCCGACGCCGGCGAGCCCGGCGACCCGGTTCAGTTCAGCGAGGAGCGCGGCCGGCGCGGCCGCCTTGCCGTTCAACTTCACCGGATAGCCCCGGGCGAAGTCGAGCTGCACATTGAAAGCTTCCGTACTCACGTTGCTCGGCGGCGCGACCCATTCGTAAATCTCGGCCGGGTCATATTCCTTCTCCGGCTTTTCCAAAATGCCGCCTTCGCAGCTTCGATGGAACAAGTTCGTGTCGACGCTGTGCTTTTTCTCGGTCGTCGAAAGCTCGAAACCCTTGGTCTTTAAGTAGGCGAGCAAATCTTTCCGTCCTTTGTACTCCCAGATTTTCCAAGGCGCGATGACCTTAAGGTCGGGCGCGAGGTAGGCCCACGACTTTTCGAACCGCAGCTGGTCGTTGCCTTTGCCGGTCGCGCCGTGTGCGATGCCATAGGCGCCCAGTTTTTTCGCGTAGAAAGCCATCCGCTCCGCAATGAGCGGACGTCCGAGGGAGGTCCCCAAAAGATAATCGTCCTGGTAGGTCGCCCCGGCCCGAACCGCGCGGAAAGCGAAATCCTTGGCGAATGTGTCTTTAAGGTCCTCGAAAATGAAGTCCGAAGCGCCAAGCTTCTTTGACCAGGCCGCAAGCTCTTTGGCGTTGGGCGCGTTGCCGAGGTCCGAGCAATAGCAGATGACGTCCGCATTCATGGTCTCTTTCAACCAGGGGACGATGGCGGAGGTGTCGAGGCCGCCGGAAAATGCGAGAAGAACTTTTTTCTTTTGGTTTTTGTCGCCCATACTCTATGCATATATATGCATTTCGGATTGGTGTAAAGCAAATAAACGCTTGACGGCTGGATAATTGTGTCATTTAATGAATAACTATGCAAACGCCCGCTCTCGTTAAACCTCTCTATAACAAGCCCCAAAGCTCGGTCTCGAGCTCCCTTCTTGAGAGCCTTCCGAAGCGCCGCTCGCTTCGGGCGTTCTCGCGTTTCAAGGGCCGCAGCTTTCTGACCGGTACCGAATTTTCGACCGAAGAACTGCAAGCTCTCATTGAAGTCGCGGGCGCGCTCAAAGAGGAACGCAAAGCCGGAAAAACGCACCGCCACTTGGAAGGGATGCACTTGGCGCTTCTTTTCGAAAAAGCCAGCCTGCGGACGCGGTTCAGTTTCACCGTCGCCATGAACGAACTCGGTGGTCACATCATCGAAGCCGTTTCCGCGAACCGCAAATCGGAAGAGCCGGAAGACTTGGCGGGCGTGCTGAACGGCTACGTTCACGGCGTCATGCTGCGGACCCATGAGCACTCGACCCTTGAGCGGATGATGAAGACAACCAAAATCCCCGTCATCAACGGCTTGTCCGACACTCACCACCCTTGCCAAGCGCTCGCCGACGTCCTCACGATGAAGGAACGCTTCAAGCGGACGAAGGGGTTGACTCTTTGTTACGTCGGTGACGGAAACAACGTCCTGCACAGCCTTTTGCTGCTTTGCCCGATGTTCGGCATCAACGTGAACTTCAGCTGCCCGAAGGGCTACGGCCCGAGCATCGACGTGCTCGCGGAAGCGAACCTGTTAGCGGTCAAGAACAACGCCACCATCCGTGCGTTCGACGAGCCCGTGCAAGCGGCCAAAGGCGCGCACGCGCTCTACACCGACGTGTGGGTGAGCATGGGCTTCGAGAACGAAGAGAGCGCGCAGCGGGAAGCCGCGTTCCAAGGCTATCAGCTGGACGCCGACCTCTACCGGGTCGCAGCCGCCGGCGCCATCATCATGCACTGCATGCCCATGGTGCGGGGCAAGGAAATTTCGGCCGAGATGGCCGATCATCCAAATTCCGTTCTATTTGAGCAGAGCGAGAATCGCTTGCATGTGCAAAAGGCACTCCTCTGGGGCACCATGGGGAACGCTTAAGAATGCCGCGCTCAGAAACCTCGGTCTCACTATCTCTGAAAAAGATTTTGAATGCGGGATTTGTGGGCACCCAAGAAGAGCTGAGCGATAAGTTGCGGACGGAAGGGCAGTACGTGACTCAGTCCACGGTGAGCCGCTACTTGCGGCGTCTCGGGGCCGTCCGCGCCATTGAAGTGGACGGCCGGGTCGTTTACCGGCTTAACCACGAATTCTCGCCCATCACTTCGGCCGCTATGTCCGACCACATTCGGACCATGAATCACAACGGCGCCCTCATCGTCATTCACACCTCGCCCGGCTCGGCTTCGCTCGTGGCGCGCCACGTGGACTCCATCAAATCGGAAGACATTCTCGGAACGCTCGCCGGCGACGACACCGTCTTCGTCGCGCCAAAGAAAACGGGGAACACCAAAGCCCTCATGGAAGAAATTCGGGCGTCCATCACCGGGTAGTTTTGCGTTTGGGGGCCGCGGCCGTCGCGGATTTTTTAAAGAGCGGCAGCACATCCTTTTGCAAGCACCGAGCCCACTCGCCCACAAACCCGGGCTGGGTCTTGGTGTCCCATTTACCTTCAAGATTGAGCATCGGATCAGTGGCGGCCCATTTGAGCACGCGTGCGCGCAGAAAGGAGTAGAGCTTGGTCGCGCTTTTCCGTTCCCGAAGCGCCTTCAGATAGGACGTGAAGTTGCCGCAGCCTTTTTCCAGCTGAATTTGCGCCACGAACAAGGCTTCCCGCTCGATGGGGTCCTTGGGCACAACGAGAATGGGGCTGTCGGTGGGACCGATGTCGAACGAAAGGGCTTCACGCGATTCGACGTAGCTCCCGAAGTCCCGGCCCGCCTCTCCCAACACGAGGTCGCGAAGGCCGGGCCTGGGAGCGAGGCCAATGAATTCGGCGAAATCACGGTTCGGGGACGGCGTTGCCATGACTCCGGCGAGCGCCGCGCCCATCGCCTGATGGTAGTCGGCGGCGGCGACCATGTAGCGAAAGGTGTAGCGGATGTGAGCGTAGGCCTTGGGATAGCCGGCGAAATAGAACTGGCTTTTTTCCGCATCAAACACGAGTTGCAGGGGCAAGCCCGGAAGGTTTGGGTCGCTCATGGCGAAGTTGAATTGGCGGCCTTTCTGCTCAGCCGCGGTGACGAGAATGGAGTGAAAGCCCTGCTCCTGAAAAACGCCCTTGGCGTCTTGGGACTCAATTTTGAATGTCGCCATGGCACCGCGGAATGGCCCACTGGCCAGAAACGTGCTCAGTTGTTCCTCGGTCGCGTACTGCGGAGCGCGGCCCAGGGTTTCTTGGTACTCGGTCGTCTCTTGCATCATCTGGAGCGCGCGAACGATGCGGAGGAGTACTTTTTGGTCGTCGAAGGGACGCGCGTTGAACAAAGCCTCCATCTTTTCGCCGAGCAGAGTGGCGCGCTCGGGAGCGGGAAGGGTGCTGAGGCTCAGAAAATTCACAAAGCCGAGGCAATAACCGGAAGTGAGCAGGTCACCGAAGTTTCCGGGCAGGACCGGGACCGGGGTTGCATGGGGGGGCGTCGTCGAGGGCGGGACGAGTTCGGTTTTGGTAATCTCGTTTCGGAGCTCCACCTTGGGGGGCGGCGGCAGGACGACCGGAGGCTTTTCGAAGGCGTTCTTTTGTTCCTGGGGCACCACCGCGGGCGCCACTTGGCTCGGAGAGACCTCGGCGCCACAGCCGGTCACGAGGGCTCCAAGCAAGAACAGGTTTAAACGCGCGCGCACGACCCCATGAATGCAAGCCCACGGCCAGGCGTAAACCACAGTTATTTATGCCGGGCGAGGGCCTAAAACCTCGAAACTTTGGACACTCCGTTGGCGTTTTTTGTCACGCGAGTTTGGCGCGGGAAGTGGTCTGGGCGTCCGCCAAAATCTTGGTCACGAACGCCACCGACCCGTCGAAGATTCCGTCGTTCTCGACGACGTGGAGCCGGGTCACGCGGTTCACCTGGAAACGCTCGATGGCCAGCTCGAATTCCTTGGTCAGAATTTGGTACCA
>Ga0105048_10012221_pt1 | contig 13489 bp, 8 predicted proteins | sample MAT05_FD_78382 | JGI IMG/M metagenome (GOLD analysis project Ga0105048, IMG submission 78382) | Freshwater microbial communities from Lake Fryxell liftoff mats and glacier meltwater in Antarctica - MAT-05 | ecosystem: Environmental > Aquatic > Freshwater > Ice > Liftoff microbial mat | place...
CGGATCGATCTGCAGGACCTTCCCCTGAGCATCGAACAAGCTCGAGGTCACTCTCCCTGCAGCTGTGACAGATGTTTCCACGCGGCTCGCGAAATCATAGCTCCTCGTGCTCGACCTGCCATTCAGGGTGTTCGTCTCTGTCCAAGAGGTGATCGAAAACGGATCCGTTGGGTTCGCCAGCGTCGCGCCGCGAGCTGTCTGCATCGCCCGCGCAAGACCGGAGGGCAGCGTCGTCGTCGACGACGTCGCGAACGAGGAAAGCATCCCAAAGCGCGGATCCGGTCCCATCTGCGTGGTGGTCTGCGTCCCGTCCGGCGCCACCGACGTGTAGGTATCGCTGGTAGCGCGCAGCTGGGTGCGGCTGAGGCCGTTCGGCAACGTCCGCAGCCGGTCTTGGTTACCGGCGACGTCCCAGGCGATCTGGTGGCCGGTGGTGCGGCCCAGTGGCGAGGCGACCACGACCTCGTGGCCTTCTGGGGTCTCGGTTCGGGTGAGGGTCTTCGTGCCGCCCGCCGCGTTGGTGTGGCCGATCAGGCGACCTTCGGCATCCCAGTCGAACGTCGTCTGGTTCCCGTTGCGCGTCGAGAACCCGGCCAGCAGGCCGCTACTGCCTTGCCAGGCCAGGTCGGTGCTGTGGTTAGTTGGGTCGGTGATCGTCTCGAGCCAACCGTCGCCGTTGAGCAGCAGCGTGGTGCGATGGCCGTAGGGACCCTCGATCGCGGTCGGCAGCCCAGCGCTGTCGCGCTCGATGGTGGTCACGAGGCCGTGCTCGTCAGTGAGCGAAACCAGGTTGCCGTCGCTGTCGTAGGCCATCGTCGTGGTGACGGTGCCGCGCTCGGCATCGCGTGTTTCGAGGTGACGACCTCGCTCGTCGAAGACATAGATCTCGCGACCGTCTTTGCTTCCGACTGCGAAGTCTTGGTTTCCGATGGACCAGGTCGGCGGCCTTACCCGGATGATCCGATCGACGGCGCTGAGATAGATGGTGCCATCGGCGCCGACAGCCGGTCGGTCACCGGTGATGCTCGCGAGCATTGCGGGGCCGCCCTCGCCGCTGAACCCTCCGCCCATGCCAGTGCCAAGCCCAGCGACCACATATTGGGCGCCCTCCGTCTTGACGCGAAGGACGCGTAGATTTCCATTCCCGGAGCCCAAGCCGAGCACCAGGTTGCCGTCTGGGTCGAAGTCGATGCCTGTGAAGCGCGAGCCCGTAATTGCGACCTGGCTAACCAAGCCGCCGGGGTCGACCTTGCGAATGACCCACCTCTGGCTGAACGGCGGCGGAATGTCGATCCAGTAGAGCGAGCCGTCGGGGCCAAATTTCATGTCATCGGTGAAGCGGCAGTTGGCGTCGGCTGCGAGGCCGCCATTGCCTTCTGTGTTGGGGATGCGAGCCAGGCCCAACACCGACTCGATCGTGCCATCCAGCGCGACGCGGCGGATCGCCCTGCCGGTGCCGATGTAGACAGATCCATCTGCGGCGGGCGCTATTGAGGTCGGGATGATCGCAGCGCTGGTTGCCGGTCCGCCGTCGCCCGAGTCACCGAAGACACCGTTGCCTGCGAACAGCTCGAGCCAGCTGTCTGGACGAATGCGGAACACGCGAGAGAAGCCGTTTGTGAAGTAAATGCTCCCGTCGGCCCCTTCCTTTACGTCGGCAACGGCGGTGCTTGCGCATGCACCGAGCGCAGGGCGGTCCCAGGCGTCGATGCAACCGGGCTGGCCGAAGTCGGGCCCCACGATGACGCTCATGACGCCGTCCGCCGAGCGCTTCACGATGCGACCGGGGCCCTGCATCGACCAGGCGATGCCGCCGTCGCGCAGCGCAATGATATCGCGATAGTTGCTGCCAATGGAGATGGGAGGCTTGAAGAAGGTCGACGCCGACGGCAGCGCTGGCTCGCCAGCTTCACGGCCGCCATCCCCGCGATACAGCGTGCCCAAGAAGTCGAGACCGTGAACGGCATCGATTGAGAAGCCACCGATGTTCTGAGCGCGCGCGTCCCAGCCGCCGAGCGTGAGCGACCAGCTGCGGCGCAACAACGCCTCCGCGCGCGACGGGTCGCTGGGAGACACCTCGACTTGCGTCTGTCCCCATTTCGCCCAAGAGGCCCCAAATTCGGGCGAGCCGATGAAGATCGCCGGTGCGAAGGCGTAGAAGAGGGTGAAAGTGACCGGTTGCGCGCCATGCACCGGCCGCTCGAACTGGTCATAGCCATCCCAGCCCACTGTCCAGGTGGCGTCTTCACAGGGACAAACCTGGTTGTACTCGTACACTTTTCCCGCGACGCTCAGCTGCGCTCTGATACGCGTAAGCGACGCTGGCAACACCGAGCCCGCGAGCGGCAGCTCGACCTGGCGCAGGCTCGTTCGTCCTGGCACGCGGTCACTCGTGTAGGTGAGGCTGTAGCTCGTGCCTTCGAGCGGCACTGTCTCACGAAGCGTTTGGGTCTCGCACTCGATGAGCGAGCCACTGTCACAGTCGGGATCATCGAGCGGCGGGTCGGGGTCGGGTTGCGGGTCATCGGGGCCGCATGTGAGCGGCAGGCAGCCACCTTCTGGCGCCGAGCCAGGCATGTTGCAATCAATGGGACTAAAATGGCTCAGCCGCGCGAACCACAGCTCTTCGCCAATCGGATACAGCGATGCGAGCTCGAGACGCACGTCGAGCGAGAGCCCAGCCGCATCGAGCTCGGCTTCGCTCTCCGCGATGTCATCGCCATCGAGATCAACCTCCGCGGCGCCCGCAACGACGCCGACAATCGCGATCACACGCGCATCAGATTCCGGCAGCCATTGCGCGCGCTCGCGATTGTAAGTGCCCACTGGCACGAAGCCGCCCACAGGCAACTCCAGGAAGTTCTCGACGAAGTAGTTCACCGGCTGACTGAACTCCACCGAACTCGCTCCAGCAGCAATGGCCTCGTCCGTAGAAAGCTCGATCGCGTAAGTGTAGTGACTGGTGGCCGGCAGATCCGCCGGCATCCGCGACGGCCCCTCGTCGCCGACGGTGTACTCCGTAACGCGCACCGACACCGTCGTCGTCGGCACTTCGGTGCCGTTTGGCATCACCAGCACCGCTTCCGTGCCGGGCTCGATCATGACCATGCCCTGGCGCGGGCCGTCAGCGTCAGTCGCGACAGTGCCCTGCGCGATCTCCACATCGACTTGGTTCTCGAGGTCGATTTGCGTCACCACCGGATCTGGCGCAACCAGCGTGATGTCGAACGCGGCGCGGTACGTCTGCGCGCTGGTTTCGATGTTGCGCTGCGAGGGGAAATAGCCCTCCGCCTCGACGGCGACCGTCAGTGTGCGCTCGGCGTTGATCAGCATGATCCAGTGCCCAACGGCATCGGTGGTGGTGGTGCCGTACTCCGGGTGATGGATGACCCGTACCGACGCGCCCATGGCTGGAACGCCGCCTTCCAACATGACATGTCCCTCGATGGCGCCAGCGCGGGCCACCTCGATCGTGCCGGGCGCCACGCCTACTTGCACCGGGTCGCTGCCTTCGATCAAGAAGCTCAGTGACTCAGCCAGCGTGGTCGGCACTGTGGGGTCATGGGGCGTGCAGGAGCGGCGCACGATGCCCACCCCTGACTCGCAGCCGTCGATGGTGCAGGCATCGCCGTCGTTGGGATCAGGCGGCGCGCCCGGCTGACAATCGCCGTTTGCGTCACAAGTCTCATCGCCGTTGCACGGCTCGCCGTCGCTGCACGATTGCCCGACTTGCGGCACATGCACAATTCCAGCCAGCGCGTCGCAGGTGTCCAGCGTGCACAAATTGCCGTCGTCGTTGGGGACGAGCGGCGTGCCGGCCTGGCACACAGCGGCTGCATCGCAAATTTCTGCACCATTGCAGACCGTGCTGTCAGCGCAGCTCGCACCCGGCGTTGGCGTATGCGTAATGCCATTCGTGGCATCACAGGCGTCCGCCGTGCAAGGGTTGGCGTCATCCGTGATGGCGCCAGTGCAGTCGAAGCCAGTGGATGACGACGCCGATGTCGTGCCGCCGCCACCTTGGCAGGGTGCCTCTTCGTTCAGCGTCATCCTGACTGTCGTCGGGTTCTTGTACGAGTCGCCGTTGTCGACGTGCAGGCCGACCCAGTCAGCCTCGACCACGCTGCCGACGGTGGCGCCCGAGGTGCAATTCAAGAACACGTAGCGAAGACCCAGGGGCACTTGCGCGCCCACCGGGTGGGCCTGCGACGAGCCGCCCTTGTAGCGGCAGGAAGCCTCGACGCCAGCCAAACGGTAGCGAAACGTGATCCAATGATTGCCGCTGTTGCCTGCAATGACAGGCACCTCGCTCGGCAGCGCGAAGCGCATCGAGGGCGCAAGCGTCTCCGTATCGTCGACCCAGGTCGACGGCCCATAGCTCTTGGAGGCCTCGAGCTCGACGTTGCGGCACGTCAGCGCCTGCTCTGCCGTTTCAGTCTGCTCGGGATCGCCACGCTAGCTGGCTGACAAGCCGCCGCCGAGAGCACCGACAGCAGACACAAGCCGCGAACAAGCAACGATCTACTTGCGTTCATGGGAGCCCCCCCTGCTTTCGTGAGGGCCCACCATAAACGAGAAATGCGCAATTGGACTGCTCGGTTGCCATTTGACACAAAATGAGTCGGACATGAGTCGCCAAGGTCGTGGCAAGGGCCAGCTTTCCTTATCTGTGGGGTTGTAGATCCACTGCGTCCCAAGGTGTGAATTGCCACCTAAAACCGACTTTGCTGGGTGCTCCAGCGTGTGAGCCTCGGAAGTCCACAGCCGAGCCAGCGATCAGGGTCTAGCCGCGTCTGCGCCGCCGCGGGCGCTTGGGCGCGTCGGCCAGCAGCATCGCCCGCAGCGCACGGGCCGCGGGCGACAGGCGCTCGACACCGCGGGAGATCACGTAAAGCGGGCGAGGGATCGGCGTACGCGGGTCCTTGACCTCCACCAACCGGCCAAGCGCCAGGTCGGTGATGACGGCGGTGCGACTGATCAGCGCGACGCCGAGGCCAGCGCGCACGCTGCCTTTGACGGTGGAGATGCTGGCGAGCTCCATCGCGATTATCGCGTCGGGAAAGTGGCGGTCGAGCAGCGCCCGCACGGCGCTGCCCCGGGTGAAGGTAATGAACGGAAGCGAGGCTGGGTCGACATCGGGTGCCGCGACGAGCACCACGGTCTCGTCTCGGAACAGCTCTCCACGTTTCGCGGCGCTGGCGACCACGAGATCGAGATCGCCGGCATCGAATTCGTCGACAGCCAGGTCTTCGGGCAGCTCGCGCAGGCGCACCGCCACCTTGGGGAACTTCTTGCGGAACGTGGCGAGCACTGGCGGCAGCAGATAGGTGCAGGCTGTCGATCCGCCGCCGACCCGCACCTCCCCCGCCTCCAGTCGGTCGAGCGCACCGACTGCGCGCTCGCCTTCGTCCACGGCTACCACCGCTGCGCGCGCGTGAGGCAGCAGCGTCTGGCCGGCTTCTGTCAGGGTCGCGCCATGGCGGCCGCGATCGAACAATCGGCAGTCGAGCGACTGTTCCAGTCTTCGGATCGACGCCGTGAGTGCCGGTTGAGATACGTGCGCGTGGCGAGCGGCCGTCGTGAAGGTCGCGTGCTCCGCGATCAGCAGGAAATGGCGCAGCGGGTCGAGCATAACCAAAGGTTATCGAAAGTAGCCGAAACAATCATGGGACGCGGCGCCGCTCTGGCCCCACAAACGGTTCAGGGTGACTTCGATGCTGCTTTTCTTGGTACTCGGTATCTTCGCGGGGGTCCTCACCACCGTGGCGGGGATGGGCGGAGGGCTGTTCTTGGTCGCGGTCGTCGGCCTGCTTCGTGGGCCACACGAGGCGCTGGCGATCACGTCGCCCGCGCTGCTCGTCTCCAACATCCAGCGCACCGTCATGTACCGGCAGGCGGTCGACAGGCGCGTGGCTGCGCTGCTCTCCAGTGGCGCGATTCCCGGAGCGATCTTGGGCGGCGTGCTGCTGCCCGCGCTGCCCTCGGTGCTCGTGACGCTGCTGCTGGTCGCGACGACCGCGCTCGCTCTGCTGCGCGCTCGGGGTCTGCTCAGCATCTCGCCAGGTCGGAAGTCGCTCGTGCTCGCGGGCTCCGGCATCGGCGCCTTGGCGGCGACCTCTGGCGGTGCGGGCTTCTTGGTCGCGCCGGTGGTGATGTCGACGGGGCTCCGCGGTCTGCCCTACGTGGCGACAGTGTCATGTTGTGCTGTCGCGCTGCACGTCGGTCGGGTCGCTGGCTACGGTATCTCGGGGCTGTTGGTCGCAGAGCTCTTGCCACCCATCCTCGTATTGCTGGCTGGCCTGGTGACAGGCAACCTGATCGCAAGTCGCTTTCGCGAGAAGATCCCAGCCGGCGTCGAGTCGAAGATCGAGCTCGGCGCGCTGGTGTTGACTGCCGTGCTGGCGCTGGTCGGCATCGCGCACAGCGCCTGAGCGCCGGTCAGCCCTTTTGTCGCGGCCCCTTCGCCTCGCAGCTCAGCACATAGCCTCTGCCGTCGCCGGCGACGGTCCACTCTTCGGCCACACGCGCGTCGTCGGCGAACTTGCCCTTACGGCGCTCGCCGAGCACCGAAAGCACGCGCACCAGAAAATGCGGCGCGTCCGCGCTATCGGCGACCGCCTGAAGGTGTTGCAGCGCGTCGGGTGCCCCCCATGCGGGGAGAGCCAGCGCGTGCGCGTTCCACACCGACACCAACAGCTCGATCGCTTCGCGAACCTCTGCTTCTGCTGCGCGCGCCGGCAGAATCTCCAGCACTGGGTCGCCGAAGTCGATCAACGTGTCGGCAAACTCGCTGGAGCCTCGCAAGATTTTGGTTGAGGTGCGCGTTTCCATCACTTCCGATTGACCTTGGTTCATGCGTTGTCTCCAGGGCTTGCAGCAAAGAGTTGCTCTGCCACTGAAGGAGATAGCGGATCGCAGGGGGCCCAGCCGAAGGGCGAGACCGACAAACGTTTGACGGATCGCCTAGCGGTGCTCGAGTGCGATGCGCACCATGCGCCGCAGCGGCTCGGCGGCACCCCATAAGAGCTGATCGCCGACCGTAAAGGCGCTCACGAAAGAAGGGCCCATTTTAAGCGCTTTTACCCGGCCCACAGGGATAGCGAGGGTGCCCGAGACGGCCGCTGGCGACAGCTCGGCGAGGGTGCTCTGTTTGTCGTTCGGCACCAGAGTTACCCACTCGTTGGCCTCACGGATGGTGTGCTCGACGACGTCGAGCGGTACATCCCGCCGAAGCTTGATGGTCAAGCCCTGACTGTGGCAGCGCATGGCGCCGACACGCACACAGATGCCATCGACCAAAACCTCGCTCGCGCCGGAGAGCCCGAGGATCTTGTTGCTCTCGACATGGCCTTTCCATTCTTCGCGGGTTTGGCCCCCGTCGACGGCGCGGTCGATCCATGGGATCAGGCTGGCAGCGAGCGGCACGCCGAACTCCGTCGCTGGAAAATCAGCCCCGCGCAGCGCCTGAGTGACCACGCGGTCCAGCTCGAGCGCCGACGTGGCGGCATTGTCGAGTGACGCGGCCGCGGCGGCGCCGAGCGCGCGCATCTGCAGGCAGAGCTCGCGCATGTTCTTGGCGCCCGCGCCGGAGGCCGCCTGATACGTCATCGAGCTGACCCACTCGACCAGACCCTCCTGGTAGAGGCCGTGCATCGCCATCAACATCAGGCTGACGGTGCAATTGCCGCCCGCGAAGCTCTTGATGCCCGCCCGCAACGCCGCGTCGATCTGCGCGCGATTGAGCGGATCGAGGATGATCACGGTGTCCGCTTCCATCCGCAGGGTGGAGGCAGCGTCGACCCACAACCCGGAGAAACCGGCTTTGCGCAGCGCCGGTAACATTTCCTTCGTGTAGTCGCCGCCCTGGCAGCTGACCAAGATATCGAGCTTCTTCAAGGCGTCGATCGAAGCGGCATCGCCGACAGGGCCCAGACTGCGCCCGATATCGGGGGCTTTCGCGCCAGCTTGACTGGTCGAAAAGAAGTGCGGCTCGAAGAGATCAAAATCTCGTTCTGTTGCCATGCGATCGACCAGAACGGAGCCGACCATGCCCCGAAACCCGATGATTCCGACCTCTGCCTTCATGCCGATCGCACACAACCAAAAACTGGGCGCGAGCGCAAGTCGACGATCCAACGAAAGACGGGCATAGTGCGCGCCGCTTGGAAATCGACCTCGATCACGCAATCAGTCTTCGGCAGCCGTTCATCGAGGCGCCACACCGCAGCGCGTTTCGTCTCTTCGATGGGTTTCGGGAGGGCGGCAGCGAGCCCGGCACCGTGCCGCTCGTCCTCGAAATCTACGCGGACACCCTCGTCGCGTTCGATCATCGGAAGGCTCCGGATGACGACGCCAAGGTGGTCGAGGGGGTGATCTCCAGCGTGCGCGAGCGGCTTCCGTTCTTGCGCACTGGCATCTTGAAGCAGAAGCGGTCCGAAGACCCCGAGCTGCGTCGCGGCCACCTCGTGTTCGGCGAGCCGGGCGAGGTGGCTCGCCGCATCGAAGAGAACGGCGTTCGCTATGCGCTCGACCTGCTGACGCATCACGACGCGACCTTCTTCTTGGATACGCGCGAGCTGCGCCAGCACCTCACCGCCGAATCCAGCAAGAAGCGAGTGCTGAACGCGTTCGCCTATTCGTGCAGCTTGGGCGTCGCCGCGGCAGCCGGCGGCGCGCGGCAAGTGGTTCATACCGACAAGAACAAGAACGTACTGAACCTCGGCAAAGACTCGTACTCGCTGAACGGCTTTCCGATCCGTCGAGCCGAGTTCGTGGCTGGCGACTTCTTCGATGTGGCTGCGCGCTTTCGCAAGACGAACGATCTGTTCGACACCGTGATCGTCGACCCTCCGTTCTTCGCGGATGGCGGCGGCGGGCGCGTCGATCTGGTCAACAGTGTCGGCGCGCTGCTCGACAAGGCGCGCCCGCTGGTCGCGGACAACGGGCTCTTGGTAGTGGTCGTGAACGCCCTCTTCATTCCGGGCGACGGGTTGATGAAAGAGCTGGAAGCAATGGTGACTGACGGGTACGCGGTGATCGAGAAGACGATCGCAGTGCCCCAAGACTGTGCGCAGCCATTGGCCGCCGGCTTGACGCTGCCCGCCGACCCGGCGCCCTTCAACCACCCGACCAAGATCGCGCTCATCCGTCTGCGCCGCAAAGACGGAAAGCCTGCGTCGGGTGGCTGAGGCACTCGTTCATCGCGCGGCTACCTGGGGCGAGATCGCTCTCGCCGCGCTGACCTTCTTGCTGCTGTTCTTCGTGACGGCGCCGTATGGCCGCCACGAACGCGCAGGTTTCGGTAAAGCCATCCCGCAGCGTGCCGCCTGGATGCTGATGGAGGCACCGGCTGTGGTCGTCTTCATCGGCATCTACGTGTTCGGCGCGCATGCGTGGGAGGCAGCGCCGCTCTGTCTCTTGGGTCTGTGGCAGCTGCACTACTTACAACGAACCTTGGTATTTCCGTTTCGCTTGCGAGACCCGAAGAAGACGACGCCCCTCGTCGTGGTGCTCGCTGCGATCGGGTTCAATGTCTTGAACGCGTACGTGAACGCTCGCTGGATTTCGCATTTCGGCCGCTACACGCTCGGTGATTTTCAGAGTTTTTGCTTCGTATCTGGGACAGCGCTCTTCGTCGCCGGGTTCGCGCTCAACATCCACGCCGACGGCGTGCTGCTGCGTCTGCGCTCACCAGGTGTCACCGGCTACAAGGTGCCGCATGGTGGGCTGTTCGAATACGTCTCGTCACCCAACTACCTCGCCGAGATCATCGAGTGGCTTGGCTGGGCGCTGCTCACTTGGTCCCTCTCGGGCCTGGCCTTCGCGTTGTATGTAATCGGAAATCTGGTGCCGCGCGCGCTCACACACCATCGCTGGTATCAGCAGAAGTTCCCCGACTACCCGAAAGAGCGGAAGGCGATCTTGCCGTTCGTTCTGTGACCGCCGCGCGCAATCTTGTCGTAGCCTCGGAACGTGGGCGATTCCGTCTCGACGACGCGAATATCCGTAAGCAATGCGACGCTCTTCGAGCCGACGCGCTTCATCGGAAGGCTGCGCGATCTGCAGCGACTCGAGCGGCGCTTCGCCGACGAGCGCCTCGTCACGATCGCGGCCGGCGCTGGCTACGGAAAAACCAGGCTGGCGTTGCGTTTCGGTGTCTCTCGCGCGAGCTCGTTCGAGGGCGGCGTGTGGTTCGTCGATCTGCGCAGCGCGACGGATGTGGAAGCGGTGTGCGTTCGCATCTCACGCGTGCTCGGCATCTCGGCAGAGGGCAATTTCACGGGTGATGCGGCCGCCTACGCAGTCGGCAGGGCGCTGGCGTCGCTCGGCCCTGCGCTGGTCATTCTGGACAACGCGGAGCACCTCTCGTCGCGGCTCGGTGATGCTGTGGTCGCGTGGCTCGGTGCGGCGCCCGAGCTTCGGTTGCTCATCACCAGTCGCTCCCCGCTCGGTGTGTTTGGCGAAGACGTCTTCGATTTGCTGCCGCTCGACGGCGGCGGAGAAGACGCGCTGCAGCTTTTTCTCGACCGCGTGCGCGCCAATCGCGCGGACTATCGCCCCGACCAAGCCGAGAAGAGGCGCATCGCCACTCACCTGCAAGTGGCGGGCGGCGTTCCGCTCGCGGTCGAGCTGTTTGCAGCAGCAGCAGCAGCAGCAGCAGCGGCGAGCACCGCAGTGGTGGCTCCGAATGCGCCGAGCGACTCTGGCGTGTGGTCGACTGACCCCATCGCTTGGGGGTTTGCGCGGCTTTCACCGATTTTGCGGGAAGTGCTGGTGCAGTGCTCCGTATTTCGGGGCCGCTTCGGCCACGAGGCTGCCAATGCCGTCATTTCGCTCTCTTCGCAGGGCGGTGAAACGCCCAGCGTGCTGCTCGCGCGGCTGGTCGACCAATGCCTGGTGCAAGAGGATGACAGCGGCAGCATGTGGCTCTGCGAAGGCGTCCGTGGACACGCAGAGGCTTGCCTCGACGCGCGCCCCGACGCTGGCACCGTGCGCTGGCGACACGCGCACCACTACGCAGCGATTGCAGACGCAGCGGTCGATGACGCAGGCGCGCGGGCGCTACTCGAAGCAGAACGTGACGAGCTCGAAGCTGCGCAAGAGCTGGCAGCCGGCGAGCGACGCAGCGATTTGGTGCTGCGCTTCTGCTTTGCGCTCGATCTGCTTTCGACTGGCAGCGGGTTGACCAGCCGGCAGCTCGGGGTGCTCGACGCTGCGCTCCAGCGCGCGCCCTCCGACCCAGGCATGGTCGGTCGCGCGCTCGGCATTCGCGCGGGCGCGCTGCGCGGTCTAGGCCGCCTCGAGGAAGCTGCCAAAGACGCAGAGGTCGCGCTCTCGCTCGCGCGCCAGAATCGCGATCGACGTCAGGTCGCTGCCATGTTGGTCGCAGTAGGCATGGCGAAGTTCCAGCTCGGTGATCTGGATGCAGCGCTCGAGCGCTACGAGCAAGCGCTCGATCACGCGCGCGTGCTCGACGACGCCCAGCTCGAGGGCGCGAGCTTGCAGCAGCTCGGCGCGGTGAAGCAGTCGATGGGCGACGCAGGCGCGGCGCAGCTCTACTACTCGGAGGCGCTCGATCTGGCCGTCGATCGCGACGACGAAGCAGGCGAGATGCGCGCTTCTGCCGGCCTCGGCTCGTTCTACCTCGAGCTCGGCGCGCACGACCGCGCCAGCGAGTTCTACCAGCGAGCGCTGCTCTTGGCCGATCGTCTGGGCGCCCATCGCACCGCGCGTATCGTGCTCGGTTACCTGGGCGTGCTCTACTTCGACAACTTCGCGCTGTTCGACGCCGAGGCGCTGTTGCGCCGCGCTGCCGAGCGATCCCGCGCGGTGGGCGACATTCGCGTCGAAGGCATCTTCGAGGGAATTCACGGCGGTGTGCTCGCGTCGATGGGTCGCGTCGACGACGCCCTGCGCTCGCTCGACCTCGCCGAGCGTCTGCTCGCTGCGAGCCCGTTCTTTCGCACCGTGGTCGAGATTCACCGCGGCCACCTCGATCTGGCGCTCGCGCGCGAGCTGCGCCTACGCGCCGACCACGACGGAGCAAGAGCCTATGCAGAGCGAGCGCGAGCGCGCATTCGAGACGCGCGCCGGGGCGAGCTGCCGCTGTCGGCCCGCTCCGACGACGCGCGCATTGCGGTGCGCATCCTCGAACGTGCGATCGAGCGCGACAGCAGCGACCGCCGCTGATCCGTCGTCACGGCTGCGTCAGGGAACCGAGGGCGGCAGCGTCCTCTCGCTAACCCATTCCAGCGTGGCTCAATGGCAGAGCAACCGGCTGTTAACCGGTGGGTTGAAGGTTCGAGCCCTTCCGCTGGAGCCATTTGATCGGTCGTGCGAACTTCGACGACCGGCCAGTCAACAGCGGCCCCCAGGAGCGATCCTCGGGGCCGCTCCTTTTTCTCCCGAGAAGTTCGCGGTGTTGCGCGCAGGGCGAGGGCGCGCCGAGCGTGGACAGCGTTCGCGCAGAGAGCGCCACGGGCTCGATCGGCGGACCGAAATCGCGCTCTGGACGCTCTTCGTTCTGCGAGCGTTGACCAGCGGGTCGAGAGGAATGGAGAGCGTTCAACAGCTCGGCCTCTTTTCGCGGGACGGGTGGGCGCTTGGTTAACTGGCCACGCCGGCGAAGACGTCGAGGGAGTGTTCCGGCGCGTGCTCTCTGCTCTCGCCGCGGGGACAGAACGCGCGCGAAGAGCGAGCGCTCGTCGACGAGTGCTGGCGCCCCTCGGTCAGTGGTGCTGCCGTGGTATGCACCAACGAGTGCGGTGTCGCCTCACCGCGCGGAGGAGCAACGTTTCGCGTGCCGGCTGGAGATGCTCAGCGAGTCTGGTTTCCCGAGATCCTCGAGATCCTCATCGCCGCGTGGTCGCCCTCGACCACCTGGGACGAGCTTGCTGACCTGTGCGGCCGCCTCACCGATCTTCGGACCGATCTCCGACAGTCGCGAGGGATCCAGGCGCCGCTGATGAAGTGCTCGAAGTGCGGCAGCGTCTCGCGAGGGGACATCAAGGGCGTGTCCGTCAGATCGGCACTTTTCGCGCTCCGAAAGGCCGGCGCGCTCTCTGATGCCGACTTCCAGCGCCTCGACCACGACTGGAAGAAGCACAGAGCTGTGCGCGGGCTCGATGCGCTCGGTAAGAAGAACGATGCGTCGTCAGCCACGACGACCAGCGATCCATCCGGGTGCTGCTAACTCATGAACACGCACGACTCGATCCCGTCCGAGAACCGCGGCTGGTGGAGGATCACCGAGACATCGCAGTGGTCGAGCAAGTTCCTCGACTCGCTCGGGCCCGCGCTGCTCTCGCTCACCGGGCAAGGCGACCGCGTGCGCATGCACTGCCTGCTCGCCTACGTGAGCTGCAACCCGACGAAGACGGGCGTGTCGTTCACCTGGGAAGGCGCGTGGGAGTACGACCCGATGTCGGGCTCGGGCCGCGTGACGCTGGGGAAGGACGGCCGCCTCAAGGGCTCGATCCGGATCAAGGAC
>Ga0105048_10012222_pt1 | contig 13489 bp, 10 predicted proteins | sample MAT05_FD_78382 | JGI IMG/M metagenome (GOLD analysis project Ga0105048, IMG submission 78382) | Freshwater microbial communities from Lake Fryxell liftoff mats and glacier meltwater in Antarctica - MAT-05 | ecosystem: Environmental > Aquatic > Freshwater > Ice > Liftoff microbial mat | place...
AAGAAATTTTTTCTGCACCAGGCAAATGAAAAAATGGATCAGGGGTTTATAAACGGCTTGTATAAATTGTATGGCATTAAAAATATACCCGACCACATAATGCCTATGAGTATTCAAAAGCTTGGTAATAGTTCGGTAGCTACAATACCTACGCTATACGATCTTGTATGCAATGGCAGGTTAGAAAATCATCAACTCTACCCCGGCGATGTAATCATGTTTGCTTCAGTAGGGGCGGGAATGAATATTAATGCGATTTGTTACAGGGTGTAGGGTTTGGAAGTTTGGGGTTTGGTAATTGGTAATGCGCAATTCAAAGTGAATTTTTATTTTAAGGTACTATCAGAGCCCAACGGGCTTAAATAGATTAGCCTTTGGTAATACCCAGGGTATCAATAAGAAGATTATATCTACCCCGATAAGGGTTGAATTCAATCGGGTATTTTTTGATAATTGACCTATAAAAACATAATGCATTATTGTCCCCTACTGACATTCAACCCCTATCGGCATTGGGCACCATTATTAATTATCACCCCCGGTTTTTCACGGGGCTAATCATATTCAGCCCTTCGGGCAAAAAACTATATCCCATACTATGGATTAGAAATTAAAGGAATCTCAAAAGAAAATTAACGCAATTCAAAACAATGCTTACTACTAAATTGGTTTCTAACGAAGAGGAATTAGGGCAAATTTTACAATTGCAACTGGCTAATACAAAGCCCTATTTAAGCAAAGCCGAAATTGTGGATCAGGGTTTTGTGACCGTTGTACATACGCCACAGCAACTACAGCAGTTGCACAATATTTACCCAAGCGTTATAGTAAAAGATGGGGAAACGTTGGCCGGTTATGCGCTGGTAATGCCACGTGAATGTGCAGGGGTAGTGCCGGTATTGGTGCCAGCTTTTAAGGCTTTGAACCAGTTGGAATACAAAGGCCAATCTTTACAAAACATCAGTTGGTATTTAATGGGACAGGTTTGCGTTGCGAAAGCATATCGTGGGCAAGGGGTCTTTAAAATGCTTTACGAAGGCCACCGCCAATTTTTACAAAGCCGATATGATTATTGTATCACCGAAATATCCACCACCAACAAACGATCGCTGCGGGCACACGAAAAAGTTGGGTTTACAACCCTGCACCGTTTTGCTGATGCTACCGATGAATGGGAGATAATGGTTTGGGGATGGGAGACTTGGACAGCACCAAAGAAATAAGTCACCAATCAGCTAATGCTCCTCCTCAAAAAACAACTTATAAAACTTCCTGCCCGTTTTTTCATCAATCCCCTTTTCTATTAAATCCTGGCGGCCGTGGATATACACATGGAAATTCTTATCTAGCTTTAAAATGCTTTTGAATACTTTGGATTGCCTCTTTACGGCGGCTAAGTGGATGGTGAAATCGTCCTGTATTTCCACTTCTCTATTCGCCTGATAATGGTCTTTGAACTTAGTAAAGCTATCGGCTACTTCCGGGTGGTGAATTACCTCCTCTTTAAACTCCTCCATATTGAAATGATCCTTGGTTTTAAAGTAATCAAGGGAGCGGTTCATGAGGTCTATCTGGTCGCTTTTTGCCACATCGAATTTTTCGGAGTATTCGTTAGTAACAAACAGGCGACACATTTGCAGAGTATCGCTGGTACTGTGGTAGGCATCGGCATAAGGTATTACCTGCAAAAAATCGTTCACCCAGTATTGCGTGTCATTTTGCTTATTGGTATGGTCCACTATGCATACCACGTAACCGTCCGTTTTGTTGGCTTTAAAAATGAGGCAGCCCTTATCCAGTTTATTGATGTTGATGCCTTGCTCCTGCGCTATTTCCAGGCTTTGGCCGTGGGGAAAAATCTTTAAAAAAGTCTCTTTTGTTTCGCTTTTAAAAATGCCGATAGCCTGCAGGTATTCGCCGTTCAGCGGCACATCGTCGAATAGTGCAACATACATTTCACCTTCCTTTACCCGGGCATGGGTGCTTTTGCTGTGTAGAAATTTTGCCAGCAAATGGCTTTGCGTAACAAACGATGAATGGTCGCTGAAAATAGTACTTGCAAAACTGAAAACCTCGTTCAGGGCCAGGTCGCTGATATGGGTAAAATGGTATTGCTCCTGTTCGTTAAATGAGGAAAGAAAAAACTTGTTCAGCAGTTTCTGCACATCCTTATCGTTTAGGCTGAGCTTGTTTTGAGAAAGTTTTAAATCTTCGCCACGGGTGGGGTTACCAACTTTATGTGCTATTACCTGTTGAAGCTGTATGCTGTCTATTCCTGTCATGCTGCAAATGTGTGGAAATTTTACCGCAGCGGCAGAGGGGGCGGAGAGAAACGTCAAGATATTTCTGCATAGCAAAAAGTAATCCACTCAGGTACTCCGTGTCGCTGCGCCACTGTCATTTGCTTTATAGTCCTTTGAAGCCATAGCGATAAAAACGAAATAGCATTACAGGCGTTGAAAGCATTGCTACCCCCCCCGCAGGACTTCGGGGCAAGTGCAATGAAGATGCTAATGGCACTACCGCTGGTGCCAAAACAAATCTGCCGAACCATTCCATCTTTGCATTTGTATGCTATATTGCCATGCAAAAAATTAATACTCATTAAAAGCCTTTTATGAAGAAAATCGTTCCCTTTCTCTTGCTGTTTATATGTGCTTTCGCTGCGGCACAAGTGCCTTCGCCTGCAGGTTTTCTTGGGTACGAACTCGGCAGCCATTACACCCCGCATCATAAAATTGTCCAGTATTTTGAAGCCGTGGCTAAAGCATCGCCTGCTACTATGAAACTGGAGCAATACGGAACTACCAACGGTATGCGCCCCTTGCTACTATCTTATATTTCCACGGCCGAAAATATCAGCAACCTGGAAAACATACGCCTCAACAACTTACGCCTTGCCGGCCTTGAAAATGGTGCCGCCGATGTGGCCAATGCCAAAGCAATCGTTTGGCTTAGCTATAATGTGCACGGCAACGAAACCAGCAGCAGCGAAGCGGCCATGGCCACCCTGTACGAGATGGTTACATCTGCCACCACCAATGCAAAAGAATGGCTTAAAAATACCGTGGTCATCATTGACCCATGTATAAACCCCGATGGCCGCGACCGGTATGTAAACTGGTTCAACAGCGTGGTGGGTACTACCCCCAACCCCGACCCGCAAAGCCGCGAACATAGTGAGCCATGGCCGGGCGGCAGGAGCAACCATTATAACTACGACCTTAACCGCGACTGGGCCTGGCAAACACAAATAGAGACTCAACAAAGGCTTAAAAAATACAATATTTGGATGCCCCAGATTCATGTGGATTATCATGAGCAGGGCTATAATGAACCGTATTATTTTGCACCGGCGGCTGAGCCTTTTCACGAAGTGATTACACCATGGCAACGGGAATTTCAAACCACTATTGGCCGCAACCATGCAAAGTATTTTGATGCCCGGGGCTGGCTCTATTTTACCCGTGAAAGATTCGACCTTTTGTACCCAAGCTATGGCGACACCTGGCCTACCTACAATGGCTCAATTGGCATGACCTACGAGCAGGGCGGCGGTAGCCGGGGCGGCATTGGGGTAATAACCGAAGATGGTGATACGCTTACGCTCAAAGACCGGCTTACGCACCATTACACCACGGGCATAAGCACGGTAGAAATTTCGAGTTTGAATGCCGGGAAGCTGTTAGATAATTTCAAGAAATTTTTTGATAACGCAAAAGCCAATGGCGTAGGCGAATACAAAACATTTATCGTAAAAGGAAAGGGCAACGAGGGCAAAATAAAAATCCTTACCGACCTGCTTAAAAAGAATGGTATTGACTTTGGGTACGCCAATAGCGGCAACGCAAACGGTTATAATTACTTTAATAATAAAACAGAAAACTTTAGCCTTGAAATCGGCGACCTGGTGGTGAATACAACACAGCCCCGCGGTAATATGGTGAAGGTGTTGTTTGAACCAAAATCGAAGGTGAGCGACAGCGCCACTTACGATATTACAGCTTGGGCTATTCCTTATGCGTACGGCATACAGACTTATGCCGTTAAAGAAAAACTGGCCTCGGTAGCCACTTATGCAGCACCTTTTTTAACCGCCATTAATAAAGGCGATGTGTATGGTTTTATAAAGCCCTGGGAGTCGCTTGATGATGTACGGTTTTTGGCTGCGCTTATGCAAAAGGGTATTAAAGTACGGCAAACCGCCAGAGCATCTGAAGTAAACGGCAGGAAGTATCCCGCAGGTTCGTTAATTATCATCCGCACATCCAACAAGGGGATTAGCGATTTTCAAAATGTGGTGGTAGATGTGGCCGCTAACCTGAACGTGCGGCTGGATGTGGTAGGTACCGGTTTTATGGATAAAGGTGCCGACTTTGGCAGCCCCGAAATAAAAACGCTGTGGGCACCAAAAGTGGCCTGCTTTACCGGCGAAGGCGTTAGCAGCCTGGGTGCTGGTGAAATAAGGTTTTATTTTGAAAAGGAAATAAACTACCCCATTACCCTGATAAATGCCGCTGAGGCTGGCCGTGTGGACTGGAAACGTTTTGATGTATTGATTATGCCTGACGGCAATTATAAGAACCTTTTTGCCAAAGACGGGGAACTTAAAAGCTGGGTGCAACAGGGCGGCAGACTGGTGACAATAGAAGGCGCCGTGAACCAACTGGCCGCTGCTGACTGGGGTTTGAAACTAAAGAAAGAGGATACCGAAAAAGATAAAGAGAAGGAAAAGGCAGGCTACGACGACATTAGGATTTATGCGGAAAGCGAACATGACTACCTTAAAGAAAGCAACCCAGGCAGTATTTTTAAACTGGAAATGGACAATACTCATCCGCTGGCTTATGGCTATCCTGGTTTTTATTACACACTTAAACAAGGCACCGATGTTTTTGAATTTTTAAAGGATGGTTGGAACGTGGGCATAATAAAAAAAGACAACCAGGTGGCAGGGTTTACCGGCATAAAAGCAAAAGAAAAACTGAAAGATGGTACCCTGATAGGGCAGATGGATATGGGCAAAGGTTCGGTTGTATTTCTGGCCGATGATCCGATGTTCCGCAGCTTTTGGCAGAATGGAAAATTGCTGTTTGCCAATGCAGTTTTTTTAGTAGGGCAGGGGGGAGGATTTCATTTGTAGCAGCAGGGTTTTCGATTGCTATTTAAAGCGCTAAAGGGTTGCCAAACTTTTAAAGGTTGGCAACCCTTTTTTTTTGTTCAATAATAAGCACACAATCTTCAATTTTAAAAGCAGGCTTACCGGCTTTGCTTTTACCCAACAGTGTTCGTTTTCTTTGGCATACTTAGGTTCACCCATGCCGTGTCTTTTAGCATCTTACCTATGAATACTATTTGCCCCACATGGTAAGGGTAATGTGCCAGTTGGCGCAGCACAGCATCGTACACAAACAGCGGCTCCTCCCGGATGGTTATTTGTTTCAGCAAGTCTTGCGGCTGCAATGCCGCTATCGTATTTAGCAACATTGCCCAGCCTGTGTTCCAGAAGTCGAGTAAGTCTCTTTTGGTAAATTCCGTGGGTTCAAATTCTGCATCTCTTTTTCGCCAATCCTTTTCGCCATCTTCGGTAAGGAAACTGGTGAACCTGCTCATCATATTGCCATATAGGTGCTGTATAATAATGGCAATGCTGTTGCTTTCTTCCGAAGCCCTGTAATGCATTTCGGCTTCGCTAAGCTGCTCAAAAGTCTTATCGCCAAGGGCTTTGTAATAGCGTAGCCGTTTGGTAGCAACAGTAATAAATTGATGGGTGAACTCCATATACTTTACTTTAAAATGTTGTCGTAAAAGCCAATAAGCAACGACTGCAAATCTTCCATTTCATAATTGGGTAAGGTAGCCGCTACATCATCCACATCGTGGTAGCATTTACGCTTGCCCAGCGTATAAATAAAAAACGATGGCACACCCATTTCAGTAAACCAGTAATGGTCGCTGTTAGCTGCTTTGCCACGGCTATTTACGGCTGTCAGGTAGTTGCCACTTGTATTTATTTTTTGCAGCAGCAAAAAGTCTCTGGCAAACTCAGTAGCATTCACCACGGTTATGCCTTCCTCGCCATTTCCCATCAGGTCCAGGTTAGTGAGGAACCGGATTTTCTTAATGTCCATAGGCGGGTGCTCCACAAAATATTTCGAACCTATCAATCCTGCTTCTTCACCAGCAAATGCTATAAACAAAATGGTATAGCGTTGGGGATGTTCAGCATAGTATTTTGCCAGGCTCAGCATCAGCCCAATGCCACTGGCATTATCGTTTGCCCCCGGAAAATACACTTCCTTACCCATGGCCCCCAGGTGATCGTAATGGGCGGTAAATACCAGCAAAGAATCTGTGTCTGTGGTTCCTTTTACCATGGCTGCCACATTGCCGGCATCAAACGATTTTATTAGTTTGCTATCCACCGTTGCTGTAAAGCTTTTTGGCTCACCATCAATGGCAGTTTTCAGCACTTTGAATGAGGTATAGTCCGCCTGTTCACTGTCCACTTCCCAGGTAAGTTTATCTACCAATGTTATAATAATCCGCTCCTCTTGGTTTACCCAGGTTACACTATCCGCCTGGTTCAAGCCACCTTTTGTTTTGCAGCTTTTGCTTTCGTTGCCCACCAAAAAATCAATTCCTGGTTTCAATGCCTTATCGTTAATGGTTAAAGCCATTTTGCCTGGAAATGTATTTACCGGATAGGTGAAATGTTGCTGGTATTTCCCGGAAAAAAACGGCAGTGTTTTTAGCTGTTCCATTTCATGCTCAATAAAACTTGCAGCCTTTTTCATGCCATCATTTATATAACCACGGCCAACGAAAAAAGGGGCGGAGAGGGTGTCGGTAATATATCTGGCATAGCTACTATCGGTGGCTTGTGCAGTGCCGCTAAAAAAGATAAGGGCAGTGCCCAAAATAATTGAACGCATAAAATGAGATAAGGATAACGGCCAAAAAATAATCTTTGCAAATTACTTGCAGTACACGAAAATAAATACCTACTTTTCTATTGCCAAACAAACCAAGACGATTGCCACGGTTTGTGCCAACTCATTTACCTGGTTTGTGGTATCGCAAACTAATTCACATCGCCCCGGTTTGTGTGTTCACGAACCAAATGCCGTATCAAGATTGCTTCACTTAAAATTAAAAAAAATGATTGCAGCAACAGAACCTCAGGAGCTTCTCGGCGAATGTACCCAATGGCGGGACAGTCTCCGTTATTACCGTACTCAAATCAATGGCCTCCGCAACCATTTGTACCAATGGGCAGCCGGAAAAACAGACCATGATCTCCTCAAAGAAATTGAGCATTTTCACAACCAGTTCCACATCCAGCTAATTAACATCCACGATGTAAAACATGCCATCAAAGAGCATATTCACCAGGTGGAACATCACCCCAACTTTGGTCACAAAATTCCGCACCACCATCTTCATGGCCAGTACCAATCCCTAATCGCCAGCCTCGATAAACTCCAAAGTGATTTTGAGAATTTTATTTCGTCGTAGCGTTATGTTGTAAGGTGCATTTTGTAGCGTTTCTATTTAGCTCTTTGGGTCATTAGTCAGTACCACATTGCCTATAATTTTTTTATGGGCAATAGCCATTTTTGTTAGCCTGCACCAGTACTATTATATGGCCACATTGGCAACGTCTGCCCGGTCTTGTCCCAGCCAGAATTACTTTGTCGGGCTGGCATCTGGCTGGGTTGCGTTCATCCGTACGAATGCTAGTAAGCAACCAATCACCAATCACCCAATCACTAACATGCCCAGCTTTGACACCAACCACGTAAAAACTATTGTGCTGCTTGGCCATGCCGGTAGCGGTAAAACCACCCTCGCCGAGTGTATGGTTTTTGAAGCAGGCCTTATTGGCCGGCGGGGTTCTATAGAAGAACAAAATACCGTAAGCGACTACCACGAACTAGAACAGCTACGGGGTAGTTCTGTTTTTGCATCCATGCTGCACACCACCTGGAAGGGCTATAAAATAAATATTATAGACACCCCCGGCTACGACGATTTTGTGGGCGAAGTAATCAGTGCCCTGCGGGTAGCAGATACGGGCGTGCTGCTGCTAAACGCTACTGCTGGAGTTGAAGTGGGTGCCGACCTCATTTGGGATTATACCGAACAGTTTAAAACACCGATGATTTTTGCCGTAAATAAACTAGACCACGACAAAAGCGATTACGAAAAAACAGTGGCCGAAGCCAAGGCAAACTTTGGTAACAACCTGGTACAAATACAATACCCCATGAATCAGGGCAATGGTTTTGATGCCATTATTGATGTGCTGCACATGGTATTGTATAAATTTCCACCGCAAGGTGGTAAACCCCAAAAATTACCTATACCCGATGGCGAAAAAGAAAGAGCCGACAACCTGCACAAAGAACTGGTAGAAGCTGTAGCCAGCAACGATGAAACGCTTATGGAAAAATATTTCGACCATGGCGAACTAAGCGAAGACGAACTGAAAGCAGGCATCAAAAAGGCAATGATAAACCACGACCTCTTTCCGCTTTTTTGCATAAGCGCTAAACAAAACATGGGCAGTGGTAGGTTAATGGGTTTTGTGGATGTAGTATGCCCCGGTGCCAACGAAATGCCACCCCAAATAACTAAGGCAGGTGACCCATTGCCTTGCGATGAAAATGGCCAGCCATGCATCTTCGTTTTTAAAACGATTACCGAACCGCATGTAGGCGAACTAAGTCTCTTTAAAATATTTAGCGGCACTATTAAAAGCGGCATGGAAGTCATAAACGAAACAACGGGATCATCGGAAAAAATAAACCAGCTTTTGATAGTGGAAGGCCACAACAGAACCAATGTAAACGAATTGGCTGCGGGTGATATAGGCGCAACATTAAAACTAAAAAACACCCACGTAAACAATACCCTTCACGAAAAAGGGAAGAACATAGAACTCAGCCCCATCGTGTTTCCATCGCCCAATATGACGGTGGCAATAGAAGCCATAAAAAAAGGCGAGGAAGAAAAGTTATCTGCTGCTCTTCATACCATACAGGAGGAAGATGCGACCGTAAAAGTGGAGGTGTCGTCGGAGCTAAAACAAATACTGCTGCATTGCCAGGGCGAATTGCACCTTGCCGTTATAAAATGGAAAATAGAGCACTTGCACAAGCTGGAAGTAAAGTTCGAAAAACCTAAAATTGCCTACAGGGAAACCATCCGTAAAGTAGCCGAGGCTAATTACAAACATAAAAAACAAAGCGGTGGTGCCGGGCAGTTTGGTGAAGTGTATTTGCGGGTAGAACCCTGGCACGAAGGCATGCCAGAGCCGCAAGGCGTAAACGTAAGATCCCGGGAAGAACACCCTTTGAATTGGGGCGGCAAACTCGTTTTTTACAACTGCATAGTTGGTGGGGTTATAGATGCCCGGTTTATACCCGCCATTATGAAAGGCGTTATGGAAAAAATGACTGAAGGGCCATTAACCGGCTCCTATGTTCGGGATGTGCGGGTATGCGTATATGATGGCAAAATGCACGCCGTTGACAGCAACGATATTTCTTTTCGCATTGCCGGGCTTAAGGCATTTAAGGCCGCTTTTACCCAGGCCGATCCGCAGATACTGGAGCCTATATACCATTTGGAAGTGCTGTGCCCCGACGATATTACCGGAGCGGCCATAGGCGATCTCCAAACCCGTAGGGCTGTAGTGGAAGGCATAGACACTGAAACGCATTTCCAAAAAATACTGGCACGGGTTCCGCTGGCTGAGATGAGTGATTATTCATCGAGCCTGCGCAGCATAACGCAGGGCAGGGCCCGGTTTAGAATGCACTTTCACGAATACGCTGCAGTGCCACACGATTTGCAGAAAAAGTTGATGGAAGCGTATAGCAGGCATGAACGGGATGAAGAGTAAAGTGGCCGAGAGAGATTTGCTTTCTCAGGAAAATATGATACCCCGCAAATTTTGCAAGTCTTAAAGAGATGTGGGAAACAATATTCTAACACTGTCTTATTTCGTGACGATATTTAGGGAGAAAAATCCGGTAATGTTACACCGGCTTCTTAAACTCATTATCCATGCTCCGGGCCGTTATAATAGATGATGAAGCTAACAGCAGCAGTGCATTGAAAGAAAAAATCGCCCAGCATTTTTTCAATGTAATTGTGGTAAAAATCTGCAACAATGCCAGGGAAGGAATTGATGCAATAGACACCCTGAAACCCGATGTTGTGTTTCTCGATATAGAAATGCCGGTGATGAACGGTTTTGTAATGTTACAACAGCTCAATTACAAAAAATTCGAACTCATTTTTACAACTGCCTACGACCATTATGCTATTGAGGCTATCCGCTCCAGCGCCTTGGATTATCTGGTAAAACCAATAGCCATAGACGAACTGCGAGCCGCCATAGACAAGGCAGAGGAAAAGAAAAACCAGCATACCCCCAATCAGCAATTAGAATTGCTTTTGGAAAACCTGGCAGAAAAAAAGCACATCCTGCGCATTGCGGTGCCCACATCGGGTGGTCTTCAATTTATAAAAGTGCAAGACATCATCTATCTGGAAGCCAGCGTAAACTATACACATATTTTTCTAACGGAAAAAAGAAAATACACGGTTAGCCGCACCCTTAAAGATTTTGAGGACATGCTACCCACAGAAGAGTTTTTGCGCATCCATAACTCTTATATCATCAACAAAAACTTTGTGGAAAAATACATCCGCGGCGAGGGTGGCCAGGTAGTATTAACCAACAACGCCGTGCTTGAAGTATCTAAAAGAAAAAAATCGGAGTTTTTAAAAGCGATTGGGTATTAGGCTCCGCCCGTGACCTATTTACACAGCACTACATTGCATATTGCTTTCTGTAAGCCGTAGGTGTCATTTGCCTTACGTGCTTAAACTGCTTGCTAAAATGTGCCCAACTGTTATAGCCACTTTCATAGCAAATTTCCAGCACAGGCTTGGTGGTATTGTGCAATAGTTTACATGCATGGCTTATGCGTATTTCCTGCAGAAAGTCGAAATAGCTTTTCTTAATGTTCTTTTTAAAAAAACGGCAAAAAGTGGGGATGCTCATACCTGCCACGGCTGCCACATCTTTCAGCGTTATCAGCTCCAGATAGTGCTTAAAACTATAGTCAAATATTTTATTGATAACCGAATTTTCTTTGTTGTTATCGTTGGTCTTAAAGTCGTGTGTAAGTGCAGTAGTGCCACCAGAACAGCTTATTTTTTGCAGGCAAAGTAACAGCAGGCTTAGCCGTTCAATGCCTTTGGCGCCATCTATCTGCTCCATGCAAGAAGCAGTTTCTTTTCGTAATATGGGGTTTATTTGAATGCCATTGTTTTTGCTGGTTAGCAGTTGTCGTACCTGCTTCATTTCAGGAAGTTGCAAAAAAGTTTCACCACACATATCCTTTTTAAAATGAATTACCAACGCACTACCAACCATGCGTGGCTGGTGTTTGCGGAACCAATGCGGCAGGTTGCCGGTTAAAAAAAAGATGTTGCCCTCTTTGTATTCGCCCACATAATCGCCCATCAATGCTGTGCCATTACCTTCTAGTATTAATATCAATTCACACTCTTCATGCTTGTGCCAGTTTGTCTCAAACTGTGGCGTACGGTAGGTTTTACAGGCGAAAGATTGATTTTCTTCCACGTGTATTTTTTGTATAAGCGTCTTCATTTCTTTTCTTTTTTCCCGGTAATATTATCTATCAACCCAGCCAAAACCCAGCCCTGATGGAGCTTCTCTGCTTCCGTATAGGCATTGCAGTCAAGTTAATTTTCTTACGAAACGCTGAAGTACAATACAATCAACACTTTCAGAGAATGTAGAACACATTTCCTAACCCAAGGCTTCAGCCTTGGGAAGTGGCAAACATAATTTCACCTGCTACAAAATTACCGCCACAATAGTCACAAGGCTGAAGCCTTGGGTTAGGAATGCAACCCTATACATACTATTTCTTTTTTAACAATGTTAACCCCCTTTTTCCATCCTTAACTTGGTGCCAGTGCGTACATACGGGATTCATTTGATTGCTACTACTGGACTTTTATCGGCATCTTACAAAACCTGCTATTATATCAGGTATCCGCTAAAATAAATCTCATGATTGATAGGATAGCATATTTTTTTATAAAAATAGCAGTTGGTTAGTAGCCAGAGTGTTATCTACTTTTACATGCCAGATTGCAAATCTTCTTAAGCCTGCCAGAAATAATATACCATGCTGTTGTTAGGAATAGACATTGGAACTTCTTCCGTTAAAGTATCTGTGGTAGATGCCGCCACTGCTAAAACATTGGCCAGCACACAATACCCCGAAACCGAAAGAGACATCATTGCCCTGCAATCTGGTTGGGCTGAACAATCGCCTTTGCAATGGTGGGCTGATACTAAACAAGCCATTTTAAAAGCCCATGCCAGCATGGCTTACGACCCAAGGGACATTAAAGCCATAGGCATTGCCTACCAAATGCACGGGCTGGTATGTGTAAATAAAAACCAGCAGGTACTCCGTAATAGTATTATTTGGTGCGACAGCCGTTCAGTTACCTGTGGCAACAACGCTTCGGAAGCTATCGGGCAGGAAAAATGTTTGAGCAATTTGCTCAATTATCCAGGCAATTTTACCGCCTCCAAATTAGCATGGGTAAAAGAAAATGAACCAGACATTTTTACCCAAATAGATAAAGTGCTGCTGCCCGGTGATTATATAGCCATGCAGCTTACAGGAGAAATAACCACTTCCATTTCCGCCCTTAGCGAAGGTATTTTTTGGGATTTTAAAAACAATGAAATCAGCAAAGATGTGATGGAGTATTTTGGTTTTGATGAAGCCATGATACCGAACATCAATAATGTATTTACAAGCCATGGCGAAGTGAGCAAATCAGCGGCAGCCGAGCTGGGAATAACACCTGCCATACCCGTTACTTACAAAGCTGGCGACCAGCCAAACAATGCCCTTTCGCTTAATGTGCTGGAACCCGGCGAAGTGGCCGCCACCGCTGGCACATCCGGCGTAATTTATGGCGTAAGTGATCAGTTGGATTTTGACCGGCAATCAAGAGTAAACAGTTTTGCGCATGTAAACCATACCGGGCAGCAAAACCGTATTGGCGTTTTGCTATGCATAAACGGTGCCGGCAGCATGAACCGGTGGAGCAAGCAGTTAGCTGGTCAGCACCTTAGCTACGAACAAATAAACGATGCCGCAAGGGCTATTCCACCTGGCAGCAATGGGTTGCAGGTATTGCCTTTTGGCAATGGTGCCGAACGAATGCTTTGCAACAAAACCATTGGCGCCAGTATGCACCACATAGATGTAAACATACACACGCAAGCCCATTTTCACCGGGCATCGCAGGAAGGCATTGCCTTTGCATTTCGCTACGGTTTAGATATTATGCGACAAAATGGAATGACCCCGCAGGTGATACGTGCAGGCCGTGCCAATATGTTTTTGAGCGATGT
>Ga0105048_10012226_pt1 | contig 13485 bp, 13 predicted proteins | sample MAT05_FD_78382 | JGI IMG/M metagenome (GOLD analysis project Ga0105048, IMG submission 78382) | Freshwater microbial communities from Lake Fryxell liftoff mats and glacier meltwater in Antarctica - MAT-05 | ecosystem: Environmental > Aquatic > Freshwater > Ice > Liftoff microbial mat | place...
AACAATGACAGATTGAATGATGTTGTTTTCGTTTACGGATCTGACATTTCAGAAAAAGATTTTGAATGGACCATATTTAATCGTTGGGGTGATGTAGTATTTTATACCACCGACCCCAATATTCCTTGGATAGGGAATGTCTATGGAAATGATCATTACGCCGAAGATGGGGTTTACAATTATATTCTAAAAGCCAGAGCGGAAACACATGTAAATGAGTTGGAGCTACGGGGAGTAGTTACGCTTATTAGGTAAACTAAAGTTTCGAATCTTCGGATCCTAAAAGTTATAGATCCGGTTAAACGATACTGCTTTTTATGAGAGTATTGCAACGGCTCTTGCATTTATTATAGCCCAACTCTTTACAATGTGAGTGCCAGACCCTTCGCGGAATTCATCACCCAACTCTCTATTAATATGGCCTCACTTGACTAGTGATTATTGTTCTTATTTACGTTCCGTTTTCTGAACCAAAGTATACAATGCAGGTATTGACATTCGTTCGCCTATCAAACCTTTAATATTTATACTTATGGTTACCATTCTTTTTTCTTGCCTCGCACTCTTAATCTTTGTTTTATCTATGGACCTGTCGTGGTCAAATCTTGTTTCGGTCAAAAGAAACGATTTAATTTTCGAAGGCCGCAACCAAGAATATGGCGCTTATGTATTGCGAAGAGAACATCACGTAAATGTGTTCTATTCTCTGCTTTGTTCTATCCTATTTTTTGTGGGACTACTAGTTACCATCTACCATTATTCAAAGCCTACAATTCAGGTAATTGAAAGAATGACAGGCATTATAATTGAGCTACCACTTGTTCCGAAAATCGATGATAGTAACAAGCCAAAAGATTCAAAAAAAATCGATCAAAAAATTGCTGCGACTGCTGCTGGTGCATCTAATACAGAATACCAAATAGTGGATGATCAAGACACGCAAACTGCAAAAGCCGACACCGATTTAAGAGCTAAACAATTTGGTGATGGCAATGACACAGGCGAAATTCAAAACCCTTTAGAAACAGGATGTCTCGATTGTGATGGCGCCGGAAAAGACTCTCAACAGGACACTATTCAAACGAATAACGTCGAAACATGGGTACCTGAAATGCCACAATTTCCGGGTGGACCTACTGCTCTTCAGGAATACTTGATGGAAAGAGTAAAATACACACCCAGAGAACAAGAGCTCGGTGCAGAAGGAACTATACTGGTTTCATTCACGGTTTCGGCAGTTGGCAATGTCTATAATGTCGATATCGAACGCTCTATCCTTCATGGTGAAAGACTTTCACAAAAAACTGCAGATGCCGTTCGCACCATGCCTCAATGGACGCCCGGAAAACGAGGAGACAAAACAGTCCCTGTGAGAATCGTCATCCCGTTAAAATTTGAATTAAAAAAATAAGATCATCTCTAAAATAGTTAATTTAGAAAAAATTGTTTCCATTGAAGCCTTATGACGGCCACGCCATTGGAATTATCGACTTACTTTGCAAGGCTTTATTAAGATAGAAGTATGAACGCAGTTACCTACCTCAGCTATTTTATGATTGTTGTGCTTTTTGCACTCGGGTTTTACTTTACTATGAGTCCATCTGCTGTGGAATGGATTCCGGGCAATGCGCGTTACGCAATGGGAGCAGTGTTTATCGCTTACGCAACATTGCGATTTATGCGACTGCGGAGACAAATAAAATTGAATAAAAACACCAGCGATCGACCATGAAAAATGCATTGAAATACGTTTCTTTGGCTTTCTGCTTTAGCGGATTGATTGAGAGTTGCGACATGGCCCCGAGTAAAGATGTCGATTCGTACACTTCAGGCACCTTAAAACTTGGTGTGGATGAAAGCTACTCTTTGATGGCTGACTCGCAAATTAATACCTATACAAGTCTCAATAAATTTGCTCAAATAAAAGCAAACTACAAACCGGAAGCCTCGGTAATGGAAGATTTGCTCAATGACAGTATACAAGCTGCTATTATAAGTCGTCCGCTGAGTGATCAGGAGATGGCATTTTTCAAAAGCATCAACAGGATGCCGGAAAGTATTCTCATTGCCTACGATGGAATTGCATTGGTTGTAAATCCCACCAATCCCGACACCGTGCTGAACATCAAACAGATTCGCCGTATTATGGAAGGCAAAGACAGTATGTGGAGCCAATTGAGTAAAACTTCGAAACTTGGTAATCTTCAAGTTGTTTTTGACAACAACCTTTCTTGTAATTCACGCACGCTGACGGAGAAATTCGGTCTCAGCGCATTTCCGTCTTATTGTTTTGCCGTGCACAACAACGAAGAGGTGATTAAGTATGTAAATACTCATTCCAATGCAATTGGTGTAATCAGCATGAGTTGGATATCAGACCAAGAAGATCCTATTTGTCGTGAGCTTAGCCGTCAGATCAAAACGATTGGGTTGATTGACAGCCTAAATCAAGAAAAACCCGAAATGCCCCGCAAGCCTTATCAAGCCTATGTTTTTGATAGGTCTTACCCGCTTCGTAGAGAGGTTTATTATATAAGAACTGGGCTGAGCGGCTCTCTTGGCACAGGCTTTGCAAACCACCTGCGCGGAGACAAAGGACAACTCATTATCCACAAAATGGGCATGGTTGCCGCCAAAACACCAACTAGAATAATAAAAGTAACACAGTAAAATAACTTACTGCAAAAACCAAAGAATGAAAAGTAAAATTGTTTTAATAGCTTCATTGCTACTTTCTGTAATAACTGAGTCGATTGCTCAGACAAAATCGGACGCAGTGTTAAAGACGTTGAATGAGCGATATGAATCTGCTGAGTCGGTTCTCAAAGAGCTACTCACGAATGAGCCTTCAAATGGAGAGCTTTACTTTGATGCAGGAGATAATTACTTTTATTGGGGAGAAACAGAGGAAGCAGAAAAAATGTACCGCAAAGGAATGGAGGTTGCTCCTACCAACCCATTGAATTATGCCGGTTTAGGTAGAGTGGCTTGGGTTAAAAACAATGTTGCTGTCAATGAAGCTCAGTTTTTGAAGGCGATCGAAATTATGACTGTCAAGTCCAATAAGATCAGTAAACCCATTCAGCAACTTGCTTATTTAAAAATGGCAGAAGTGTATCTTCAGAGTGAGCAGAAAAATTTACCCAAAGCACTTGAATATATAAACACAGCCCTCGGTCTTGGTGATTTAAATCCTGAGGTTTACATTCAGTTTGGCGACTACTATAGTCTACGTGATGGAATGAACTTGAGCAACGCACTTATGCAATACAACAAAGCGCTTGAGAAGGATCCAAAATACACCCGCGCACTTCTTCGCAAAGGAGTATTGTATGTAAAAGTAAAAAACTGGGATGAAGGTCTTGTTTACTATAATGATGCTATTAATGTTGATCCGAATTACGCACCTGCTTATCGCGAAAAGGCTGAATTATTATACAAAGCTGGTCGTTTTAATTCTGCAATTGAAGCGTATGGCAAATATCTTGAGCTCAACAACAGTTGCCGTGTGCAACAGCGTTATGCGAGTTTTATCTTCTTAACGAAAGACTATAAAAAAGCAATAGACGAATTGGAAAGAGCAAAAATGTGTAATCCTGAAAATGCCATCATTCATCGTCTTCTTGGTTATGGCTATTATGAGTCGAGCGATTTTGTGAAGGGTAGACAATACATGGATCAGTTTTTTGTAATGGCAGAAGCCAAAGGAAAGCCGGTTATTGTAGGAAGTGATTATGCATATCTCGGAAAACTGATGACCAAAACAGGACAAGATTCGTTGGCACTCGAAACATTAAAACTTGCTGTTGTAAAGGACACGACATACATCGACGGCTACAGCGACATTGCAGCCGTTTATTTCAAGCAGAAAAAATATGATCTCGCTGCACAGTACTACCAGCAAAAGGTCGATAAATCAGAAGAAAAAGCACCGCTTGATTTTTACTATCTCGGTCAGGCTCGTTACTTCAACAAAGAATATTCCTTGTCTGATTCGGCATTTGCGCAAGCGGTAGTGAAATACCCCGATGCAAATTTTTGGCGAGGGCGTGCTAACAGCAGAATGGAAGTAAATGCTGAAATGCCTGTCGGTCTCGCAAAACCATTTTATGAAGCGTACATTGCTAAAACAGGAGTTGATCCAAAATCAATTGAGTTGAACAAAAAGAATCTCATTGAATCATATAGCTACATGGGATTTTTGCTATACACACAAAAGTCTTTTGATTGTTCCAAAGCAGCTTGGAACAAAGTTCTAGAGCTCGATGCAGCTAATGAAAAAGCGAAAGTCGCTCTCGTTGACAAAGATATTGCTGCAGCCAATGAAGTTTGTGTTACCGTGGAACCAATCAAAGAATAACCCTGTTAGAACTTTCAAAATAACCAGTATTATTAAAAAGTCATTTGGACTTATTCATACTAGCGAATATTCAAATTATACCGAAAACTTTTATGAAAGAGTTCAAAAGATTCTTTAACATCACCTGGTATACTAAATAGCTAGTCCAGTTTCGCCAGTAGACTCATTGGACTGATATTTTGCTATGCCAAAACGAGATATACTCTTGTCCAAAAACAAGTTTGATTATTTTGGTTAACACCGAGGGATACAAGTGTTCATTACAATCGAGAGAAACAGAGATTGGTCAAATGAATAAATCCAAACAGTACTATAATTTCAATTGGTGTAAATCGCTCTGATAATGCCGTAGCTACATTCCAAATAGTTCGATGAGGCCAAGCCGGAATTTGATTGCGCTAAATGTGTACACGGCACTAATTCGACCGTTTAAGCTTATAAACTTCTTTGCGTGCAATTGATCCGTTTAAGTTTCGATCAATACTCGCCCAATGCATGTGATTAGAATTCAATTTAATTATTGAAAGAGCAACTAATTGGGTTGTAAAACCAGTATTCTGATCGATGTAGCCAAAATTGATATGGCCAGCGTTCACAGCGACATCCCATCGATCGCATAAGCCCAAAACATAAGCTATTGCACTCGATGAATTAAAATCATCGTTATCTGTGCTAATGGAATAACCAAATGTGTTCTCGGCTAAACTTCCATCATTGTAATTGAGAAGCAGGTAGCCACGGTCATTAAAGGTTTTTTGTTCGATTGAATTTCCGAGAGTGTCGTACATTTCAATTACAACCGATTCAATTTTCCAAGAACCAGCTACTTCAGAAAATTCGGATGAAGGTACGTCCTTAAAACAAGATGAAATAGATAATACTAGAATGCTAAGCATCATCGATATTTTCCAGCCGATAATCTGAATTTTCATAAGAATGAGAAATTATATGCAATTCCAATTGCAACATTAATAAAACGAAAGTCTTCAGATAAGCGATTTTCATAAGACCAACTTCCATTAACATCAGCCGGAAAAACTGCCCCTCCGGAGGTAAAGCCGGACGAATAGGTAAAGCCGGTGCTATTGATCTTCTTTTTCTGAATTGGAAATCTAGTATTGACAAAGAATTTCCAGCGCTCATTCGTCGAGAGATGGCTCAATTTGAGAACTAAAGGAGTACAGCCTCTCCAACTGCTCCAAACGCCATTGAGCAGAGTTTCGCTTCCGTAACTCCGAGTTTTGTCATATTCAATAAAAGATTGAATTTGCGTAGATTGAAGTGTCAATCCTAGTCCAATGGAAATACGAATGAGTGCGTCTTCAGGAACTACATAAAATCCAGCATCCATATCAAACAAAAAACTTCGAATTTGAAAGCCTCTGTCAAAACCTGCACCCCATTCTGCCCTCGAAACAGCAGTTCGGACACTACCAAAGTCCATGGAACCATTGAACCATTCACCATAATTAAAGGTAGAGCCGAATTGATAACCCGTAGCGAAGGTTTTAATTTTTAATGGTACTAATAAATCTGGATCATTGGCATAAAAAGAATTATAGGAATCCGCAAAGGCTTCAAAATCTTGAAAAACAAACTTACCTGAAAGACTTGCAACATGAAAATCCAATGATGATTGGGCGAAGGAAAAAACAGATGTGAGCAGGAAAATCTGCAGAGTTAAATACTTCATTTCTTAGAGTGTTTTGGACAGGATAATGCTAAGTGTCGTGCTATTCAAATTATAACTGTACGGGAGATAATTGAGTAAATCCGTTTGTACCATTTCATTCCAAACAATAATGTAGTTAAAACGGGCCTTTATTGAAATATCGCTTTCTTCTAAGTAAAGTAATCTAGCGGTAAAACCCAATGGAAAAGTTAACGTTAAATCTCTGTCGCCGTCTTTTACTTCTTGAGATAAAGGATTGACCCTCGTTCCAATTGTTTGATTTTTTATATCGGTTTCCCCTGACCAAGAAAATCGAGTTCGAAAAAGATTAACTCCCATTCCTACATTGATACTGAAACGTTCGTGAAGGTTGAATAGAGTAAGAAATTGAACTCCCCCAAATTTCGTTTTTAGGGTTAAACTTTCTGTTATATTGGTTGCGATATTCTGTCGAGAACCAAAAGATTTGTTTGTGCAACCTACAAAATTCAACTCAAAACTTACGTCATCATCCATATTAAATCCGAATCCAAGCAGCATACCTCTGGTAGTTCTGTTCCAATTCATGCGATTATTAATAGTATACTCCGTCGGACTAGGAACAAAGCCTACCAAATAACCCGCATTCGATTTGTCATAGTCCCAGCCCAAGTTGAACATCGTAGAAATATTGTCTTGTTGACTATCGATATATCTGTTTCGCCCAAAAGTGTAACCAAAATTAACTTCGGTTTGTGCTGACCCTGAAACCGAGAGCAAACAAAAAACATAAAGAATAAGATAACTTTTCATAATTAGAAAACAGGTCCAAAAAATTTAGATATCAAAACTAGATGATTTTGCATTCCTTAAAATCAGTTATATACCGTATTTATATTCAATAATTCACAATAACGGCCGAGCCTCACTGCACTATTTGAGTACAGTGATGGCATTTTTAAAATAATTTATTCATTCGCATTACAATCTATGATTTACCCATAAAAAAACCCGAACGACTGTTCGGGTTTTTAAATATTCTTTACGCAAAATTATTTTAATTCAAAGCAAAACGTTTGAACTCAGTAACCGTAAGGTCTTTGTCAGTTGATTTCAAATATTGGGAGACTGATTGTTTGTTGTCTTTTATAAATTCTTGATTTAAAAGAGTATTCTCTTTGAAGAATTTATTGAGACGACCCATAGCAATTTTCTCAGCCATCTCAGCAGGTTTGCCTTCATTGATAGCTTGCTCTTTTCCAATCTCAATTTCTTTCTGTTTCACCTCTTCTGGAACTGAGTTTTCGTCAATAGAAACAGGAGCCATAGCTGCAACCTGCATAGCTACAGATTTAGCAGTTTCCTCATCCGTCTCTTTGTTGAAACCAACTACTGCTGCAAGTTTGTTGCCGGGATGATTGTAACAGAATACTTTTCCTGCGCTTACATCTGCGAAGTATGAAAGCTCGATTTTTTCTCCGATTTTTCCAATCTCTTCAGTGATTTTGTCACCTACAGTAAGGTCAGAACCAGTGTAATTCAATGCTTTTAAATCCTCGAGAGTCGTAGGTTTTTTCTCGATAGCGATATTTAGAATGTTATTTGCAACTTCGTTGAAGTTATCGTTTTTGGCAACGAAGTCGGTCTCGCAGTTAAGCACGATCATCACTCCACGTTTGCCTCCATCGGCAGATTTTGCAATTACAAGACCTTCACTCGCATCGCGGTCGCTGCGATTGGCTGCAACTTTTTGTCCTTTTTTACGAAGTAAGTCAATGGCAGCATCGAAGTCGCCATTTGCCTCTACCAACGCATTTTTGCAGTCCATCATTCCTGCACCGGTAATGGTGCGCAGTTTGTTTACATCTGCAGCTGTAATATTCATTTTGTAATATTATTAATTATTTGAAAAAACGAATTAAGGTCGCTTGCATTAAGCCAAAAACAACAGACTATGAAGCCTGTGTAGGTGCTTTGGGTTTTCTGCTGCGAGTTGCGCCTGTAGTTTTACTTGTGTTCTCACCTTCAGCACCACCACCTTCTTGACCTTCATTTTTGTCTTTGTCACTTTTGCGCTCGCTCAAACCTTCAGCGATTGCTTCGATGACTACATCTAGTATTTTTCCGATACTTTTAGTAGCATCATCGTTTGCAGGAATTGCGAAATCTACTTTACGAGGATCGCTATTCGTATCAACCATTGCGAAAACCGGGATACCAAGACGTTTGGCTTCGGCAACAGCAATGTGTTCTTTCATAATGTCTATTACGAAAAGAGCGGCAGGCACACGGTTCATTTCTGCGATAGAACCTAAGTTCTTTTGCATTTTGATAAGTGTACGATTTAATTGAAGACGCTCACGTTTGCTCATTGTAGCGGCAGTTCCGTCTGACTCCATCTTTTCGATAGATGACATTTTGCGCACTGCTTTACGAATAGTAACGAAGTTGGTGAGCATTCCACCGGGCCAGCGTTCTGTAACAAAAGGCATTCCGATAGCGGATACTTTTTCTGCTACGATATCTTTAGCTTGCTTTTTAGTTGCAACAAAAAGAATTTTTTTGCCAGACTTAGCAATCTGACCAAGAGCCGAAGCTGCTTCTTCAAGCTTAACTGCTGTCTTGTTGAGGTCGATGATATGGATACCTTTCTTCTCGCCGAAGATATAAGGTGCCATGTTTGGATTCCATTTGCGGCTCAGGTGACCAAAATGCACACCTGAATCCAGCAATTCGTCAAAGGTAACTTTTGCCATTATAATTTATTGATTCTTGTTTACTTTCTCTAAAAATCAACACCTGCGGTAGCCAGAGTTTTTCCCATAGGGACTGTCTGAGTCCGAGGTGTTTGGATACTAAACAAGCTATTCCAAAGTCTCCGCGGCTTAACGCTTGGAGAACTGGAAACGCTTACGTGCTTTCTTCTGTCCAAATTTCTTACGCTCCACCATACGAGGGTCACGAGTTGTAAGACCTTCTGCTCTCAATTGAGGCTTCCACTCAGGATTGATTTCTATCAACGCCTTGCTGATAGCCAAACGAAGAGCTTCTGCTTGTCCTGTGATACCGCCACCATTGAGGTTAGCTTTAACATCATACTTATCTGCATTATCAGTAAGCATAAAAGCCTGACGCACTTTATACTGCAACACCATGGTTGGGAAGTAGTTTTTATAGTCTTTACCATTGATGGTAACCTGACCACTACCTTCGCTCATGTAAATACGAGCAACTGCATTTTTTCTGCGTCCGGAAGTATTTTTAATCTCGGCCATTTTGTTTTGTGCGCTTAACGGGTAATTGTATGTGTTTTTGGTTGTTGAGCTTCTTGCTCGTGCTTGTCGCCTTTGTAAACGTATAAATTACGGTAAACCGCACGTCCTAGACGGTTTTTAGGTAACATTCCGCGAACGGCCATCTCGATCATAGCGGTCGGGTGTTTTGCCATTGTCTCCTTAGGAGTAGCAAAGCGCTGACCACCAGGATATCCTGTGTATCGGATGTATTGTTTTTCGTCCCACTTTTTACCAGTGAGGGCGACTTTTTCTGCATTAATAACCACCACGTTGTCACCGCAATCTGCGTGTGGCGTGAAGTTGGTCTTGTGTTTGCCTCTCAAGAGATACGCGATCTCACTGCTCAAACGACCTAAATTTTGTTCTGCGGCATCCACAATCAACCATTGTTTATTGGCTGTCTCTTTGTTGCCTGATACTGTTTTATAACTCAGCGTGTCCATTGCTATTGATTTCTAGTGCTTTTCTATTTCTGAAAAACGGGCTGCGAAAATAAGCCCAATTTTCTTATCTGCAAGCACTTTTCAACAAAGTTGCTAAGATTTGAACGAAATAGTTGGTTTTACGGGCTTTTCTGAATGTCACAAATTTATTTAGAAAGTTCTTATTTGCCCCATTTCAACTCCAAAACACTTCAAGCGTCCAATTTCCAAACCCGCAATTCGGATATTCTACAACCCAAAAAACTTCAATGTTACAAAATTGGCCTGTTTCCAATAATTACTGACTAACCAAAACCGAACAGATTGTTCTTCACAACTTCCAAAATCCTTTACTCCAAAATAACTTACCGATAATGTCTCAATTGCGCCCTTTTATTCATTGCAGTCCTTTCTACAAAAAATACCCAATGATCTTTAGGGTATTCTTAGGAGAGATTCTATATGTACAAAGATTATTCACCTGAGAAAAATAACCTGTTTCTAATCCTTTTTAAAAATTACAGTTATGAAAAACACAGTCAACATAAACAGCTCAAGTGGACAAGGTCTTTGGATTTTTAATGATAAATGATCTTTTTTTATAGTCCCGCAAGCGGGAATGGTTTTATTGGTTTTAGGTTTTGGTTAAGGAATAGCCTTCCGGTCAGTCGGGAGGCTTTTCTTTTGATTAAAATTATAATAGATGCGGATAAAGAAGACGTCTGATACTAATTTATTATCAGTTTGAATTCTTTCAGACTATCGGTGCTCATTTGGAGAATTAGTACATACATGCCCGAAGATAAATCGTGTGGCAGCATAATTTCAATTTGTTCACCTTCTGCTTTACTAATTCCTTGGGTATGGGTTAATCTGCCGTATCGATCAAAAATACGAAGCCCGATAATTTTACCAACATCCACGCCCTTTATATAAAACAAATTAGATGTGGGATTTGGGTAAATACTCAAATCGCTTTTAACAACACATTCTTTCAGCGATATTGTACGAAGGATTGTTTTTCGCCCATCAAAATCCGTCTGTGAAAGTCTGTAATACAAATTAGTAGTTGAAGTCGGATGTTCAAAAGAATAGTGTTTTATTGAAGTTGAGTTTCCTGATCCTGAAACATTGGTCTGATGCTCCCAACGCAATAAATCTGAACTTGACACTATGGTAAAATAATCGTTATTGCTTTCACTTTGTGTTGTCCACTCAACGCGCGTTTTTGAATTTTCACAGCGCGCTTCTAATGAGCTCAGTTCAACGGGTGAGAGAATTACACTTATAACAACATCATCAACTGCGAGAGAAGGATCAGTTGCTCCCGGCGTAGTATTACCATTTTGCCAAACAAAACCAATCCGCAAATTAGGGATACTTTCGCAAGCAACCGGCATGGCCCATGTTACATTGGTCCAGCGGCCTTGTGGTGAGCACACTTGCGATTTTAGATTAGCCCAATTTGATCCTACTTGAAGTGCCGGAGTTGTTGACGTTGGAACACCGATTGGAGTAATCCATGTCACTCCACCATCGAGACTATATTGAAAATATGCTTTGTCGATTGCTCCTACCCCATTGGCAATAAAATTAAAACTTAAAGTCATGCCGGCATAACCTGTTGTATTGATATTGGGTGAGGATATTCTTCGATTTGTTTGCGCATTTGCAACATAAGCTGCACCAAGCGCTCCAAAACCAACAGCACCAATATGTAAAGTTGGATTGCTCATGCCTCCCGCGCCACATGTATTCACGGGCATACCGGATTCAGCATCGTTTACGTACCAGTTATTAGAAAATATCCCTAAAAAGGTCCCGCTTGTCCAGGGCACTGTTAGGTTCGTGTTGGTCCAGCCGCTTGCCCCGAGAGTGGTATTGAAATTTTGCGAATACACTATTTGAGCAGAGCCACGAATTGAAACTGCACCAGTCAGAAAAAAAATGATAATGAAAAGCGCGTCGAACATTTTGCCTGCACAAATAAGAGTCTCAGAAACCACCAAAGACAACTGAGCCTTGAAGCGTGCGCGGAGGGCTAAAGTATTAATTGCATCAGGCATTTAAATCAGGAGTGTCGCAAGATTTTAATTAATGAATACTCACATCAAATTGAATGAGTGTTTCCTAACAGAAAATAAATTCAAAACACGTTCGACCCATCCAAACAAATTTACAGTATTAATCCATCAAACTAACGAGCAAAGCAAATTAACCCCTTTCAAATAAAATTCGCAATAAAAAAATTGTCCAAATGGCACCAACGGCTAATGCAAACCAGAGAAACCATGGTGTAGGATTTTGTTTTCGGTGGACTACCAACTTTGCAATAATTGACATTACAGCAGCAATAACACCCGCCACAAGCGCAAATGCGATATACCCGAGTCCAGCCCAACCATTAATTATTACAGCAAGAATAACGAAAGCAATGCTTAGCATAGCAAAAGCAAATGCAATCCATGACAATACAATATCTGCGTCCGTTCTATTATCATCAACAAATTTGGCTAGTGGCAGCGCACCCATTGGTTGCAGTTTTGAAAAAGGGAAGTGGGTACTCTTTCTCTCAAGCGAAATGGTTTTGACCTTTTCTGTTTTAATCACTTTATCCGTCTCTCTCTTGTCAATCATTGGACTATAATCTTCTCCAGTTCCTTTGGTTTGGGAAATAACTAAAGGAGGAATTACTGATAATAAATCCGTACAAATCAAATCTAAATCATTTCGTTCTGTGATAGAACTATCATTGGCCAATTTCTCTTTTGGATTGCCCTGAGAATTGTGCCAGTCCACATGAAAGCCACTCGTATACTTTCTTTTCTCAAGAGTACATGACTGCAGGGCCGTAAGAATTGTAAGTAACGTCGAAAAAATTAATTTGCAAGAAACTCTCATAATTTTTTAACTTCTATAAATTAATTTTCTGCTTTTACGTTTACCGTAACTCAGATAGAAAAATTGAATAAAGGCATTTGCTTTTTGTTTAAAATGTCGAAAGCGTATAAAAAATTGCAGCCACCCCGAAAATAAAAAAGCTCAAGTAAAACCAAATATACCTTATTAATTTTTCCTTTTTGTTCATCGCTGAAGCCAATGCCATAGACAAAAATAAGCCAGTCATGGAAAAAGACAATAGCTCAACCCAGCCGCAAGCACAAATCCCCACCCGGTGGAAGTAAAAAATAGAATAAGAGTTAAGAACGAAACAATCGATGAAACTAGCGAAGTGATGCAAAAAGTCTCGGTAAATTCGCTGCGTCCCTCCGACTTTTCTGATGGTGGAGTTCCCTCAAAAAGTGATTTACCAATCGTAACCTCATTTTTCACCTGACTTATTGATGTCAATTTTCTCTCTCTTCTCACGATAAATTTCGCAACATTCTCATCCTTGATCAATAAATCATCAAAACTATCAAGTTCAATTATTTCTTCATTTAAAACTTCATTTTCAGAGTTACTTATCGCTAATGGATTCTCAGAATTTTGAAGAGAAACTGGGTCATACTTTGTGCCGTCATCCAAATTATTCCTATTCTGCTTACTGCTATTGTTATTCCAAGAGATATTTTATCCCGAAATATTTTCTTTTTTCTATTGAGCATCCCACAAGAATTACAAGGTAAAAAACAGAAATTATAAGCATCAAGCAAGGTCGAAGTTTCATATTTAAATTTAAATCAAATATCCATAGATTTATTTCTCAACAACAGAGCATCGCAAGATTTATAAAATCAAAGTATTGAAATTTTG
>Ga0105048_10012227_pt1 | contig 13484 bp, 8 predicted proteins | sample MAT05_FD_78382 | JGI IMG/M metagenome (GOLD analysis project Ga0105048, IMG submission 78382) | Freshwater microbial communities from Lake Fryxell liftoff mats and glacier meltwater in Antarctica - MAT-05 | ecosystem: Environmental > Aquatic > Freshwater > Ice > Liftoff microbial mat | place...
CTCGCCCCGCTGCAAGCCGCCGCGGCTGCACCGAAGAACTCCTTCCAATCCGCCAACGCGCTCTACGCCCTGCACCGCCTCGGCCAGTTCGACGACGCCCGCCTGCTCGTCGCGCTCGACTCCGCCGACCCGCTCGTGCGCACCCACGCCGTCCGCATCGCTGGCGAGCGGAAGCCCGCCGGGCCCGTCCTCGCCGCCGTCCGCGCGCGTCTCGCCGATCCCGACGCCATCGTCGCCCGCTGCGCCACCGACGCGCTCGCCGCCTCGCCCGCGGTGGAGAATTTCCGCCCCCTGCTCGATCTCCTCCGACGCACGCCGGCGCAGGACGACCACCTTATTCACAGCACTCGGATCGCGCTGCGCGACCAGCTCCGCGCGCCGCAAGTCGCGCGCGGCCTCGCACTCGATGGTCTCGCGGCCGACGACCTCCGCCCGCTGCTCGACATCATGCTCGCCGTCCCCGGCGAAGACACCGCGCTCCTCCGCCTGGCACTCTTCGAGAAAATCGATGTCGCCGCCGATCTGCTCGCGAAGCAGCTTCCCAGCCTGGTGAAGAACCTCCCCGCCGAGCGCCTCGAGGCCCTCATCGCGCTTGCCCGCCAGAAACTCGGCGCCGATCTCAACGCGCAGGCCGCCGTGCTCCGGGGCGCCATCGACGCTCTCGCCGAGCGCAACGAGAAGCCCGGCGACGGCCTGCGCGCGTGGGGCGCGGAATTCGCCGCCGCGCTCCTCGCAGCCGATAGCGGCAACGCCGGCTGGACCGCGGCTGCACTCGACGGCAGCCCCGCGATCAAGAGCCCGTGGGCCTTCCAGGAGCGCCCATGCGCGGACGGCAAGACCGCACAAGTCCTCTCCAGCTTTCCGAAAGGCGAGAAACTCACCGGCATCGCCACCAGCCCCGCCTTCCCGCTCACGGGCAAAATATCGTTTTACCTCTGCGGTCACGACGGCCCGACCGAAGCGCCTGCGGCGAAAAAGAACCTCGTCCGCCTGCGCGACGCCGCGACCCGCGCCGTGCTCCGCGAAGTCGCGCCGCCGCGCAGCGACACCGCGCAACGCATCGAATGGGATCTCGCGGAATTCGCCGGGCGCAGCGGCGTCATTGAGATCACGGACGGTGACGCCGGCCCCGCCTTCGCGTGGCTCGCCGTCGGGCGTTTCGACCGGCCCGCCCTCGCGCCCACCGACCCCTCGACCGCAGTCAGCCGCGTGGGGATCGCCGCGGATCTCGCGCGCACTTTAAAGCTCAGTGCGCTCACCCCGCAGCTCGCGGCGCGATTCGCCGGGCGCGCGAACGACCCCGCCACGCGCACCGCCGCCGCACGCGCATTGCTCGCGCTCGATCCCGAAAAATACACCACCGTCATCGCCGCCACGCTCGCCAGCGCCGACGAGCCGGACGCGCTGCGCGAGAAGCTTGCGGGTTTCCTCGCCGACCTCCGCACCGCCGCGGCCTGCCAGCCCATCACCGCCGCCATGCCGAACGCATCGCTCAAGCTCCAGCAATCCTTCGCCGCCGCGCTTTCCCTCCACCGCAGCGGCGCCGCTGTGCTGCTCGATGCCATCGAGCGCGGCCAGGCCTCGCTCAATGTCTTGCGCGACAAGGCCACCGTCGATCGCCTGCTCGCCAACGGCGAGGACGCCGGAAACACGCGCCTGCGCGCGCTCATCGGAAAACTGCCGCCCGCCAGTGCCGAGGCCGACAAGCTCATCGCCGCGCGCCGCACCGCCTTCGACCCCGCCCGCGCCAGCGCCGTACGCGGCGCCGAAGTCTTCGCCCGCCAGTGCATCGCCTGTCACGCGCTCGACGGCAAAGGCGGCGCCATCGGCCCGCAACTCGAAGGCATCGGCGGACGCGGCGCGGACCGGCTCTGCGAGGACATCCTGGATCCCAGCCGCAACGTGGACCGCGCCTTCCGCCTCCTCTTGGTCACGAAAAAAGACGGCAGCGTCGTGAGCGGCCTGTTCCGCAAAGAAGAGGGCCTGCAGCTCGTCCTCGCCGATCTCGCCGGCGCGGAGATCCGCATCGCAAAGGCCGACGTGGCCACGCAAAAGGAAACCGAGACCTCGCTCATGCCCTCGATTTTCGGCGAGAGCATCCCCGCCGCCGAGTTCTCCGACCTCCTGGCCTATCTGCTCGAACACCGCGCGGCGAAGTGACCGGATTCCGCCGCTTTCAAAACCCGGCGCAAACACTGGCCAATCCCCGCGTCATTCCGCCACCAGCTCCCAGCGTCCCCACAGCTTCGGCGTCAACTCGGCTTCGCTCGGCACGTCGGAGGTGATGCCGGTCGCTTTGTTGCTCCAGTAAACGCGGTGCATCGTCTTCGTGCCATCGCCGCGAAGGATGCCGAGGTCGCCGCGCAGCGTCTGGCCGGCCTGCGGCTTCACGCCGAGCGCGGCGAGCGGGATGGAGAATTCGAAGAGCGCGCCGTCCACTTTGCCCTTCGCGTTTCTCACCACGCTGCTCGCGAGCAGGACCTCCGCGCTCACGTCGTCCACCCGGTCGAGCGTGATCGTGCGCCACGGCGAACTAAACGGCACGGGCTCCTTGGTCCCCGGAACGACCGCGCGATAAAGCACGGCGAGCGTCTTGCCCTTCACCTGCGTGACGAGCAACCGCAGGTCACCTGCGACGGGTTTTGTGCGTTTCGGATCGGCCGTGGGATTCGCGCCGATCATCAGGTCGAGCGCACCGCCAGTCTTGAAGGGAGCAGTCGCCATCTCGCCGGTATTGCGCAGCAGAGTGGCGTCGTCGGTGCGGAAAGCGGCGTAGAGCCGGTCGCCCGCCACGGCGAGCGCGGCGGAGACGTTGTGCGGTTTGCTGTCGCTGTCGAACCACGCCGCGACGCCGCTTTTGTCGATATCGACCCAGCCCGCGCCGGCCCAGTCGCCGAGCTCGCCGTCCACCACCGGAGCGCTCGCGCGGATCGGCACGCGGAGGGTGTCCTGCCCCTGCGCCTGCTGCCGCGCCGCCTCTCGCTCGACGAAACTCGCCTGCGCCTTTTGCAAGTCCTGCGCGGTAATGTTCAGTGTCGTCTCGGGCAGACGCTTGATGGATTCGAGCCCCTCCACGCGCACCAGACTCGTCCGCGCGCCATCGACGAGAAAAATCCCGCCGTCGGCCGTCTGCGTCATGCTCGGCCAGAAATTCTCGCCGTGCAGCGTAACGGCATTGAGCAGCATCCCGCGCTGCGCCACTGGCATCGCCCATGAGGCGCTGCGCCGCTCGTCGTTGAAAAGCGTCGCGACGAACAATCCATCGGCGGTGAAAAGATACGTCGTGCCCATGTTGCCATTGATCGCCCAGATCGGGCCGGCATCGCCCTGGCGCGGCGTGACGAAGCCGCCGAGCAGACGCGTGGTCCCGATCAACTGGCCGGGCTGCTCCGGCGTGGGCGCTTCGTGCGAGGCGTGCAGCCCGGGCCATAGGCTCGGGTAGGACCACTTCGGCTCTCCTTTGAAAACGCCGCCCATCGACTGCGGCGCGAACGGCTTTGGCGCAACCGTGAGCACGCTCCAGCCATTCTCCGCGATGAGGACCTGGTCGCCGCCGGAACTCGTCGGCGACTGCGCGCCCGCGACGATCGTCTCGCCCGCCGCGAGATCATAGACCGGCGCGCCTTTCGGCGTGAAACTGCGCGGCACGTAGCGCATCGCGACGTCATCGACACGCGAGGCGGCAAACGACAAATCGGGCATCACGGTGAAGCCGCCGGTCTTCGCTTTCGCCATCTTCACTTCATCGGGTTGCGCGCGCCCGTCGCCGTTCAGATCGGACCAGACGAAGATCGCCGGATTGTGGTGGGTCTCGCCGAGCGGATTGACGCCGGCAGGCCACACCGACTTGAACTCGTCCGTTTTCAAAAGCTTCCAATCACTCGCCCGACCCATCGCCGCGACGGGCACGGCGACATGGTCTTTCATCAGCCAAAGCCCGGCGGTGGCTGCGCCGCCGGTCGGATTGCTGTCGTGGCAATTCGTCATGTATTGCCGGCCTTCGACATAGATCGGCGTCTCTGGTGCGCCCGCGTTCGACAGCGAACCAAGGTCATCCTTACCCGCACGGTGAAACACGGCGACGGGAAGGTCAGTGCCGGATTTCCAGTCGAGCTTGAACTCGATGCCGTCGTAGTAAAACCGGGAGGAGTCGCGCGGATCGAGCGTGCCGCCGCCGCCGTATCTGCCGGGTCCGTAAAAGGCGCGCACCAGCTTTCCATCGAGCGTCCAGACGCTCACACGCTTCGGCTGGAAAGTATTCTCCGTGACCCAGAGCTGCTGCTTCTCGTCAACGGCCAGGCCGTGCGGGTTATTCATGTGCAGCGGATCGTAGGCTCCCGCCGCCAGGGCACCCGCGCGGCCGATCGCGTGCAGAAATTTTCCATCCGGCGAAAAGACTTTTACCTGCTGCGAGTCGCCCCGGTCGCTAATGAAGATCCGGCCGGACGCGTCGAGCGCGAGGCCGTGCGGATCGTCGAGACCCTGCGCGATGAGCGTCTGTGCGGCGGGCAGTTTCGCCGGAGCATCGGCATTCAAAACGAACCGCATGAGCTTGTCGCCAGCGAGCAGCAGCAGCCGGCCTTCGGTATCGAATGCCACTCCCCGTGGCTTCTCCATCGGAGCCTCGCCGACCGCCTTGCCGGAGCGCGCATCGACGAAGAGCACGGAGCCGAGTTGGGTCAGACCGGCCACGATCAAGCCATCGCGAACGGCGATCCCGCCGAGCTGCCCGATCCAATCCTCGTCGCCCGCGGAACCGCTCCCGGCCTTGGACGGGCGGGTAAAGGGATGTTTGAGCACGGCCTTGTCGCCGCCCGCCGTGAGCGCGGTGAGCCGCAGTTCGCCGTTCGTTTTGTCCTCGTTGCTCGAGCTTCTTGTCCACGTCGCGCCGACGTAGGCGAAAACTTCCGGCACCGCGTTCTTTCCTTCGTCGCGGGCGAGATACGGCGCGGCGGTCCAGTTCCCGCCGACCCACCCCCGACCGCCTTGTTTCTTCCCATCCAGATCGACCCACGCAAGGCCCGCACCCCCCTCCGAAATGGCACTGCCGAGATAGACCATGGGCTTTTTGTTCGGCGTTTTTTCGCCGGGAATGAAGAGCGCGGCCTGCGGCGGAGAGTGGTTGGTCAGCCAGCCGCCGGTTTTGTCGGCCGTCTCCCACGCGGGACTGCCGGAGTTGTAAATCGAGAACTCGTAGCGCAGATCGACCGCCTTCCGCACCAAGCCCCGGACCCGGTAGCTGCCCGGTTGCACGAACTGCGCGGGGATGCGGAAAATGCCATGCGCCGCCGCGTCTTTGTCGCGCAGCAAATCGTCGGTGCCATCCCACGGCACGACGTTTTCGCCCGCGGGAAAAAGAGTCTCCGAAACGAGATTGCGGACGCGCACTCCGTCCGGCTTTTCGATCACGAGCGTGACGTAGCCCGGCTCTTTCAAAGTGAAGCGCACCGGGATGGGCGGCGGCGTTGCGAGCTCTTTCGCCACCGGCAGGATGGCCGTGGCCAAGTCCGCGCTGCCGAGCGTTTGCAGCGCCATCAATTCGCCCAGCCACACGCGTTTCCCTTCGCGCGTGTTGCCTTTCAAGTGCCCTTCCGCCTTCGCTGCCGCCTGCGTGATGCGCACCCGCACCGCACGCGTCTTGATCGCCCGTCCGAGGTCGAGCCAGTTCAGGCCGAGCGTGCCCGCATACTGATGTTCGACCTTGTCGAAAGTGCCAGCCGTCTGCCAGTCGCCCGCCGTCGCCTCGCGCGGATGCCGCTCCGCCGGCCCATTGTAAGTCTGCACTTCGCATGCTCCGAACCCGGCCCAAATCGCGTTCAGCGCCCGCACCGAAACAGCGCGCGGCCACACGAGGGTAATCCACACCGCATGCTCCGGCGACACGACCTCCGCCCCGCCGTCCTTGCCGTTGTCCCAAGCCTTCCAAAGGTTGTCGTCACCGCTGTTGTTGAGGAGCGCCGCCGCTTCATTCCGACTGCTGGCGCTCGCGAGAGCCTGGGGCGCGACGTTCGCGACACGCTCCGTGAGGACACACGCGCCGCCGAGCCATCCGGCGTATTCCTTATCCGCCGGAGCCGACGTGTGGGTGAAGCGAAGCGCGCGCGTGGCAGTGCCGGGCGGCAATACCCAAACCGCGAACTCGCTGCGGGCGGCGACCCCATCGCCGCTGACCTGCGCGTCCTTCAAACGCTGTGCGGGCTGCCACATCGAATCATTCGCGAGATCGCCGGGATACGCCGCGCCCGCCTTCAGCACGCTGAGTTGACCGCCCCCTTTCACGATCACCGAACCAACCGCGATCGTCGTGTGGAAGCCGATTCGCAGGTGACGCACTCCCGGCGCCTTCGATACTCCGAACGCGATGCCGCTGTGTCCGGGATGGGTGGAGCGCGTCCAGGCCACCCAGGTCGGAGCGTGCTCAGGGCTTTTTGAATCGTCCGGTCGCATCGTTTTTTCCGCGCCGTCCACCCATTGCCCGAAGGTGGACCGATCGAGGTTGTCGGAAATGAGCGGCGTTTCAAAAATTCCTGCCCCTGGATCCGCAGCGCTGAGCGGAGCGGCGACGAGAACGTTCGCCAGAGCGAACAGTGCGATGAGTTTCTGTTTCATTGGGAATTGAGTGGAAGACCTAGGAATTCTGACCCAAGCGAAGTGTCAGACAAAGCCCCGTCTTGAGATAGCCAGTGAGCCGGAAGCGTGTCGAATTTGCCTGCGGGCTCGCGTGCCTGCTCGTGACGCCACTCGGCAAACCAGATCCCGCCATCGCACGGGTCGGCGATGCAGCCGCCGCGAGCTTGCGGTGAGCAATCCCCCCTTTTCCGGTTGGATGAGGCATCGTTTCGGTCTCGCCTAGGCATCTGGCACAGGGCTGGCTAAATAGCGCGGAACCATGCGTGGCATTGCCGGCCTGATCAATTCAACCAACTCCTTTGCGAGTGCCACCCTGCACCGGCAGCGGAGACGCGTTTTGATCACGCACGGCGGGCTGGATGGCACAGGCATTCTCACGCTCCGCGAAATTTGGTCGCGAAAAATCGCGGTCGCGCCATGAGCACTGCGACGTCCGCCGGCCCACTCTTCATCATCGCCGGGAAGGCCGGTCAGCTCGGCAACCGGCTTTTCTTTTTCAGCTACGTCCTCTCGCTTGCGATGAAACTCGGCGGGCGCGTGGCCAATCCGGGCTTCATCGACTACGCCGAGTTTTTCGAACCAACGTGCCGTGACGCTCTCAGCCGCTGGCCGGCACGACCCACTAATCTCCGCGCGCCGTGGCTAGGCCGGACGATTTACGCGGCGCAGACCTTCGCGCTCCGCGTGGCCGGCAAGCTCGGGCTCGCGCTGCCCGGCGTAAAGGTCCTCGGACTCCACGAAAACAACACCGCTGAGTTCCGGCTCGATCACGCGCCTTTCCTCGACTCGCTGCGCGCGGCCCGCGTCGTTTTCATCGGCGGCTGGCTGGAGCTACGGCACGTCGTTTTCGTGCAGCCGGAGAAAATCCGCGCGCACTTCGCGCCGGTCGAGCACCATCGCGTGGCGGTCGCTGCGCTCATCGCGCGAGCGCGCGCACATTGCCAGGTGCTCGTCGGCGTGCATGTGCGGCAGGGCGACTACGCGGAGTTTCTTGGCGGTCGTTTTTCGTTCCCGACGGAAGTTTACGTGTGCGCCATGCGCGCCATCGCCGCGCTTTTTCCGGGTCGCCAAGTCGGCTTCCTCGTCTGCTCGAACACGCCGCAGCAGATCACCGATCCCTCGCTCCCGCTGGTCATCAGCGGCACCGGCCAGACGATCGAGGACCTGTATTCTCTCGCCGCCTGCGACTACCTGATCGGGCCGCCGAGCACATTTTCGCTCTGGGCCTCGTTCTACGGGCAGGTCCCGCTTTGGGAGATGCACGACGCCGGCAGCCAGCCGAAGCTCGACGAGTTTCTCATCCGCTTCTGAACATGCCGCGCGTCACCATCGCTATCCCCTGCTTCAATGCGGAGCGCTGGATCGCCGCCTGCGTAGAGAGCGCGCTGGCGCAGTCCTGGCCGGAGAAGGAGATCGTTGTCGTGGATGACGGCTCGACCGACGGCTCGCTCGGGATCTTGGAAAAACTCGGCACGTCCATCCGCCTCATCCGTTCCGACCACCGCGGCGGCAATCACGCGCGCAACGAAGCGCTGCGCCATGCCAACGGCGAATGGCTGCAATTCCTCGACGCCGACGACTACCTCGAACCAGCCAAGCTTTCGCAGCAGTTTGCCGAGTCGGACGGCGGCGCAAACGCCGATGTGATCTACAGCGCGACATGGATGGAGGACACCGGGACTCAGAGCCGCGAGCCGAGCGAGATCGACCCGAACCTGGACATCTTCGGCCAGTGGCTGGCGTGGCAACTCCCGCAGACCGGCGGCTGCCTGTGGCGCAAATCCGCGCTCGAAACGCTGGGCGGCTGGAGAGCGGACCAGCCGTGCTGCCAGGAGCACGAACTCTATTTGCGGGCCATGCAAGCCGGGCTGCGCTTTGTCTTCGCACCCACGCCGCACGCGGTCTATCGGCTGTGGTCGGAGGAGACCGTCTGCCGCCGTGATCCGCGTCTGGTCATCCGCGTGAAGACTGAACTGATCGACGCGCTGCAAGCATGGATGCAGGAGCGCGGGCTGTGGAAGGCTGAGCACACCCGCGTGGCCGGTCGCGCCTGTTTTGAAATGTCGCGCACGCTCGCCAAATCCGACCTCCCACAGGCGGCTGCCTACCACCGGGAGCGAGCGGCGCGCGGGCTCATCCACCTCGCGGGGCCGGCGGCTCCGCGCTCTTACCGAGTTGCGCACCGTCTGCTCGGTTTCGCCGGCGCGGAAAAACTCGCCGCCGCGCGCCGCTGACGGCCACACTTTCGCCTGTGCCAGACCTCGCCTACAGCATCGTCATCGCCACCTACGAGCGCCCGGCGGAGCTGCGGGTCACGCTGGAATCCATCGCCGGGCAAACGCGCCCGCCGGCACGCGTGGTGATCGTCGATTCCTCCGGCGACGCTCTGTCCCGCGGTGTCGCCGATGACTTCGCAACGCGTCTGCCGCTCCGCTACGAGCGCGCCACCCGTCCCAGCGCCGCGGTGCAGCGCAATCAAGGCTCGGCGCATGTCGAGACGCCCCTCATCGCCTTTCTCGACGACGATGTCTTCGTCCCCGCCGACACCTTCGCGACCATTTGCGCCGCCCTGGAGCGCGACGAGGCACAGCGCATTGGCGGAATCGCGGCCCGCATCTCGGGCATGCAGCACACGCCGCCGCGCGGCCTGCTGTGGTGGTATTACCGGCTCCAAGCTGGTTACTCGCACGCGACTTATGGCGGTAAACTTTTCGGTCCGGCGATCAACTGTCTGCCGACGTACGGGGAGGGAAACGGCGAGCTCATCCGCTCCGACTGGCTGAACTCGACGTGCGTCTTTTATCGCACCGCGATTTTCCGCCGCGAAAAGTTTCCCGAGTTCGAGGGCTACAGCTTTCTCGAAGACGTGCATGTCTCGGCTCGCGTGGGCCGCACTCACGAACTGTATTTTCACCGCACCGCGACCTTCGAGCACCGCGACGCGCCGAGCACTTTCAAGCGCAATGCCCGCCAACTCGCACGCATGCGCGTGCGCCACCAGCGGCTCGTGGCCCGCGACATCGTCGGCCTGCGCGAGCCCGCGCTGACTTTCAAGCTGCTGCTCCACCGGCTCTTCGCCAGCGCCAGCGTGCTGCGGGGTTTGCACCCGTCTTGGAAACAGGAACTCCTCGGCACTTGGACATGATGACCCGCCTTTGCGAAGGACTCGCCTCCCGGCTGCGCATCGTGTTTTACCGCACGATCGGCGTCCGCATCCTCGGTCACGTCTCGCTGCGTGCCGTGGAAATCCCGCGCCGCCCGGGCTGCATCACGCTGGAGTGCGGCGCCGCGCTGGACCGCGGCGTCACACTCCTCGCCACGCACGACGACGCGCGCATCGTCATCGGCGCGGGTGCCTATATCAACCGGCACACGATGATCGACGCGAACGAACTCATCGAGATTGGCGCCGGCTCGATGATCGGTCCGTTTTGCTACCTCACGGATCACGACCACACCGCCGGCTCCGGACTGGCGCCGGGCACGGGGCCGCTGATTTCCAAGCCCACGCGGATCGGCCCGCGCTGCTGGCTCGGCGCGCATGTCTCGGTGCTGAAAGGCGTGACCATCGGCGCGGGCAGCGTCGTCGGTGCGGGCAGCGTGGTGACGAAATCGCTCCCAGCCGGTGTGATTGCGGTGGGAAATCCGGCGCGCGTCCTGAGGACGCTCGCGGCTGAAGGCGCATGAGTTCGTGGGCCAAACTTCCGCTGGCGCACCGGCTCAGCCGCTACGTGAATTCGTGGGAGCGCAATCGCCCGCGGCTGATTCGCCGTCGCATTCTCGACTTTCCACCCATCCCCTGCCAACCGCACGCGACGATGCTCGCCGTCTTGTGCGAAGGCGACAAATTCACCGATGGGTTGTGGTGCGCGTGGAGTTGGATGCGCTTCCTGCACCGGCATGTGCGGCTCCACCTTTTCGTGGACGGTGCGATCCCGGCGGAGCACCGCGACGCTTTCACGCGCCTTTTTCCCGGCGCCGAACTTTCCTCGATGCCCGAGTTTCTGGCCGCGCAGCCCGCGCCGTCGCCGAGCTTTCAGACCTTCCTCGATGGCTACCGGTACGCCCGCAAGCTCTCGCTCATCCTGCATCTGCAACAGACGTCTCCGGTGCTCTACACGGACAGCGATGTGATTGCTTTCAGGCGGCCGGACGCGCTGATCGCGGCAATCGAGACAAACATTGCGGGTGCCTACATCGCTGATCCTGGATCGCGCACGGATCAGACGTGCGTCGATCCATGGATTCGAGGACAAGCCGCGAAGCTTTCTCTGCCATGCGTGACCGACTTGAATTCCGGCCTCCTCTGGATGCCGCGTGGCAGCATCGATCCCGGGCTCGTCGAGCGACTGCTCATGGGCTGGCATGCAGGCGTCTATTATCACTTCGCGGAGCAGACGATCCTTGCCGTCCTATTCGGAGCGGGCGGTGCGCAGCCACTGCCGGAAAAGGATTACGTCCTCTCGGGGCAGGGCATGCACTTTTGGGAGCAGGACCTTCCGTGTGACGGGTTCACTGTGCGCCATTACGTCGGGCTGGTTCGCCACCGGATGTATTCGCACGCCTATCCATTTCTACTGCGGCAGTTAAAGGATCTCCGCCCCGAATGAACTGTTCCGTCGCCGTCTGCATCACCACCCACAACCGGCGCGAGGATCTCGCGCGCACATTGCGGCACGTCGCCATGCTCGAGCCCGCACCAGGTGCGCTCATCATCGTCGCCGACGGTTGCACGGACGGGACGGCGGCGTTCGTCCGGGATACGGCGCCGCATGCGATCCTCATCGAACATCCCGTCGCCTGTGGATCGATCGCGTCGCGCAACGAAGCCGCGGAAGCCTGCCAGTGCGAAGTTTTTCTCAGCCTCGATGACGACAGCTATCCACTCGAAACCGACTTCATCGCGAGGATCATCGAACTTTTCGTCCGTCACTCACGCCTCGCCGTTCTTTCTTTTTCCCAGCGCAGCGACGAGTTTCCCGAGTCGCTGACCGCCGCGGATTTCGGACCGCCGCTTTTGACCGGCAGCTACGCGAACTCCGCGGCGGCGATCCGACGCGCGGCCTTCGAGGAGCTCGGAGGCTACCCAGATTTCTTCTTTCACATCTACGAGGAACCGGACTTTGCGCTGCGCTGCGTCTGTGCGGGCTGGCAGGTGCGGCACGAAACTTCGCTGACTGTGCGGCATCATTTCACCAGCGTGCAGCGCAATGAGATGCGCAATCACCACCGCCATGCGCGCAACGAAATCTGGAGCGTGATGATGCGCTGTCCGGCCCCGCAATTTCCTGGCGTCATCCTCTTTCGTGCCATGCGGCAGTGCGCCTACGCCTGGCATCGCGGGTTCTCGTGGCTGGTGCGCGAGCCGCTCTGGTGGGCTGCGTGCCTGGGAGGGCTTCCGGAGTGTCTCCGTCAGCGCAGCCCGCTGCCCTGGCCGCGCTATGTCGCCTGGATGAAACTGGTGCGACAGCCGCTGTGCGAGGAGGAGGAGTGGCTCAAGATTTTCGGAAAGGATGGCGCTTGAAGATTTCGTTTTCCGCCACGAATCCCTGCCACCTCTTTCCACTCGCCCGCGAACTCGCGAAGCTGGGGGCGCTGGGCTCTTATTATTCCGGCTATCCGGCGTGGAAACTGCGAAATGCAGGGGGCATGAACGTCCGCACTCACAGCCTGCGCACGAACGTGGTCTATGGCCTGCTGAAATATGCGCCGCCGCGACTGCGTCCGTCGGGCCGGGCGCTGTTTCTGTGGCAGGATCGCGGCTTCGACCGCTGGGTGGGAGGCCATCTGGAAACGTGCGATTTTATCCACGGCATGCCGGGACAATGCCGCGACATTTTCCGCGCAGCGAAGCGACTTGGGGTGCGTACCGTGCTGAACCACGCCACCGGGCCGGTGCGCGATTGGGTCCGCATCATGGAGCCTGAATACGCGAGAGTGGGGCTGCGGCTCACGGACGTGTGTCCTTACGATGACGACTACTTCGCCCGGGAAGACGAGGAGTACGCGCTCGCCGAGTGGCATTGCGCGGCGTCAACTGTGGTGCAGGAGCAACTGGTCGCGCGGGGGATTACGCGCGAGCGAATCATGGTCGTGCCGTATGGCGCGGAGCTGGAGATTTTCCACGCGGGAAACTCGGATGCGTCATCGGATTTTCGCGTGCTTTTCGCCGGGCAGGTGGGATTGCGCAAAGGGCTGCGGACGCTGCTCGATGCGCTGGAAAGCGGCGGCCGTCCGGAGTGGCGGGTCGATTTCTACGGCGCGGTCGCCGACGAAGCGCAGCGCGATCTCGCGGGCTATCGCGGGGCGGCGCCGCTGCATTTTCACGGCGCGGTCTCGCAGCAGGCACTCGCCGAGGCCATGCGGGCGGCCTCGGTGCTGGTGCTGCCGTCGATCGAGGAGGGATTCGGCCTCGTGGTGCCCCAGGCGCTGAACTGCGGACTGCCCGCGATTGTCAGCGACTGCGTCGGCGGCAAGGATCTGGTGCGGCATCGCGAAAATGGCTCCATCTTTCCCGCAAGCAATCCCGCCGCGCTGGCCGGGGAACTGACGTGGTGGTCGGCGAATCCGAGTCGCGTCAGAGAACTGCATGCGTGGGAGCAGCCCGCCCGCGCCCTGATCGCCTCCAGCAAAACTGTCTTAGCATGAAACTCGGCCGCCACCTTCCGAACCGCCTCGCGAATCCAGTCCCTGCACCGCGCCCAGTGCCAGCCACTCCGCTGGCGCTGATCAATGTGCCGAAAGCCGCGCCGCTCGGCACCCAGCTCGCGATCGTAGGAATCGTGGCGACGGGCATACTTCTGCGTGGCGATACCCCGACTCAGATCGGACGGTTCGCGGCGATCGGCGTCGGC
>Ga0105048_10012229_pt1 | contig 13483 bp, 16 predicted proteins | sample MAT05_FD_78382 | JGI IMG/M metagenome (GOLD analysis project Ga0105048, IMG submission 78382) | Freshwater microbial communities from Lake Fryxell liftoff mats and glacier meltwater in Antarctica - MAT-05 | ecosystem: Environmental > Aquatic > Freshwater > Ice > Liftoff microbial mat | place...
CAGCCCTTCAGTGTCATCGAAAACAGGGCGAAACAGGTCGGCTGCCGAGGTCAGATCTTCCAGCGCCAGCGCAAAGAACGATTGCTCGGCGGGTTCATGGCGCCGCGCCAGCCGGGCTATCGATTCGTCATAAAAGCTGCCATGGGCAATGGCGTGTTCGAAGATCGTCGGGTTCGACGTCAACCCGGTCACCGACCACTCGGCGATGTAGCGCGAAAGAGTGCGACGCACCAGCATTTCGCGGCTGATGTTGTCGACCCAAAGGCTCTGGCCCATGTCGTGCAGTTTCTTCGTGTTGGCGTTCATGGGTTCTCCTGGTGCATGCAGGCCGGGCCTGTGCGTGCGGCCATGTTCATCGCGGGTTTTCCGCAGACTTCTCAACATGGCCACCGAAGGCGTGGCGCATGGCCGAAAGCACCTGGTTGGCGAAGACCGCCTCACCGCGCGAAGCGAAGCGCTCGTGCAAGGCGGCGCTGAGCACCGGTGTCGGCACGGCCTCGTCGATGGCGGCCTGCAGCGTCCAGCGGCCTTCGCCTGAATCAGACACGCGGCCGTCGAAGCCTGTGAGCTGGGGGTCTTTCAGCAGCGCGCCCGCGGTCAGGTCGAGCAGCCACGAGCCGATCACGCTGCCGCGGCGCCAGACCTCGGCGATTTCGGGCAAATTCATCTCGTAGCGGTAGAACTCGGGGTCGCGCAGCGGCGTGGTCTCTGCGTCGCTGGCTTGCGGGCGCAGCCCCGCATTGGCATTGCGCAGGATGTTCAACCCTTCGGCATAGGCCGCCATCAAGCCGTACTCGATGCCGTTGTGAACCATCTTGACGAAGTGGCCCGCACCTGCAGGGCCGCAATGTAGAAAGCCTTCTTCGGCGGCTGAGTGGGCGCCAATGCGGCCGGGCGTGCGTGCTGCCGTTCCCGCGCCGGGTGCCAGCGCCGAGAAGACCGGCGTCAAATGGCGCACGATGTCCCCTTCGCCGCCGATCATCAGGCAGTAACCGCGCTCTTCGCCGGCAACGCCGCCGCTGGTGCCGACGTCGACGTAATGCACGCCAGTCTCATGCAGCTTCGCCGCGCGGCGCACGTCGTCGCGATAGAACGAATTGCCGCCGTCGATCACGATGTCGCCTTTCTGCAGATGCGGGGCCAGGGCTTCGAGTGCCGTGTCGACGATGGCGGCCGGCACCATCAACCAGATGGCGCGGGGTCGCGCCAGTCCGGCGACGAAATCCTCCGTGTTCGCAGCGCCCACAGCACCTTCAGCGTGCAGCGCGGCCACGGCTTCTGGCCTGGTGTCGTGGACGACACAGCTGTGCCCCGTCTTCATCAGGCGGCGCACCATGCTGGCACCCATGCGGCCGAGGCCGATCATTCCGAGTTGCATGGCTTGCTCCGGGTTGGTCGTTCCTCAGGCACACCGGACGAGTCATCCGCAATGGTCATCGTGCTCGCGGGGCCTGCACGGGTCTGTGCGCTACCCGACAGACCGTGCCTGCACCTCCGCACAGACTGGCAGGAACGTGCCTGCGGGTGCCTTGCAAAGAGGAACGCCGGTGAGCGAGAAGGGCCACATGCGCAGTTGCCAGGAACCCAATCAGGGGGTGGTGACCGCTGTGCGCGGCAGCGTGGTCGATGTCCGCTTCGATGCGCGCTTGCCGCCGATCCGCACGTTGCTCCGCGCTGGAGGTAGCGTTGCGAAGGGCGTGAAAGCAGCGAACGCTGCGAACGCTGAGAACGGCGCCATCGCCATCGCCATCGAGGTGCTGACCCAGGTCGACGCACGCCATGTGCGTTGCATCGCGCTCATGCCGACTCAGGGTCTGGCGCGCGGCATGTCGGTCGTGGACAGCGGCGGGCCGCTGCTGGCGCCGGTTGGCAAGGCCATTCTTTCGCGCATGTTCGACGTCTTCGGCCATGCCATCGACCGTCTGCCCGAACCGAAAGACGTGTCGTGGCGCTCGGTGCACCGCGAACCGCCACCGCTCATCCATCGCTCCACCACGTCGGTGATCTTCGAGACCGGCATCAAGATGATCGATGTGCTGGTGCCGCTGGAAACCGGTGGCAAGGCCGGGCTGTTCGGCGGCGCGGGCGTAGGCAAGACGGTGCTGCTGACCGAGATGATTCACAACATGGTCGGCGCGCAAGGCAGTCGAAGGGCAGGTGCCAACCAGGGCGTCAGTATCTTCTGCGGCATTGGCGAACGCTGCCGCGAAGGCCAGGACCTTTACGCCGAGATGAAGCAGGCCGGCGTGCTGGAGAACATGGTGATGGTCTTCGGCCAGATGAACGAGCCGCCGGGCGCACGTTTCCGCGTCGGCCAGGCGGCCCTGACGATGGCCGAGTATTTCCGCGACGATGAACAGCGCGACGTGCTGCTGCTCATCGACAACATCTTCCGCTTCATCCAGGCCGGCTCCGAGGTCTCGGGCCTGATGGGGCAGATGCCGTCGCGCCTGGGCTACCAGCCGACGATGGGCACCGAGCTTTCGGCGCTGGAAGAGCGCATCGCCAACACCAAGAGCGGTGCCATCACGTCGATTCAAGCGGTTTATGTGCCCGCCGACGACTTCACCGACCCGGCGGCGGTGCACACCTTCTCGCACCTGTCGGCGTCGATCGTGCTTTCGCGCAAGCGCGCCGGCGAAGGGCTGTTCCCGGCCATCGACCCGCTGCAGTCGAATTCGAAGATGGCCACGCCGGGCATCGTCGGCGAACGTCACTACGCGCTGGCGCAAGAGATACGGCGCACGCTGGCGCAGTACGCCGAGTTGAAGGACATCATCGCGATGCTCGGCCTGGAGCAGCTGTCGCCGGCCGACCGCGATGTGGTGGCGCGGGCGCGCCGGCTCGAGCGCTTCCTGACGCAGCCCTTCTTCACCACCGAACAGTTCACCGGCCTGCAGGGCAAGCTGGTGAGCCTGGCCGACGCGCTGGAGGGTTGCGAGCGCATCCTGCGCGACGAGTTCAAGCACCTGCCGGAAAGCGCGCTATACATGATCGGCGCCATTTCTGAGGTGAAGTCGGGCCAGGCGGCAACTGCTGCCGAAGCGGCCACAGAAGCGGCCACAGAGGCGGCCACAGAAGCGTCTACAAAAGCGTCTACAAAAGCGCCCACAACCGCGCTCACAATAGCACCCGCAGAGGCGGCCCATGCACCTTAAGGTCTTGCTGCCGTTCCGCGTCTTCGCCGACAAGACCGAGGTGCTCCGCATCGTCGCCGAAACAAGCGACGGGTCGTACGGCCTGCTGCCGCGCCGCCGCGACTGCATCGCCGCGCTGGTGCCGGGCATCCTGACTTACGAGAGCGAAGCCGAAGGCGAGGTCTTCGTCGCCGTCGACGAAGGCGTGCTGCTCAAGATCGGCGACGAAGTGCGTGTTTCTGTGCGGCGTGCGCTGGGCGGTGCCGACCTGGCCAGCCTTCGCGACGCGGTGCGGCGCGACTACCTGACGCTGGACGCCCTGGAGTTGCGCGCTCGTGCGGCCACGCAGAAGCTGGAGAGCGGTTTCGTCGGCCGCTTCGCGAGGTTCCATGCCGAATGACCCGACGCAGTCTGCGTTGCTCGCCAAGCGGCTTGCAGCCAAGGCCGAACGCAAGCGGCGCGCGCGACGCGACGGCGCACCGGGCGTCTGGTCGGGTCTCGGCATGATGGGCTTGATCGGCTGGTCGGTGGTGGTGCCGACCCTGGCGGGCGCAGCGCTGGGTCTGTGGCTGGATGCACGCTACCCCGGCGCGCACCCGTGGTCGCTGGCATTGCTGATGGCCGGGTTGGTGCTCGGCTGCCTGAACGCCTGGCGCTGGGTGGCCCGCGAGGACCGTGCCATTCACGCCGCCGATCGCGAGGCTGATCTAGAGGCCGAACGCGTGGCTGACCGCGTGGCCGACCGCGTGGCTGATCGCGATGCGGCTCTCGCGGCTGACCCCAAAGTCGTTCGCGCCGACCGCTCACAGGCCGACGACTGAACGGCCATGAACGACGCGCTCGCACTCACCCTCGCATTGGCTTTCAGCAGCGCTGCCGGTGGCCTGCTCGGCCTGCTCTTTTTCGGCGGCCTGTGGTGGACCTTGCGTCGGGCATTCGCATCGCAACGGCCTGCGCTGTGGATCGGGGCCAGCCTGCTGCTGCGCATGGCTTGCGTCGTCGCCGGCTTCGTTGTGGTTTCGGCGGGCGATTGGCGCAGGCTGCTGGCCTGCCTGCTCGGGTTCTGGGCGGCCCGCCTGCTGGTCGTTCGCTTCACAGCTCGCCCGGCAGCGCAAAGCTGACATGCCATGCGCCTCGGGCCCGATCAACTCATCTTCTGGCAGTACGGGCTCTTCAAGCTCAACGGCACCATCGTGTTCACCTGGGCCTTGATGGCCGTGCTGGTGCTGGGTTCGATGCTGATCACACGCACGCTCTCTACCGAACACCAGCGTTCGCGTTGGCAGAACCTGCTCGAGATCATCGTCACCGGCATCACCCGGCAAATCCGTGAAGTGGGCCTTGAGCGGCCCGAGCGCTATCTTGCCTTCCTGGGCACGTTGTTTCTCTTCGTCGCCGCTGCCGCGCTGGCCACCGTCATCCCTGGCTACGAGCCCCCCACCGGGTCGCTGTCCACCACCGTGGCGCTGGCGCTGTGCGTGTTCGTCGCGGTGCCGTTTTTCGGCATCCGCGAACAGGGTCTGGGGGCCTATCTGAAATCGTACGTGCAGCCGACTTTCATCATGCTGCCGTTCAACCTCATCAGCGAAGTCTCGCGCACGCTGGCCCTGGCGGTGCGGCTGTTCGGCAACATGATGAGCGGCGCAATGATCGTCGGCATCTTGCTCACCATCACGCCGTTTCTCTTTCCGGTGGTGATGACGCTGCTGGGCCTGCTGACCGGCATGGTGCAGGCTTACATCTTCAGCGTCCTCGCAGCGGTCTACCTCGCTGCCGCGACACGGCCGGCGCCGAAGCCTCACGAGGCCGCAGCGCCGAAGGCCTGAATCGACAAGGACCATTCCATGGACAGTCTGACCCTCATCGCCATCGTCTCCATCGCCATCGCCGGCATCACGACCGGCTTCGGCACCATGGCTCCGGCCTTGGCAGAAGGCCGCGCGGTGGCCACCGCACTCACGGCGCTGGCGCAACAGCCCGACGCCTCGGCGACGATCACGCGCACGCTCTTCGTCGGCCTGGCGATGATCGAATCGACGGCCATCTATTGCTTCGTGGTGTCGATGATCCTGATCTTCGCCAACCCGTTCTGGAACGCTGCGATCGAGCAGGCCGCAAAGGCCGCGGGCAAGTAGGTCATGCTGATCGACTGGTTCACCGTCGGTGCGCAGTTGCTCAACTTCGCCGTCCTGGTGTGGCTGATGAAGCGCTTTCTCTATCAGCCGGTGCTCGACGCCATTGCAGCACGTGAAAAGCGCATTGCCGGCCAATTGGCCGACGCGGCTGCCAGGCAAGCGCAGGCAACGACCGAACGCAAGACCTTCGAGGACAAGAACGCCGCCTTCGACGAGCAACGAGCCGAGTTGTTGAGCAAGGCGGCGGCAGACGCGAATGCCGAAGGCGAGCGCCTGGCCGACGAAGCCCAAAAGGCTGCGGTGGCGTTGGCGGCACAGCGTCAGCAGTCGTTGGCCACGCAGGCAGCGCATCTGCAGCAACTGATTGCCGGCCGTGCCGCGCACGAGGTGTTCGCCGTCGCGCGCAAGGCTCTCGCCGACCTGGCCGACGTGGCCCTGGAAGAGCGCATCGTCGACGTCTTCCTGCAACGCTTGAATGAGATGCCCGTCGATGCCAGGACCCTGCTCGGCGCGGCGCTGAAGCAGGGCACCGAGCCGGCCCGCGTGCGCAGCCACTTCGAGCTGCCCGCGGCCCGGCAGGCGGCCATCCAGGATGCCGTCAACGCCCGCTTTTCTGCCGACGTGCCCTTGCGCTTCGAGACTGCGCCCGAGGCCGTCTGCGGTATCGAGTTGCTGGCCGGCGGGCAGAAGCTGGCCTGGACGATTGCCGAATACCTGCGCGATCTCGAGCACGACGTGGCCGCGCTGCTGGTGCCGCCAGCAAAGCCCGTCGCCCGATGAATGCCGCCCCCGACGCGCCGCAGGGCTCGCACGGCGACGCTTTCGCGGCGAACGCGCTGGAAAACGGCTTCGAGGCGCTGGCGCAAGCACGCACCGCGTTCATGCCGGCACTCGTGCCGCGCGAGGTGGGCACCGTCACGCAGGTCACCACCGGCATCGCCCGGGTCAGCGGCCTGCCCGGCGCCGGTTTCGACGAACTGCTGACCTTCCCCGGCGGCCTGTCTGGCATCGCGTTCAATGTCGACGAACACGAACTGGGTGTGGTGCTGCTGGGCGCCTACTGGCACCTGCAGGCCGGTGACGAGGTGCGCCGCACCGGGCGCGTGATGGATGTCGCCGTCGGCGAGGCGCTGCTGGGGCGGGTCATCGACCCACTGGGCCGCCCGCTCGACGGTCTCGGCGCCATCGATACAGCGACGCGGCTGCCCATCGAGCGGCCCGCCGCCGCCATCATGGACCGTGCGCCGGTCGACGTGCCCTTGCAGACCGGGCTGAAGGTCATCGACGCGCTGATCCCCATCGGCCGCGGCCAGCGCGAGCTGATTCTCGGCGACCGCCAGACCGGCAAGACCGCCATCGCGCTCGACGCCATCCTGAACCAGCGCGGGCAGAACGTGGTCTGCGTCTACTGCGCCATCGGGCAGCGCGCGTCCGCCGTCGCCAAAGCTGTCGCCACGCTGCGCGACAAGGGTGCGATGGAATACACCGTGGTCGTCGTCACCGAAGGCAACCAGCCACCCGGCCTGGCCTACATCACGCCGTACGCAGCCACCAGCATCGCAGAACACTTCATGGAAGCCGGGCGCGACGTGCTGATCGTCTACGACGACCTGACGCAGCACGCACGCGCCTACCGGGAACTGTCGCTGCTGCTGCGCCGCCCGCCAGGCCGCGAGGCCTTCCCGGGCGACATCTTCTACATCCATTCGCGGCTGCTCGAAAGGTCCACGCACCTGAGCCCGGAACGCGGTGGCGGCTCGCTCACCGCGCTGCCCATCATCGAGACCCAGGCCGAAGACATCTCGGCCTACATCCCGACCAATCTGATCTCCATCACCGACGGCCAGATCTATCTGTCGCCGTCGCTGTTCGACCTGGGCGTGCTGCCGGCGGTGGACGTGGGCAAGTCGGTGTCGCGTGTCGGCGGCAAGGCGCAGCGCGGCCCTTTTCGCGCCGTGGCCGGCGACTTGAAGCTCGCCTATGCGCAGTTCGAGGAACTGGAGACCTTCTCGCGCTTCGGCGCACGCCTGGACGACGCCACGCGCCAGACCATCGTGCACGGGCAGCGCATCCGCGCCTGCCTGAAACAACCGCAGTTCGAACCAGTGGCCGTGCCAGCGCAGATCGCCGTGCTGCTGGCGCTGACCGCCGACCTTTTCGATACGGTGCCGCTGCCGCTGATGGCCGAAGCGCAGCATGCGGTGCAGGACGCCGCAGCGCGGCTTGCCGCGCCGCTGCGCGACCGACTGCTCGGTGCGAAGAAGCTCGGCAACGAAGACCGCAAAGCCGTCGTCGACGCCGCGCGCGCAGCGCTGAAGGGCTTCATGCGCAAGCCCGACGACGATATTGAGCAAGAGACTGACGACGACACTCAGACAGAGGCCGAGTCGTGAGCGACAGCCTGGCGGCACTGCGCCGCAAGATCACGGGTGCCGGTGATCTGCACGCCGTGGTGCGGACGATGAAGGCGTTGGCGGCTTCGAGCATCGGTGACTACGAACGATCGGTGCTTGCGCTCGCCGATTACGACCGCATGGTGTCGCTGGGGCTGGGCGAGTGTTTTCGTCAAGCCCGTGCCGACCCCGCTGCGGCACCCGAGCGCGTGGGGGCGGGGGCGCACGATCCGATCGGCGCCATCGTCTTCGGCTCTGACCAGGGGCTCGTCGGCCCCTTCAACGACGTCATCGCCGAGCACGCAGTGCGCACCTTGGCTGAACTGCAGGGCCGGGCACAAGTGTGGGCCGTCGGTGAACGGGTGCAGGCGCGGCTGAAGCATGCCGGGCTGGAGGTTGTGGGCGCGTATGCCGTGCCGGGCTCGGTCGAGGCCATTGCGCCGCTCGTCGCGCAAATTCAGATCGACAGCGAAGCCCGCCGCATCAAGAGCGGCCTTGGGCAGGCCATGCAGATGCACGTCTTCCACAACCGCCCGCTGGCCGCTGCGCTGTACGAGCCTGTCGGCCGACGCCTGTTGCCGCTGGACGCGGCATGGCAGCAGAGCCTGGCAGCCGTGCCCTGGCCAGGCAAGGTGTGGCCTGAAGTGCTGGACCATGGCGCTGCCACCCTGCTCGCGCTGGTTCGCGAGTACCTCTTCATCTCGCTGTTCCGCGCCTGCGCCGAATCTCTGGCGAGCGAGAACGCCAGCCGGCTGGCGGCCATGGAGCGCGCCGACCGCAACATCATGGACCTGCTGGAACAGCTGAATGGCCGCTTCCACCGGCTGCGCCAGGGTTCGATCGACGAGGAGCTTTTCGACGTCACCGCGGGCTACGAAGCCCTGGCACGGCCACACTGAAGCAGCGGGTGGCAGTGGCGTTCGCTTTGCAGGGTGGGTGCGTCACCGAACAGACCTGAAGAAGCTTGCTGCGTACCCTGAGCAATCAATGCGATCCCGTCGTGCTGCGCGGGACCACGAGGCTGCAACCACCGGAGACTTGCATGGGAATCCACATCGGCGACACCGCCCCCGATTTCACCGCCGACACCAGCACCGGCAAGATCCATTTTCACGAGTGGCTGGGCACCAACTGGGCCTTCTTCTTCAGCCACCCCGGCGACTTCACCCCGGTCTGCACCACAGAGATCGGACGCACCGCTCAACTGGCCGATGAATTCGCCAAGCGCCACGTGAAGCCGTTGGGTTTGTCCACGGACGGGGTGGCAGAACACCTGCGCTGGATCGACGATGTGAACGACACGCAGAAGACCACCGTGCAGTTCCCGATCATTGCCGACCACGACAAGAAAATCGCCCGGCTCTACGAGATGATCCACGCCCATGAAAGCGAGACAGCCGCCGTGCGCTCGGTCTTCATCATCGACCCGCAGAAGAAGATTCGCCTGACGATGACCTATCCGATGAACGTCGGCCGCAACTTCGACGAGATCCTGCGGGTCATCGACGCGCTGCAAACCGGCGAAACCCATCGCGTCGCCACCCCTGCAGACTGGGTGCCGGGTCGTCCGGTCATCATCCCGCTCTCGATCAAGGACGCCGAGGCGAAAACGCTGTTTCCGAAGGGCTTCACAGAGGTGCGCCCATACCTGCGCACGACGACGCTCTGAGCGTGGGCCCATTTCGCGTCGCTGATTCGTGTCGCCAATGAGTCGGTGCATCGCGCCGCGACATCAAGGAGAACCACGATGGCGAAGATGGAACAACTGGAAATGGACGCCTATCGCGGGCAACTCGTCGCGGACGTTCAGGCCTTGGTCGAACGCTACCGGTCGATCTTCGGATGGGACATACCCGAGATCGATCAAGCCCGAGCCGACCGCTTGATCCTGCAGGCGATGCGCGATGCGCTCGACGGCATCGAGAAGGGCGCCGGCTCGTGAGCGTTGACGCGCCCGCACCTGCAGCCGAAACCAGGGCCAGCGCGCTCGATCTGCAGTGCATCAACACGCTGCGTTTCCTGTCGGTAGACATGGTTCAGCGGGCGGGCAGCGGCCACCCGGGGCTGCCGCTGGGCGCAGCAGCGATGGCCTATGCCTTGTGGACGCGCCATCTCAAGCATCACCCGGCCCACCCGCAGTGGTCCGATCGTGACCGCTTCGTGCTGTCGGCAGGGCATGGCAGTGCGCTGCTCTACAGCCTGCTGCACCTGACGGGGTACGGCCTGTCTCTCGACGACCTGAAGCAGTTTCGCCAATGGGGCAGCCAGGCGCCAGGGCACCCGGAACGCGGCCACACGCCCGGCGTCGAGATCACGACCGGCCCGCTCGGCCAGGGCCTGGCGAATGCCGTGGGCATGGCCATCGCCGAAGCGCACCTGGCGGCACGCCACAACCGCGCCGGCCACACGCCGGTCGACCACCGCACCTGGGCCCTGGTGAGCGATGGCGACCTGATGGAAGGCGTGGCCGCCGAGGCCGCGTCTCTGGCCGGCCACCTGCACCTGGGCAAGCTCGTGTGTCTCTACGACGACAACCGCGTCACGCTGGCGGCAGGCACCGACATCACCTTCAGCGAAGACCGCGCCTTGCGCTTCCAGTCTTATGGCTGGCAGACGCTGGTGGTGCACGACGGCAACGACTTGGAAGCGGTGAATGCAGCCATCGACGCGGCGCGTGCCCAGGGCGAACGGCCGACCTTGATTCTCGTGCGAACGCACATCGGCTTCGGCTCGCCCGCACAGGACAGCTTCAAGGCCCACGGCTCGCCGCTGGGGCCCGAAGACGTGGCGCGCACCAAGCAGGCACTGGGCTGGCCGCTGGAACCATCGTTCCATGTGCCGGCGGCAGCACTGGCGCAATTCCGGCGCGCGCTGGCCCAGGGCGAGCAGGCCGAGGCCGACTGGAACGTGCGCATGAAGGCCTACGCCGACGCATTTCCGGAGCTTTGCGCCGAACTGCAGTGCCGCCAGCGCGGCGACCTGCCTGCCGGCTGGGACGCGGACATCCCGGTCTTTCCCGCCGACGCCAAAGGCATGGCCACCCGGGTGGCCGGTGGGCAGGTGTTGAACGCCATCGCGGCACGCCTGCCAGCGCTTTTCGGCGGCTCGGCCGACCTCGACCCTTCAACCCACACGGCCTTGAAAGGGCAGGGCACCTTCAACCCGCCCGGCACCGTCGGCCTCGACACGCAAGGCAGCGACGCCGGCGGCTGGAGCCACGCGGGGCGCAATCTGCATTTCGGCGTGCGCGAACATGCCATGGGCGCCGTCGCCAACGGCCTGGCGGCGCACGGCGGCTTTCTCGCTTTCGGCTCGACCTTCTTCATCTTTTCCGACTACATGCGGCCCGCCATCCGCCTGGCGGCCTTGATGAGCCTGCACGTGGTGCATGTCTTCACGCACGACAGCATCGCGGTGGGCGAAGACGGCCCGACGCACCAACCGGTCGAGCAACTGGCCAGCCTGCGCGCGATGCCGAACATCACGCTGATCCGTCCCGCCGATGCCAACGAGACCGCAGTGGCGTGGCGGTTGGCGATCGAGCTGCGCGACCGGCCCGTGCTTCTGGTGCTGACCCGGCAAGACCTGCCCACGCTCGACCGCAGCCAGCATGCCAGCGCCGAGGGCTTGCGGCGGGGCGCCTACGTCGTGCGAGACCGCATGCCCGCCGATGCAACGGCCAGCGAGCCCGATCTGATCTTGCTGGCCAGCGGTTCGGAGGTGAGCCTGATCCTGAGCGCCGCCGAGCGCCTGTGCGCCGAAGGTGTTTCAGTGCGCTGCGTGTCGATGCCGAGCTGGGACTTGTTCGATGCACAGCCGCGCGCCTATCGCGACGAGGTGCTACTGCCCAACGTGCCGGCACGGCTGGCCGTCGAATTGGGGGCCGTGCAGGGCTGGCACCGCTATGTCGGCGACAGCGGTGATGTGCTCGGCGTCGATGGCTTCGGCGCATCGGCACCGGCTGGCGTGCTGCTGCGCGAGTTCGGGTTCACGGTTGACAACGTGGTGCTGCGCGCCCTTCGTTTGCTGGCCACACAGAGGCAAGACGGGGCGCACGGCCTGTACGAGGCGCGCCGTGGCGGCGCGTGAGAGCAAAAACGTCAGAGCACAAAGGAGTTTTCCATGATGTACACGTTCAAGTGCAACGCTGCGGGCGATGTGACGATGACGCAGACAGATGGCGAGCAGATGCTGCACATCATCGGCAAGGCGCCGGCTGCCAAAGGCATCATCGAAGTCGCGGCGGTGCCTGCGGCGATCCAGGCGCTGGAGAACGCCGTGGCGCGGGAGCCGGCAGCTCGCCGGCCTGCAGCGACGGGGAAAGCGACCGAGCGGGGTGACCCGCCCAACGAAGAAGACGAGGTGGTCGAACTGCATCAGCGAGTCTGGCCTTTGCTCGAGATGCTCAAGCGGGCGCGAGACGAGCGCGAGGTCATCGTCTGGGGCGTCTAGTCCCGCTCGCGGCTCGTTCTGGGTCACTCACCATGAACTCGACGTTCCAGGGCGATGACGACAAGCCACGGTGACACGCCCCCGGTGGGCAGCCGCGAACAGCACTTCTCGCTCGCAAGGGCTCTCGGTTTGTCGCTGATGGCCGTTCTCCTCATTCTGGTGTTCGTGTCGCTGGCGGGCGAGATGCTGGAAGGCGACACGCGCGCCTTCGACATGGTGGTGCTGGTCGCTGCCCAGTCGCTGCGAGCATCGAAGCCTTGGTTGACCGAGACCATGCGCGACTTCAGTGGTCTTGGAAGCACGGTCGTGCTGACTCTGCTCACACTGATCACCGTCGGTTACCTGGCGCTGGCCTCCACGCGGACGAGGGTGTGGCTGGTTGCGGTCTCGGTGGTCTCCGGTGCCATTGCCGTCAGCGTATTCAAGGCCGCATTCGGCAGGGCTCGTCCTGACACCGCCTTTGCCGAAATGGTGGCCACGGGCCTGAGTTTCCCGAGTGGCCACGCCACGATGTCGGCTGTCGTCTTCCTGACGCTGGGCGCACTGGTGGCGAGCACGAGAACACTTTGGATCGAGCGGATCTACATTCTCTGCGCCGCAGCCGTGCTGACCGCACTGGTCGGCATCAGCCGTGTCGCGCTGGGCGTGCACTGGGCGACAGACGTGCTCGGCGGCTGGGCATTCGGCACCGGCTGGGCGATCGCCTGGCTGCTGCTGGCCAGCGTTCTCGGCCGGCGGCTTGGTCGGCGGTGAAAGTGCGGGGAAATCGAGCGCCGCTCAGCGAACGGGTGGCAGCGCGATCTGCAGCTTGGCGATATCCAGCGGCTTTTGCAGGTAGTAGTCGACGCGGGCAAACGTTTCGGCCACCTGCCGGTCGTTTTCAGGTGCGCCGGTGATCGCAATCAGCACGATGTCGTTGCCATACTTTTCGCGCAGGCGCTCCGACAGTTCGGCGCCGTCGATGCCGGGCATCTTGATGTCGAACAGCACGCACAGCGGCTGGAACTCTTCGATCAGCGCCCATGCGCGGGTGCCGTCGTGGGCTGTCTTGACGGAATAGCCATTCAGCGCCAACACCTCGGCCAGCGACTCGGCACCGTCCACATGGTCATCGACCACCACCACCCGAACTTCATCTGACACGCTGCCTCCGGCTCCAAAGACGTTCTGTGCCTGCGATTGTGATCCGCTTTTCCGGACGTTTCGGTTCCGCCATCGACGCACGCATGTGCACGGCGATGGCCCCACCCCACCGCGCGGCCGGGTTCAGCCGGCCACGCCCAGCGCAGCGAAATGCACGATCCACTCCTGCGCCGGGTCGTTGCCGACCAGGGCCGCGGCTTCTTCATCGTAGAAGGCACCCACC
>Ga0105048_10012230_pt1 | contig 13482 bp, 14 predicted proteins | sample MAT05_FD_78382 | JGI IMG/M metagenome (GOLD analysis project Ga0105048, IMG submission 78382) | Freshwater microbial communities from Lake Fryxell liftoff mats and glacier meltwater in Antarctica - MAT-05 | ecosystem: Environmental > Aquatic > Freshwater > Ice > Liftoff microbial mat | place...
ATGGAGGCCTGCACCATGTCACTCAAGCCGCTTGACGATCGCATCGTCGTACTGCCGAACGAGGCCGAGCTCACCACCGCGTCTGGTCTGGTGATCCCCGACACTGCTAAGGAGAAGCCCCAGCAGGGTTCCGTCGTTGCCGTCGGCCCGGGCCGCTGGAGCGACGATCGTGGCGCTCACAGCCCACTCGACGTGAAGGTCGGCGACACCGTGCTGTACAGCAAGTACGGCGGCACCGAAGTCACCATCGACGGTGAGGATCTCCTGATCCTGACCAGCCGCGACGTACTCGCGATCGTCGAGAAGTGAGCCACTGACCACATGGCAAAGCAACTCAAGTTCCACGACGAGGCGCGCCGCGCGCTCGAGGCCGGCGTCAACAAGCTGGCCGACACGGTCAAGGTGACGCTCGGGCCGAAGGGCCGCAACGTCGTCCTCGACAAGAAGTTCGGTGCCCCCACCATCACCAACGACGGTGTCTCCATCGCGAAGGAGATCGAACTCGACGATCCCTTCGAGAACATGGGCGCACAGCTGGTGAAGGAAGTCGCCACCAAGACCAACGATGTTGCCGGTGACGGCACCACCACCGCCACCGTCTTGGCCCAGGCCATGGTGCAGCACGGCATGCGCAACGTTGCTGCCGGTGCCAACCCGATGGGCCTCAAGAAGGGCATCGAGAAGGCTGTCGCCGCCGCGGTCGAGAGCATCAAGAGCCAGGCCACCGTGGTCGACGACAAGGACCAGATCGCTGCTGTCGCCACCATCTCGGCCGCCGATTCGTCAGTCGGCGAAGTCATCGCCAACGCGATCGACAAGGTCGGCAAGGACGGCGTGGTCACGGTCGAGGAGAGCAACACCTTCGGGACCGAGCTCGAATTCACCGAGGGTATGCAGTTCGACAAGGGCTACCTGTCGCCGTACTTCGTGTCGGACGTCGAGCGCCAGGAAGTCGTCCTCGAAGACGCCTACGTGCTGTTCAACGCCGGCAAGATCTCCACCGTGCAGGCAATGCTGCCCGTGCTCGAGACCGTCATGAAGTCGGGCAAGCCGCTGCTGATCATTGCCGAAGACATCGATGGCGAGGCTCTGGCCACGCTGGTCGTCAACAAGATCCGCGGCACCTTCAACTCGGCGGCCGTCAAGGCTCCGGGCTTCGGTGACCGTCGAAAGGCAATGCTCCAGGACATGGCCGTCCTCACCGGTGGCCAGGTCATCAGCGAGGAAGTCGGTCTCAAGCTCGAGACCGTCACCCTCGATCTGCTGGGCCGTGCCAAGCGCATCATCATCACCAAGGACAACACCACCATCGTCGATGGCGCTGGTGAGCACGACGACGTCGTTGGCCGCATCAACCAGATCAAGGCCGAGATCGACAACACCGACAGCGACTGGGACCGTGAGAAGCTGCAGGAGCGCCTGGCCAAGTTGGCCGGCGGCGTTGCAGTCATCAAGGTCGGCGCAGCCACCGAGGTGGAGCTGAAAGAGAAGAAGCACCGCATCGAAGATGCAGTGTCGGCCACTCGTGCAGCCATCGAAGAAGGCGTGGTCGCCGGTGGCGGTACCGCCCTCGTTCGTGCCCGTGCCGCAGTGAAGGCCGTTGTCGACTCGCTGGAAGGCGACGAGCGCACCGGTGCCAAGACTGTCTGGGAATCGCTGACGGCTCCGTGCCGACTGATTGCCGACAACGCTGGCCTCGAAGGCGCAGTCACCACCCAGGCCGTGGAAGCCGCAACTGGCAACATGGGCCTCAACGCCGCAACCGGCGAGATGGTCGACCTGGTCAAGGCCGGCATCATCGACCCGGCCAAGGTCACCCGCGCAGCGCTGCAGAACGCAGCGTCCATCGCAGCCCTCGTCCTCACCACTGAGTGCCTCGTTGCCGACAAGCCCGAAAAGGCTTCGGCAGGCGGCGGCGGCGGTGGCGGCGGCATGGGTGGCGGCATGCCCGGTATGGGAATGATGTAAGCACCTTCGCTCAGCGACAACTGACGTGAACGAAACGACCCCGGTGGCTGTGAGGCCCCCGGGGTCGTCGTCGTTTCGTGGTGATGTCGGGCTGTGGGATCGTCGCCGGTCGTGCCGGTCGTGCCGGTTGCGGTCAGGTTGTGGGCGACGTCGACGGGTGCTGCCCCTAAGATCTGGTCTGTGACGACTCGATCCTGTTCTGCGCCGGCGAATGGCTGAGGCGGGCAAGCGTCCGTTCTGGATGCATCAGCTCGTCGAGTACATCCTCGGTGGCGCGCTGGTCGCCAGTGGTTTACAGAGCCCGTACCCGGTCATGCCCTCGCTCCTGGGCGGCATCATCATGATGCATGCGGCGATGACCAAGGGGGCGCTGGCTGCCTTCAGCGTGATTCCTCGCCAGATCCATCGGTTCATCGACCCTGTCATCATCCTGCTGGTGGTCATCAGCGCGATTCGGCCGTGGGCGAAGATCGACGAGGGTACGCGCGTCATCATCCTTGGCATTGCGGTGGTGCATTTCGTCGTCTGGCTCAGCAGCAGCTTCGCCGAGAAGTCGAAGAAACAGAAGAGTGCGCCAGGGGCACCCGCTCCGCCCAGTGCGCCGCTCGACCCCAATGACCGCAGCGTTGTCGTTGGCCAGAAGGCGGGCCGCATGGCTGCGTCGGGTGTGCTCTTTGCCCGACGCCAGAAGGACAAGTTCACGAGCAAGTAGAGGTTGCTCGGTAGCCTGGCCGCATGGCATTCGAAGCCCCGGCCCCCGACCTCAGCAAGCTCATCGCCGCCTGGGAGGAGTTTGAGTCAGGCGAGCAGACGCCCGGCAAGGTGCTGTCGAAGATGAAGACCGCCGGTCTGGCCCAGGTGCTGGCGCAACTGGTTGCGACCGGCTGGACCCCAACTGCCTGATTCGGCTCGCAGGCCCGGCGGCAATCAGCAGATCCCGCGTCCGGATGGGTGGTATCAGGGCAGCGACCCGCCCTGGTCAGTCCCTTCGTCTCCGCTGACTGCAGCTGGCGTGGCCGCTGCCGTTGCGGCACGCTCGGTCCCATCCGACTTGCAACCCGATTTCGCCGACGCGCGTCCGTCGGCCGTGCTTGCCCTCGTGGCAGATGGCCCAGATGGCGCAGAGGTTCTCCTCACACGCCGTTCGCTGGAGATGCGCAATCACCGTGGCGAGATCAGTTTCCCGGGGGGCCGGCTCGACCCCGGCGAGTCGTACGTCGACGCAGCGTTGCGCGAAGCCCATGAGGAAGTCGGCCTGCACCCGAGTGCGGTGGAAGTGGTGGGCCAACTGCACCCGATCGGTACCTGGATCAGCCGAAGCTGGATCGTCCCGATCGTTGCTCGGCTGGTTGCTCCGCTGCCGATCGTGCCCGAGTTGTCGGGCGCCACCAACGAGGTCGACAGGGTGCTGTGGGTGCCGTTGCACGACCTCACCTGCCCGGGCACCTTTCGCGAAGAGTGGTGGCAGACCGCGATCGGCGAACGACCGATCTACTTCTTCGAGCTCGACGACGAGACGGTATGGGGCGCGACGGCGCGCCTGCTGTATCAGTTGCTGCGCGTGGCGCACGGCCTCGCCGCCGATGACGATGAGTTCGGCGACGAGGCCGGGAAACCACCTGCGCTCTAGCGGTTCGTGCAGCGGCTCACGGCCCCCCGGCAACCCTGACTGCGGCGTAGTACGTCTCGGCCCAGCTGAAGCACTGCACCTGCAAGGTGAATGCCCTGCCGCGGCAGTGCGCCTTCATGTCGGCCAGGAACTGCTGGTCGACCCGGCGCCTGTTGGTGCTGTTCCAGTAGACGGTGCCGTTGCCGTAGCGCTTCTCCAGCAGTTTCAGATTGCGATAACCGAAGTCATGGCGGCGGCACGGGTCGCGGAAGTTGAACGAGAGCCCGGTGTCGCCGACGAGGGGTGCCGAGCACCCGTCGTTGCTCCAGTCGAACCACCGGTCGCCCGTCATGCTCGTTGCTACGAAGGTGCGCAATGACACCTGATAGAGCTGTTGCTGCACGTACGCCCAGTCGCTGGTGGCGGAGTGCCCCACGGCGGGACGAGCAGCAGTGGAAGGGCCGGCAAGTACCGGCGATACGACGGTCAGAATACTCGTGACCGCGACGAGCACTGCGAGACGAAATCGCATGATGTGCTCCTTGTTGAACGCCATGAGGGCGTGCAGCCGATTCAACCGGGCGTCGGTCTGGTCGGCAACCCCATTCGCCGACCGGATGGTCAGGTTGCGACTTCCCGCAACAATTCCCAGCCGGCTCGCACGTGATGCGTGTCGGTGCTGCGGGCGCCGATGGACACTCGGCAGGCCACGGTGCCGTCCAGAACTGTGCGCGTGAACAGTGCCTTGCCAGTGTCGTTGGCGGCGACGATCATCGCGTCGGTTGCTTCATTACCCTCTGTGAGGCGCACGCACAACAGGTTCAGCGGGTGCGGCGCGACCACCTCGAAACGATCGTCTTCGGCAACCCACGACGCCAGTTCCTGTGTGGCTGCTACGTGGCGTCGGATGATCGTGACGGCGTCGGCGACGCCACCGGCGCGGATGGTGAACCACAGCTTGAGTGCGCGGAACCGCCGGCCGAGCGGGATCTGCCAGTCGCGGTAGTCGATGGCCGCGCCGGACTGGGCTGCTGCCGAGCGAAGGTACTCCGGCAGGATGCTGAGCGCACCGAGCAGCGATGCGCGATCCGATGTGTAGAACAGGTCGCAGTCGAAGTTCACGCCCATCCACTTGTGCGGATTGGTGCAGTAGCTGTCGGCCAACTCGAGCCCGTCGTTCACCCACCGATGTTCGGGAGCGAGTGCCGCGATTCCACTCATCGCCGCGTCGACGTGCACCCACATGCATTCACGCTGTGCAATGGCGCCGATCTCGGCGACCGAGTCGAACGCCATCGAGCTGGTGGTGCCGCTGGTACAGCAGACCCAGAACGGCGTCAGGCCGGCGGCGCGGTCCTCCGAGACCATGCGCTGGAACTCGTCGGCACGCATCGCGAACGATGCGTCGTGCGGCACGATGCGCGTCTGCTGAGTGCCGATGCCGGCAATGCGCAGGCCCTTTTCGATACTGCTGTGTGCCTGGGATGTCGCATATGCAACAAGCTTGGTCGTGTCGCCCTCGGTGTTGATGGTGCCACCCGTGATGCGCCAGCGGGCGGCAAGTATGGAGGCCAAGGTCGCCTCGCTGGCCGAGCCTTGGATGACGCCACCACCGGTGGCGGTGGTGCTGCGGAACTTGGCGGGAAGGCCCAGTAGCTCCTGCATCCAATCCATCATCAGCGTCTCCACCTCGGTGCAGGCGGGGCTGGTGACCCAGCTCATCCCCTGCACCCCGAGGCCGGCGGCGGCGAGTTCGCCGAGGATGGCGGGGTAACTGGAGTTGCCGGGGAAGTAGGCGAAGAAGCTGGGGTGCTGCCAGTGAGTGATGCCCGGCATCACGACCCGATCGAGATCGGCCAGCACGTCGCTGAACTGCTCGGCCGCGGCAGGTGGGTGTTCGGGCAGTGCGGCGCGGATGTCGCCCGGCGCCACGCTGCTCGCGACCGGGTACTGCTCCACTCCCTCCAGGTACTCGCTGATCCAGTCGATGAGCGCGTAGCCCTGCGTGCGAAATTCATCCGGTGTCACGTCGCCACGCTAACGCCGAGTGCGGCTACGGTCCGGGCGTATGACGGCTGCGCACATTGATCCATCCCGGTTCGAGGTACACATGGCATCACCGCGTGGCTTCACGCAGGCCTACGTGCGCGAGAACGCAGGAGGCGTGCCGTTGGTGTGCGTGCACGGTTGGCCGGAGACGAAGCGGGTCTTCTGGAAGGTCATCGAGCCGCTGGCCGCCGCCGGTTTCGAGGTGATCGTTCCCGATCTGCGCGGCTTTGGTGACAGCGACGTTGCCCCCGACGGCTTCCACGACGTCGCCAGCCACAGCCGTGACCTCTACGCGCTGGTACACGACGTGCTCGGCCACGAGCGAGTGGTGCTCCTCGGTGGCGATCTCGGTGGCCCCGTGATCCAGGACCTCGCCCTGCGCTACCCGGAGTGGGTGGGGAGGATGGTGCTGTTCAACTCGCCGCTGCCGTATCTGAAGGACGAGATGGCCGGAATCGTGGGCACGCGCCCGTCGATGGAGGCGGCCGATTACTTCCTACGACAAGGAACCGACGCCGATGCACTGGCAGCCGAGCTGGTCACCGCCGGGCAACGCCAGCGCTACATCGCCACCTTCTACACGAGCCGCTTCTGGGCGCACCCGGGCGCGTTCATGGGGGATGGCGAAGTGGCGTTTCACACCGAGCCGTTCGGTGACGGGGCGAAACTGCGGGCCAGTTTCGGCGGCTACGAGAGTGCGTTCAACGCTGCGGCCCGCAGCGAGCAGACGTTGCTCGCGAAGAACGAGCACACACGCACACTGTTGCTGTACGGCCCCAGCGACCATGTGATCTACCCGGCCTTCGACCGCATGGCTGCACTGGTGTTCCCGAACCACGTCGGCCCCTACCTGTTACGTGACTGCGGGCACTTCGTGCCGTGGGAATCGGCCCAGCCGCTCGTCAGCGGTACGATCGCCTTCTGCGGTGATCTGTTGGCCGGCCTCCACTGAGGCTCAGTGCTCAGGTGCCGTCGTCGGTGAGCGCCACCCAGGTCTGCGGGCCGACGAGGCCGTCGGACCGGAGGCCCACAGACGCCTGGAAGTCACGAACGGCAGCTTCGGTGGCCCTGCCGAAGCGACCGTCGGTCGAGAGCGAGATACCCAACTTGTAGTTGAGTTGGTCCTGCACCTGCTTGACGCCCTCGCCGCAATCGCCCAGGCGAACGTCGACGCCCGAGACGTCGACCAGCCCGTAGAGATTGCCGACGTTGCGGCACGCGACCGTGGTGGCGGGCGCCGGGGGTGCGACGGTCGGCGCGGGGGTGGCCGGCGGCGCAACACTCGCCGGCGGCGCCGGGGTGGTGGCTGCCGGGGTGGTGGCTGCCGGCGTGGTGGGTTCGGGCGTGCTGGGAGCGGGGGCCGGTGTCGTCGACGTGACCGGATCAGCGGCGACGGTGGACGTGGTTGCCCCGGGGGTTGTCGTGGTCACGTCGCTGGTGGCCGTCGTGGTCACGCCGGCCGCTGTGGTCGTGGTCGCACCGCTACCGATGGTGGCGTCGCTACTGCAGGCCGTGACGGCGAGCAGCGCTACGAGGGAGAGCAAAGTGAACCGCTGAGTCATGACCCTATTCAAACACGCCTGCGCCACCTGGCGCAGCAGTATCGACCACTCGAACGACCTTGGGCGGTACTCAACCACCGACCGGAGCGTCAGGCGTCGTCTGTTGAGCGGCGTCGTCCTTGGTGCCCACGTTCATCACGGCGTCGCGTGCCTTGATGCTGCGCCCGATCCGCCAGCCGATGAAGCCCATGCCGCTCATCAGAACGGCGAACGTCAGGTACATCCGCCAACCACCCTTTGATTTGCTGCCGCAGTCGGGGCGCTCCAGGGTGCCCACGCAGGAGCCGATGTTGGCATCCTCCGGGATGAACACGTTGCCCTCGGACCCGACAGCCGGCGACTCGCCAGAATTGGCCGGCACGCTGTTGGCCGACCCCGATGACTGATAGGGGTTCTGGCCGCTGCAGCCAGCGGTCAGCGCAGCGACACCGCCGAACAGGGCGAAGGCCAACACTGCAAACGGACGGGGCAACCGAGTCATGCCACTATCGTCGCACCCGTCTCGTGGTTTCGCACCGCGGGCTGTGAACGTCACACGAAGAGGACCTGGGAATGTGGGTGCGGGGGGCCGCCAACCCCTACCATCGCTGAGATGGTGCAACGCACGCAGACGGTTCTGGTGGTCGATTTCGGTGCGCAGTACGCGCAACTCATTGCTCGCAGGGTGCGCGAGCTCGACGTGTATTCGGAGATCGTGCCGCATCGAATCACGGCGGACGAGATGGCGGCGAAGAACCCGGCGGCCATCATCCTCTCCGGTGGTCCCAAGAGCGTGCACGTCGAAGGTGCCCCGTCACTCGACCCGGCAATCTACGACCTCGGCATTCCCATCTTGGGCATCTGCTACGGCGTGCAATTGATCGCGCAACAGCTCGGCGGCACTGTGGGTCGCGGTCTACGCGGGGAGTACGGCCGTGCCAAGGCATCGCTGATCGGAGACGGCGCAGGCACCTTGCTCGAGGGCCTACCTGCCGAGCAAGACGTGTGGATGAGCCATTTCGACGCTGTCACCGTGGTGCCGGACGGCTTCGTCGCCACTGCGAGCTCGCCCGACGCGCCGGTGGCGGCGATGGAGTCGACCGCACGCAAGATCTGGGGCGTGCAGTGGCACCCGGAAGTGGTGCACACGCCGTACGGCATGGCAGTGCTCCAGCGCTTCCTGCACGACCTGGCCGGCTGCGAGCCGAAGTGGACGATGGGCTCGATCATCGACGAGCAGGTTGCGGCGGTTCGTGCCCAGGTCGGTAGTGGCAAGGTCATCTGCGCGCTCAGCGGCGGCGTCGATTCGGCCGTCGCCGCTGCGCTGGTGCACCGCGCGATCGGCCAACAGTTGGTGTGCATCTATGTCGATACCGGCCTGATGCGGTTGAACGAGAGCGACCAGGTGGTCGAGACGTTCAAACGCAACATGGGCATCGAACTGATTCATGTCTCGGCCGGACCGCGTTACTTCGAAAAGCTCGCTGGCGTGGTCGAGCCGGAGGCGAAGCGCAAGATCATCGGCGAGCTGTTCGTGCGCATCTTCGAGGAGCACACGGGGGGCCTCAGCGACGCCGAGTACCTCGTACAGGGCACGCTCTACCCCGACGTCATCGAAAGCGGCGGTGCCGACGGCACCGCCTCGGTGATCAAGAGCCATCACAACGTCGGCGGCCTGCCCGAGGACATGATCTTGAAGCTGGTCGAGCCGCTGCGCGACCTGTTCAAGGACGAGGTGCGCAAGCTGGGCAAGGAACTGGGCCTACCCGACGAGATCGTCCTGCGTCAACCGTTCCCCGGGCCGGGTCTCGGGGTGCGAATTCTCGGCGAGGTCACGCCCGAACGCGTCGTCACTTTGCAACATGCCGACGCCATCGTGCGCGAGGAGATTTTCCGGGCAGGCCTGGAGCGAGAGCTGTGGCAGAGCTTCGCGGTGCTGGCTGCCGACGTGCACTCGGTTGGGGTGATGGGTGACGAGCGCACCTACGCCAACCCCATCATCATCCGGGCCGTGACCAGTGACGATGCGATGACTGCAGACTGGGCCCGGCTGCCCTACGACCTGTTGGAGACAATGTCGAACCGCATCATCAATGAGGTCGCCGGCGTCAACCGAGTGGTCTACGACGTGACCTCGAAGCCACCGGGGACCATCGAATGGGAGTGATTCGTGTGCCCGTGTGACACCTGGCCGGGCGCGCCAGCGGATGAACCACCGTCTCGGTTCGCAATGCATTCGTAACATCGCTAACCTTTCGTTCGTCATGACGTCTCGCCCTTCGTTCCGCTCGCGCCTGGGCGCCTCAGTCGTGGCAGTCGGCCTCCTCGCTGCTCCGCTGGTTGCCGTTACCGCCGTGAGTGCCGACGGCGTGAGCGACGCTCAGCAACAGGTCGATCAGGTGCTCGACGAACTCGACAGTCTCCGCGACCAAATGGGCCAGATCGACGAGGACTACTCGGCAGCCCTCGACCGCCAGGACGCACTCGTCGTGGAGATCGAAGCCTCACAGGCTCGCATCGACGAGCTGACCGCGGAGCTCGGCGATGTGCAGCTCGTGCTGCAGCAGATTGCGGTCGACCGCTTCACCGGGGGCGACTCGCTCACCCTCAGCCCCATCTTCTCCGACGCCGCCACGTACAGCGCGGCTGAACAGCGCGCCGCCCTGGGCGCAATCGCTATCGATACCGGCCAGGGCGACATCGACGGCTTGCAGTCGCTGGTCGACGACTTGGCCGCTGAGCGGGCGAGGCTGCAGAACAAGCGCGACGAGCAGTCATCGCTCATTGCCACTCTCGCGCAGAAGCAACTGGACTACGACGCACTCGAGCAGACGTACATCGCGAAGGAAGCCGCCGCGAAGGCCAAGCTCGGTGATGCGTTGCAGGCAGCCGAGGAAGCACGTGCTGCCGCTGCGGTTGCGAGAGCCCCTGCCAACACGTCGAACAACTCCGGTGGCGGCACGCCTGCGGCCCCCCGGGGCGGCGGCGGCGACACCGGCAATACGGGCAACGCCGGCGATGGCGGCGGTGCCGACGCCGGCAACACCGGTGGCGGCGAAGTACCCGTCAACAACGCACCGCCCGTCTCGGGCAAGGCAGGCATCGCCGTCGCGGCGGCCTGGTCGGCCATCGGCACGCCCTACAAGTTCGCTGGCGAGACGCCCGGCGTCGCGTTCGACTGCAGCGGCCTGACGAAGTGGGCCTGGGGCCGTGCCGGCGTCAGTATGCCGCACCAGAGCGGCGCCCAATTCGGCAGCTTCCCGCACGTCTCGAACGACGGAGCGCAGCCCGGCGACCTGATCTTCTACTACTCGCCCATCGGGCACGTCGGCATCTACATCGGTGGCGGCCAGATGATTCACGCGGCCAACACGGGCACGACGGTCACGGTTGCCACCGTGCACTGGAACAAGGTCGTAGGCGTCGCCCGTCCGGGCTGACCGCCCAGGCTGCCGGCGCACTACGGTTCCCCCTCGTGCAAGGCATCGACATCGAACCGGTCAGTCAGTGGCTGGTGGCCAACATTCCTGGTGCTGTGGCGCCGTTCACCCTCGACCTGATCGCCGGCGGTCGTTCGAACCTCACGTTCAAGGTGACGGGCAGCGATGGCACGCAGTTCGTGCTGCGCCGTCCGCCGTTGGGCCACGTGCTGGCAACCGCGCACGACATGGCTCGCGAGTTCCGTATCATCGCCGCCGTTGGTCACACCAACGTACCCGTGCCGCCCGCGCTGGGGCTGTGCACCGATGAGGCGGTCAATGGTGAGCCCTTCTATGTGATGGGTTACGTGGAGGGCACGGTGCTCGACAGCCCCGAGCGTGCTGCGGCACTCAGTACCGATCTGCGCATCAGCGCCAGCGAGCACCTCATCGACGTACTCGCCGACTTGCACGCTGTCGACGTCGACGAGATCGGGCTCGGCGACCTGGCCAAGCGTGAGGGCTACGTGGCCCGGCAGGTGAAGCGGTGGAGCACGCAGTGGGCCCAATCCAAGACTCGCGAACTACCCGCCATCGACGAGGTCGCACGGCTGCTGGGCGAGCGCTTGCCCGAGCAGAAGGGCGTGTCGATTGCCCACGGCGACTATCGCTTCGGCAACTGCCTCACCAACCTCACCACCGGGCGAATCGCTGCCGTTCTCGACTGGGAACTGTGCACACTGGGCGACCCGCTTGCCGACGTCGGCTACCTCGGCGTGTACTGGTTCAATGGCGACGTTGCCACCTCACGCGCCAACGACCCGACGCCTGCCGGTGGCTTTCTCTCCTATGAGGACCTGCTGCAGCGCTACGCACTTCGCACCGGTCGCGACCTCGGCGGCATCGGGTACTACGTTGCCTTCAGCTGCTGGCGCCTTGCGGTCATCAGCGAAGGCGTCTACGCCCGTTACCTGCACGGTGCGATGGGCGCGCAAGAAGGCGTCGAGTTCGAGTCGTTCAAGCTGGGTACCGAAGGCCTGGCCGATCGGGCCCTGGAAGCAATGAGGAACCTGCCATGACCGGCAACGACGAGCAGCACGACTACGACGCCGTTTTGGAGGGGTGGGCGAGGTCGACGTTCACCGCCGCAGGTTTCGAGCGCGATGTGTATCGCCGCGGTACCGGCCCCGGAATCGTGATCATCCACGAGGTCCCCGGCATCACGCCGAAGGTCGCCGCCTTTGCCAACGAGGTCGTTGCCGCAGGCTTCACCGTTGTCATGCCGTCGCTGGTCGGCACGCCCGGTCGCGATGTGTCTACCGGCTACTTGGTGCAGTCGATGGCGAAGGTGTGTGTTGCGCGCGAGTTCAGCAACATGGCGTTGAACCAGACCTCACCGATCATCGCCTTCCTTCGGGCGCTCGCCCGGAATCTTCACAACGAGGTTGGTGGGCCAGGCATCGGCGCACTGGGCATGTGCTTCAGCGGTGGCTTCGCGTTGGGGATGATGGTCGACGACATCATGATCGCCCCGGTGCTGAGCCAGCCATCCATGCCGTTCGCGGCCGGCATCGGCAAGAAGAAGGCGGTGCGCGCTGCCGACCTGAACCTGTCGCCCGACGATCTGCTCGCCGTGTCGCGGCGCGCGGCCGAGGGCTGCCAGGTGCTGGGCCTGCGCTACACCGGCGATGCGTTGGTGGGTACCCGCTTCGACACGCTGCGCACGCTGTTGGGCGATGCGTTCATCGCGGTCGAGCTACCGAGCGAGAACAAGAGCGACCACTCGGTACTCACCGAGCAGCGCGACGAACCCAGCGTGCAACGCGTGCTGGAGTTCTTCGCCGAGAAGCTGCAGCGCTAGCGCACGCCTCAGCTGTCGATGCCGAGGGCGTCGTTGGCCAACTGCTTGGTGGTGGTGTAGTCCGCCTTGCCGTTGGGGGCTCGCGGTACCTGCGTGACGAAGACCACTCGCTTGGGCGCCTTGAAGGCTGCAAGGTCGCCCTTCACGCCGGCGATCACTTCCGCCTCCGTGACCGTCGCCCCCTCGAGGAGCGACGCAACGGCGGTGACCGACTGGCCGAACTTCTCGTCGGCGATGCCGACGACCAGGCAGTCGAGAACACCCTCGACACGCTTCACCGACTCCTCGACCTCTTCAGGGAAGATCTTCTCGCCGCCGGAGTTGATGACCTGGCTGCCGCGGCCGAGCAGTATCAGCGAGCCATCGGCAGCCACCATGGCCATGTCGCCGGGGAACGAGTAACGCACACCGTTGATGGTGCGGAAGGTGCGCGCCGACTTCTCCTCGTCCTTGAAGTAACCGATCGGCACCAAGCCGCCGGCCGCGACCATGCCGACTTCCTCGCTACCGGGCGTGACTTCGACGCCGTCCTCCATGAACACCTTCGTGGTGGGGCTCTGGGTGAAGCGGGCGGTGGATGGCGGCATGCCCTTCATCGAAATGCTGTTGCCCATCGAGCCTTCCGACGAGCCGATGGCGTCGAGCAACATCACGTGCTCGATGCGGTCGAGGAGCTGTTCCTTCACCTCAGCGGTCCACATCACCCCCGACGACACGATCATCCTCAGCTTCGCCAAGTCGTAGGCCGTGCCGGCGGCCACCGCCGTGTCGATGGCGCGGATGATGGGCTTGGAGAAGGCGTCGCCAACGATCGTCAGGTTGGTGACCTCTTCGGCCACGACGGTGCCCAACAGTTCGTCGGCGTCGAGCGAGCGGCTCTGCAGGGTGACGATGGTGGCACCACCGAGCTGTGGAATCATCGCGCCCAACCACATTCCGGTGCCGTGCATCAGCGGCGCACACGGCATCGAGATGAGGCCGGTGCCAGCCTCGATGACGCCCTTCACCAACGGTGCGACGTCGGCTGCTTCGCTA
>Ga0105048_10012231_pt1 | contig 13482 bp, 16 predicted proteins | sample MAT05_FD_78382 | JGI IMG/M metagenome (GOLD analysis project Ga0105048, IMG submission 78382) | Freshwater microbial communities from Lake Fryxell liftoff mats and glacier meltwater in Antarctica - MAT-05 | ecosystem: Environmental > Aquatic > Freshwater > Ice > Liftoff microbial mat | place...
AGCACCCACCTACCCCCTATTACAAGTACAAGAATGTGTCGGAAATTCCGTCACACTTCGCGTTAGCCGGACATGGCAACGAAGAATGACGGGCAAGTCGATGATCCTCGTTCCCATGCTCCGCGTGGGAACGTTCTTTGTCCGCTCTGCGGCCAAAGTTATCGGAGAGAAGGAATAGCATGAGAAACGGAAAGGACGCGGAGCGTCCGAAGAACGTTTCCACGCAGAGCGTGGTAACGAGTGAAAAGAGGGCAGACAAATGCCTATCCCCTTTTCCCTTTCAACTGTAGATCAACTCGACGGAAGGCTGCGTGCGTCGGACACTACTTGCAATGCCTCGTTCGATGGGGGATTTCTTGAGTTCCGTCGCCGCCCAAGTGTTCAACCGATCTACCTGCTCCTTGGAGTGATGTCGTCGTTCGAGATCCAGAACCGGCAGATTCAACGAGTGGAGGTTTGTGATGAAGGCATCGCTGTCCAGTGGCCCTGAGGCACCCTTGATGAAGGATACAAAGGATAGCAAGCCGGGCCCGGCCTTCGAGTATTCCAACTTCTCTTGGATGATCCATAGCGCCCACATTTGCCGCTCGATCATCCGCCCGATGTTCGGCCAGTTCGGTTGCGGCGGCTTGGTACCGTAGAAGGAAAATTCGTCCGCCCACTTTCGGCGTTTATTGTTCAGTTCGACGATTATCATTTGAATTCCGGCCTGCTCCTGCGCCTTCACCGGCAACCGGGCCGACGCCGGATTAGTCTTATGCAAGCGCCTGAGTATCCCTTGGCCGTAGCCGATATCGTTGACGACGTCCTGCTTAACCTTCATGATCGTACGAACCGCCTGGTCTTTTTGACCGTTGATTTCCTGCAACAAGTTCGTTTTGAACGAATGGAGGTTGGCCGAACCCGCGACCTTGCGACCGTCGATCTCCTTGTGGGCGTCGAGCGCGATCGTTTTGCCCATCCCGCCGACCCACGTGGCCAGTTCCTTGCCCATGTCCCCAAAAACTTTGTTAGCGATCTGGTTGCTGAGGAGTTTGTTAATTTCAAAGGAAACCATAAAACCATCGGCGACTCCCGTTACCCTCTCGGTCACGCTTTTGCTGAAAAGTTTCGGGCCGAGGGTGTATTGCAGGTGGGCGCTCATCCACGACAAGGCGAACGGGGCGATCAAGCTGATCGCGAACATCGACCGCTCGAAACTCCGCCGTCGCTCTTCTTCCACCTCTTTGAGAGCCGAGACTTGGCGGGCGGCGGCCGCGGCTTGCTCATCCGCGAGTTTGTCGAAATACCTGCCCGGAGCGGCCCATTCGTCGAAGTTGGACTCGAGTTCTGTTTTCACGTTCTCGAGCATGTTGACCATGTACTGTTGGAGTGCCTTGCCGAGTGCATAGGTATCTGCCATGTCTAGCCCTCATCGCGGACAAGTCGCACCGCTGGGCACTTCGCAACGGCGAGTGACTGTTGCAACGGTTCGGACTGACCACCAACATATTCGTTAAAGATAGAGATTCGGACAAAGCAGGAAGATTATTCTCAGGGAATGGAAAAGGGGATAGGCACCGGAGAGGCATATTTATAACGCGATTCGACATCCTTATCACATTTTTGACTCTGTTTTGACCCTATCCACTTTGATTCTAACTTACATCAGGAAGTGATGGAGTAGGTTTCGAATGGGCGATACTCCTAGGATATTCATATTAGGCTCTGCTCCACGGTGGCTCCGTGGGTTGCGGCGGCGGCGATCACGATCTTCGCGCACGCTTCCGCGTCGGAGCCGGCATCGTGGTGGTTCAACGGGATCGCCAGCCGCTGGCAGACACTCTTCAAATCGTTCGGCCTCGTATTCCAGATGTACCGCGAAAGGTGAACCGTACACAAGAACGGAAACTCCGGGATCGGCAACCCGGCCCGCAGGCAACAGGTGTGCAGCACCCGCTTATCGAACGCGGAGTTGTGCGCCGCGAGCAGACTCGCCCCTTCCAACAGCGGTTGCAACTTCGCCCACACGCCAGGAAACGCTTCCGAATCTTTCACCATCGGCCAAGTGATGCGGTGGATGTGCGTGAACATTATGCGGGAACGTGGCGGCCGGATCAGGAGGGTTTCGCGGGCCACGATTTGCAGATTCTCGACGCGGACGACACCGATGGAACAGGCGCTATCCGCGCCGTAATCGGCCGTCTCGAAATCGAGGGCCGCGAACGTGCGTTCCTTCAACGATGGCAACAGCGCGTGCATCTTGCGGGCGAACATATACTCAGTTTATGACCGAATTCTCGCACATCCCAATCATCGATGTTTCCGATATTCCCGCGGCCGCGGATCGCATCGGCGAAGCGTGCCGGGAAAGCGGCTTTTTCTACGTTGTGGGGCACGGGGTACCCGAAGAATTGCAAGAACGTTTGCGCATCCTCAGCCGGGAATTCTTCGCGTTGCCCACCGCCGAGAAGATGCGAATTCCGATGGCCCTCGGCGGCCGGCCGTGGCGCGGCTACTTCCGCGTGGGGGACGAACTCACTTCGGGTTTGCCCGATCAAAAGGAAGGCTTGTACTTCGGCGAGGAATTGCCGAACGATCATCCCGCGGTACTCGCCGGCACACCGTTGCACGGGGCGAACCTGTTCCCGGAATTCCCCGTGGGCATGCGGGAAACGGTGCTCGAATACATGGCGGCGATGGCGGAACTCGGCCATCGGTTGATGGCCGGGATCGCGCTCAGCCTCGGATTGAAGCGAGACTATTTCAGCGAAGCGTTCACGCACAACCCGCTGACGCTGTTTCGCATATTCAACTATCCGCCGCCCGCCGATCCGAGTTTATGGGGCGTCGGCGAGCATACCGATTACGGCTTGCTCACGATCCTGATGCAAGACGACGCCGGGGGCTTGGAAGTGAAATCGCGTTCGGCGTGGGTTCCGGCACCGCCGGTGCCGAACAGTTTCGTCTGCAACCTCGGCGACATGCTGGATCGCATGACTCACGGTTTGTACCGCAGCACGCCGCACCGCGTGCGCAACCCGCAGCCGCGGAGCCGGCTTTCGTTCCCATTCTTCTTCGATCCGAATTTCTTCGCTCCGGTGCGGCCGATCGAGTTGCCGGCCCACCTCGTGCGGCCCGACGATGCCGGGGAGCGTTGGGATCAAGCCAGCGTACGAATGTTTCAAGGCACTTACGGGGATTACCTGTTGGGCAAGGTCGGGAAGGTGTTCCCCGTTTTGAAGCGGGAAGTGTTGCTCTAACGGAGCCGCGAGCGTCAATGAGCGTTACGCCGGCGAAGAATTGCGTTTTGTTGAATCGGGCGGGAGCTTTCGCTCGCTCACGCTCGCGGCTCCGTTGAATTCAATCAAACCGCAACCGGCGGTTCATCCGCTGGGGCGTCCGGTAGGAAGAACGACGCCACGAACGCGATGAAGTACACCGCACCGCCGATGATCGCGGCCCCCATCGCCACGCCACTCGGCCCGCCGCCGAACGCCCCGGCGATGACTCCGGTATTCAAAGTCGCGGCCATCGTGCCGATCATTCGCCCGCCCACGTTCGTGGCGAAGCTACTCCCCGTACCCCTCAAATGCAGCGGGAACAGCTTCGGCAGCAGCTCGCTGAGGAAACTGAATTGGGCCACGGTGAGCAATCCGCAGAAGAAGATCGCGGCGGCGAACGTCGCGTAATCGCCTGTGACGAGTTGCGTATAGGTGAACGGGAATAAGATGATCCCCGGCACGACGAAGACGCGCAGCAGCATTCGCACCGGCAGCACGCTCACGAGAATCGCCAACAGAATCCGGCCCGTCAGGCCGCCGAGTTCCTGCCAAAGTTGAATGCTGCTCTTGCGATCTTCCCGGGTGTCCTTCGCCTGATTCAGCTTGGCCGCAGCGGCTTGCTTCTCGGCAGGCACCTTCGCCGCCTTCATCAAATCCTGCCCCTCTTTCAGCGGTTCCGCAATCTCGGCGCGGGCGAGGATCACTTGCGAAGGCGTCACCTGCAAGGCGCCGAAGGCCGCGGCGTAGCCGCAGGCGGAGAGGATCGTCGTTACGATGGTCGTGCGACGAAGGTTCGGGGCGAAGAGTTCGGCGAAGCGGGGGCGGCGGAGCGTGCCATTGCGTTTGCGCTCGGCCCACACTTGCGATTCGGGAACGAAAGGCATGAGGGCCAAGATTATTAAGCCCGGCACCAACCCGCTGATGAGGGTATACCGCCAGGGGGCGTGCCCCCCATTGATCGCGGGGAAGTCGCCGGCGTTCGCCACGATGAACTTGTCCACCACGGTCACGAGCAACCCGCCGAGCGAAGCTGCGGCGAGGCTCCACGCAATCACCCGTTCGCGGGTGCGTTTCTCGGGGAAGAGTTCCGCCAGCCACGTGACGGCCGCGACCATTTCCACGCACACTCCGATGAACGTGGTGCAACGGAAAAGGACGAAGTGCCAGAGTTCGGTGCTGAACGCGGCGGCCATCGGCGAGAGCGAATACACAAGGATGCTGGCGATCATGATCCGCTTACGGCCGAAGCGATCGATCATCCAACCGCCGAGGAGGCCGAACACGCCGCCGCAAAGTGCGGCGATCCAAAGGATGGCCCCGATCCACCATCGCACGCGATCGCTCGTCGCGGGTTCGCCGATCAAATCGGAGAGCGCCCCGGCGCCGATGACCGGCAGCATGAGCAGTTCGTAGGTATCGAAAAGGAAGCCGATGATTGCGACCAACAAGACGAGAAAACGCGTGGAGGAAGGCACGTCGAACTCCGGAACGAACGGGGTGAGCTTGCTCGACAATTTACGCAATCGCCAGCCGACGGATAGCCATCTGTCGGCTTTGGGAACTCCACCGTTGCCAATTGCCGGCGGAAATGGCACGATAGGAATGTGTCAATTCCACCCAGAGGTTTCTTCGCCATGCCGCTCTCCCGTTTCACACTCGCTTGTTGTTTGATGGTCGCGCCGCTCGCCGCCCGCGCCGACGACACCAAGGAATTCCTCGATCCGGCCAATTGGGAAGGCCGCACCGACATCTGGAAGATCGAAGGCAACTCCGTGGTCGGCGAGACCAAAGAAGACCCGAAGTACAACACCTTCTTTTGCAGCAAGAAGAAGTACTCCGATTTCGAAATGACCTTCAAAGCCCAACTCCGCGATGGTATCGGCAACAGCGGCGTGCAAGTCCGCAGCGAACAATACCCCGAAGATAAGGCGAAGCCGTTCCGCGTGAAAGGCCCGCAAGTCGATCTCGGGGCCGGTTACTGGGGCAGCCTCTACGGCGAAGGCGTCGGCGGGATGTTCAAAGCTTCGGAGAAGGCGACGATCGAGAAGGCCATAAAGCCCAAAGAGTTCAACGACTTCCACGTCGTGGTGAAGGGGGCCAAGTACACCATCAAGATCAACGGCGAAACGATGATCGACGCCGAGTTCCCCAAGCTCCCCGGCAAGGAAGCGAAGGACGCCCCGAAGGAAGGGATCATCGCCTTCCAATGCCACGCGGGCTACAAGAGCATGCGGGTCGAATTCAAAGATATCAAGTTCACCGTATTGAAGTGAACCGAGTGCGAGCCGGAGTTCCACAAGGCGAACGGCGGCTCTACTTTTACCCTCTCCCCTTGAGGGAAAGGGTGGTTCGCGCAGCCAACCGGGAGAGGGGTTTCTTTCAATCGACTTCTACCCCTCTCCCTCAAAAGGGGAGAGGGTAAAAAATCCATCGGTGCTCGCTTCAACTCCGGCTCGAACGTTCCGCGCCAAACAAAAGGCACACCATCTTTCGGATTGCGACTTGACAAAGTGCGATGCATTTGAAAAACTATTAATCTCTCCTTCCGCGTTCTGATCTCCCCCACCTCGCGGCCTGCTTTCATCCCAAACAATACGGGTGACGAATGGCCAAGCAAAATCCTCGGCGCGGTTTTACGCTCATCGAGTTATTGGTAGTGATCGCGATTATCGCGATCTTGATCGGCTTATTGCTGCCTGCCGTTCAGAAGGTGCGCGAAGCGAGTAATCGCATGCGATGCTCGAACAATCTCAAACAGCAAGCGATCGGAATGCACAACTACGCCACCACCAACGGAGGGTTTCCGCCGGCGTACCAAGCTCAAGGCACACTGCCCGGCTGGGGTTGGGGCACCATCATCCTCCCATACATCGAGCAAGACAACTTGTTTAATAGCCTGAATGCGAACGGCACGACTTTCGGGAGCGGCCTCACCACAGTCACGGCTCAAGATGTTCCCGGCCTTCTAAGCCAAACAGTGGTGAACATGTACCGCTGCCCTTCGGAAACGGGAACACTGAACAATCCGAATCGTCAGGATCACGCGACCTCCAACTACCGGGCGATCTCCGGCCCGCAAACCACGCAATTCTTTCGAGCTGATATGGATATCGGTGGCGTTTGCTACCAGAACAGCAAAACGAAGTTGGTGGAGATCCTCGATGGCACGAGCAACACTGTGGTCATCGGCGAATGCGCTTACCTTCCGACGAAAGGCTGGATCGCGGCGATTTGGGTCGGCATGACCGGTTTTTACCAAGGTTCTTCGATCCGGATCAGCGATGTGATGTGGCCCGTCGATGAAGCATCCGCGCGCATCAACGGTACGGCTCCGCAAGCTTTCAGCAGTCGGCATCCCGGCGGGGCCATGTTCGCGTTCGCCGACGGTTCCGTACGTTTGTTCCGCGATTCCATCGACCCGAATACCGTGAGATGGGTAGCGGGCCGCAACGACGGCATCACCGTAAACTTCGGCGATTGAAAGGACGTTCCATCTTGAAAATTGCACTCTTCGTATGTCTGGCGACCTTCGGCGTTGTCGGCTGCGGCGATTCACGCAAAACGCCCGAAACTGTTCCGGTGTTCCCAGAGAAGCCGCCCAACGTACCCGGCGGCGCACCAAAGCAAAACTCCGGTTTGAAGATCGGCTGCGCCGATTCGCTTCGCCCCGCGATGAACTACGCCGCCGAGATTTCCCCCACCGATGTCTCCATCGCTCGCACGGTTTTTTCGATGTCGGATTCCGAATGCGCGGCGCTCGTCATCCCCGCGAAGCCCCAGAAATCGACGCCTTGCAGTAACATTGCTTGACGCAAGGCGTGGTAGAGGTTCATGTCTTTCGGGCCATCGAGTTTGTTCAATTCGCCACCGAACGGAATGAAGCCGTCGTCGTAGCCGGTTGCCGGTTTCGGCCGTTCGCCGCTGAAGTTTGGCAACACCCGGATCATGCTGAAATCGCCGTAAGCGATCCACGGGAACTCGTTGGACGCGAACATCGCATTCAAACGATTCCGCAATTGTCGCCCGGCGTGGTTCGCCAATCGGCTGGGTTCCCCGGTGGCCACTTGCTTCAACGCGGCGATTCCCGCCGAGGCGGAAAGCGGGTTGGCGTTGTAGGTACCCGGGTGCTTCATCTTCGGCCGGCCCGGCCTCGGTTCGATGAACGAGAGAATCTCTTCCTTCCCCGCCAAGCACCCGCCGGGCAAGCCGCCGGCAAGGATTTTCGCCAACGCGGTGAGGTCGGGCACGATGTCGTAATGTTCTTGGGCGCCGCCGGGGGAAACGCGGAAGCCGGTGATCACTTCGTCGAAGATCAGCACGCGGCCCAAACGGGTGGTAATCTCCCGCACCCCTCGGAGGAACTCGCCCCGAATCGGCACGGCCCCCCAGTGGCCGCCGGTCGGTTCGAGGATCACGCAGCCGATACCCGGATCGTTCTTCAACGTCGATTCGACGAGATTGAGATCGTTGGGGGGAATGGCCACGCAGCATTGGGCCACGCCTTCCGGCACGCCGGGGACATCGCTCGATTCGTACGGGGGATCGGCGGAGATGGTTACATAATCGTGCCAACCGTGGAAGTGCCCTTGGAATTTGAGGAACTTCGGCCGACCGGTGAAGAGCCGGGAGAGCCGCAGGGCCATCATCGTCGACTCGGTGCCGCTACCGGTGAAGCGCACGCGCTCGGCGGAGGGAATCAGCTTCTTCACCCACTCGGCCCACTCGATTTCGAGATCGTGGCAACTGCCGGGGTGGGTGCCCTTAGCCATTTGCGCTTGAACGGCTTCCACGACCGCGGGCGGGCAATGCCCCAAAAGGTGCGAACCGTGGCCGACGAAATAATCGACGAGTTCCCGCCCATCGACATCCCATTTCTTCGAGCCGAGCGCTTTCTCCACGTAGATGGGGAATGGTTGCATCATCCGGGCATCGTGCGTCACCCCCGTGGGAAAGAGGGATTTCGCACGCTCGAAACGAACCTTCGATCCGGGGAATGCGACGGTGTAGCGTTCGGCAAGCGAGGCGGTGGGCATCGGCGTTTCCCAAGGGGATGATTCGTGCATTTTATCGATGGTTCGCGGAGTGATCGCATTTTATTCCCATGCGTCGGGCGTCAGACCGTGAGTGTGCACAGCTTGAGGTCGGGTTACCGTTCAAGACGGTAAACCCATCCCGCTTCAAAAGCAGTCTGGCGATGCTTCGTTATAGGTTATCGTTCAAAGTCCGGGATCATTTTCTGCGGTGCGCCCTTGCCGAGTTTGAGAACGCCGGTAAGTTATTCGATTCCCGCCAGTATGGGCGGTTCCATGGAAAAGCGTCGGTGCCCAATGAAAGTGCGAACGAGCGTTAAAAAGATCTGCGACAAGTGCAAGCTGATCAAGCGGAAGGGCGTCGTGCGCGTCATCTGCGAAGATCCGCGTCACAAGCAACGTCAAGGATAACCAAAACCCACCCTCCGCGCAAGCGGAAAATCGGAAATCGCGAGCGAAGAGTATGCCCCGTATTCAAGGCGTCGACATCCCGGCGAACAAACCGACCCACATTTCCTTGCGGTACCTCCGCGGGATCGGGCCGATGAACGCCCTCGAACTTTGCACCAAGGTCGGTATCGACCCGCAACGCAAAGCCAGCACCCTCACGGACGATGAAGTGGCCCGCTTGGCCATTACCATCGACCGCGATTACACCGTCGAAGGCGCCCTGCGCCGTTTCGACGGCGGCAACATCCAACGCCTCAAAGAAATCAAGAGCTACCGAGGCGAACGGCACCGCAAGAACCTGCCATGCCGCGGCCAACGCTCCAAGACCAACGCCCGCACCCGCAAGGGTCCGCGCAAGACGGTCGCCGGTAAGAAGGGCGTCAAAGACAAATAAGGGTAATGGGGTGTGGGGTGTGGGGTGTTACAGCTCTGCAGGCCTCATGCCCGTTTGTCATGTGTTCGACCATACCCAAAACCCCATACCCCACACCCCAGTATTATGGCAAAGAACAAGAAGAAGAAGGTTCGTCGCAACGTCGCCAAGGGCGTTGCGCACATTCAAAGCACCTTCAACAACACGATCGTTACGATCACCGACACCAACGGCGACACGATGTGTACGTCGTCGGGCGGGGCCGTCGGTTTCAAGGGAAGCCGGAAGAGCACGCCGTTCGCCGCACAGCGTGCGGCCGAGGAATGTGCCAGCAAGGCGCAGAAGTTCGGCATGAAAGAAATCGAGTGCAAGGTGAAAGGCCCCGGTGCCGGCCGCGAAAGCGCCGTGACCGCGTTGCAGGCCGCCGGCCTGAACGTGAAGGCCATCGAAGATGTGACGCCGCTGCCGCACAACGGCTGCCGACCGCCCAAGAAGCGGCGCGTCTAGTTTTGTAGGGTGGGCACTGCCCACCTTTTGTAGCTGGTGGGCAGTGCCCACCCTACATTTCGGAGCGTGGTGTTCGACCCTGGAGTTCAACATCAAGTCCGTTCGCCCTCCGTGCTTGGTTTTCTGCACCGAAAACTGAACACTGAAAACTGAACACTCCTTCCGACTCCAGTTGAGGCCCCGGCCGCGTGCCGGGCGTAACCGTTTATGGCCCGTTTCACCGATCCCGTTTGCAAGCGATGCCGCCGCGAAGGCATGAAGTTGTACCTCAAGGCCTCGCGCTGCTACTCGCCGAAGTGCCCCATCGACCGCGAAGCCCCGCCGCCCGGTATGCACGGCACACGCCGCAGCAAGGTTTCCGAGTACGGTGTGCGCCTCCGCGAAAAGCAAAAACTGAAGATGTTCTACGGCATCCTCGAACGGCAGTTCGCCCGTTACTTCGAGACCGCCGGCCGCAGCACCGCCAACACGGGCGAAGTGCTCCTGACGCTGCTCGAACGCCGCCTCGATAACGTGATCCACCGCCTCGGGTTTGCAACGTCGCGGCCCGGTGCCCGGTTGCTCGTTTCCCACGGCCACGTGATGGTGAACGGTCGCAAGTGCGACGTTTCCAGTATGGTTCTCCGCGCCGGCGATTTGGTGAGCGTGAAGAAGAAACCCCGCAGCCTCGGCATGGCCCGCACCAGCTTGCAAAGCACGCCGCCGCAGGTGCCGGACTTCCTCGAAATCATCAACAACGATGAACCGGAAGGCCGCATGACTCGCTTGCCCACCCGGCAAGACGTCGATCCTCGCATCTCGGAAATCCGCGAGCAGTTGATCATCGAAATCGCGACCCGATAGCCTCGAAAACAATTTTCACCGCAGAGGGCACAAGAGAGCACATGAGAAGTTAGATGAGGGATTAAAAATGGTAACGATTCCAAGTCGTGCTTCATTCTGTTTCTCGTTTTGATTTCTATCGTGCCCTCATGTGCCCTCTGCGGTGAAATGATTTTGTGAACTTGGCCCCGGCTGCGAACCGGGGCCTGTTGTTTGTTCTTTTGTCGAAGGTGGATGGTTCTGGCTCGCCGTCGGATCAACCGGGGATTCGCAACCCCGGCCCGACGAGCGGTAAGCCGACACCCCCACCCGAGAGGTATTTCCCATGCGTATTCGCTGGCGCGGTCTCGAACTGCCCAACCGGTTGAACTCCGAGCGCAGCTCGCTCTCGGACACCTACGGCAAGTTCTACGTCGAACCGTTCGAACGCGGCTTCGGCATGACGATCGGCAACTCCCTCCGCCGCATCCTCCTCAGCAGCCTCGAAGGCTCCGCCGTCACCCGGATCAAAATCCAAGGCGTGCAGCACGAAATCTCCACGATCCCCGGCGTCGTCGAAGACGTCACCGACATCGTGTTGAATATCAAATCGTTGGTCGTGAAGAACCTTTCGGATCAAACCAAGGTCGTTCGCATCAACGTTCACGGTTCCCGCGATAAACGCGAAGTGCTCGCCGCCGACATCGAACACGACGAGTTGGTGCAAATCGCCAACCCCGAACACAAGATCGCCACCCTCACCGCCGACGTGCCCTTCGTGATGGAACTCACCATCGAGAACGGCCGTGGTTACCGTGTAGCGGAAGAAAACATCAAGGAACGCGAAATCGGCGTGATCCCCTTGGATTCGAGCTTCTCGCCGGTCATCCGCGTGAAGTACGACATCGAAGAAACCCGCGTGGGCCAAAAGACCAACTACGATCGCCTCGTGATGGAACTCTGGACCAACGGCACCGTCGGCCCGCAAATGGCCGTGGTCGAAGCCGCCAAGATTCTCCGCAAGCACTTGAACGTGTTCGTGCAGTACAACGAGCCTGGCCCGGAAGTGGCCATCGATGATCCGATCGAAATCGGCGGCGCGTCCCTCGGTGGTTCGGTCGATCACGAACTCGAACGCAAGCTGAACATGAGCCTCGCGGAACTCGAACTTTCCGTTCGGGCCACGAACTGCTTGGAATCCGAAGGGATCGCCACCGTGCGCGACCTCGTGATCCGCCAAGAAGACGAACTCTTGGAAGTGCGAAACTTCGGCGAAACCACGCTGAAGGAAGTCACCGTGAAGTTGAAGGAAAAGAACCTTCACCTCGGCATGAAGCTGCCCAGGAAATAATTCTTGTAGGTTAGGATGCCGGTCGCACGCACTGCATGCGACCGGCATCCCAGCCTACGATTCTCCGCTTCCCTTGGCACGGAGCGGGGCCACCACCATCCTTTGAAAGGGATACCATGCGCCACCAACGACGCGGTCGCAAGCTGAACCGCAACGCCAGCCACCGGCTGGCCCTCTTCCGCAACTTGAGCCGTTCGCTCATCACGCACGAAAGCATCCAAACGACGATGCCGAAGGCGAAGGAATTGCGGCCGTTCATCGAGAAGCTCATCACGCTGGCGAAGAACGCAGCGCTCGCCCTCGACGAAGGCACGTCCGTCGGGAAAACTCGCGCCTTGCACCTCCGCCGTCAGGCGATGGCAAAGCTCGGGCCGACCGCCGGCACCGGCATTTGGGGCAAAGATGGCGAACAAGAAACCGACAAGCAAATGGACACCGTGTTGAAGAAACTCTTCAACGTGATCGGCCCGCGCTTCAAGACCCGCCCCGGCGGTTACACCCGCGTATTGAAGTTGCACTACCGCCGCCTCGGCGATGCCGGCGAAACCGCCATCATCGAATTCCTCAAGGAAGGCGAAATCAAGGTGCAAAAAGAAGGCGGCCCGGTCGCCCCGGCTCCCGCCCCCGTGACGGCCTAATTCCGATAACCAATGGAACGACGAAGCCGACCGGAAACGGTCGGCTTTTTTTCTTAGGATGGGTATCGTTCAAACCGATATTTGTGCCCTCGGATGCACCCACCCACCCCTAAGCACCTTGAAACGTTCGCCAAATACCTCGCGGAGATGAAAACCTCGGGCCACTATGGCTATTTCGAGGACGACTATGATTTGTTCCAGAGATAGAATTTGCGTTAGCCTTGATGCCTTGGATTTCGTCATTGTTTTATCGCTCAATCAGGTAGGTACCACTAATTCGTGCTTAGCTTGTCTTAAGATACTGTTTACAACTGTTCAAACAAAGGATCATGTGTCATTATTATTGATTCACTGCTGTGTATCTATTGCATTAGCCCCATTGATCCGATTGCCAGACGCTACAGCGCCTTTGAAATCGGAAGATGCAAAGGCGGTAAGGTCTGCGGTATACGAAAACGATCCACTTGTCGGAACCCGCGACGCAGACATGCTTCGCATTCTCGACTTGCCGGAGCCCTTGCGGACATGCTATAATAATAACAACAATGCGACTATAGAATTATTGCTGACAATCGTTGAAGGTGGTCGTCCTCGCGATTCGGTTCTCGCAGCAGGATACGCATTCGAACTAGTGGGTGGGCCTGGGAGGGGAGTTGCATGTATCAGAGTGTTCAGCGAGATAAGCTATGACGATATGGACGACGCCTGGGGTGCCACGCCGCGAAAACATTGGATGAGTAAAATCAAAGACAAACGCCTCCAAATCAAGAATAAATAGCATTTCTTCCCCCCTCGTTCCCACGCTCGCGAGTGGAACGTCTGCGGTCCGCCGCTGCCGCGTGGGAAGGGGAAAAGGGGACAAGCACGGGACAGGCAAGGGACAGGCATGAATGAGTAGTCCATTCTCAGCGCATTCGTCTCGGCTATCGTCAATTTGCCAAATGGTTCAACCTAGGGTTTGGAATATTATGAGACCTACAAAAAAAATTCTTCTTGGTATTTTGACGGTCACTGCCGCGCTGGGCGTCGTGGTCAAATGCAGCATGCGCGGTTCGGCAAGCGACGCTGC
>Ga0105048_10012232_pt1 | contig 13482 bp, 8 predicted proteins | sample MAT05_FD_78382 | JGI IMG/M metagenome (GOLD analysis project Ga0105048, IMG submission 78382) | Freshwater microbial communities from Lake Fryxell liftoff mats and glacier meltwater in Antarctica - MAT-05 | ecosystem: Environmental > Aquatic > Freshwater > Ice > Liftoff microbial mat | place...
ACGCTCGGCACTTACAAAACGATTAGCTGCACCGGAGACTTTCGCAAAAATCAAGTCGGACGTTGCTGACAAACTAAAGACATCGAGCAAGATCCTGATCGCATCGTACAAACCACGTCGCGAATGGGTCGGAAAGACACTCGACCAAATTGCTACGGCTGAGAAACGCGAAGGGGCCGATATTGTTCTCGAAATGGAGAGCAAAGGTGGGGCAAGCGTCGTGAACTTCAGCATGGACGAAGAGGACGTGCGGATGGCCATGCACTTGCCTTGGGTTGCAACAGCAAGCGATGGCGGTGCAAAACTTCCTTCCGCGGATCGGCCTCATCCTCGCTCTTTCGGTACGTTCCCTCGCAAGATCGGTCGCTATGCGCAGGAGCTCAAGCTTCTATCGCTTGCAGCCGCCGTGAGGAGTGCTTCGGGATTGCCGGCGGATATTCTTGGGCTGACCGATCGAGGGTATCTGCGACCTGGCATGGTGGCCGACGTCACGGTTTTCGATCCCAAGACTTTCATGGATATGGCGACTTTTGAAGAGCCCTTTCATGCACCAACCGGATTGCGCTATGTTTTTGTAGATGGCGTTCCCGCAGTGTACGAGGGGCAGGCGACCGGCGCTCTGGCTGGAACTGCCCTGCGCAGAACGAAGCAGAAGGAACCTGCGGTGGTCGTGAAAAAAACCGATCCGGCAGCGCAAGCCCCCGGTTGGGCTGCGTCTCAATTGGCCGAAAGTGTTCTGGCTAAGAAAGGGCTCAGTCATAGCTTCTCGATCGATTTCCCTAGCTACCAGAAGAATTTTGTAGATTTGCCGATAGGGGTTTTTGATTCGGGGGTCGGAGGCTTGACGGTTCTTGAGACTCTGTTGACGTTCGATCAGCACAACAACAGTAACGGGCAACCGGATCCTGATGGCGTGCCCGATTTCGCGAACGAACGATTCGTCTATCTGGGCGATCAGGCCAACATGCCCTATGGCAACTATTCTGCCGCAGGCAAGGAAGACTTTCTCCGTGAATTGATCATGAAGGACGCGATTTTTCTTTTAGGCAATCGCTATTGGCCAGCCACAAATGCGATAGCACCCGCGTTCGACAAACCTTCGGTGAAAGCCATTGTCATCGCCTGCAATACAGCGACGGCGTACGGATTGGAAGACATACGGGCTGCTATCGATCTGTGGAAGTTGCCTGTGATGGTAGTTGGGGTGGTCGAGGCCGGTGCCGATTCCTTTGTTCAAGATCTACCGGCCAATGGTGCTCCCAGCGCGGTAGCGGTCATGGCTACCCTGGGGACGTGCAGCAGCGGAGCCTATCCTAAAGCTATTGTCCGAGCTGCGGGACTATCCGGCAAACGCAATCCTCTTGTTTGGCAACAAGGCAGCCTTGGGTTAGCGGGTGCAATCGAAGGCAATTCTGCATTCCTCAACAGCGTCCCACCACCCTCGGAGCGTTCCTCCAATCCGTCGGAATACCAAGGACCTGCTGTCGACAACTCAAGAGCACCGATCGATGTTTCGCTCGCTGACGTTTATGGATTCGAACGGCAGGGCTTGCTTGGAGAATTGGATCGTCCTGAGACATGGCGGCTGAATTCGGTCGAGAACTACGTTCGATACGATGTTGCCACGCTTATAGAGGGCTATCGAAAATCAGGCGCCAATCAGCCGCTCGAGAAAGTGATCTTAGGCTGCACCCATTTCCCGTTCGAAGCATCGCGCATATCGCAAAGCTTGGCACGACTACGCAATTATACTGACAAATTGGGAAATCAACCGTATCGAGAACTGATTGCCGAAAAAGTGACCTTGATCGATCCTGGTCGGTTGACGGCAAAACAGCTTTATCGCCAATTATTTATTAAACGCCAGTTAGTACCTGGCGATGCGAAACGACCACCGCAAGTGGATAGGATCTATCTTTCTGTTCCGGCTCTGGCATTAAACTTGTCGTTATTGTCATCCGATGGAGGCTTAACCAGTGAGTACAAGTATGCTCGGACGGCTGGGAAGCCTGAGCAAGAAGACACACACTACGTACCGCTGACAAGTGAACTGCTCCCAACTAGTCTAGTCGAACTCTTGAAGAACCATTGCCCGAAAATATGGCAGGCCGTACTGAGCCACTAGCCAGCACGCGAATTTTTGGTTTTTCACTCGTTTCTACGATTGTATTCTTCGGAATTACCGTTATTCCATTCTTGGAAATCGTAAAACCTCTTGCACGGTCAATTTCTTGATCAAATCCGATCCGAACCCCATCTCCAATACGAGAGTGCTTGTCGACAATCACTCGATTCAATACGGAGTTCTTTCCTATTCTGACGTTTCCCAATAGAATCGAATCGCTGAGTTGACAACCCGAAGCAACTCTTGAATCATATCCGATAATACACTTCGAAATTTGGGCATCACTAACGACCGAACCTGCGCACAACATTGCGTTCCGAATATATCCATTTTGCTGGATCTTTTTATCCGCCAAGACGATCGCTGGCACTAAATTCGGCTTGTAGCTTCGAATTGGCCAAGCGGGATCATTCAATCGAAATGGTGATTGTTCGTTAAGCAATTCGAGCGAAGATTCAAAGTAGGCTTCAATTGTTCCTACATCTTTCCAATAGGGTTCGAGTCCATCGACAGGTGATTGGAGCGTGAATGCGAAAACACGCGATCTCTGGAAAACGGAGGGAATGATATCATGCCCAAAATCGTGACCTCTCTTTTCATCTTGTTCATTGACCGTTGAAGGGCTCAAGTCGCTTGCTGGTATGACCCAATTGCGAGAACTAATGCTTCAAAAGACAGCCGTTAACGGAGATGGCCTTAAGAGCATCTCCTCGATTCCTCTTCTAGCTGATGGAACGGACGCGAGACTCCACGGTAGGTGGCGACTTCGGTGGTCGCTTTAGAATATCGGGATTCTCAGGGGTCATGCCGTCGAGAATACAACTGACATTGACATCGCCAAGGACATTAATGGTCGTTCGGCATCGATCGAGGAACCAATCAACGGTAAGCAACAACGCGATTTTTTCGGGAGGCAATCCAACAGCCGTGAAAACCAAAGTCATCGTGACCAGCCCGGCTTCCGGGATTCCCGCTGCGCCGACCGAGGCAACAATCGAGGTCAACACCACGAGTAGCTGTTGATAAAGATTTAAATCAATTCCCAGGAGCTGAGCGATAAATAAAGCAGCCGTCGCTTCGTAGAGCGCCGTCCCATCGTTATTGAAGTTTGCTCCGACTAAACCACCCAAACTCGCTGACCGTTCACGCAATCCGACGTTCTCGCGTAAGCATGCATAAGTGACCGGCATGGTAGCTGTCGAGCTATCGGTTGAGAAAGCCATGACGAGAGCATCCCGCATACCACGCAGGACATGCAACGGAGGCGCCCAGGAAAAAAGTCGAATGCGGACGAGGTACCATACCGTTTGCAATAACAGCGCGACGATCACCGTAAACACAAAGGCTGCCATCGCTTTGAACGGACCAAAGCCTTGGACGCCGACGACACTGGCTACGATACAAAGCACACCGAGCGGGACTAACGCTATGAGCCAATGCAGGACAACAAGCATTGCATCGTAGGCTACTTCGACGAGGTCACGAAAGGTCGCAATTGGACGGTCGCTCGAACGGCGTAGCGCGATCCCCAAGGCGACCGCAATCATGATCACGCCGATCACATTTTGCTGATCCCCAAGCGGCCCAAGGAAACTTCGAGGGACATTGTTAACGAGTAACTCAACCGGATTCGGAGCACGTTCTTGCTCGCGATGCGCAACCGTCGGCTCTTGAGGAAGATTCGACCAGGTTCCCGGCTTGAGGACATTCGCGACCGTTAAACCGATCAAGATGGCGACGGTCGTATTGAGCAACAAAAGTCCCGCGAGTCGTCCGGCAGATTTGGCCGGAATATCCGAGGTCATTAAGGCATGTATGACAGCGATGAGAATCAGCAGCGGCGCGAGGGCCCCCAGGAGACGCAAAATAACCTTGCTGATTATTTCGAGGTTGGCCGCATTCGCTCCCATGGCTAACCCGACTATGATGCCAATCAACATCGCAAAGACAATCCGCACATACAGTGGCGAATCGCTATATCTTGCTATCCAAGTGACAGCTTTGGTATTTTGTTGAACAATCTTAGACATAAACGGTTAAGCTACATTCGCGTCGATAGTTACGGCATTGGCATTGGCATTATAATAGCTCCTTGAATAGAATTGTGAGCCCACGATAATTCGCCTTTCCATCTCCAAATCTTGATCGCATAGCTTTCAATTTGCAGTTCGCAGCCCTATGCAAACTCGAAGTATGTGTTAGGGTCGTCAATCGAAGGTTGAGTCTACTCCATTTTGGTTCCTGGCTTCGAAAAGTGCAGGAACTCTGTGTACCCGCAAGTTGGAACGCGTCATGAATCCGATCGCAAGAATCCTCCAACTGATGCTGGAGTCAGATCCGACATCTGTTGCTCAAGCCGTTGAGCGGCTTGAACCGACAGAAGCGGAAGTAATCTTGAGAGAGCTTCCCGCTCGTGAGTTAGCAGAAGTAATTGAGCGATTGGAGCCGCAGGTCGCAGTTAATGTTCTGGAACGATTACAGGCAAAGTGTCGTGCTGCGGCATTGGCCAACATGCCGCCACGCGTGGCGACTTTGCTCTTGCGACGACTGGCTGAACCGATTCAGGCAGAAACGCTCGCCCACACGACTCCAGACGTTGCAGAACGCTTACGTGAGGCTTTAGCATATCCTTCCGATACTGCCGGCGGCATGATGGAACCGCTGGTTACAACATTGCTCAGCGACCTTACTGTCGAGCAAGCGGTTGCCGTGCTTCGGTCTGCACCGAGGGACATGACGTTTTATCTATACGTTACTGACCGACAGAGGAATCTGGTTGGTGTGTTGAACGCGCGTGAGTTACTTTTGGCGGATCCCAAAGCTCGCATCGCAGACCTTGCCCATCGAGATGTTGTAAGTGTTCCAGTGTTGATGGATCGCGAGGATGTTTCGCAGCTTATGCGAGATCGGAATTTTTTGGCATTGCCGGTGATCAACGAAGAAGGAAGATTGCTGGGCGTCGTTCCGCACGAACAAATTGTTGAAGCGGTCGAAGAAGAAGCCTTCGAAGATTTGCAACGAATGGTCGGTGCAGGTGCAGACGAAAGGACTCTTTCGTCGGTTGGTACAGTGGTCTCTCGACGATTGCCGTGGCTGTTGTTGAACTTAGTGACGACGTTTATCGCCGCCGCTATCGTCGGACTGTTTGAATCGGTCATTGCGCAGATTTCGGCCTTGGCGGTTTTGCTGCCTGTTGTTGCAGGGCAAGCTGGCAATAGTGGGGCTCAATCTTTAGCGGTCGTTTTGCGAGGCATTGCTTTAGAGGAGGTCTCTCCTGGATCTGTCTGGCGATTGCTTCGAAAGGAACTTTTGGCAGGTGCGATTAACGGTCTACTTGTCGCTGTGGTTACGGCGGGCGGAGTCTTTATATGGAGCAGTTCGCCCGGCCTCGCCTTGGTCATCGGCGTTTCGATGTGGTTGTGCCTGATGGTTTCACCCCTTGTCGGTGCCGCGATACCTCTCCTCTTAAAACGACTACGGCTTGATCCGGCTCAATCGTCGACCATTTTTCTGACGACCTTTACGGAAGTGATGGGATTCGGTCTATTCTTGGGCTTAGCAGCCCTTTGCATACGCTGGCTTAGATGAAAATGGAACTCGAAACACTGCAGCATAGCAGCTACAATGGCCAAAACACAAACGTTCCCGATCATAAAGTTGACTCAAATAGACGATACTAACAATCCCCAAAAAGTAGATTTACGAACGAGGACCGTATGCGATCCCCGTGACCTGCTAGCTGCCGAACGAACCTTTCTCGCATGGATTCGGACGGGGTTGGCCATGATGGGATTTGGCTTCGTCGTCGCACGTTTTGCTACTGCGAGAGATCGCAGCAACTCGCGTTGACGCACCCAATGATTCTCCCATGCTTTCCGCTTGGTTTGGTACGGCTCTGGTAATCTTAGGCGTGATCGTAAATCTCGTCGCCGTGTTCGAGCATCTCCGGTGGGTAAGGCATCTTAAGAACGGGACGGCTGGCATCATCCGAGCGTCTTATTCCGGGATACTTCTTGCAATTACGCTTGTCGTCCTTGGGGTTTTTATGATCGTGTTCTTGCTCCTGCTTCACTGAGCTAAACTTTAGGGCGAGATGCTCTGCTGTCTCGAATCACTTGATCGAGACTTCTCAGGAGCATAGCATCGCTATGGGAAACACTTTCAAGAGTTGTGCAACGGCTATTTGAGTGCGATTCGCACTAAGGCCACTTCGATTCGCACTAAGGCCCGACGCAGGTGCATGATGCTGGCGAGTAAACTGATCGTGAAAGCACCGGCCTGACAATTGCTCTGGCAATTCGACAAGCGTATCGTCCCAACATTCACCGATCGGTGGCTTGCCTCCAAAGCCATTAAGCTTGGCGGTGAATCGCGGCACGACCACGATACAAGCTTGTTCACCGTAGGTTCGGGCAAAGGCAACCAGATGATTTGATTTGCTACCGGTCACCATTAGCGGCAGGTACTCGCCAACCGTGAAGAGTTCGTGGTACTTGCGACGCGTGCGGAGTCCGATCAGTGAAACGAACATCTTGATCAACCCCGTTTCTCGCCCACTCAGGAGTGAATCAAGCAATTGCGTTGTTTCAAACTCCGCTGTCGAACTGCGATGATGTTGATTGTCGAGCCAGCTCTCGATCGCCCCGTTGCGGCTTTGTTTTTCCATCGCCACACCCATTTGATCGAGCAAGCCGTCGAGCAATTGTCGTCGCATTGGAAAATCGACAGGCTGCCGGTTATCAGGATCGACCAAGGTAAGGTTCCAAAGTTCAGCTCCTTGGTAAAAATCGGGGACACCGGGAGACGCGATCTTCAACACGAGTTGCGAAAGCGAATTCCAGTAACCATGCTCGGCAATCAAGTTCGAAAACAGCTTCAGATCTTCCAAGAACGCATTCTTGGGATCGCTCCTGAGGATATTGGCGACGAACTTCTTCACAGCATGTTCATAGGCAATATTTGGACTGACCCAACTTGTATTCACTTTGGCCTCACGCTCGACCTTGAGCATGTAGGTTTGAATCCGCTCCCTGAACTCATCGAGGGCTTGACCGGTCGGATTTGCAGTTGGCCATGTCCCAACGAGTGTTTGATAGAGCAGATACTCGGCGTTGCGACTAGGGGCTAATCCACCATCGACGGACGATTTTGACTTTTGATTCCAGCGGCTCCATTGCAGCACATGTTTGCGCCAGAGCTTTTCAATCTCGCTAAGTACGTTGATGCGAGCCCGGACATCTTCACTTCGTTTCGTGTCGTGCGTTGATGACGCAGTTAGCGCGTAGGGGAAGCGACGTTGACGTTCGACGTTTGTTTGGTGAAACGACTCATCCGTCACACCGAATTGGTTTGGTTCACCACCGACTTCGTTGAGCGAAACCAATCGGTTGAATCGATAAAACGTGGTATCTTCCACAGCTTTGGCCATGATCGGGCCGGTTAGCTGCTGAAATTTGCCTGTGAATTTTTCGATGGCTTGCCGATCTTCCTCAAGTGCTGCGTCCGGAAACTTCAACAAAAGCATGTCTTGAACAAAATCGAATACGGTCGCGTCTATTGCCGGATTCCGCCGCTTGGCACGAACCACTGCTTGCTCAACGCGATCACGATCTCGCTGCAAGACTCTGCCGGGCTGCACATAACAGCGGTAGACACGAAAGTCAGCAATGACTTCTTGCAATGCTTGGGTCAAGCTGTTAATAGTAAAGTCGCGTGTCCACCGATTGCGTTCCGAAATCCTGTCCAATCGATGACCGAGTACCATGAGCTCACTGGCCATACTGATGCGAACGATCAATCGTTTGCCACGATAAATCAGCTCGTCATAGGCCAGTGGTGATTCAATGAAACGCGAATAGAGAGCCGATAATGGACGCTCGCCATCGGAATCGACGAAAACGCCATTGATGGAATTTAGCAATTCGTAACCGACTGTGCCGTGAACGGGCCAGTCTTCTGGTAACGATTCCTCGAGTGCAAGAATCTTCTCGACAACAACATAGAGCGGTTTCGCGAGTGGCGAGCCAGAGAACTCGATGGCCGTTCTCCACAATTCGCGAAGACGTTGCAGAACCATCGGTAACATAGCGCCTTTGGAAAGCGTGTCATCTTTGACCCGCAACGCCTCACAATCAGATTCAAATGCGTTTTGACACAATCTGAGAAAATGATTTTCTTGGAGTTGTATGAAATAGCCCCGAGGATCGTAGAGCCCGTCTGGATGATCGATACGGAGGCTCGTCACGATCCCTTCATCTATCAATTGAAAGATTAATCGATGCGAGTCCTCGAAAACTTCGGGATTCTCGGTGCAAATCGCTGCCAATTCATTGATATCGAAAAAACGGCGGTAGTTGATCTCATCCGCCGCGACTCGCCAATTGCAGAGCCGATACGCCTGTTCTTGGAGAAGATGATCGAGCCGATCAAAGCTCTTCGCATCATCGGGATTCCCATTTATTTTGACTAGGCAGGCTCGAATGTATTCCTGGATCGCGGGAGATCGTGTTGCGAGTTCATTGAGTCGGCGCTTAATGATTTCCTTTTCGCGTCGTCGTTCTACAAGTCGCTCAGACTTTTTTTCCGTGCGTTCAGGTAGATTATGAATGGCAGTTAGGATACTCAGCAGTTCCAATAGAGCTTCGTTTTCCGGAGCCAACTCCTCGCGAAGCGAATTCACATCCTCTCCAAGAATGATGGAATACGTTCGCGGGGCAACGGGGAGTATGTTCTCAAAATAGTATAGCGAAAAAGTTCCTTCCTCAAATTGAACAACAAGTTGCCCTTCTTCAAGTACTTTGCCATATTGGTCACCTAACAATGGCAGCGAAACCTTGTTGTTAAGATCCGTTTTGATAGGGAACCAATCGATATCGAAGTGCGATGCAAATTGCGAACTCTGGCCATTTTCCAGTACATCATGCCACCAAGCATTTCGCTTTGGCATTGCGCTCATGTGGTTTGGGACTACGTCAGCAATCAATCCCATTTGATGTTCTCGCAAAACAGAGCGAAGCGATCGCAATTGGTCGATCGTACCTATCTCCTCGTTGATTCTCGAATGATCAACAATGTCGTAGCCGTGTTGGCTTCCCGGTTTCGCTTGAAGAAAGGGGGAGCAATAAAGATCGCTGATTCCGAGTGTATACAAGTACGGCACGATGCGTTCGATGTCACCGAACAAACAACGATTGTTTAGTTGCACTCGATACGTCGCGGAAGGAAGCGGTTGATGCTTGATGTTTTGCTCTACTTTCGCAAGTACCGCGTCAACGATGGGATGAATGTCCTGGGAATTGAACTCCGTCGGAATAGTTGCCTCTTCCAAGTGGGATGGTTTGTCCGAAAGTGTTTCTGTCGGATGGGCTTTTGTTGTCATGACTTTTCCTTTCGTTGAAGTCGGAAAACGACAAAGGCGAACGGCTCCAAAACTAATGGATTTGAATTGACTGAAGCGACTCCACCGAAGCGGCTTTCCTCGGAGTGCAACAGTAGCGATTTTTCGTCCTCGTTGTTGGGGGGCGGGAGTTTCAATCTGTCGTCCGTCAGATTGAAGTAGGTAATGATTTGGTCGTTCGGGTTGTTGGCATCTGACCGAGTCAATTGCACTAGTGCTTCACGAGCACTGTCAGACCCGGCGCTAATAAACTCAGCCTGCCGATCTCGATAGTTGCGGAAGGCAGGATAGGAAACACGAATTCTCAGCAACTCTTGGTACAAGTTCCGGATTGCATTGGCTAAGGTTCCCGAGGGCCAAGCCCAACTTAAAATGGCTGATTCGAATGTCTCTTTCGCCAATGGATCCGGTAAAGTGTCTTGCCATGCAAACGAAGAAAACTCTTCGCGTCTCCCACGGCGAACTGCTTCGCGAATTCCTTCGTCTCCAAAGTCACAAAAGAATGGAAACGGGCTTGTCTCGCCATATTCCTCACCCATAAAGAGCATCGGGATATTGGGCGATAACAGTAACAACCCTGCTGCCAGACGCTGTTTTTTCGGCGAAAGCAAAGTGCCGAAGCGATCGCCAATCGCGCGGTTCCCGACTTGATCATGCGTTTGAATACTTATGATAAACTTTTCGCCCGAATGCTCACCGATTGGACCACCGTGGTTGGCACCGCGAAACTGACTATAGCATCCGTCATGTACGAAGAAATTACTCAGACTCTTTAAAAGTTGGGATGCCGGCTCATGAAAATCAGCGTAATATCCGTCTCGCTCTCCGGTTAAGAGTGCATGGACACAATGATGGAAGTCGTCGCTCCACTGAGCATCTAAGCTGTACCCGCCGTTCCCTTCGCTATCCAGCAACTTTACGTCGTTGAGATTGCTCTCGGCAATTACAAGGACCAATCGCCCGGACTGTTCGGCTTCCTCGTTTGCTACTCGTTTTATTTCTGCCAGAATGTGTGTAGGGCTGTCATCGTTGATGGCATGAATGGCGTCTAGTCGAAATCCATCGATGTGAAAATTGCGCATCCAATGCCTAGTGTTGTCCAAAACGAAATCTCGTACCGGTCGCGATAATTCCTCATCGAAGTCGATCCCATTTCCCCATGGGGTATGGTGCTTGTCAGAAAAGTAGGGACCGAACTCGGCAATGTAATTCCCCTCGGGGCCAAAGTGGTTGTAGACAACGTCGAGGATGACGGCCAAACCAAGGTAGTGGCAAGCGTCAACGAAACGTTGCAATTCCGTTGGGCCACCATAAGAATGCTGGACAGCGAACCAGTATGTGCCGTCGTAACCCCAACCTCGATTGCCAGGGAACTGACCTACCGGCATTAGTTCGATAGCCGTTACCCCTAGGTCGCGCAATTGCTCTAGCCGTCCAATGGCGGCGGCGAACGTCCCTTCGCGCGTGAAAGTTCCAACGTGCAGCTCATAGATCACCAATTCTTGGAGTGAGCGCCCTTTCCAATGGATATCGGTCCATTCGTATCCGTCAGGGCTCCAAACGGCAGACGGAGCGTGCACACCATCAGGCTGGGAAGAGGATGCCGGATCAGGTCTACGTTGTTCTTGGCCTAGCTGGATGACATATCGCTGCCCACTGACGACGCGCTGCTGTTCGGCAATGAAATAGCCATTCGCGTCTGGTTCGAGCGGTAGAACAAGTTCATCCTTTCCGCTTCTGTCTACCAAGATCAATTTCGGATTTCTTGCAAGCGGTGCCCATACTCGCCATCGACACGTACCTGATTTATCTAGCGTAGCGCCAACGGTGCCGGTTGTTTTGGTAGTCATGTTTTTACAACTGTGGTAGTTGAGACGGAAGCAATTACTTTGGAATTGCATTAAGGGGTAGTAATTTCGCGGCCAGTAAAATTGCGGTGATCCGACAACGCTCGTTCGATGCATCTCGCAACGTCGAGTACCGATTCCGACGTGCGACCTTGCCGATAGTTCTCATCAAAATCGTGTGGCAGTCGCAATCGCCAATTCGCATCCGAAAAAACTCCGGGTTCGTTAAAACGATCCGTCATTCCAAAGAGATCTGGAAAGAAGATTACCAAGTGTCTCGCGTTGCTCTTGAGCATGGATACAAAGATCTTATTAATGAGTTGACCCGGCGATGGTCGAGCGATAGTCGGATCGGTCATTGCAGTCTCCTTGCCATTGAGAGCCGCGAGATAGTCTATCCAGGAACGCTGGGAGAACGGTCGAGCTAATAAAAGCGAGCAACTTCCGTTGCTAGCCGTACCAACTCGAAAAATGCTGAATCATTCGAGACTTGAACGAAACATCGTGGCTGAAAATATCAATCATCACAACGGGGCTTCCCGAAAAAGTGCTCGGGGCCTGTGCGCTTGAGGATGTGTCGAATACTGGCGTCCAATTCGTTTGCGGATGGTTTTCGCGAATAGAAGCAAGCGACTGGGTAACGAGAAATGCCGAAAGTAGATATGGTCGCGCCCTGGCGAACGATAACAATGACAGGCACGGACTTCAATTCATCGCTTTCATTGATCTTTCCCAGTAGCCAACAAGCAAAGTCCGATTGCGCATCCACTTCTACAATACAGAGTCGCACGCTATCACGATGGATCTGCTCGACAACAAAAGGAACTTCCGCAGACGTTGAAACCTGGTAGCCTAGCCCTTCCAATTCTTGACAATAGCACGACTGTTGGTATTCGGACGGACTTACAACCAGCAAAGTTAGACCTCGCAGGAACTTCTCGTCGGCGCCCATGCAACGTGCCATTTCGAATCTTCGGTGCATTGATGTATCTCCTCCTGTTGTTCTACTGTCTCTCAAGAGATTATTCATCGCACATTCTACGGAAACAGATTACGAAGCTGGATAGTAAGCACGCCAAAGAATGTTGGTCACAACCTGCCCTACAATGCAGACTCATTTTGCGTCCCAGTAAGCGCGATCTGCATTTGATTGTTTGCAATTCTTCCGACCGAACCGCCTTTGAAATCTCGCTGGATCGCTAGCTCAAAGCAGTCGGCTGACTTTTCAAAGTGACGCGCAAATAAATAGAAATCGCCAAGCAAAAGGGCTGGCGTAGGTAAGCCGGGATAGTCCCGTACGAATTGCTCCAGATCCACACGAACGAACTTGTAGAAGGTACAAGTCCACATGACAAATATATCATGCAATCGTGACGCTCCATCGCGGTAAACACTTGGATCAAGTGCCTCGTACAGTGTTCGGCAGCAATCCGAAAAGCGAAGGTCCATGGAATAGCAGTGAGCTAACAAAATCGACGCTCTCGGACCTCGATCTTGCGCCCTTGTCAATAATTCGAAGACATGGATGGCATGTTTGAATTTACGCTGAATCCACAGTTCGTGCCCCTTTTCAAACAGTCGCTCATAGGATGCCCTCTGAACCACACCACGAACCTCCAAGGAAAAAAACGCCTGAGCCGGTCGCAAGTCTCGAGCTTGGACAATACTCAAAACGTCGCTGGACGAAATATTTTCCGAAGTTGTTCTTGCATTTGTTGTCATCGTTTATCTCCGTTGACGAAATCGAGCATCTTAGGATTTGCATGAATAGCAGAGTGCAGAGTGCAAACACCGTGCCAATTCATCAGGAGAGCCCCTAACGCATTTCAGGAACAGGGGATAGGTAAACCGCGTACACGTTTTCCGCACGATTTCATTTAAAGGAAGTTTCAGTTGACTTAAAAATATGATAGAACCCCTGGAGGGAAACGAAAACCTCGAGTATCCAACCATCTTTCGCAAAGGGACGATGGTGAAATAGTCTTTTGGAACGTCAATTGCTATCGTCAATTGCTATCGTCCATTGCTAGCGTCCATTGCTAGCGTCCATTGCTAGCGTCCATTGCTAGCGTCCATTGCTAGCGTCCATTGCTAGCGTCCATTGCTAGCGTCCA
>Ga0105048_10012234_pt1 | contig 13481 bp, 16 predicted proteins | sample MAT05_FD_78382 | JGI IMG/M metagenome (GOLD analysis project Ga0105048, IMG submission 78382) | Freshwater microbial communities from Lake Fryxell liftoff mats and glacier meltwater in Antarctica - MAT-05 | ecosystem: Environmental > Aquatic > Freshwater > Ice > Liftoff microbial mat | place...
GAAGTAGTGCTCTAGCGCCTCCGCGGCGAGATTGTTGTCGTCCACCATGAAGACGCCGGGGATGGGAAGAGTTTCGCTCATCGGCTACTTCTCCGTCGCAGTCTGCACGCTCGCATGGCAGGCCTGTGTAATCGCGTCCCGAAGAGCGCCGGGGCTCGGCGACGGGCTCAGCACCGTCAGCCGCTCCCTCCCATTGTCAAGCCCCGCCGCGTGCTCCGCGCTCGACCCGCTTCCATTCTTATCTGAAGATTCTAGCTCCCCCTCGATGACGACCATCCGGCCTCGCGGGTGCTTATCCAGATACGCCCGTAACAGTGACACATCGGGTGTTTCTACCACCCACACCGCCACATCCGGCGCGGATGACTCCAGATGACGAAACGTCTTGAATGCCAACTGCTCTAGAAACATCATGGCCAGAGATTCCTCACGCTGCCCCTTGATGGTAATGGCGGCGGTCCGCAGCACCCCCGCGACCGCCGTTCTCCCAGAAACCGCCGCAGGAAGCGTCATCGTAAACGTCGTGCCCTCACCCGGTACTGATCGCACCGCCACCGTGCCACCTGCGGATTCGACGATGCCCCTCACCATCCCCAGCCCCATGCCGGTGGCAATCGCCCGGCCCTTCGTCGAGAAGTACGGCTCGAAGCACCGCGCCATCACCTCGGCGGGCATCCCCGGCCCGTCGTCCTGCACCAGCAGCCTGATCACCGGCTCGCCTGCTGGGCTCGTCGCGGCTTCCGCTGTGATATGGACGGTCCCGGCGGGCTGATCCGCCATCGCCTCCCCAGCGTTCTGCACCAGGTTGAGAACGGCCTGCGCCAGCCGATGCCGAGCGATGGTCACACCCAGGCCTGCCGGCACCCCGCACTCAAGCCGGATGTGCCGTGGGAGCGCGGCGTGAAGGATCTGGAAGGTTTCTTCGCACCACGCCTCCAGATCGGCGGCCGGCGTCGACGCCTCCAAACGACCGGTGTCCATCGCCATCAGCCGCATCCCGGCCGAAAGCGTGCTCAGGTGGTCCAGCGACTTGCTGATGGCCGCAAGGTTCGTGCGAGCTTCTTCGGTCGTGCACGCCGTTTCAAGCATCCGCAATCGGGCCCGGACCGGCATGGTCATGTTGGCGATATCGTGCCCCAAACCCGCCGCCAATGTTCCCAACGCCGCCAGTCGCTCGGCGGTGTGCAAGGCCACCGTCGAGGTCGCCAGCTCTGCCGTCCGCTCCTCGACGGCCAGTTGAAGATCCTCGCGGTGCCGCAAAAGTTCCTTCTCGATGGCCTTCCGCTCGGTGATGTCGCGGATATTGCATTGGATGACGCGGTGGCCGTTCTCCGGATAGGCATTGGCGACCACCTCCACCTCGCGACGCTGCCCGCTCTTGCTTTCCAGCGGCAGGTCGTCGTAGCGGATATAGCCCCGCGTCTGCAGCTCGGACATCGCCGCGCGGCTCGCCGTCGCGTCCGCAAAAACGCCGATCTCCCACAGCTCCCGGCCCAGCGATTCGCCGCGCGTGAGGCCGAGCACTCCTAGCACGTAGGGATTGGCATCGGTGATCTGGCCCGTCTGCCCGTCGAGGATGAGCACGCCGTCCTTGGCCGCTTCAAAGAGCCGGCGGTAGCGGATCTCGGAGGAACGCAGGGCCGCCTCTGTCCGCTCGCGGTCGGTGATCTCCTCCACGATCGCTCCGAAACCCAGCACCTCACCCGCGCCGTCGCGCACCAGATACCAGCACTCACTCCAGACACGTTTAACGCCGGGCGCCGCGGGTGTCTCTCCAGAGAACTCATGATTCAGCACGGCTTCGCCCGTCGCCAGGATGCGGGCCGTCACCTCGCGGATCGAGTCCATGAGCGAGGGCACAATCTCGGAGACATGCCGTCCCAAATGCGCCTCGGCGGATACACCGTTCATCGCCGCGAGGCGATCGTTGATCCGCACGTAGCGCAGGTCACAATCGAGGAAGCAAAAGCCAATGGGCGCGGTACGGAGAAGCGTGTCGAGCAAGGTGCTCACACGCCGAAACTCGGCTTGTGCCTGCTTGCGCGCGGTGATGTCAACCGCCGCCAGCACCCCCGTCACCGGGATGCGGATGCCGCCAACGTCTGCGAAAATGACCTGCTTCTTGACCGACAGCCAGTGAATTGAGCCATCGCGATGGACGACCCGATGGTCCATGACGAACGACCCGTCCCCCTTGGGATCGTGGGAGCGGTCCATATGCCGAAAAATCTCGTCGGCGTCGTCGGGATGGAAGGTGGCGTGGATGGCCGAGCGCGGCAACGCCACACCGGCCTCCAGCCCGAAGAGTTCCGCGGCGATGGCGTCCAGAACAACCGTGTCCTCGGCATAGTCAAACCGGTTCACACCCAGACCCGCCACCTCGACCGCCAGCTGCAGCTGCTGCCGGCTCAACTGCAAGGCCGACGCGCGGGCTCGAAGCTCCCGCGCCATCGCCCACCGCTCCGCGGCGTTCTCCACGGCGCGCGTCAGGCTATCAACAGTCATCCAGCTCTTGCCCAGAAAGTCCTGCGCCCCCGCCCGCACCACCGCGCGGCCGAGCTTCAAGTCGTCGCTGCCCGTCACCACCACCGTCGGGCAGATAGTCGACCCCTCCGCGTCGGCCAACGCCGCCAGCACCTCACCGGCAGCCATGTCCGGCAAAAAGTAGTCCAGCACCAAGCAGTCCGGAATCGATGCGAGGCACTCCCGAACCCCAGCCGCGCCATTCTCGGCCTCAATGAACTCATACCGCCGCTCCGACCCCTTCAGTAGCAATCGCCGGATCTCCGCCCGATCCTCCAAGCTGTCGTCGATGATGGCAACCTTCCAGAACTCATTTTTCATGGTCGATCCCCTTCTACAACAGGCAGGACGGCCCGGCTCAACCAATACGTCAGCATATCGACGAGCACCGCAAGGTGTTCCGGGTATTGCACCGGCTTGACGTGGTAGGCGTTGGCACCGGCGGCGTAGCAATAGCAGATGTCTCTCACGTTCGCCGACGTGGAAAGAACCACCACCACCACGCACTTGAGCGCCGGATCGGCTTTGATCGCCCCAATCGCCTCCCGACCATCGGTCCCGGGAGTATTCAGATCCATCAGCACCAGCGTCGGGCGGGTCTGGTCCTGCGCACGCATCATCGTCAACGCGTCGCCGCCGGTTTTCGCCCGGATCACCTCGGCTGGGAACCCTGCCCGCTTGACCGCCTCCTGCACAGTCTCGAAGTCCTCGTCGGAGTCCTCCACGATGACCAGGATGGGCACGCGGACAAAGGGCGGCTTCTTGGTCGCGGCCATGTCAGGTTCCTTCCCGCCGCGGCAGAGTGAAATAGAACGTTGTGCCCTTGCCCGGGGTCGAGTCGAGCCACACTCGACCGTGGTGGCGTTCGACCAGTTTCTGAACGATGGTCAGTCCGGCCCCCGCGCCGCCGCCGAACTCATCCTGCCCGTGCAAACGCTTGAACATCTGGAATATCTGATCGAAGTGCCGCGACGAGATGCCGATCCCGTTGTCCCTCATGAAATAAATCATGTGGCCCGCCGACCCCACGGGGCACCCGGGCCGCGAGTTGTCCTCGTCTGGAGCGATGAAACCGACCTCGACGCGCTTCTGCGGCTTGTCGTTGTACTTTAGAGCGTTCGACAACAGGTTGACGAAAATCTCCCGGCATCGCACCCGATCGCACTTGGCCAGAGGGAGGGGACGAGGTACAGCGATCTCCTGGGGTCCCTCGCTCCGCCGTGCGTCGATCATCTCGATCGCCTCCGTGACCACCTCGTTCAAGTCCCACTCCTCGGTCAGGAGCGACGCGCGCCCAACACGCGAGAAGTGCAGCAGCGAGTCGAGCAGGCTGTCCATTCGAACCGTCAGCCGCATCAGCCCTTCCAGCTTGCGGCGTTGTTCCTTGCCCGTCATGGTCGCGTCTTCGAGCAGTTGGTGCGCGTACTTGTGGATCCCCCGTAGCGGCTCCTTCAAATCGTGCGACGCCACATAGGCAAACGCGTCGAGCTCCTCGTTCGACTGGGTCAGATCGGCGTTGAGGTCCGCCAACCGCTGGGCCCGGCTGACGACCACCTCCATCACCAGCATCCGCAGCCGGGCGGCGGCATCAAGTTCCACCGTCAGCCACGGCAACGACCGCCCGCGCACCGATTCCTGGAACAGCTCGAAGCTCATCCGCGGGGTCAGCCGCGGGCCGTGTGGGCCGGGCACGATCGGTTTCTCGTGCGGGTTGCCGCCCCAGTTGATCGTCTGAGTTGTCTCCGGCCTGAACCAGAGGATCCAGTTCTGTTTGGCGCGAGAAAGCGGCACGGCCAACAGCCCGCTGGCCACATCCGCGAACGCGGCCGCCGGCGGGTAGTCTCGCGCAAGAGAGTCGGTGGCGTAAAGGGGACGTGTCGCGGAGGCAAACTCCGGCCGTTCATTCAGCCACTCGCCCAGCCCCACAAGCTCCGACTCCGTCGGCGTGTTGCCCACGCACCACCAGCGGCCCAGATGGTACAACGCCGCCCCGCCCGCGCCGATGCCGTCGATCACGTTTGGCGTACCCACGGTCAGGGCCGTCAGGTTGTCGCCCTGCGCGGCCTGCGCTATCAACTGCTGGTGCGTCTCGTCGAGCTTCAGCCGGTAGGCCAAATGCTCCCGGTCTTCGGCCGCCTGGTACTGCAGTGAGACCACTTGAGCCAGGAACTCGCACGCCGCCCGAACCTGATACGGCACGTGCTTGGGCCCGGCGTAATGGTGACCGTTGATGAAGCCCCACAGTTCCTCGCCGCCGCGGATCGCAAGAGTGAGCGCGGCCGTCACCGTCATGTTCTTCAGATACTCGGTATACATGACCGATGCCCCACGCAAGGCGCAGTGCGTCATGGTTAACTGCCGTCCGGTGTCGGGGTTCGTAAGCGGGACGAGTTCGGCTAAGTCGCCCGCCACGTCCGGTACCGGCCGAATCCAAATCTGTTTGAAAACCTCCCGCGCCGGCTTCGGAATGTCCTCGGCCGGGTAATGCAGCCCCAACCACGGGTCCAGGTCGGCCCGCTTGCTCTCGGCAACAACCTCGCCGTGACCATCAGCGTGGAACTTGTAGATCATCACCCGGTCCAGCCCGGTAAGCGTCCGGAACTCGTCGGCCGTCAAGTCGCAGAACTCTTGCAGGTTCCTGGCGGTCTGCAATCGGGCGACCGTCTTCTTGACCAACGCGTAATAGTCCGGCTCGCCCGCCACCGTGCGCCCGGTCGCCTCGAACTCGATCACCGCGACGCCATCGATCGTGTGAGCCGTCACATCCAGCGGTGGCAAGTCACCGCGGGCCGGGAGTGTGAACACATAGAGCGGGTTGCGCTCGGTCGGCTCGCTCGCCAGAAACGCCTTCAACCTCGCCTCCCCGTCAGGTCCAATGGCCACGCTCGCGGGCTTGTTCAAAAGCGCCTCCGCCGCGTGGCCCAGCAGCCGGTCGGTATTCTCGCTGGCCTGCAGGATCGTCAGGTCCGTCAGCCGCAAGACCAACAGCGCCCCGTGCGCCAGCACGCACCCCGGCGTCTGCACCGGCTCGCTATCGCAGTTGGTGATCGTGACGCCGTGCCGCTTGATGCTGTACGGCTGGCCAGCCCATGGCGCTGCAGGGTCAATGGTGGGGTTCATCGGGCATCGCTCTCGACTGATAACCAACGGTGCAAACCCTTGAACGTCGCCTTCGCGGCGTCCACAGCTTCGTCCTGATCGGCCTCAGTGACCACAGCCGCAGTGATCGCCGTGCGGAACCCTTGCCACATCGCGCCGGTGCCGTCGCCGTAACCGCGGAAGAACCCGCCGCCCGTCGCCGGCGTCAAGCCCAACGATTTCTCCACCGCTCCGCTGATAATCTGCCCCCCAAGGGTCGCGCCTTCCATCACATACAGACAGCCGAATGCGGCGGACACCGTGCCGTGCGCTGGTAGCTCCGTGCACACCGGCAGCGCCGCCACGCTCGCCACCCCGAGCGCCCGCAGATCGGCCTCAAGAAGAGACGCCTTCTGCCGCTGCGTCAAGTCGAAACCGCGCTCTGACCACCCGCCGATCTGCCCCAATCCGGCCTCGAGCGGCAAATAGAAGCCGTAGAAACGCCCCAGCGTGCGCACATACGACTTCAACGTGAGCGTTCCGCTCGTGAGATCGAGCACGGCCTCGATGGCCTCGTGCTCGGAACGTGTTTCGGCCCTGAGCCGAGCAAGGATTGAAGACGGTCCACGAGCGGTTTCGGTGTTCATCGCGCAGCCTCCACAAACGCCTCCAACAACCAACGCGGACGGCCGGGGCGAGCCTCGCTCACCCTCACGCCCTCCAGCACCAACGTGAGCCCCAACGTGGTCGTGCCTACCCCGCGCTCGCCATGGATAAGGGACAAACGCTTGGCCAGGAAACCCCCGGCGAGGGTGTGATTCCGGCCCAAAATGCCGGCTGCCGTGAGCGGAGTGGCCATGCGTCGTTCCTCGAACTAACTCAACACTGCCATGGTACCCTCATAACAGGTGAGAAATCCCTCGGATGCTCACACTTTCGGGCGTCCGCACCAGACCGCGTCCACCACCCCCGCCCCAAACCTCGCGAGGGACGTCGCTCCACCCGTCACACGTTAACGGCTGAAGGAACCGAGCATTCCAGCGACAAACGCCCGCCTGTTGCCAAAACAGAGACGGCCAGCCCATTCACACAAGCACTTTTCCCCTATCCGCTTTCGAGCGATGCCCCGCGTTCTCCTGCCCAAGCCCTCTGTCTACCTTAAAACCATGCCCGCACCTCGCCGCATCTTGGTTGTGTGTGGCCACCCGACCCCGGGCAGCTTCTGTGAAGCGATCGCCAGGGCATACGGCTCCGCAGCGACCGAGGGCGGCCACGTCTGCCGCACCCTTGTGCTGCACGAGTCGAAGTTCGACCCCATTCTCCACGGCGGTTATCACACTCGCATGGAGTTGGAGCCAAGCCTGGTCGCCGCTCAGGAATCGATTCTCTGGGCCGAGCATCTGGTGTTTGTCTACCCAACGTGGTGGGGTTCGCTGCCGGCGCTCTTAAAAGGCTTCATCGATCGCACATTCCTGTCCGGATTTGCCTTCAAGTATCGGGAGAACTCCGTCCGCTGGGATCGTCTGCTCGCAGGGCGCTCGGCCCGGCTCTTCGTCACCATGGACGCCCCGTGGTGGTGGGACACATTCGTGAACCGATCAACTTCGCGGCGCACCATGGCCGGACCCATCCTCAATTTCTGCGGCGTCCGCCCCGTCCGCATCACCGTCTTCGATCAAGTGAAAGCCTCCAGCCACGAAAAGCGTAAAGCCTGGCTGAACAAGGCCCACGCGCTCGGCGTTGCCGGAACCTGACGCCCTCACGGCTGCCCCGCCGCCATGGTCTGTTGCTCGCTCCCGCGCACCACGCCCTCGACCGACCGAACATCTGCAACATCAACGCCCCCGTCGCCGTTCAGGTCGCGGGGGCTCCACCAAATCCCGTGCAGCTCATCGATGTGCACGCGGCCGTCGGCGTTCACATCGCCGGTTCCACGCCCGCGCAGTCCCCCCTCAACGCGTCGAATCCGAAAAAACGGCCGACTCGTGGACCGCGTGATAAAAGATCCAAACCTTGCCCGTGCCTAGAAAACACTCCGGGTAGCGCGCGATCAGTCGCGGATTATTCTGCTCAGCCCGGCGCAGGTTCGACCCACTCGCATTCCCTCGGCTGTCTTCAACGCTCGTCTGCCACAGCTCCCAAAGGACGGCTTCCAAGTGGCTATCGCCGCTGAGAACGCGTAACATCGACTGCACAAGCTGGTTCTAGACAAACGGCTCGAACGACGTGCCCCACCGCGGCGTCGCCAAACCAAAAGCGCGTCGCATCCAGCATCCCCGCCTGTTCTTGCGCGCTTTTGATCTCGTAATGCCGGGCCGTCGAGCCAGGGTTGATCCCGCTCACAACCCCCCGCCGTCCAAAGATCAAGGTCGGGAAGTCATCGCTCTACCCATCCAGAACCTCGCCTGCCGCGGCTGGGGGTTCGATCGGTCCTCCCTCAAACCACCGCAAGCCCACCGCCGACCTTCCGTTTTCACGCCACCACCGCGGCGGCGTAGCCACCGCGCGCAACCGAAATGAGTTCGTTCGCAATCGCCTACATCCGCCTCAAGTTCGGCCGCGCGCAGCGCTAACGCATCGCACTCACCCGATTCTCAGCACAAGACCACGGCATTCACGCCGCGGCTACGGAGCTTCCCCGATTTACTCTCGCCCCCAGAGACCTTGGTTCTCTGCTATGTCTCCGGGCATCGACATCACTTCATGGCAACAACGCGCGTGATCAACATTGCCAATGCATACTCACAAGACACTCTTGGTCACTGTCTGTACCGCCCTGCTGGAAGCTCCAACCCCTGTGGCTGCACAGACCAGCGACCCCTTTCACCACCACCGCCACCCCCGTCCGCTCGACGCGGAGCGGAAGCACTACGGTCCTGTCACAATCAAACCATTTCCGATGCGACCCCCGTCCACCACACGCCCACCGGAGAATCCGCGCGGGATCACACCCAGTACCAACAGAACCAACAGCACGAGCAGAAGAAGACCCAGCCCGCCCGTCGGCCCATAACCCCACTTGCGGCTATAGCCCCAGGTGGGCAGAGCACCGACGAGAAGCACGATCAACACGATCAGCAGAATGAGTCCCATGGATTAATCCCTTTACTATTGAAACAACTTGCGGAGGCCTTGGTCAAAGTGACGCAGCCCCCATCAACGATTTTCGCCAGCCCTACCCTTCATCATCGAACACTCGTCGACGCCCCTCTTCATCCTGTTGGCCATCTCCCCCGGCGCAGAGGCCATCACGTGATGCATCAGGTGCTCCTTCATCGCAGCCTCTGCGTGCATCGTGTGCGTGCGATGTTCCGCCCGCTGGATGACGAGTTCACTGATCACCGCGGCCATCGCGTCGACCTTCGTCGAACCGGAGGCGTCGTTCATTGTGGCGACAAGTCGCTCTAATCGCACGTCGGCGTCCTTTTGTTTCGACGCCATCTCATCGCACATCTTCTTCATCGCCGCACACCGCTCGGATGTGCCCGACATCCCCATCCCTTCCATCCTGTCCCCAAGGCCAGCGTTGTCACCCGGCTGACTTGCCCACGCCAACGAGAGAACGCCCGTGCTCAGCAAGGCGAAGGTCACCATAGTTGTTCGGCTGCGGATCATCGAGGTATTCCCTTGGCAAATGCGTTTCAGTGAGACCAGCCGCGCGACGAGCCCTCGTTGGTTCACACGTGAAACGATCTGCGTTCCCGATACTCGCGAGTCCCTTCCATCGCAACACCAACATCACCTTTGCGACACCGAAGGATTGTGGCACCACCCGCACTGTCCGCCACGAAGCACATTTTCTCAATTGAGACGTCGAGCCAATGGGCTCGCGGCACAGACCAGCCCGCGGCTTCAGACGGGCTTCAACTGCTCAGCTCCGAGCCCCCGTTCCAGCCTGGGGTCCGACATGCCCTCGTTACAAGCCGAATCGTCCAACACACGCCGCCAATCGCCCCACCATCCTCCTCAACCTCGCCAACCGCCCGCGTGTCGATCGTTCGTGGGCAACGTCCGACTCCGTGCCGAAACTGATTCGAACCCTCTCACTCCTGATCTCGGCCCCACGGCAGCCCCCTCTGTCAATCTGTGGCCAACTCATCTCGCCGCCCCAGTCTTGATCCTTCCCCATCCGTGTCACTCCATGTCCCAAGCCGAATCGCTTCCCCCACTCCTCGATTGGCCAGTCCGGCTGCTGCTCCGCCCAGCATTCAGTGAGAATCTGTACGACCACACGTGTGCTTGAACTCCAATGTATACCGCGGGCAGGAAATGTTCCGATCCTGCGTCAGCCATCACCGTGAGCTCACGGGGCCCGGGCCGCCGATCAGATCCAATGAACGCCGCACGCGATTCCTCGGCCTTCGTCCCCTCAAAAGCCACAATTCCACATGCAACGAGGCCTAAATGTGCCATCCGCCACCCCCGCAGGAACTCTCCCCCAACGGCGACATTCGACCACGCCCGCGTGGACAAGCCCGGCACGCGAGGTATGGTACATGCCGACGGGGTAGTAAGGCCCCGCAATGACTCCAGACAACAAAGGATCCAGCCATGCAAACGACAGCCAAGTCCGCGAAGCTCGCCATCGAAGGTATGTCCGGTGATGCCTGTGTTCGTAAGGTCGAAGCCGCCATCAAGTCCGTTCCCGGTGTGACGGCCGATTCGGTCAAGGTCGGCAGCGCGACCATCGGCTGCGAGACCCAGCAGCAGTGCGACTCCTGTTGCTCCGCCATCACCGCCGCCGGTTACAAGGCCAAAGAAGCCTCGGGTAACGCCGGCAGCAATGCTGGCAGCAACACTGGCAGCAACGCCAGCAGCAACGACGGCAAGATGAACCGCGACAACAAGGCCATCAACGACGGCAACGATAGCGACGACGGCAAGGCGAACCACGACAAGGCCAACCACGACAAAGCCAACTACGACAACAAGGCCAACCACGACAACAAGGCCAACAACTCCGGCTACTCTTCGTCGCAGAACAAGAAAGACCAGCCCTCAGCCGCTCCCGTGGCTTCCAAGCAGTCGGACACGACTGACGGCCGCAAGCACTCGTCCTCAATGTGACGTCCAAGTTGGTCGGTTTCTCACTCCAACCGACCAACGCGCTACGTCAACTGGCCCCAGAGAGCTCAACAAGGCTCTCTTGGGCGTTCCTACTCTCCATCAACCTCGGCCCGCTGCACGCGAACAGTTGGCTTACCTACATCCGTTACGGATTTTCGCTGAAACCCCGGCCTGTCTTGAATACTCCCTGTCTCCGACGGGGCTTGAACCCTAAGATTTCTACCCCCACGAGCCTGGGTTTCAGCGAGAATCAGTGCGACTTCGCAACTCCATCAAGGAAATGTCTCATGATCCGAACTGCCTCCATCCTGCTCCTCAGCGCCGGGCTCCTTTTCTCCACTGCCTGCAGCGGCCGTAGCCAACACACCACTCGAAATCCGCCCGGCATGCAGATTAACGCCTCGTCACGCGAGATCGTGTCGGGCGAGACGGTGACGTTCACCGCCCGGACGCAGGACACCTACGGACGCGACGCCAAAGTGAAGTGGTCATCGACCGCTGGCAGACTGACGACCGAGCAGGAAGGACGCCTGGCCCGCGTGAAGTTCGACGAACCGGGCACGTATTCCGTGAAAGCCGTGCTTTCGATCGAAGGTCGTGAGGTCGAGACTGCCATGGTCGAGGTTCGTGTCCGCCCGGCGGGCTGATCGAGCCGCAGCGGCCACACGCACTCCGCACGTTGATCCCACTTGTTTAGTTTCACATTTGACAGCCGAACACAACGAAAGTAGATGCACTTATGGAAGACACCCAGCGACTCTCCGACAACGTAAGCAACATGAAGGGCCACCTCGGCGACCTCGGCCGCGACATCTCCGACACCGCGCACAGCGGCATGGCCGCCGCCAAGGAGAAGGTCACACAGACCTATGATTCCGCGCGAAAGCAGGGTCAAGACGCCCTGGACTCCACCGCCAAGCACGTCAGCGACCACCCACTGATGAGCCTCGGGCTCGCGGCCGTCGCCGGCCTGGTTGTCGGGCTCCTAATCTTCCGCCCGAGGAGCTAATCCCTGAAACGCCTCGCCGACTTCGTCGTCCACCTGGCCAATCTGGCGGAGGCCGAGGGGAGGCTGCTCCTCTCGACCGTCCGCACAGAAAGCAGGGCCGCGAGACAATACGTCTCGCGGCTCAGCATGGCCGTAGCCCTCACCGTCTGCTCCGTCGTGCTCATGCTTGGGGGCGCAGTGCTCATCACGATCTCAGCCTTCCTTTGGCTCGAGACAATGCTGGGCACCATCCCCGCCGCTGGGCTCACCGGGCTGGCGCTGCTGCTTTTGGGAACCATCAGCTTATGGATCGTTCACAAGCACGTATCAACATGAGCCCGGAAGAGGCGAAGCAGACGCTCCTGTCATGGGCCGACGCTCACGACGCCCGCGCCACTGCCCTCAAGCGGAGCCCGATGGCCAACGCCGCGCTCCTCGGCACCGGCGTCGTCGTAGCGGCCCTCGCCATGCGACGCCTCGGCCGCCCCGTTCGACGCGTCGCGTCCGCCGCTCTGGTCATCCGAGCCCTCCCTTGGATCGCCTCCGCCGCCCGCGCCGCCTGGACATTCCGCGGCCTCACCCGCGCACAACCCTAAAAACCGCCCCCCATCTCAATTCCAATCGCGCCACTGCCTTGGGGCCCGCCAAGCACGGCGCGATTTTTCCATGGGTGGCCCCACGCTCCGCGTAGAGACTCGCCTTAACCGCGCCCGCTCGCGCTCCAAAACAACTTCCCCAAACGCACATCACTGCCCCAAGCTACCGCAACGCCGCGCCCCCCAAAGCTGACTACCCTCTTCCCCTGGCATCGCCCCCGCGACCGCCGCCCACTTGGAGGAGCCCTAGCCATGCCGCGTTCCCTCTCCCTTGCCGCAGCTCTCGCCGCGCTCTTGCTCGCCGCGCCCGCGTTCGCTCTGCCCCCCGATGCCGCCGCCTGGACCTATCAAGGCCAACTCCAAAATGGCGCCGCCCCCGCCACCAGCGGCGACGCTCGCTTCACCCTCTTTAACGCCGAAGTCGGCGGCGTCATCGTCGGCGCCCCGCTCAGCCGCCCCAATGTCGCCCTCGACGCTCAAGGTCGCTTCTCCAGCACCCTCGACTTCGGCTTCGCACCCTTCATCGGCGACGGCGTCTGGCTCCAAATCGAAGTCCGCACCCCCACCTGGAACGGCCTCGGCGCCCAACCCCCCTTCACTCTCCTCGCACAACGCCAACGCATCCGCCCCACCCCCTACGCCCTCTACGCCCTCAACGGCCCCGCCGGCCCACAGGGCCTTCAAGGCATCCCCGGCCCCGCCGGAGTAACCGGCTCCACCGGTCCCGCGGGCCCTCAGGGCCTTCAAGGTGCCGTCGGCCCCGCCGGCAACACCGGCCCCGCAGGCCCCGCTGGCACCACAGGCGTCGCAGGCCCCGCCGGTCCCGCTGGCCCCGCCGGCCCCCAAGGTGCCCAAGGCATCATCACCGCCATCTCTAACAATCTCGCCGTAAGGCCCGTCACCGCCGCACTCTCGTTCCTCTCCACCACCCAGACCGTCACGATCGCCGCCGGCCAAAAAGTCCTCGTCATCGCCAACGCCGGAATGGGCTCAACCGCCCCCGGCGGCGCCAACGGCCTCTCTCTATTCCCCGGCTACCGCAATACCAGCGCAGGCAGCATCACCGCCTTCGGCGGCGGAATCATCGGCCTCACCGTCCCCCAAAACCAACGCCACACCTTCGGCGTCAACAGCGTCATCACAGGACTCCCCGCAGGCACCTACGAGTTCGGCCTCGCCGGCCTCGCCGTCTCCGCCGCCGCCGCCAACTGGAACGGCAACGACTTCGC
>Ga0105048_10012237_pt1 | contig 13477 bp, 15 predicted proteins | sample MAT05_FD_78382 | JGI IMG/M metagenome (GOLD analysis project Ga0105048, IMG submission 78382) | Freshwater microbial communities from Lake Fryxell liftoff mats and glacier meltwater in Antarctica - MAT-05 | ecosystem: Environmental > Aquatic > Freshwater > Ice > Liftoff microbial mat | place...
TTACCCGATCGTGATAGATGCGCGCCTGTTCTTCTGGCATTCCTAGACCAACCAAACTTCCGAGCAATCCCCCCGCAGCTAAACCGATCGCTCCTCCAGCCAGGGTGGTTGCGATCGTAGTGGCTGCTGCCCCTGCCAACATAATAGGACCAACTCCCGGAATAGCCAAAGTACCCAATCCGACTAGCAATCCAGTCAGACCGCCCAAGGCCCCGCCGGCCGCCGCCCCAGTCTTCGCTCCTTCCTCAACGTGGGTAGTCTCAGTTAAATCTTCGTCTGGATCTGGAATATTATCGTTATGGTTGTTACGATCCAAGGGTGCCGTATCTTTCCCAATAATAGAAACCTGCTGCATTGTAAAGTTTGCATCTCGCAGTTGCTTCAGAGCATTCTCAGCCTCTTGATGAGTAGAAAAAACTCCTGCACCCCGTTTATTTCCTGCTAAAACCGTAGTCTGATTATTTGTCAAAGGCATTTCTTTAACTCCTTTAGTTTCATGTTTTATATCTTCAATCATGTGACTAGCTTGAGCCTGAGCTTGTTTAGTCTTGCCCTCTGTTTGAGCATTAATATCTCCGGTCATATTGCCCATTCCTTCTTGGACTTTGCCTGTGATATCTTTAGCAGTTGCCTTAGCTCTGTCTTGTAAACTCATAATTCGCTCCTGATTAAAATTCAACTTGTGTATTGTTCACTCAAGTTGATTAATAACTTTGTTACTTCTCTATCCTGACAAGCTGTTGGGTTATTTACTGAATGAATTGTATAAATTGATTAATCACGTTACAAAATGTAAGAAAAACCTTGTATCTAGGAAATAATACTGTTGAGAATAACCTCGTATTTATACCATTTTTAAAGAAGCACGGGTAGTCCTAAAAAAGTAATAGTTTTTTGGTAATAATTCCCCCGCGCTGCGGGGGAATTATTGCTGGTTTAGCACTACCGAAGCACCCACTGCATAGTTTTTTTTGAAAATTCTTACTCTAAGTTTTGACAGGTTTCAACAACCAAGAGAGTTGGTATTAGCTAGTCACTATGTCAGATGTTTGATGCCATTTTCAACTGAAAATAAAATCAGTCAGAAGTTTACGATTTCTGGGGGTAAGTTCTTTTTCTTATAGGGGTGCAGATAAGATTTTGGGATCGCCCAAATAACCGATCGCCAGCATTGCTATAGGCTCCCAACCCGCTGGAATTTCAAATAGCGATCGGAGCCTTAACCCCATCAAATCCTGCCATGCTGCAAATGGGCTTCTAGAAACCACAAATGTTTATCGATCGTCCGAGAAACTTCCGTATATAGATCAGCAGTATCGGCATCTCCCAACTCAGCAGTTTGCTCAATACTCTTATGTAGAGATTTACCATAAATAGCAAAACGGTCTGCTAAAGCCGTCACATGATCCATGCTATCCACTGCATCAAATACATATTCTGGTAAGACTGAGCGTTGAGCTGCGACACGAGTGGTTCCCATGGCATAGCCACCCAAAGTGGTAACTCGTTCTGCCACTAAGTCAATAAATTCTTCTAGTTCTCCAGCCATCGCGTCAAAGAGCAAATGTAGTTGGTAAAAATCTTTACCTTTGACGTTCCAGTGAGCTTGTTTAACTTGAGTTTTGAGGTCTAAAGTAGTTGCTAGAATTTTATTAAGTAGTGCGATCGCCTCCACTCGAATTGATTCAGACAAATCAAGCCGAGTAGAGAAATGGGGTGATTTATAAAAGGTCATGAGTTTATTCCTAAGAGTTAGCTCTTGGAGTACAATTCTTTACCGAGCATAGATAAATCTAACTAGCCATACGCCAAGCCAGCCTAAGAGAGAATATACAATAATTGCAATTAGAACATTGATATCAAAGACATTCGATCCAGAGCTGGAATTAACAAACAAGTTGTAAAATGGAGCAACAAAAGGAGCCGAAAGATTGGTTATAAATTGAGCAAAAATATTTTGTGCATTTGCTCCAGTAAACCTTAACAAGAATCGTAATACAAGCAAAACTTCTAGCGAACCAACCAGAAAGTAAATACTATTAATTATCCAAGCAAAGGTAGAACTTCTTTTGCCAGTTTCAAGACGCTTTTCTTCCTGTCGCAACTGGAAAGCTTCTTGCTCACTCCGGAGTTCTTGCCTACGCTCAGAATTATTTTGCTCATGGCGATCGTTATTCATAATTCCCTCTATTAAGTAAGTGGTGCTTAAATTCAAAGTCCCAAGTTTACAGATGTTTGCTAGAACCTAGCTTGGGACAGAGAATTTGCACGATCCTTATTGTTAATTAAACAGGTAGTCCTAAAGAAGTAATGATTTTTTAGTAAAAATTTTTCCCGTAGCGCGGGGGAAACTCTTATCGGTTTAGCACTACCAATTAAGCATTGGTATGTCTAGTTATAGTAGTCGGCGACCCGTTAATAGGTTGTAGACTATTCCAATTAAAGCTAAAACTAGAAGTATGTGAATTAAGCCACCACCAACATTAACTGAGATTCCTAATAGCCAGAGAATAATGAGTACGCCAGCCGCAGTCCAAATTAAGTTAATCATATTTCTGCCTCCCAGAAATTAAGATTGATAATACTATTTCAAGTCAGTTAGAAAGAGAGTTTAAGAGCTTATAAGTGATTAACTACCTATATATTGAGAACAAGCATTTAGGCAGAACACTGGATAATTCCTCCGCAACAGATAAGACTTCCAAATTCAATAGTTAATCACTTATTGTTTGAGTAGCCTAGGATTTAAGAAATTATCTATTTAAGCATTTCTCTACCTTTTGCCTTCATGTCTTTTACGGCATTGTTAGCATTTCTTTCTGCTTGATTAGTTTTATCTCTGATTTCCTCTCTCGATTTATCAGCCGCTTTTTTTAATTTGTCTTCACCTGATTTCACTTTCGACTGCATAGCTTCTTTTGCCTCTGCTTCTCCACTACGAGCTCGACTTTCTGCTTGCTTGGCTCTTCCCATAACTTGGTCTTTCCGATTCCCCGTTAGATCGCCCACTGCTTCTTGGACATTGCCTTCCATACCTTTAGTAGCTGCTTTTGCCTTACCCCAGCCGAAGGCTATCTGACTAGAAGGTTGATTACTAGAGGCAATGAGTGGAGTTGCTGCCCAACTATTTTTCGGGGCGAAACCGAAAGTGATGGCAGTGGCGATGAATACAACTAGACTAATAGTTAACGAAAACTTCCGGACTTGTTGAAATAAAATCATTTTGTTCTCCAAAGATTGTGTGATTAGAAAATTACTTAGTTGGGGTAAATAGTCTTGTAGAAGTAAAAAGTCTAGATGAGTTGATTGATATCTAGACATCCACAAGTAATGACTCTACTAGTCGATAATATCTTTAGCTTTATCTTTTACATTTTCAGCAGCGTGCTTAACTTTTGCTTCTGCTTGTTTTGCCCTACCTTCGGCTTGAGTTTTGGGGTCTCCAGTAAGATCGCCCACAGATTCTTGAATTTTACCTTCAATATTTTTGGCGGTTGCCTGGACTTTATTTTTTGCACTCATGATGCGCTCCTTGCTGAATTTAATTACTGACTATCTAAGTCAAATTAATGACTTTAGCTTTACTCTTCTATCCTGACAAATCCTTGGTTTATTTCTTGAATGAATTGAGTGAATTGCTTCATTACGATACAAAACGTAGGAAAAAGATAGGTTGATCGTGAAACTTTAGTCAAGAGTTGAGCGAGAATTTCAAGTTACGGCTTTTGTAGTGCTTACCACAGTAGCTAGTGTATTTAAATATCTCAAAAAAAAGAGGCTTAAGCCCCTTGTCTGCTCTAACTTTTATAGCAACGATGATACTCGCTCCATACATTACAAAAAGGGATTTAAGCTCTTTAGTTTTATGAATTAAGCGATCGCTAATCTTTCACTCCTAATTGCAGTCCTAGATATAGTCCTAGATACAGAAAGATTGTTCTGTAAGAAAATCAGAGAGCAGCTCTACCCGGCTCAGGAGCGCGGAGGTCTTCTAAAGAAAGTTGCGGGCGTTCGGTATAAACTGATCTGAGTAATACATCAAGAACTCCCGATTGACGAGCACTGACGATCGCCTGATGAGTAATTAATTCGCCCACATTAAGAATTACACCATCGGCTTGATCAAGAATAACCCGATTTACCGGACGACCCAAAGCCCCTTTAATTTGTTGTTCTTCTATCGCGTTAGTGCTGCGATCTTGAAGTTTGCTGGCAGTTCCTCTTACCTGCTCCCAAAGATTTTTTGCACCTTCTTGGAGTTGCTCACTTCTAATTTGAGTTGTAGATTTGAGGCGATCGCTTACCACCATCACATTAGTATTAGTTCTATCTCGCACAGCTTCCCCAAGGTCTAAGCCAACTGCGTTTAGAAGAGCCTGCTCTTGATGATAGGTTTTTGCCCGCTTAATCACTTGATCGGTAACAATCTGCCCCGGCGCAGCAATAATTGGACCTTCCTGAGCGCGAACAAATTGCTGCACACGTCTACCTTGAGCTTGCTCAACCCCTAAGCTAGCAACTGCATTGTTAACTCGGTTCCCAACTCTTTCTGTGAAGCTGCCCCCTGTTGACCGATATAGCTCATCTAAAACTCCCCTATCTTCGGCAGTGTTGGCGATCGCCCCAGTGACTATTTGCCCCTGAAGGACAACACCTTCACCATTAAGAGCCGTAACATTTTGCTTAGCTACTTTACCAATTACAAAGGTTTTTTGCTCTTGAGGATTAATAACTATATTATTCAGAGAAGTTGCCGCACTTCGTCTTACCTCCTGAAGTTTATCAACAGTAATTAGAGTAGTTTCTTGGGCTTTCTCTCCAGCTATCTGTCCAAATTCTTGTAGCTTATCAACAGTAACTTGAGCAGTTTCTTGGGCTTTCTCCCCAGCTATCTGTCCAAATTCTTGTAGCTTATCAACAGTAACTTGAGCAGTTTCTTGGGCTTTCTCCCCAGCACTCTGCATTGCAGCTTTAATTCCCCCGACTTGCTCTTCCATAAGTTTAGCTATTTCCGTAGGCACAAAGGCTACGTCTTTGCCAATTTTCAGGGTTTGGGGTGCGGGAACAAAAGACCTTCCAGTATAAGCATCAGCGAACAGCCCCCCAGATACTTCATACCCTTCCACAACACCTGTATTAGCATCGAAATAGAGGTCAACCATATTTCCTAGATTTCGCCCATCATTGGTTAAAATCCGTGTGCCTTTAAGGATATTATTGTGTTCCAGAATGTGAGCGATCGCCGTAACTTCATTAGCTTGAACAATCGCATTTTTAGTATAGGTAATTACCGCATCAGGACCGATCGCTTGCACATCTTTCAGGAGTAAAACTCTAGCACTACTAAACCAACCAGATTCTTGTACAAGAAACCCAATTATCTCATTGCTATTTTGATCGAAAATCAAGTCTTCAACTCTATCGAATTGCTCACCCATATCATAGGAGATAACAGGCTTGCCAATGACATCTCGTCCCTTATACATTGCTTTTAATCTCCCGTAATAAATTGAGTAATTTACTTATCTATATCTACTAAGCCAGTAACAGGAACACTAGTTAACGGTGAGTAACTAAACGGTTTACGTTCCTTCCCAAAGCCCGGTACTACATTGATCATTCCGAAATATTCAAGGAATACCGCAGCAGCGATCGCTGATAACAAAAATATTCCAGCATACCAACCGTTATTTGATTGTTTTCCGATTAGCCTAGGCATAAAATTATCTCCATATTTTTATCTAAACTGCTGAGAAAAATGCACCCATCTATTAAGTCTAAATGCACCTATTTATTAAGTCTATTCGTCAATAATATCTTTGGCTTGATCCTTCACATCTTCAATGGTGTGTCTAACTTTTGCCTCAGCTTGTTTTGCCTGACCTTCGGCTTGAGTTTTAGGGTCTCCGGTGAGATCACCTACGGCTTCTTGAACTTTACCTTCGATATTTTTGGCAGTTGCCTTGACTCTATCTTCTAAACTCATGGTATCCTCTTTATATGCTTTATAGAAACTAGATTTGATAACTAGTCATCTAAGTTAAAATAGCAACTCTAATACCACTACTTTGACAGACGAATGATTGATTTCTGGAATGAATTGTATGAGTTGATTAATTGCGTTACAAAATGTAATACAGTAAGAAAAGTGTATAAAATTCGTCCGTGTTCCCCTAACCAACGTGAGTTCGGGTTAAGTATTTATGGATATTGCAAGTCAATTAGTTGGACGCAAAGTTTGTGATCCCCCTCAGTCCCCCTTAGAAAGGGGGAAGAATCAAGAAAAATCTCTTCTCCCCCCTTTTTTAAGGAGGGGCTGGGGGGAGCAAGCGGCAGGTATTGTGTTTCAGATGCTCTTATCCAAAACTCACGTTAACCAAATTAATTGACCCTCATCTGACAAGTCAAACCTTGCTGTATTGGTAACAGTAAATATATCTACTCCAGAATGGCGATCTAAGCCTCAATAATTACCCGGACATTTCCCTGTTTCTTGACAACTCGACAAGCGATCGTATCACTTAAGCGATCGCCGGACTTTTCAAATTCCAAATCTAGCAAAGTAGTGCCGATGCGGAGATTTTTAATAGAAAGGCGGCTGATGGAACTGAGGAGCGCTGGATCAATAATATGGAGTTGATTGCCAGAAGCATTGGGAACTAGGTTCACCATCATGGTAATTAACTGGAAAATTGTGCCACTAGCCCAAGCTTGAGGCGAACAAGCCACAGGATACTGGACTGGAGTGCTGAACCCATCGTGTTCATAGCCACAAAATAACTCCGGCGGGCGCTGGTAGGGCTGGGCTAAGGTCATTTCAATCAGACCTTCAGCTATTTTGAGAGATTGCTCTCCGAGGTTGAGCGATCGCAACCCTAGAGCGATCAAACTACTATCGTGAGGCCATACCGAGCCAACGTGATAGCCCATAGGGTTGTAGGCAGGAGAAAGACTGCTGAGGGTGCGAATGCCCCACCCGGTAAACATATCTGCGGCTTTGAGGCGGGCGGCTACCTTGAGGGCTTTATCAGGATCCAGAATCCCCAAATTGAGGCAATGTCCGGGGTTGGAGGTAATACTATCTACGGGTCTGCCGTCCCCATCGAGGGCAAGGGCGCAGTACTCTTGGTCTGGGAGCCAGAAATCTTTGTTGAAGCGAGCTTTGAGAGCCGAGGCTTGCGATCGCCAGCGGTTAGTTAAATCTGGGCGGTTGCGGCGATGGGCTAATTCACTCATGCGGAGTTTCGCGGCATAGACGTAAGCTTGGACTTCACAGAGGGCGATCGCCCCTTGAGCTATTTCTCCCCGGCGGTTAACTATACAATTTTCTGAATCTTTCCAACCCTGATTTACCAGCCCTTTAGAAGATTTGCGACTATAGCTGAGATAGCCCGTAGCTTGACAGTTGCGATCGATCCAATCCATCGCCGCTATAGCCGTATCCCAAAGTTCATCAATGGTTTCCTGGTCTCCTGTCCAAGCAAAATACTCGGTGTAGAGCATCAACCAGAGGGGAGTAGCATCCACCGTACCGTAGTAAGGCGTGTGGGGAACTTCATTGCACCGAGCCATTTCCCCGAAGCGAATTTCGTGGAGAATTTTCCCCGGTTGTTCATCCCGCCATTCATCTTCCACTCTGCCTTGGAATCGGGCTAAGATCATGAGGGTTTCTTTGGCGATCGTAGGGTCTAGCACTAAAATCTGGGAAGCCGCAATGATAGAATCTCGCCCAAACAAGGTAGAAAACCAAGGCACACCAGCAGAGAGAAATTGTTTCCCATCAAAGGTTTGCCGGAGAAGATAGATATCTTGAACAGCCTTGTCAATGACTTGATTTAGATACTTATTATCGGTTTGGATTTGGGTAATCCTTTCTCTCCAGATCTGTTCTTCTAGGAGTTCTTCAGCTTTGGCCTGAGCAAAAGATAAAGGGGCGCTGACGGTAGAAGTTGGTTGATTATTGGTAAATAGATGAATTCGGTAGCCTAAGGCGATGGAAGCACAGGGTTCTAGGTGGAGATGCCAAAGAGCAGTACCATTCTTGATTTCATCGGGTTGACGAGAATTAAACTGAATCCGCGACTCCAGCAATACTTTGTCTAGCCCCTCGTAGGCAAGCAAAATGTCGTCGGGTTTTCTACCCAAGGGGACAACCTGCTGGAAGAATTTACCCCTTTGCGATCGCACCACGCCCCGGACTTCAAATAAGTCGGCAAAATCTGCATCAAAGCTCAGGCTGAGGGTGAAGTCTACAGGTTTAGTATTATGGTTTGTTACCAAAATTTCTTCAAATAAGCCGCCCTTGATGATAATGCGCCGGAAGATACCTAGGGTTTCGGCGGGGATAGATTTCTCTGGAAAATCTACGCCTCGATCGATGTAGGGATTGGCACACAATACGGACATGGCGAAACCTTGACGGGCACTGCTACTAAAAGCAATGGGCAATCGCCCTTCGATCTGCAATTCCAACCGACTCAAGAACCTAGTATCTTGGCAGAACAAGCCCATGCTGCTCTCGATCCCCTCTGCCCGACAATCTAATCCAAAAATATTCCCCAAGATATCCGTAATCAAGAATAAATCATCATCCTTGAGAGTCAGAGTGGTAAATGGGCGATCGCTAGGAACACAACTCCAAGCATCACTAGGCATTTCCGTGACGGGAATAAACTTTCTACCATTAATTTCTATTGATTCTGCCATAGGTTTGAGAGAAAGGTTTTTGAATTATTTGGATAGAAGGGAGAGGAGATTTAGAGAGACTTCCCGCAGTGCGGAAACTCCAAGGCTGTTCGTGCATTAAGGATTGGGCAAGGATATGGCGGTAGAGTTCACTAAGTTGAATGGCAACCCCAGCCCAACTAAAACGCTCGTTAACATTAGCCGAGGCTTGCCGCCGTAGCTTTCTTGACCATAGCTGGTTGGAGATGATGCGATCGATCGCCCCAGCAAAGGCGTTGTGATCTAGTGGCGGCACTAATAGCCCAGTTTCTTCAGGAACTACCGTAAACTTTAGCCCCCCCACATCTGACGCTACTACAGGAGTGCCACAAGCCATCGCCTCGATCGCCACCAACCCAAAAGGCTCGTAGTGACTAGGAATCACGCACACATCCGCCGCCGTATAGTAAAAAGGCAGCAAGTCATGCCCGATCCTTCCGGCAAAGATGGTTAATTCTTGCAAACCCAGTTCCGCTACCAGAGCTTCGATCCTGACTCTTTCTTGACCATCGGGTAAATCTGGAGAACTGCCCCCTACGATCACTAATTTCAAGGATTCCGCACCTTGATTTTTAAGTAAAGCACAGGCTCGTACTAAGGTGTCAATCCCTTTCCGGGGATCAAATCTACCTACGTAGAGGACAATCTGATCTTGGGGATTAAATCCCAACTTAGTCCGAGCTTCGGCTTTGGGCAACAGACGAAAATTACTGATATCAGCCCCACAGGGGATCACCTCAATTTGTCCCTGCTCAGAAACTAGATTTCGCAAACATTCTTGCTCTTGAGGACTGGTGGCAACTACACAATTAGCCCGCTCCAAAATCTCCTGCTCCACCCCTAAACGGGTAAGGGCGATCGCTGGTTTTTCGACAGATTGATACTTTACCGCCCCCAAGGAGTGGTTAGTATGCACTAGCTGGATGCCGTTAGTTTTTTGGAGTTGCAAACCCACCCACGCCGAGAGCCAGTAGTTAGTATGAATCAAGGGATAAGCCATACCTTGCTTGGATTGAAACGTCTGAAAAGATTGCACAAACTCTGGCATAAAATCAAACAACTTATCTCTAGGGATAAATTCCTCGGCTCCCGCCTTGAGGCGAATAGTCCGGCAATGGGGCGTGTGGTTTACGATCACTTCATCGTTGGGATTGACCTTGCGGGTAAACATATCTACCTGCCAACCCAACTCTGCCAAATGCTCTCCCACTTGACGCACATACACATTTTGTCCCCCAGCTTCTTCTCCCCCAACAGGAGCAGCCGGGTCAGCATGGTCAGAAATTAGGGCGATCGCTTGTCTATTAAGGCTTTTCATCTTATTAACCTCCAAACTTTATGAGTATTCCTTGGTATTCAATCCCCTACAACGGGAAAAAGTACCTCCTCTGTGCAACTCTCAACTCTGTAGGACTAGGCTGACTCTAGGTTAAGACTTGAGGTCAAAAACCTAAATCAGCGCATTCAATTAAAAAAAATTAAAAAATTAAACTTGGACTAGAGATTTGCTACGACCATTTTTGGCATAGCGATCGGCAAGAATGCCGCGATAGACTGCTTCATAGCCATCGGTCATGCGTTGGGCAGTGAAATTCATCAGCACATGGTCATGACAGCCCCGGCGATCGAGCCTTACTGCCTTATCAATGGCTGCCACACATTCATCAACATTTGAGCAGATAAATCCGCTCTTGCCGTGAGCAACAATTTCCGGTACTGAACCCAAATTTATGGCGATCACTGGTGTCCCCGTCACCATAGATTCAATCATCACTAACCCAAAAGGTTCCCGCCAAGTAATCGGAAACAGAGTGGCCACAGCCCCGCCCATCAGCACACTTTTTTGTTGATGATTAGCTTCTCCCAAAAACTCAATTTGCTTGCCATCGATATGGGGCTTAACTTGTTCGGCAAAATATTCCACATCTACTGGGTCTACTTTTCCAGCTATTTTGAGATGCCAACCAGATTTCTTAGCGATCTCGATCGCTAAATGTACTCCCTTCTCTGGCGACATTCTGCCCAGAAAAGCTAAGTAAGGAGGATTGTCAGGACTGGGGCGAAAGTCGTAGGTACTAGCATCTACCCCGTTATAAACCGTTCCCACATAATTCAATCCCAACCTAGCTTCCCGTTGGGAATCCGAGATACTTACAAAAGGTTGGCGGCGCGCATGAAGGAACATCTTTTCGTTATCAGGAGTAAAAACCCCATGAAGAGTATGCACTGTAGGAGTTTTTACTAAGCCAGCATAGCTCAAAGCTCCACAGCCTACATGAGAATGGATAATATCAAATTCCTCAGCTCTCTCGTAGGCTTTACTAATATTGAGCATCTCGTAGATTCCATACTCTCTGACCTGAGAATCTAAGCGCAGAGCTTGGGGATGGACAGATTCTAACTGGGCAGCAGTAGTGGAATCACCGGATGCAAATAGAGTAACTTCATGACCACGACGGACTAACTCTTCAGTCAACAAACTCACTACTAATTCAATGCCACCATAAGCTGGTGGTGGTACTGTCTCCCATAAAGGAGCAATCTGGGCAATCTTCATTATGACCTCCTGTATCTTTAAATCAAGATGATGAATCAAGATGATGGATAATGGCTAGACTTCAAATTAAGATAGGCTAAATTTTATTTAGGCTTATGCTAAGTAGCTAATAAGTTCTAAGCACTTAAATGCAAGATTAATAGAATTTCTCTCTATTAGCAAATATTAGTTAGTTCGGTAATCCGTACCCTTCACTTCAAAACCCCTTCTAGGCAAGCATTCTAGCTTAGGCTTTTGTTAATAAAACTACAAGAAGCTCTACTTAGAGAGAATATATTTTTGGTAACAATTATCACTTAAAGTTGAATTCAAACGTTGAGCGATCGCTAATTTATACATCTTATACATATCAAATATTGGCTATTTAGGGGAACTAAAACTAACAAATCATCTCCTCTAAACCTGGGGAGCAATTCTTGAATAAGCTATTAAAAATAGTTATTTATTTAATTGTTTTGACTAATGGCAGGAATATAGCAAGTGAGACAGATCACGAGAAAACCTTTACCTAATCACTCATAGCGGGATTTTATATCACTCGGATTTAGAGCTGCCCATCACTATCTGAAGCAAACAAATCTCTCATTATAGTAATAGTTAAAACTTATAGGCTTTTATAAATCTTTTATTAAATCTTTTATAAATATTGCCTTAAGACAAAGTTGGTAGAGGTAAACATGGCTACACAAACACCATTTTCAACTGAAAAAGTCAGAGAAGTAATTAAGAATATCACTTCTCGTCATGCTATCAACCGCATAGATCAAAAAATCTTTATGTCAGCCCTCCTCTCAAAAACCGCTCTATCTGTGGAAGATCAAAAAATGGTTGATCAGATATTCCAAGGGCTACAAAGTGGTTTGATCAGGGTTGTAGACTAGCTGCAAAAGCTATTAGTGATCTATAAGGATTCTGTAGAGATAAAAGCAAAAGCTAGATTGTGAGCATAGCCACAAACAGAAAGAAATTATTTATTTCTCGATTAGGAGTGGCTTTGCGGGGTAGTTTAGAGACTTAGTTCTTCAACTATTTATTTCTTCCTATAAAATTATGAACGCTCACGATTTTTTCACTTTGATTTTGCTTCTAAGTCCTGGTTTGTTGTTGTCAGCAGCAGTTATGGCAGCTTTTGCGGCAGGGGGCTAAGAAGTTTTGAGTTATATTGCCAGTAACCCTAGTGTAGTTAGCAAATTACTGTGGGAACATCTGCAAATGGTTGGAGGTTCCTCTTTAGTGGCGGTTTTATTTGCTATTCCGCTAGCTTTATTAGTTACCAACTATCCTCGCTTTAGTTTGCCTATTATGGGCTTTTTGGGAATTATCTACACTATCCCTAGCTTGGCTTTAATTATTCTTTTCGTTCCTCTGTTGGGGCTGAGTGCTCAACCTGTGATCTTGGCAATGGTGCTATATATTCAAGTAATTTTAGTTCGCAACCTAGTAGCGGGATTGCAAGGGATCGCTCCAGATATTTATGAAGCGGCTCAGGGTATGGGGATGAATAGCTGGCAGTGTTGGTGGTGGGTGGAAGTGCCGTTGATTTTACCGATGTTTTTGGCAGGGGTGCGCTGGGGGGCTGTAGTGGCGATCGCAGTAGCCACTATTGGGGCAAAGTTCGGAGCTGGGGGGTTAGGGACTTTACTTTTTGAGGGGATCGCCCAGAGCGATCGCTATGACAAAATCTGGGCGGGAGTGATTCTTTTGGTAGCCCTAGCTCTAATAATTAACACCGGATTATTAATCCTAGAACGCCTTACCAGTAAGCAATTCTAATATAATGACCTGCCATAGAAAGCCAGCATTATCAATAAATAACTCAAAATCAAATACAAGAAAAACTCTGTCTTATAGCAATAGCTAAAGTATCTTCTTTAACAGCTTTGCAAGAAACTATCTGACTCGGTAAATTATTTGATATAATACTTGAGATTTTGAATCTATACGTGTTTATAATGTTCATATTTTATTCTCACTCTAGTAGATAAGGGGATGAACCGAGAAACTGCTTACAAAATTGTTCAATCTTGCGCCCACCGAGTCTAGAACAAACCCCCCATGGGAATTTTCGAGCCTTATCAGCCAAGACCCCGAAGTTAAGACCCATCTCACCCCCGAAGAATTAGCCCAATGTTTCGATCCTAAGCACCATCTCCGCAACCTAGACACCATCTATCAGTGCTTAGGAATTTAAACCAA
>Ga0105048_10012238_pt1 | contig 13476 bp, 13 predicted proteins | sample MAT05_FD_78382 | JGI IMG/M metagenome (GOLD analysis project Ga0105048, IMG submission 78382) | Freshwater microbial communities from Lake Fryxell liftoff mats and glacier meltwater in Antarctica - MAT-05 | ecosystem: Environmental > Aquatic > Freshwater > Ice > Liftoff microbial mat | place...
AAATGGGGTGTGGGGAGGCATTGGGGGTGTCTCGCTGCGCTCGACATGACAGCGCTTTTGTGGTCGACATGACAGCGCTTTTGCGCTCGACATGACAGCGCTTTTGTGGTCGGCATTACAGCGCTTATTTATTTTATAAAAAGGCATTCACGTTTTCTTTAACTGCATGTTAGCTTCTGGGTGGATTTCTCGCTGCGCTCGAAATGGGGTGTGGGGAGGCGGTGGAGGTGTCTCGCTGCGCTCGACATGACAGCGCTTTTGTGGTCGACATGACAGCGCTTTTGTGGTCGACATGACAGCGCTTTTGCTTGGTACTGATCCAAGTATTTGGAAAGAAAGCTGTGCATTTGGGCCAAGCATATACGCTGTCATGTTGAGCACCGAGATCAAATGTGCCAGGCAAAAGCGCTGTCATGTCGAGCGCAGCGAGACACCTCCAATATCCCCCCACACCCCATTTCGAGCGCAGCGAGAAATCCAGCCGGGCGAAAAAGAGCAGTTGCAAAAACGTGTGGGCAGTTTTACAAAACAAACACATTTCCAATCCAGTTATTGAAAAGTCCTAATCTCACATCCGTGGTGACGAGTGAAACACCGTCAAAAAAATAAACGCAATTTTCATCGGTTGTGAAACACCCTGATCGAGGGTGTCTTCGATGGCCCAGTCGCGCGGGTCTTGGTTCCGGAGGGTGTAGAGGTAGAAACGGCCGTAGTTTAGGTCGTCCACGAGCCATTCATTGAGTTGGTTTTTCCAGCGGCTGCGCAGCATGAGTGTGGTTGCGTTGTCGGTCACGCGCCATTCGGTGAAGTCGTTGTTCCACGCTGTGCGCATGCTGATGACCGAGCCGCTGAAGCTGCGCAGTTCCCAATACGTGGGGTCGTCCTTAAATTTTGCCCGTATGTTGCCCGACTCATCACCCACGCGGTATTCCCATTCCGAAAAGTCGTCCTTGATGCCCAACCACCGCAGCTTCAGTTCGCCGGCAATTTCCTCTGCAGGGTAGCCTTCGTCGGTGGTGTCGCCGGTGAGGGCGTAGAGGTCCCATTCCACAAACGAATCGCTCCAACGTGCGCTGATGGTGCTGAACTGCTGTGCCTTTGCTGAAACAGCGAAGGTGAGCAGGATGAGGAATAAGATGCTTCTTTTCATTCTGAGTTTAAAGTTTAAAGTTTAAAGTGCGGACATGCACTTTTGGAAGCTAGGGGCTCAAGCTTTAAAACCCGCGTTTCAAACGTGAAACCACTTTAAACTTTAAACTCCAAACTCCAAACTACTTTAAAACGGCAGATCGTCGAAACTGGTATTGGCTGGTGGTTCCTTCATTTCGGGGAAGGGGTTGGACGGGAAATTTTCATCGCTGCCGCCGCTGCTTTGTTTGGATGGTGTGGTTGTACTTTCGGCGCCTGCTTCTCCTGTACCTTTTTCGATGCGCCAGGCGTTGAGGTTGGTGAAGTATTTGCCTTGCCACTCGCGACCGCGCAGGTCGAACGACACTTTGATCATTTCGCCTTCGCTGAACTGGTCGAGCATGGCGCAGCGGTCTTGTACGGCCTGGAACTTCACGAGTTGTGGGTAGTTGCCGTCGGGAACTTCGAGTACAAATTCGCGTGCCTGAAAGCTGCCGCTTTTTTGTTCGGTGGGGAAAAGGCGGTGCAGGGTACCTGTAATTTCAAATGCCATGATGCTGTGCTGCTTATTTCAGTTTGAATAAATGTTCGTAATACCCGGGCCGGTTGGTGCTGAGTACTGGCTCGAATTTTTTGGCAACCACGAAGCGTAAATCGGCGGCGTAAAGTGGAACTTCCGGCATTTCGTCGCGGTAGATGCGTTGTGCTTCGAGGAAATATCTTTTGAGGTCGGTTTCGGTGGTGGCGTTGCGCAAAGCATCAAACACCTTGTCGGCTTCCGGATTGGACATGCGGCTCCGGTTGTCGCCAACGGGTGCAAGGCTGGTGGAGTGGAACTGCTGGTTGAAATCGTAAAAGCCTGGAAACAACGCTGCGGCCACAATGGCGGATTCGAAATCGCCCGATTTGGTGCGTGGTGATAAAGTTGTGATGTCTACAGGAGTAATTTTAATGGTGACACCTGCAAGTTTGCAGGTTTCAGTAAGGCTGATTGCCAGCATTTCGTTCGATTTCGAAGAGGTGGTTGCAAGCAAATCGATGGTGAGCTCGGTGCGTTTGCCGTTGAGCACTTTGTCTACGGTGCCGTCGCCATTGGTGTCCTTCCAACCTGCTTCTGCCAGCAAGGTTTTGGCTGAATCGATTTGGAAGGGCATGATGGGCATGGTGTTGTCGTAGTATTTCGGCGCGACAAACACCGGGCTGACGATTTGCCGGGCCTGTCCCAATTGAATGGTTTTGATGATGTAGTTGTAATCAACCATCATGGCCAGCGCACGGCGCACTTTTTTGTCGGCCAGTTTGGGATTGGTCGTATTGAACATCCATCGGTTGTAGACGGTGGATGGGCGTGAAAAAAAATTGTAGTTGGCGGAAAGTTGTTTGTCGCTTTTCCAAGCCTCGTATTTGGCGGCTGAAATGTTGCCGGCCAGATCGATGTCTCCTGTGTACAGGTAGTTTTCGAGTGCCGTTTCGTCTTTGATGAAACGGTATTCAATGGTATCGGGATAAGCGGCCAGCAGCGGACGGGATTCGGTGAGTGCGTTGCCCCACCAATTGGATTTTTTTACCAGAATTACATTTTGTCCGGCATTGAATTGCACGGGCAGATACGCTCCGCTTCCCATGATGGAAGCCGGGTCGTTGTCGTATTTGGGATTGTTGAAGTTGTCGGCAAAAGCTTTCAAGTTGGGATTGGAGGTTGCAAGAGCGGCAGCCTTTTCGGGATCAACCAGGTCAACAAGCGATACCTTCTCCAACCATTTGCCCGGATCATACTGGTACGATGGGAGGATGGGGATCTGGCAAATGCTTTCGTTGCTCAAAGCATACAGCTTGTTGAAATACACAGTAAATTTTTTGGGATTCGACGCATCCACATCAATACCGTTCATATCGGAAAAATAGGAACGGTAAATGGCGCCATTGAGTAACGGGTGAAAAATGATTTTGAGGGTAAAAACAAAATCATGGCCAGTAACCGGACTGCCGTCTGCCCATGCAGCTTCAGGCAAAATCTCGATATCGTAAGCAAATTGACCTTTGCGCGGACCGTCGGTTATCACCCGTGTAAGGGGCAGCTCTTTGATGATCAGGGGTTCTATGGTTAAGGATTCTGGGTTCATCACGCCCAATTCCTGAAAAATTTGTCGGGACACATACCTGGAATATCCCGCTGAATTCTGGTAAGGGTTGAGTGTGGTTGCGACAGCCTCAAATCGCAGTGTTAGCTTGGCGGGGGTACCGCTGCTTTTGTCGTGGCCTCCGCAGGCGGCGAACAGGCCGAGCGCGAGGCCGAAGAGCACTGGTTTGGTCATGTTCATGGGTCCAACTGTTTTCACTTGAGGGTTGTTTGCGTAAAAGTAAGCCCTTTGGGTGTAATTCAGTCACAACGTTTTGTGTGAATCCCTGATTTTTTAACCAAACTCCTTTTTATCTATACCTTGTCGAGGAAACGATCGGCCCATTCCCTACGGGGCAGCCAGCAGCTTTCACGTTTGCCGAACCAACGGTAACGGTTGTTTGCCACAGCTTTATATACTGCGTCGCGCAGAAAACGTGGTAAAATTTTGAAGCCGTAGGCCAGCGACCAAACGCCGCCGAGGCGCCGCAGCAATTCCAAAACAGCATCGGAACGGACGTACAATGTTCCGTCGGCCACCAACACCATCGTACCAAGCGCCCGGTCGGTATACCCATGTGTTTTGAGCAGGTTTTGCCCCAGTGCGCTTTGCAAAGGCGCGAAGCGGAATACGCCTTTCGTATCGTGCGAAAGTAACCATTCTACGTAGGTGCTGCAGAGGTTGCAAACGCCGTCGAAAAGTAATATTGGATTTTTTTGTGTGTCGTTCACTTCAAAGTTGCTATTTTGCGCATTAGAACAGCCATGCCAACCGCAATATCCATCGTTTTTGTCGGCATCACCATTTTTTTGTCGCACTACTTCGCTGCGTTTTTCAAACGTACGAAGATACCCGACGTGTTGTGGCTGTTTACCATAGGTTTGTTGCTCGGACCTGTTTTTGGCATTGTGCGAACCGAGAATTTCGGCGCGGTTGGGCCAGTGTTTACCACCATCACCCTCATTTTTATCCTGTTTGAAAGCGGGATTGATCAAAGGCTGGAAGTGCTCATCAAAGCCTTGAGCGGCACGGCTAAAATTACTACTTACAACTTCATAGGCACCTGTTTGGTTGCGGGCGGCATCGTGTATTTCTACACCGACCTTGGTGTGTTGCGCTCCCTTATGCTCGGAAGTATTGTGGGCGGCACCTCATCGGCGGTCATCACCACGCTGAGTAAGGCATTTCCCATGACCGAGCGCACGCGTACGATCCTGGTGCTCGAGTCGGCATTTTCCGATGTATACACCCTGGCCATACCGCTCACACTGTTGTCGGCGTACAAAATCGGGCGTTTCGACGTAGCTTTTGTGACCGGACAAATCATCGCTGCGTTCATCCTGGCGGCCATGCTTGGCATCGTTGGCGCTTTTATCTGGAGCATATTGCTCAGTCGCATGCGAACTCTGCAAAATACAGTATTTACCACGCCAGCTTTTCTGTTCATCATTTACGGTATCGTGGAGTTGTTGAATTACTCAGGCCCCATCGCCGCCCTTGCTTTTGGGATTACCTTGGGCAATATTGACGTGTTGGGACCACCCATTTTGCGGAACATAATGTCGCGAAAACCCATTGCACTCAACGACAACGAAAAGGCCTTTTTTTCCGAAGCGGTGTTTTTACTGCGCACTTTTTTCTTTGTCTACATAGGCATATCCGTGCGTTTGCAGGACTGGTGGATGATGACGCTCGGCGTTATCATTACTGGCGCTTTGTTTCTTGCCCGCATCCCCATTGTACGCATGTCAGTTCCGCGCGATACGCCCCTGCGCGATGCGGCTTTTATGGCCACCATGATCCCTAAAGGTCTTGGCGCCGCCGTTTTGGCTTCGTTGCCTGCACAGCAAGGCATTGAAGGCGGCGAAATCACGCAGTCGGTCGTTTTTTCCATCATCCTCAGTACCACACTACTGAGTACGGTGTTTACGTTTCTAGTAGACAAAACCTGGCTCGCAAACGTTTACGAATGGATTTTTAAAACAACCGGACTTGGCCGTCGCAACGATGTGAATACCGAAGGTGAACCGCCAGCGCCCTCACCCGAGTTGTACAGGGAAGAAGAGGATGTGCCGGAAGGGCGGTAAGCGAGTGAAGTTTGAAGTTTAAAGTTTGAAGTTTGAAGTTTAAAGTTTGAAGTTTGAAGTTTGAAGTTTAAAGTTTGAGGCGCCTTCGGCTACTTTTATGTTTGCAAAACATGTCTTTTTTGAAAAAAAATATCCTTTGGGCTGCGCCCAAAATCTGGCCATTTTTATTCCTTTCTTTTTTCACGTTGCTGAATGCCGGTGCTCAAACGCGGCCGGCGCAGCAACCTGTGGATACCAGCAAACGCCTTCAGATCGAAACGGCAGAGGTGATCGAAAATTTCGAGCGCAACGGCAGGCCCATGCAAAAGCTCAGCGGTAAGGTGCGTTTGCGTCGTGACAACCTTATTTTTTGCGATACAGCCATCCTCGACGGCAACGACGCCATCCTCAAAGGCTCCGTCATCATGGAGCAAAACGATACCATACGCATATTTGGAGATTCGGCACACTACTACGGACTTACCAAACAAAGCGATCTATGGGGTGATGTGGTGCTTGTAAACGGTAGACAACAACTTTTTACCGATCAACTGCACTACGATGTGGCCAATAAAATTGCCACGTACAACAACGGCGCTACCATGACCAACGGCAATACCCAGCTCACAAGCCGTCAGGGTTATTACTATGTGCAGGACAAAGAAATGTTTTTCAAAGGAGATGTCGTGGTAACCGATCCCGAATTTACCCTGCGCTCGGACACCATGTCGTACAACACCGAAACACAGCTTGTAAGTTTCCTGGCGCCCACGCTCATCAGCCAGCGTGGCAGTAAAATTTACACCGAAAGCGGTTTTTACGACGTGGAAAACAACTACGCCGAGTTTGATAAAAATCCGCAGTACGAACGCGAAAGCCAACGCGGCAAAGCGCGTAAAATGCGCTACGACGGTCTCACCAAGGAATACGTGCTCGAAGGCGATGCCTTCATCACCGAACCAAATAAGGATGTGCGGGCCGATGTGATCCGCTACAATACCGAAACCGAAAAAGCCCTGCTGGTGGGCAATGCTTTTTACAAAGACAGTGCACAGGAAGTGACGGGCGCTGAAATCCGGTACGACAGCAAAAACAAAACCTACCAACTCACAGGCCGAGGCAGGGTAGTGGACGACACCAACATCATCGAAGCCGATGTGCTCGACTTCAACGACGTGCTCGGTAATGGTTTTGCCGAAGGCAATGTGGTGTGGAGCGATACAGTGGCCGATTATGGCATCCTGGCCCACCGGCTCGACTACAACAAACAAACCGAATACATCAATGCCTACGGTGGGTTCGGTGATGCGACGCGGCCCATGATGACTTCGCTGGTGGACAACGACACGCTTTTCCTCAGCGCCGATACGCTTACCTCTTTCAAGCCCGATTCGGCTTCCGACGCACGCCTCCTGCTTGCCCACCGCGACGTGCGCATTTTCAAAAGCGACTTGCAGGCATCGTGCGATTCGCTTACGTTCAATTCGGTGGACAGTATTTTTTGGTTTTACAAAATCCAGAACCAGCCGATCATCTGGTCCGACACCTCGCAGTTTTCGGCCGATACCATACGCCTTTCTTTGCGCGGCAACAAAATGGACAAGTTGTGGCTGGTGCAAAACAGTCTGGTAATCAATTCTGCCGACGAGCAGTTTTACAACCAGATTCAGGGTAAAAACACCACGGCTTTTTTCCGGGAAGATGAGGTGCGCGAAATGTTGGTGGAAGGCAACGCCAGGGCCATCTATTACGCTTTAGACGACAAAAATGCCTACATAGGCGTGAACGAAACGCAGAGTTCAGAGATGCGGATCTATTTTGGGAACAACAAGGTGGAGGGCATCAAATTTTACGGCGAACCAGCAGGTAAGTTTATACCCATGAAACAGGCCTCCCACACGAAGCTGGAAGGATTTTTTTGGGAGAAAGGGCGGCGACCTATCAGTGTGGAGGACCTTAAAAAATGATTTGTGTTTCGTCAATCATTCCATTTAAACGTCATCTCCTGCTCAATGCCTTCCGCAAGACTGAACGACACCGGGCAGGTGCGCGCAGCAGCTTCCAGGATCTTTTTTTCTTTGTCCGAGTAAGTGCGTTCCGGCATGGTGACGTCTACGATCACTTTGGCGATGCGCCTGGGGTCGGCGGCCATAATTTTGGTCACTTCCGCTTGGGCACCCGTCATGTCGATGCCATGGTTGCGGGCGCTGATGCCCATGAGGGTAAGCATGCAGGTGGCCAGCGAGGTGGCGGTGAGGTCGGTGGGTGAAAAAGCTTCGCCTTTGCCCTGGTTGTCGACAGGGGCGTCGGTGATGATTTTGATGCCCGATTGCAGGTGGGTGGCTTCGGTGCGGAGCTCGCCTAAATATTTTACGGTGGAGGTCATGTGAAATTAAAGTTTATCCGTTTTCTTTTCCATGTGAAATGAAAAATCAACGTCGAATACATCAATGGTTTTTTTAAGTTTAAGCCATTTGGGATTGCTGTTGTATTGTGTGTTTTTCCGTTTTGTAAGAATAATTCTAGCCCTGCATTTCTTGAATCCTGCTTGTCTTAATGGAGGATACAAATGACGAATACTTTCATTTAATTGGGTCATGGCATGGGCAAAATCTTGTCCTTTTAGTTCGATGAATACTGCAGCCTTTTCCGAACAAATTAAAAGCAAGTAGTCGCATTTTTTACCTGAAACATTCTGCATTACTCCTTCCTCAACCTTTACACAGGCTAAAAGCTTTTTATTTGGATTAAAGGCTTTGTATTTGCAGCCACCACTATTGGTTAAATCTGTAAGAACAACATCAAAGCGTTTGTCTTCAAAATAAATATAGTCTTTGGGATAGGAATGACATTTACTCATGATCAAAATGGAAAAGCTGATCGAATTTGATGTTCAAGGCGGTAGAAATCGCATCAATTTGCTCTACCTGAATCAATCCTTCCTCCATAATCGGTGCCACCGTTCCATTATCCACGTAATATGCCGCCACCCGATCTGGGTTCAACCACATTTCACGCCCAATGATTTCTGAAACACCTTGTTCATCATTTTGCCCTACCTGGTATGCGTAAAGTAGATTGTTGAGTGAAGTTAAGATGTAGGGGCTGTGGGTGGTGATGAGCAGGCGGTTGGAGAGAGGTGCATTAGCAAAAATGGCCATTAGTTCTACAATTTCCTTTTGCGAATCAGGAAAAAGGTGTGCTTCCGGTTCTTCGATAATGAAACGGTGTTTGGATAATTCTGCAATTGCAAAATACAGCGACATCAATATCCATAAAGACTCTTGCTGCCCTGATGATGCATTTCGAAGGTTAACATAATTGTCAGTACCTTGTAAATAAATACGATCTTCCCCGTTTTCATTAGCATAACGACCTTTTAAGATTTTATTGATTTTTTCAAGAGCAAGTTTGTTTAATAAAAAGCCTTGAGATTGGGATTTATACAATATATCCTCCTCTTCAATCAAAGTTAATAAATTTTGGGACTTTAAAGCACTTTTAATCCGAGATAGGTAATCAAAAAATGTGACAATAACGTCCTTTTGAGGGGGTGAGTCTATTTCAATTGAACGGAAAATATTTTCAGATAAAAATGCGTAAACACTTCTGCCAGCAGGAATGTAAACTGTCTTGCTGTTATCACTCCAGAAATTTGAAAAATTATGTACAAATTCCCATCCTATTGGATTTGTGTAAAAATATGCAGGAGACCCGGTGCGCGAGAGAAATATTTTATTGTTTAAAAAATATGTATTTATATTATTTGATATATCTAGTTTGATGTTTTCCGAGAAATCAACGATAGTCGCAACATCTTTATCGTATATATCAATGTAAACACCATCCCTAAATTCATATCTGATGTATGAGTTATGCAGTTTGAGTTCAGGAAAAAGCACACGCCAATATTTAACGACATCTAAATTGATGAAATCTAGTACCCTTTCAATTGCTTCTTTTTCAACAAATCTTCTGACATAAGCATTTGCCAAAACACCCCCCAACGACTCAAAAAAATAAACCGCCTTTGCCACCGTACTTTTCCCACTCGCCTGAGGGCCTATGAATACCATAACATCCTTAATCTCCAGCTCTTCAATGCTGATGATGGGCCCCAGGTTGCGAATGGTTATTTTCGGCATGATTTATAGCGTTATTGCTCCGTTTCGGGTGGGCGCTTCGCTGCTTCGGCTGCTTGCAAATCTTCGAAACCTTCGCTCAAGGCCAGTCGTTTGCGTTCTTTGCGGGCGCGTTCTTCGCCTTCAATTTTATCGTATGCTTTGATGATTTCCTTCACGAGTCGGTGGCGCACCACGTCTTCGATGGTAAGGGCAACGGTTTCGATGCCTTCCACGCCGGTGAGGATGTCCATGGCTTGCCGCAGGCCCGAACGCTGGTGGTGGGGCAGGTCGATCTGGCTCAGGTCGCCGGTGATGATGCATTTGGCCGACGGTCCGAGGCGGGTGAGGAACATTTTGATCTGTAGTGGCGTGGTGTTCTGGGCTTCATCGAGGATGATGAAGGCATTGTCGAGCGTACGGCCGCGCATAAAAGCCAGCGGTGCGATTTCGATGATGCGGTTTTCCATGAAAAAGTTGAGCTTATCCATGGGCAGCATGTCGTCGAGCGCGTCGTAGAGCGGGCGCAGGTAAGGGTCCACCTTTTCCTTCAGGTCGCCGGGCAGGAAACCGAGTTTTTCGCCGGCTTCGACGGCCGGCCGGGTGAGCACGATTTTTTTGACCAGTTTGTTTTTCAGGGCGCGCACAGCTATGGCCACGGCGGTGTAGGTTTTACCTGTACCGGCCGGACCGACAGCGAAAACGATGTCGTTCGTTTCGCACACTTCGATCATGCGTTTTTGGTTGCGGGTTTTTGCGCGGATGGGGCGGCTGTCGCGGCCATACAAAATCACATTGTCGGTGCCGGTGCCGTTCACCGGGATGCGTACTTCAAAGGGATTTTCGCCGCCAAGCAGGTCGACGACGGTTTGCATGGGCAGCTCGTTGTGTTCGCGCACGTAACGGGCCATGAGCTCAAATTTGCTCTTGGCGGCCTGGGTGTCTTTTTTTTCGCCGGTCATTTTAAGGCTGTTGCCCCTGGAGGTAATGACCACATCGGGAAAGGCTTTGCGCAAAAGATTTAACTTTGCGTTGTTTTCGCCGAAGAGCACTACGGGTTCGATCCCGTCTACGGTAAGAATGATGTCGCTCAAAAGTTACGTCCTTATAATTTTTAGCAGCGGGCTTCGCAGATGTTTAAAAAACTGTTTAACAACGTTTTGTTTTCAAAAGCAAGCCGTGCCGGTTGAAACGGATAAAAATTGGGATATTGTCCCCACAAACTTAATGCAATCGCGATTCAAAAACAACACCAAAAGCAACCTGTTGGTTCCGCAGCCATGACCTTAGTTACCCTGACCACCGATTTCGGCAACAACGATTTCTACGCACCGGCCCTCAAAGGCGCCGTGCTTCGTGTTGCCCCAAAGGTACAACTGGTGGATCTTACGCACCATATTCGTCCATACGACATCGTTCAGGCCGCTTTTGTGCTCGAAAATGCCTGGCGCGAGTTTCCGGAAGGTACCATTCACTGTATTGGAGTGAACTGCGTTTATGGAGAAGGTTACCGTTTTGTGGCGGCGCGGCGCAGCGGGCATTTTTTCATCGCGCCCGATAATGGTTTGTTAAGTTTGTTGTTCAACGACCTTTCGCAGGCCGACATGCGCAATGTAATGCCCCTCAACGAGCATTTTGCGGTGAAAAACGTTTTCGCAAAGTCGGTGGCCCACTTAGTTTCGGGGGCAGCATTCGAAGAGCTTGGCGAACATCCGGCGCCGCTCATGCAACGCTTCAGCATTCAACCCGTCATTACCAAGACACGCATTCGCGGCACCGTGATCCACATCGACCATTTCGACAATGCGGTGGTGAACATCCACCGTGATGTTTTTGAAAAACAACAAAACGGTCGGACGTTTTCCCTCTTTTTCCGACGCAACGATCCGCTTACCCGTTTGAGCAACGATTATTGCGATGTGGCACCCGGCGAACCGCTTTGCCTGTTTAACAGCGCCGGTTACCTCGAAATTTCAATCAACATGGGTAGAGCTTCTACCCTGCTCAACCTCAAACTGGATGATGTGGTTGAGGTTCTGTTTGGTTGAAGAGCTATGTATTAAAATACTTTTGTTAAAAATTCATTTTTCCAATAATACTGTGATGAAACTACTGCTTATTTCGGTTTTTACCCTGCTCGCCTTAGGTGCATGCCATACCTCTAAAAAATGTGTTGAAACCCCCAACGCCAACTGTGTCTGTACCATGGATTACAATCCTGTGTGCGGTTGCAACGGCAAAACGTATCCCAACGCCTGTTCTGCCGAATGTGTGGGCATAAAAAAATACACCATGGGCGCCTGCGAAGATGCCAAACAATCGGGCGCCTCGCTGGAAGGTACCATGTGGCAATTGGTGACCATTGCGGTTACTCCTCAACCCGTTACCATGCCCGAAACGTTGAAAAAACCGGTTACGGTTAAATTTGAAAACGAAAAAATTTCAGGCTTCGGCGGTTGCAATTCTTACGGAGGAAGCTATGCTAAAAACCTGAAAAAAATCACATTAACGGGTGTTTTTTCAACGCACATGTATTGCAATGAAACATCAGGACTTGAAAAACAGTATTTCGATGTTCTTCAAAAAGCTGAACATTTCGACATCAAAGGCGACCGTCTCGAAATTTACTGTGGAGATTTGGGCAGCCTGGTGTTTACGGCAACGAAATAAATCAATCGTAGGCCAAACCAATGCGCTCCCGAATGGCATCCAGCGTTTCGGCAAGCTCTACCGACAATTCCAGGGGCAGTTTGTCGCTTTCGAGCCAGTCCTCGTCCAGGCATTGCATCACATGCGCGGCTTCGTAATGGTAGCCCCAGCCCTCGTAGGGCATGTCCACCTCACGTTCCACCACGTTGCTTCCTTCGTAAATAGACACACGGATTTTGTGCGCATGGTGCCAGCGCGGGTAAAAGTAAATGGCGCCCAAAGTGCCGTGAATCCAGGCTTCAATGGGTGTGGTTGCGGTCAGGGAGGCGTGCCCCAAGGCTATGGACTGGTTGGGATATTTGAAGGTAAACACGGTGGTTTCGTCCACGTCCGTAGGGCCAAAAGCAGCCGAAGCCTGGATGTCCTCGGCTTTAGGTTTGCCTAAAACGAGCAGTGCCAGCAGCGCAGGATAAATACCGATATCGAGCAAAGCGCCACCTCCCAGGGCTTTGTTGAAAAGTCGGTGCCCGGGGTCGAGCGGCATGTTGAAACCAAAATCGGATTTAACGGTGTGTACCTGCCCAATTTCTCCCTGCTCCACAAGCGCCAGGGCGTAATCCACGGCAGGAATGAAACGCGTCCACAAAGCTTCCATAAAAAACACACGGTTGCGGCGGGCGGCTTCCACCATTCGCCGTGCCTGAAAAGTGTTCATGGCAAAGGGCTTTTCGCATAGGACCGGCAACCCGTTTTCCAAACACATCATCGCATTTTCGAAATGCAAAACGTGGGGCGTGGCAATGTACACCACGTCGAGGTCGGGACAGGAAACCATGTCCTCGTAACTCCCAAAAGCGTGCGGCGCACCGAAATCGGAGGCAAACGCGGCGGCACGTTCATGGGAGGTGGATGCTACGGCATGCAGGCGTGCATTGGGCAGGCGTTGCAGGTCTTCGGCAAACTTGCGGGCTATGCGGCCCAGGCCAACGATGCCCCAATGGTACGTACGGTCGGACATGGTGTCAAATTTGCCCTCAAGTTAGGGACTGAAGTGCCCGGTACTATAAAATATGAAGCATTTTTCCCACCTTCGTGTAACAACCACACATCCATGACAGCCCGTTTCCTGCTTCTGTTGCCCCTTAGCCTCTTTTTGTTTATCTTTTCCTGTTCCAAACGCAACGACATTCCAGCGCGTATCCTCGTTTTTTCCAAAACAACGGAATTCCGGCACGATTGTATTCCCACCGCTGTGGCTGCCTTGCGCAAGCTGTGCAAGGAAAACGGCGTGGTGATGGACAGCACCGAAAACGCCGATGATTTTAATGAAAAAAACCTGTCGCGTTACGCCGCTGTCATTTTTCTAAACACCACGGGCGATGTGCTCGATCC
>Ga0105048_10012239_pt1 | contig 13475 bp, 7 predicted proteins | sample MAT05_FD_78382 | JGI IMG/M metagenome (GOLD analysis project Ga0105048, IMG submission 78382) | Freshwater microbial communities from Lake Fryxell liftoff mats and glacier meltwater in Antarctica - MAT-05 | ecosystem: Environmental > Aquatic > Freshwater > Ice > Liftoff microbial mat | place...
AAGCAATAATTGAGGATTAGTAAATTGGAGTGCTGCGCGATTTCCCCCCTGTCCAATGGTATTACTTACCCTGTTTATGTTGTAAGAGCCATCATTAAGATAAACAGGTACATTCGGCATTAAATTAAAACCCAACCGTCCAATACCGGATGTGCCAAAGGCACCCCCCGGAGATGAACCGGAATTTACGCCATCATTAATTGAATTTGCATATTGAATTTTGCTTCCAAAAGTAAAGATGTCGTTAACCTTGTGATCTACATTCATTGTAGCATTCAACCGATTAAAATCATTTTGGCGAATCATCCCCTGCTGTTTAGTATAGGCGGCAGAAAAATAGTAATTAGTTTTTTCATTGCCTCCAGAGAGACTAAAATTATGATTTTGCGAATTTCCAGTTCTATAAATCACATCGTACCAATTTGTACTTACGGGCAAACCATCAGAACCTATATAAGGATAAAAACCTCTTGTTGTGCCGTTAGGGGCAGTACCAAAATTTACTAGCCCTTCATTTTTTACCGTTTCATATTCACTGCCATTTAAAACAGGTAATAAGTTGAAAGCTTTAGTAGAACCTATCCAACCATCGTAATTTACTTTTGCCTTACCTTGTCTACCTTTTTTTGTTGTAATGAGCAACACACCCGCAGATGCTCTTGAACCATAAATAGCAGCAGCAGCCGCATCTTTAAGTACATCAATGCTTTCAATATCAGCAGGATTTATATCACCAAGTGGATTATTTGCAGCATTCCCATTTCCAACATCACCTGAAAATGAAGGTATTCCATCAATTACAACGAGCGGGAAAGAACTTAAACTAATGGAGTTTACTCCTCTAATTCTTATTACCGGCGGATTATTTAATACACCATTGGGTATGGTAATACTTACCCCTGCAGCTCTGCCCGATAAGGCTTGATCAAAACTTTGAACTGGCAGATCTCTGATTTTGTCGCCGCTTATACTAGAAACACTTCCCGTAAGATCCTTTTTCTTTTGTGTACCATACCCTGTAACAACTACTTCTGTCATACTTTTTTCTAAAGTAACAAGCGTAATATTTATTGTTTGCTGATTACCTAGTGATTTTACAGCCGCTTCATAGTTTACAAATGAATAAGTTAAAACCTTTACACTTGAGGGTACTTTAATGCTGTACTTGCCACCTGCATCAGTTAAGGTACCTAATTTACCGTCTGCAGTAGTTACTGAAACGCCCACTAACGGCACCCCTTTTTCATCAGTTATTTTGCCATTTAGGGTCCGCTCCTGTGCCCATGCACTGAGAACAGAAAACAACAAAACAATTGTTGTGATTAATAATTTTCTCATAAATATTTAGTTTTTGATTTTAAGCAAATTAACAAATGAATTGCAATGTTGTTAAGAAATTCCTATTTTTTTTAAAAAAAATGATTTATTTCACTTTTTTATACGGCAATTTAAACAAGTGGTATAATTAATATTACCTTTTTTATGTGGATCTTAGAAATTACAAATATAAACAGCAATTATAGTATGTAGATTTTGCAAATAGCAACTGTTATTAAACTCAGGTTGTGCAGTAGTAATTTATTGCAGCTTCTTGCAAAAGCAGTTGGAACTTTACAGTTAAACCTGGATATTATAGTTGAAAACCTTCTTGCAATTTCAACTGAAAATTTTGGTTCAGGCATGTCAGCATATTTTTTGCTTAAAAATAGTTCACCTCTTCTTTTACAAAAAATAACCTCAACCACAAAGCTGTATTTCATTTAAAAGCCTCACAATATTTTCAGGTGTAAGGGTGATTAATAAAAATCAGGTTAAAATAATGGCAAAACTTTCAAATTAAAACAGAGGGATAGGGTATGCAAAAAATTAAGTAAATTAAAAAGGGTTGCTTTTAGGCAACCCTTTTTTAAATATTTTTTGAAAATTGTTTAATCTATATCCCAAAATATTTTGGTTGTAAACACATCTACTGTACCCTGTGCTTTCACATTTTCTGTATTGCTACCTGCTTCTGTATTTGGATAAAACAGGCGAAATGGCCTTTTTGTACCTGTAACTGTTGATGCCTGTGGCGTATTAGGCAAATTGGTTCTTCTGTATTCTGTCCATGCTTCCAATCCGCTAAAGTTAACCAAGGCTAACCATTTTTGGGTTGCAATAGCTTGTAATTTATCAGTTGAAGCTGCCCAATCAGCATTTGCTTTACCACCAGCTAATAACGTATTGGCATTGGTTATAGCATTTGCCACACCCAAAGCACGAAAAGATTGACGAACACCATCTTCGTAATAAGATTGTGCTGTTCCTGGCAAAGTAACTGCCGGAAAACGTTGCTTAATTTCAGCTAACGAGAGTTGAATTTCACCAGCAGTCATTAAAATAAATGGTCTTCCAAATTCGCCTTTAACAAACAAACTTGGCCCTATATAGGAGGAAGCGGGAGCGGTATAACCAGACGATACTCCAAAAGGTACACCTACATAGTTGGCAATAATTTCTGGGCTATTACTAGTACCAGGCGTTGCGCCTCTTTCGCCACCTTTTGCATAAGCAATTCTTTTTAAACGTAAAGTGTCATCAGTATCTATTAACACATCGAACAAATATTTTGCAGGACGTGGAAAACGAGCCAAAGCTCTTGTAGCACCATTGGCATCATACGCCCATCTGTCGTACATAGGGTTTGTTTTACCAGCAGTAGCAATATAGAATGTTGTACCACCAACGCCTACTTCTTTATTGGTGATAAATCCGGAACCTTCTGTTACAATCTTATTTATTTCTGTAGTGATATATGCTTCTTTACCTGCAACACGAGCCTGGTGAACCAGTAACCTTACTTTAAGAGAATTAGCAAACTGTATCCAACTGGTAGCATTGCCTTTAAAGATAATATCAGCTCCGCTGAAAGCACTTGCAAAAGCGGTTGCTTTTACATCTACAATAGCTTCATCCAACAGTTTAATAAGGTTTTCATAGATCACTTTTTGATCATCAAATTTAGGTGCAAGTGATGCAGCTCCTTTTAATGCATCTGAGTAAGGTATATTGCCATACATATCAACCAAAGCACTAAATATATAGGCCTTCATAATTTTTGCCGGACCTTTAAAATATTTCTGGTCATTTGCATCAGCATTATCAATTACGTATTGATAGTCCTGTAAATTATCATATAATCCATCCCAGTAATTAAAGTTACCATCTGTAAAATTATAGGAGAATGTTTCCGGACTTAAAATGTAAGAACTTGATTGTGTCCAATGGCCTGCCCAATAAGAGCCGGTTTCATTTGCATTGATGATATTGGTGGTAGTTGTATTCATTGCGTTGGTCAACACAAACGATGGTGTTGCAGATGGCAAACTGTTTGGATTGGTATTTATGTCTATCCAGCTTTTTGAACAGCCGATACCAATCACTGCCAATACTGCAATGAAGTAGATTGATTTATATTTCATAATAAATGTTTTTTTATACATGTTAAAAAGGTCTTAGAATGTAAGGTTTAAATTAAAACCGTATTGACGTGTAGGTGGGGTTTGCAACGTATTATTAATACCAATACCATTACCCGTTGTAAAACTAAACTCAGGATCTGTATAGAAGTTGGATTTATCTACAATAGTAAACAGGTTTCTACCATATAATGAAACACTGGCACCAGTAAAAATCTTCATTTTAGTAATTAAACTTGCAGGTACGTTATAAGAAAGATTTACATCTCTCATTTTAATAAACCAACCCGGTGTGGTAAAATTCTCAGAAATTCTACGGTAATGAGATACCCACAACTCATATTCAGATTCCTGCGCTTGTAGCGTAGTATTAGGTACTACTTTACCACTACCATCTAAATAAGCTGAATTAGGGAATACATGTGGTGTTCTTTCTTCTGTCCATTTTCCAGCACCTGTAAATGTCATCTGCCTGCCAAGATCACTGTAAATAACATTGCCACCGCGGTATTCAAAGTTTACTGCAAGGTTAAAATTACCATACGATAAACGGGAAGTTGCACCAACTATGTGGCGTGGTAAAGTACCGCCCCTGCCTGTTAATGACACATCTCTTAGTGGATACCCTGTAACCGGATCAACCAATCTCATACCAGAACCATCTGCTGCATATTTGTAACCGTCTGTTTTTAAAATTGGGAAACGTTGATCTTTAATTACATTGGTGTTGGCATAACTATAGCCACCTAATTGAAATTCATTTATACCGGGATATAAATCAACCGCTTTATTATCGTTGTAAGAATAACGAACACCTAGTTCCCATTTCAACTTTGATTTTTGAATAATCTGTACTCTTAAATCTGCCTCGTAACCCCAGTTTTTAGCTTCACCAACATTTATTAATAAGTTAGAGAAACCCGTTGTATTAGGCACCTTTACTGTAAGTACCTGTCCTTTTGAAGTTTGTGTGTAAGCCGATACATCTAAGCTAACCCTGCTTTTAAATAGTTGCAATTCACCCCCTACTTCGTAAGAAGTTACAAACTCAGGCTTTAGGTTTGCATCAGGCGATGTATTACCAACAGTTAAACCAACGGCATTGCCATAAGGAAAACCAGCTCCATTGGGGTAATTTAAGTCTAACCCATATAAGGGAATGTTATCATTACCATTCTTATTGTAGTTCACCCTCAATTTAGCATAATTAAGTGTATTGCCTTTTAACGTGGGGAATGCATCAGTTGCAATAAATGAAAGTGCTACACCATAGTAAGGATAAGAATAAGCACTTGTTGGCCTGGTAGATTTATAAAACCTTGAGGTAACATCATACCGGAAAGTTCCGTTAATGATTAACCAATTTTTATAACTGGTAGTAAGATCGGCATAATAACCATACTTACGTTCCATTGTATTTGATTCACCACCTGTTAATTCACCTTGCCTGTTAGAAACATTGTAAACACCAGGCACCACAACTGAGTTAGAGTTTACAGCCATTTCCTTGGTAGATCTTTGGTAAATACTATAACCGAGTGTTAATTTATTGGAGAAATTGCCAAAATCCTTATCAAAACGTAATTGAAATTCATTGTTGATTACATTCTCTGTTTTTGTATAATCGCTAACAGCACCCAAATTATCAGTACCGGCACGATCAATACCATCATAATCATTAGCATAATCCCATGGAGCCGGAACATAAGCTGAGTTTTTAGCCCAATCTGAATGAAGAAATTTGCCTGTGGTATTTTTTTGTGTACGGGAATTATTCATTACACCTAAACGATTATAGAGTGCTAACCATTTAGATACCTTATAGTTTAAGTCGAAATTACCCTGCAAGTTAGCATCAGTATATTTTGTGCGATTATTGTCTTTATTAAAATAGGGATTATTATAATAATCGTTGTAATAACCATTAGGATTTGCAAATTTATTTGTTTGCCAGTCTCTTAAATTTGCCAACGGAATGTGTGCAGCCTGGTTGATTAAATCGTTGTAAAAATCAAAACTGGTTCTATCATAGCTTGCCTGTACATAAGAAGCAGTAAACCCTACATTTAATTTGCCATATTCTTTTGTAGAAGCTATCCTTACACTATTGCGATCACTTTTATCTAATGGAACAATTCCACTTATTCTGTTATTCTCTAAAGACATGTAAAAAGAACTAGTAGCATCTCCACCCTGGAAACTTACCTGGTTGTTAAGCGTATTACCAATATCAAAAGCTTTGCTTCTTGTATTTTTTATTGCAGCATAAGGTAAAATATTTTTACTGCCATCTTCCAACACCCGGCCAATAATTCTATCTTCTCCATTAAAAGCATCACCATATTGCTGGTTCTCAAATGGACGCCAGTTATCTTTCATTCTTTCAAGATAATCTGTTTTGTAACCACCTTGTCCGTAAGAATTAGCATAGTGCGAACCATTACCATATTTATCCTGAAACTTTGGGAGGAAACTGATTTGATCGAAATTGGTTGACAATGCATACGAAACTTTTAGTTTACCTTTTTCACCTTTTTTTGTAGTAATTACTATGGCACCATTAATACCGGCAGAGCCGTACAATGTAGCTGCCTGTCCACCTTTTAAAATGGTAACATTTTCAATATCATTTGGGTTGATAATAGACAGCACCGTTTGGGTGGTTTGCATACCATCCAATACAACCAGTGCTTCGTTATTACCGGTTAATGAACGGTAACCACGTAAAACAACTTTAACCTGAGGGTCAACACTGTTATTAACATTGTAAACCGCTAAACCAGATACTTTGCCAGATAAAGCCTGTGCCAATTGAGGTGAACGTCCTACGTTTACATCCTCATTACTAATTTTAGCATAAGAATATCCAATGTCTCTCGATTTTTTGCGGATACCTTGTGCTGTTACAACAACCTCATCAAGATTACTATCTTTACCATTAAGGGCTACCACAATTGTAGTACTATTACCAACTTTAATACTTGCAGTAGCAAAGTTTACAGATGTAACAGAAAGTATATCCCCTGTAACAACATTAATTTTATAAGCACCATTTTGGTCTGCTGCTACAGTTTCACCGCTTTTTGTTTTAATGGTAGCCCCGGGTACCGGATTTCCTTTTGAGTCTGTTACTTTACCCGTAATAACACGGGTTTGAGCAACCACTACTCCAAATGACAGCATTGCTATCATCATCATAATCAATAGTTTTTTCATGTGTTGTTAGTTTTGATTTTTTAAAGAATTCGTCTAAAAAAATTACGTTTTGTTTACTATTAACCACATAAAGGAACGATTTGATTTAACAACTGCAAATTTTTTGTTAAAATATGCTAAATATTTTGCCAAAATATTAGAATATCGAGCAAATTAACTATATACAATTTATTATTATACGGCTTATTTATTGCGATTACATTAATTATTCGAAAATTCGTTAACGAAAATTTAACCTTTTGCTAATTTTTTAATAATGAACGAAATTTTTGATTTGCATAATATTTTTAAGAAAAATGAGTTTACCTATTATAAAAACTTGTTATTTGGGGAAGTATTGCTAAAAAAAGAGTCGATTCTTAGTCTGGAAAACCACAATAATCACGAAACAAGTATTTAGCAGTTGCATTGGTACTAAGTTGCCCTTGCAGTATAAAAACAATGGAAACGGTAGATATCTATCCAGGTGCAGTAATTTTACAGGAAAATGGAGGGACTATTATTATTGTACTTAGTATAGTTACCCCTGTTGATGTACTTATAACAATAAATAAAAAACCACCCCATTTTATTAGGGTGGTTTCTTATTTATTAAAATTAAAAAAATTACTTAGGGTTAACTAGCGGAGCGCTACCGGCACCTGCAGGGTTGTAAGTTAATTCATTACCGGGTACATCCCAATAATCTAAATAACCATAATTAATGATTTCATTTGTACTTAATACTCCTACAGCGGAAAGAAAAATTATTAATTTTTGATTAAATTGATAAATTTAATTCTTCACTGGAACTGATGTTGAAGATGGTGAATTAAAATCTAATTCATTTAATGGCACATCAAAATAATCAACATATCTATAGTCCATTGTACAAGGACGAACATCTGGTACGGTAACACCGCCACCAATTAAACTTGCAGACAAATAAACCATTGCCCCGGTTCTACCACCCCCTTGTGATAATGGTGCCGTTAAACCCCAACGCCTGGCATCATAAAATGCTGTTCCTCTTAAAAATAAAGAAACCCTACGCTCCCGACGAACTTCTTCTTTTGCTTGAGCTAATGTAAGACTAGTACCAGCGACAGATGCGATTCCAGCGCCTTGTGCTGAGCGAACTTGATCAACTAAAGCTAGTCCACTTTCAATTTGTGCTGAGTTTATTAAAGCTTCAGCAGCAGTTAACGCATTTTCTTCGTAACTTCCAAATAATGGTAAGGAACCTGCATTATTATTTGTAGCATATAAACCACCGTCTTCAACGTTATTTACCGCCCATCTCGTACCGAATTGTAAACCTCTACTTCTGATATTAGGTGCGTACCTATCTGCGAGGTTACGTAATGTAAAGTTTTTAGCCAAACGAGCATCTCCAGTTTTATACTCTTGAATTAATCTTTCACTTACAAAATTAAATTCATTATTAGTACCAATTAATGCTAAAGGATGTGCAAAATTTCCAGATACATCATTTACACCGTCTAGAGTCATACCCATTTTAAATACTTTATCTGAAGCTACAATTCCGTTGTTAGTAAGTGCTAAAACTGCAGTCCAATCTGCAGGAGTCATCACAGAGGTTTTTTTGTTTGCAATTAAATTTCGGGCTTTCATGGTGTTGATACTACGAGCCCACATACTTGGTGTTAACACATCATTAGGAAAATTATATGATGCTGTAATAGACTTAAATGTTTCAGTATAATCAGCATTGGCAGTAATACCATTTAATGCTGCTGCTGCAGCATCTAATGTTTTATTTGCTTCAATGATCATATCGGCACTGCTAACATAATTTGGATTTGTAACGCCTGCGTTATCTACCTTTAACCCTGCAATATATAATGATCCAACTCTGCTATAAGCACATCCTTTCCACCAAAGTGCCCAAGCTTTTAATACTGCTTTTTTTGCAGCAGCATCACCAGATAAACTTAACCCAGGATTATCTAATGCCGTTAACAACGTATTACATTGAGCTATATAATTATACGCCCAAAACCATGTGTATAAAAAGGCATTTCTATCACCTGCCTGGCGGCTATTAAATCCTTTTAGTGATTCCAACTGAGTTACTCCAAAAGGGTTTATTACAGTTGTTCCTGATGGCAATGTAACGCTATACACTTGATTTGACCACCTAACACCCCAATTTCCATAAGGTTGAAAAGTTTCATCACCCATTGTGCTTTCATGTACCAAGCCTACTACTAATAAATTAACTGATCCTGCATTGGTTACATTTCCTAATTGACGGTTTATTAATCCAAGTGCAAAACTCTTTATGCCCGACTCTGTCAATAAAGACGCTGATGTGGGAGAGTTGGGATTAACAATATTTAATTTTTCTTTATTACAAGCAGATAAAAGTGCTAAGCCTATAAAAGAAAATATTACAGGTATTTTTTTCATGATTTTCATCTTTATATTTAAAATAATTTTAGAAGCCAAGATTTAGTGTTATTAAATATGACTTAAGATTTGGCACTCCAAAATAATCAACCCCATTAATAGCGCCAATTGATGGAGCAGCATTACCTTGAGCATCGCTTGTATTAGTAGCTTCAGGATCAAGACCGCTATAGCTTGTAATAGTAAATAAATTACGACCTGCTAAAGTAATTGCAGCAGATTTTAACCAATTTGGACGGTATTTATCACCAAAACTATATGATACAGAAGCATCACGTAAACGCATCATTGAAGCTTTTTCAACAAACCAGCTTATAGGACTTACGCTATTATAAAGGCTATTGTAATAGTTCACAAAAGCACCAGATTGACCATTAATAGTAACTGGTTCGTCAAAATCTTTTGAAAGTCTATCCCTATACAACCATTGACGAGTTAAATTATAAACACTATTGCCGTATCTCCAATCAAACTGTAAGCTAACGGCTATGTTTTTATAGATTGTAAAATTCTGAATAAAACTAGCGTTGAATTTAGGGTAGGCTTGGCCAAAATTCCTTGTATCATTAGGACTTGTTATAAAGGCTCTTTTTGTAGCAGTATCTACTACCATACCATTAACAACTTGATACTTTCCTCTATTAGCTTCAGCTATATAAGGTGTTTTATCAGCATTTAATTGATCTAATGAAGTTAATGGTGAAACAGCAAAAAATGAACCTATTTGTTGCCCTTGTTTAAGTGCGAATATACCAGCAATAACATCAGCGTTATTGGCTACTTTTTCTGCTATTACATTAAATTGCCCATATCTAATTCCAAAATCCCAGCTAAAATTATCTTTTTGAACAATATCTGCATCCAAAGAAAAGTCAAAACCATCACTTGAAACGGTTGTTAAGTTGTCAAATATTTGTGCAAATCCAGTTGATAATGACAAATCTGCATCTTGATAATCATCTGAAGTTTTTCTTTTCCAATAAGTAGCACTAATATTAATTCTTGTTAGCCAAGTTTTAAATCCAGTTTTAAAAGTTGCATCTGTTCCTATTTCTAATTCTCTACTTGTTGCTAATCTTAATTGAGCATTTCTAGCTTGTGTTGCCAATCCTAAACCCACACCACCAACACCAATTGTGTTTACATCAAATACTGGTTGTCTTGCAAAAGCTCTTCTGCTATATGGTTGTATACCAGCTTCTCCATTTGCAACCCGTAATTTCCAGTCGCTTAACCAAGAAAGTTTTAGCAATTCCGATGGACGGAAATAAGCAGTACCTCTGTAAAATGTTTGTGCGTTTTTAGCTTCTCCAAACTCAGATGAGTAATCACTACGTACACCACCACTAATACCAAATAAATTTCCATAATCAAATGTTTGGTTTACCAAAACACCATAAGTTGTAAACCCATCACTGTAATCTCCACTATTTTTAGTAGCAGCAACGCCAATATTATAGGGAGGATAAGATGGTAATACTGTTCCTTGAGCAAAATATTGACTAAACTGTGTTCTTCTCCAATCGTAACTTAATTGAGTAGTTGATTTTAAAGGAATATTAATTTTAAAATCATTTGCAAAATCAAATCTTAAAAAAGCAGAAGCCAATGAATTTTGGTATGTAGTTTTATTTAATTGCTTGGTTACGCTACCAGCAACATTACTACCCCAAAAACCAGAACCACTTTGAGGAGCGGCACTTTGATTTTTGTAAAAATCGCTAAAATCAGTATTGGTATATTCTATACCGTATTTGTAATCTAACTCTACAAAACGTGAAGGCTTATAGTTTAAATTAATATTTTGTATGGCTCTTATTGTTTTACCGGTTCTAGTTCTCCAATCTCTTTCGGTAAGCGGATTAACTTGATTTTCATTAATCTTTGGCTTCACAACTGTATTTCCGGCAACATCTTTAGCTGTAAAGTCAATAAAGCGCCAAGAATTGGTTAAATTAAAACGTCCGCCTCCAGATAATAAATCTTCATCAGTATAAATAATTTGGGTATTTGAACGAAGAGTAAGTCCTTTTGCTAAAGTAAACCCTAAATTACTACCAATGTTAAACCTTTTGTATCCGTTATACAATACATTTTGTTGATTTAAATAACCAAGATTAAATGCATAATCCGAATTTTCTGAACCGCCAGAAATATTCATGTTAGTATTGTGTGTAATTGCTTTACGATATGCTTGATCGATATGATCAAAGATTGGTTCTTTGTAAGATTTGTCATTTTTTACTTGAGCTGCCGCTACGCCTGTAAGTCCTGCATCAGCAAAAATTGGATCTTGCCATGAGTTATTAGCATCCGGACTTAATTTATCACCACTAGCATTAACAATAAATCCGTTTGCATCAGTAACGTAGCTATGTTTACTAGCCATTAGTTCTTTACCTCGTAAAATTTGATCTTGCGAAAGTTGAGATTGTATTGTAATAGAAGGTTTTTTTCCTCTAGTACCTTTCTTCATAAATATTTGAATAACACCACTAGCACCTTGAGCACCAAATAATGCACCACCAGCTGCACCTTTAACTACTTCTACTCTTTCCACTGCAGACAAATCTAACCCAGTTAAACCACCTGGAACCTCAACTCCATCAACCAATATTAATGGAGGAGTGCCACCTAAATCGCTAACACCACGTAGAACTATTTGAGCATTGGTACCGGGAGTGCCACTTGTAAATTGAATATTTGCGCCTGCAATTTTACCTTGTAATGCTTGAGCAACACTTGCTACCGAGCTTTTACCTGCATCTTTTATATTTAAAGATCCTACATCAATAGCTACTTTTTTTCTACTAGTTGCAACACCTATACCCGTTACAACAACTTCTGATAAAGATTTGTTATCCTGTACTAATTTTATCAAAACATCGGAATTTCCTTTGAATTGATAATTTTGATTGTTAAAGCCAACAAATGATACTTCAATGGATTTACCGGTTTTAGCAGTAATAGTAAATGAGCCATCGGCGGCTGAACTGGCGTAGGAGTTTTCGCCTTTTACCTTTATGGTTGCTCCATTTATAGGAGTACCGTCTTTTGAATCCGTAATCTTGCCCTTGATAGTAGTTTGGGCAAATACGATCACTGTACTAAAAAAAAATACAGTGAGAAATAATGCGATTTTTCTCATAAAAGTAGATTGTTTTCAAAATTGAAATTTAAAGATACAAATTTAACATTAATTTGGCAAAAAATTACGAAAATTGTACTGTAAATGAGAAACTCAAGTAAAGACCAGACTTTTTTGAAGCTATCTGCTAATATCCTTTTATTTTGATATAATTTATAACTCCAAGAATTTAAAGCATGTTTTGGGGATTACTTTGAAAAAGATAATAGACCATTTGTAAATTATTATACTAAAAGTTGAAAAGATTACTATAAAATATTAACACATTCAAATGATGCATATTTGTATCTATCAGGATAATATTCCCAAAATATTTTGCCCTTTATCGAAAGTATTTAATATGCAATTAGTTATAATGGAATAGTTTTAACTATAGTTAATTTTAAGTGAAGTACAAAATTGTTACTGTATGGGTTGTTTTAATATTCATTGGGTTAATGTAACATGCATATACAGTTACAAGCTATACTATAGGCTTTATAAGCCCTCATTTTAATAATTACTACAGTAAATTCTACTGTTTGCAATACCCTTTTAGTTAATAAAAAAATCTACTGTATACACTACAAAGAGCTACCTTTTGATGAAGCTCTTTGTGGTAATAAATTATGTATTAATGAAATGATTTTAAATTATTAATAGCTCCACAATAAGTAATATTTTATTATTCCGGTTGTAATACTTTTAAGGTTAAAACATAGCTTGAAACTTCCCCATTTTTACAGTGTTAGTTATTTCATTTAATTTTAATTTGGTATTATTAATACAATTTGAATAAATTTTAGAAAGTCCTGCTTTTTTAATGGCATTCTTTTCATTTTAGGGGATGGCTTCTTTTTTCCTTTAACCTGAGAATAACCTTTTCTGATACATATTATTATGAATTAATTAAATAACTTTTTAGAAAAGCAAAGGAGATTCTATTGCGCCGAATAATTGTTGATTCAGACATTTTATGGCAAGTTTTTAAAAATATTTCAGCAGGTTTTGTATTTTACAAATATGTTTCAACAGTTGGTTTATCAGGTGTAGGAATAAGATTGACTAGTAATAATTTTGCGGAGCGTTAAATAATATCCTGATCAACAAATCCTCCATGTCGTAGCCATTTCTCTTTTCTTCAATAAACTTCATTTTCTATTTTCTTTATAAGCCCTGTATCCTTTTTACTTCAAAATAAATTTCTATTCCATCTACCAAAAAATATTTGATTTCTTTAAACGTATTGCACTTTTTAAATC
>Ga0105048_10012240_pt1 | contig 13474 bp, 14 predicted proteins | sample MAT05_FD_78382 | JGI IMG/M metagenome (GOLD analysis project Ga0105048, IMG submission 78382) | Freshwater microbial communities from Lake Fryxell liftoff mats and glacier meltwater in Antarctica - MAT-05 | ecosystem: Environmental > Aquatic > Freshwater > Ice > Liftoff microbial mat | place...
AACGGGAATATCTAACGGCGAGTGGATGGGCATGGCGCTCTTCAGTCGATTTGAGAAGTCTCGTATCGGCGAAGATTAGTAGCGCTGCAATTAGCGGTCGGTTGTGTGGCGTACAGAGGGTGCGATTCTCACGTGGTTGTGGGTCCAGCAACGCGCGGAGCAAGCAGAAAACCCAGAAGGGTAGGTGATGACACCGAGGGTCAAGCCCGAATCACTGAGTTGTTGCATGGGTGCAGTAAAGCGTAGAGACGCAATCGATCATGCTTTTTGGCCTCAAAAATTGGCTCGCGACGCCCGCAATTAGTGCGTGGCCCTGGGCTACCTTGGTGTGCCCCGTTGGGGCGCACAGCCGGGGACAACGGCGCGCTCTGTGACAGGGCCAAGACACACGACACGAGTTTGACTGGCACCCGTGTCCCTAAGGCCGCTGCAGCAAGACCAGCGACAGCCATGGGATGTAGGTGATGGCCAGCACGCAAGCGAACAGCAGCACAAAGAATGGCCAACTGGCGCGAATCACCTCGGTGACTGGCTTGCGGAAGCGATATGAGGTAATGAACAAGTTCATACCCAGTGGTGCCAGGAATAAACCGATTTGCAAATTGGCTAGGAATAAAATGCCGAAATGTACCGGGTCCATGCCATAGCCGGTGGCGATCGGCAAAACCAGCGGCGTCAGCACGACAATCGCGGGATAACCTTCCAGCAGCATGCCGAAGAACAACAAAAACGCATTGAGTGCCAATAGAAATAGCCACTTCTGCGTGACGTGCTCTTGTACCCACGCGAATAACTGGGTCGGTATTTCTGCGTCGATCAAATAGTTGGTTAGCGCGAATGCGACGCCAAGGATCAGCAAGATGCCACCGACCAACATCATCGCTTCGCGCACGATCGCCGGCAGACGGGTTATCTTGATTTCGCGGCGAATGACCACGGTCACTAGAAAAACGTAGACCGCCGTCAATGCCGCAGCCTCAGAGGGCGCGATTCGGCCGGAATAAATGCCACCCAATACCAGGATGGGTAATGGCAATTCCCATTTTGCGTCAATAATCGCAGCACGCGCGGCGCGCCAGTCAAAACGTTTTTCTTCCGGGTTATTAATTTTCGGTGACTGAGTAATCGCATAAATGGCCAACACCGTCAGCATCAGCATGCCTGGAATAATGCCGGCTAGGAATAAATCGTCCACCGATACCCGTGGAGTGGTATTGAGTTGTTGTGCAACTACGCCGTAGATAATCAAGGGCAATGACGGCGCGAACAATAATCCTAAACTGCCGGACGCGGTGACCAGCCCCAGACTGAAACGTTCGCTGTAATGGGCCTGCAGCAGGGCAGGGAACAGCACCGCACCAAGTGCAACGATGGTGACACCCGATGCGCCAGTCAATGCGGTAAACAAGGCACTGGTAACCAAGGCGACAATCGCAAGTCCACCGGGCATCCAGCCCACTAAGGCTTGTGTCATGCGCACCAAACGCTGCGGCGCGGCACTTTCGCTCAACAAATACCCGGCCAGGGTGAACAATGGAATGGCGACCAACACCGGCATTTCGCCGAGCCGATTTATTTCCACCGCGACGATGGCTAAATCGTAACCCTGACCATAAAAGCCCATCAGCGCTAATGCCGCAATCAGCGCAAAAAACGGCGCGCCCATGAGCCCCAGCGCCAGCAAAGCGAGGGCGATAAACCAAATCATGGCGTGGGCTGCAAATGGTCGGGCGCCGGGTGAGCGATGAAACTGAGCGCGTGCACGGTCATTAACGTAAATACCACCGGCATAATTGCTAGTGCCCACCAATTGGGCAGTCCGGCAAAGATTTCCGTGCCACTTTCATATTCAAGTTGCACCAATGTCCAACTTGCGTGGGCTAAGAGCGCACAAATACCAGCGGTGAATAGGGCAACCAAAATTCGTGCGGCGTGTCCAAACCAACCGCGCAGATAACGGGTGAGCACATCAATCTGCAGCTGGCGGCCTTCGCGGGTGGCGACCAGAGCGCCTACCAAAGCTAACCACAGTGTGGCGGTACGCATCAACGGATCCAGCCAAACCGGTCCAGAACCAAAAAAACGAAAGCCCAATTGCGCGGCCGCGGCGATCAGCAGGCCCAAACCCAGGCTCGCTAACAAGGCGTTTTCAATCCACGCCACGCCGTCTGCCAAGCCGCGCAAGAACCGCATTAGTGACTCCCGGCGGCCGTTTTGGCTTGTTTCAGCGTGTCGAGAATGGCTGCTGAGATTAATCCCTCACTACGCATGCGCTCTATGGTGCGTTTGCCGACGTCGCGCCAGGCCTGCGCTTCGGCGTCACTCGGGGTGACAATTTCAATGCCCTCGTTGCGCAGCGTGTCACGGGTAGCGAGGTCATCGGCAGCATTGCTGATCTCCAAACGCGCGAAAGCGGCCTCGACACTGCTAATCACCAGCGCGCGATCCTCAGGCGCCAGACGATCGAGCGCTTTTTTGTCGAAAGTCAAAATGCCGACGGTATACGACACCGGTAAATCGATCATCATTTTCAGCTTGCTGGCCCATTGAAACGCGACCGCGCCGGTGGTGGTATTGCCAACGGTTTCCACCAAGCCGGTTTGCAGACTGGTGTAAACATCGCCCAAAGCCAATTGCACCGGCGTCGCGCCCACCTCAGAAAACGCAATGCGACCGATTGCATCGCCTTCGGGTACCCATACTTTGGTGGCGCGCATCTGTTCTTGGGTGGCGATTGGCTTTGTGCTCATCAAGTAGATGAAGCCGCCGCCGGTGATGCCAGCAACCACCATGCCGTTAGCCTCGAATCCGGCTTTGATTTTCGAATCCAAACTCAGCCGCGCTTGGCGGACTTCGTCAGTGTTGGAAAAACTAAACGGCAGGCCATAAACCGCGACATCCGGATTCACGCTGGTCAGCTCCGTTGCTGCGAATGCGCCTCCGTTGAGTTGGCCCAGTTTGATCTTGCGCAGCACCGTATCGCTATTGCCCATCACGCCGCCGGGGAAAAACTTCAGTTCCACACGGCCATCGGTCGCTAATTTCAGTGTGTCGCCGGCGGCGCGCATTTCACGCATCCACGAACTGCCTTCCGGGGCCAAAGTGGCGACTTTGAGTGCTGCGGCGTGGGCTGCGCTGCCCAGCGTCAGGGCGACGGCGAGCAAGATGCGGCACGAATTTGCATGAATCATTCGAAATATTCCTTGGAGTTTGCCTTCAGCAGCAGCGCTTGGCGCTGCGCCAGCGTGTTCATCAATGTCCATCCTGGTACCTTCGGGTCGGCGGCCAAGGCTTCGTCTATTAATCGATCATGCAGTGCTTGATCGAAAACCAAACGCGCGTATTGGCGTGCGTACAGCACCCGCACCATTTGGTTGTGGCCCTTGGATCGCACCAGGGCTTGCTCAAAATAGCGCTGCGCCAACTCTGGTTTGCCACCATAGGCTGGCGGCAGTAGAGAGTTCATCACACCCAAATACAACTGACCCTGACCGTCGCGAAAATCAGGCACACGCTGCACGGCGAGCTCAATGATATGCCGCACCTTTGGAATGGCGGCGATGGCATTCCAATCGTCGGCATGGGCTTGGATAAAACCAGCCCAGGCGCCACCCAAACAATAGAGTACCTCCACTTGTTGGGCAGTCACGTCGGTGACGCGCGCCGCAACTTCGTCAAACTTGGCTTGGGGCAGTTCACACCAGCCACGGTTGGTAGCGCACGCGGCGCGTGATGCGTAGTCCAATGCGCGACTACTCAGTCGCTTGGCGCGTTCAGGGTCATCTACAAAGGATCCGGCATAGGCCCCGTACAAATCTGCCGCTAAACACAAACGCGCCGCGTTGGCCGCGCCATCGTGATTAAGCCCATCCAGCAGCAATAGATAAGCGGGCAATCCTGCCGCAACCGTGGCTGGATCGTCATGATCCAAAATTCCAGCAGAGAGCTGGCGTCCTAGATTGGCTGCTGCTCGGTCGACCAGCGTGGCGCAGCCCGACAGCGCCAGCACGCAAGACATCGCCACATATCGAATGAAAGTCGCATTTGCAAATAAAGACACGCGAATCACCACAACAAATCGGTTAAAACCGGGGAGCAGTCTACGCCAGCCAAGCATGCATGGTGGTATGCCGAAGGTACCGGTAAGCACGCGAGACCCAGCCATTGCGTACACTGCAGGCCCGCACGATGAACGACAACAGAATCATGGCCTGCAATGAACCCGAAGCGCCCGCCGCGATTAGTGCAGCAAGTGATGCGCTTGAAGCCGCGGTTTTTCGCAAACTTTTGGCCCACCTCAACGAGCGTAGTGATGTGCAAAACATCGATTTGATGATTTTGGCGGGCTTTTGCCGCAATTGTTTGGCCGATTGGTACCAACAAGCCGCCGAGCAAAGCGAGCCCATCTCCAAAGAGCAAGCGCGAATGCGTGTTTACGGCATGCCGTTTGCGCAATGGAAGGCGCACCATCAACTCGCCGCAACGGACGAGCAGTTATCCCGATTTGCCGCTGCGATGCACGCACATCCCAAAGGGTAAGGGTGCTTGGGCGACTTACACGCGCACCCGCCGAGGAGGTCGTGCCTGACGATTGGCATTGTCAACGAGCGATGTCGCGCTTGTTACGCTATGTGCGCTGCGACGCCCGAACAAAACGCCAGATAATCCACATAACCAGGGAATTCTCGCCCCGGCGCGCACACCGCGCAGGCGGGATCAGCGGTCAAGCGCAATTCTCGAAAACGTATCGCCAGCGCATCAAACAACAACAGGCGACCGATGAGCGGTTCGCCAATCCCCAACAACAATTTCAGCGCCTCGTTGGCTTGCAGCAAACCAATCACGCCTGGCACCACGCCTAAAACGCCGATTTGCGCACAATTGGGCGCCTGATCTGCGGACGGTGGCTCAGGAAACAAACAGCGATAACACGGCGCGTGCCCACGTGCGCTGCCGGGGTGAAAAACACTAACCTGCCCGCTAAAGCGTTCGACTGCGCCGTACACCAAGGCCTTGCTATGTTTGACCGCGGCATCGCTGAGCAAATAGCGGGTCGGAAGATTATCTGAGCCGTCCACCAGCAAGGTGCAATCGCTGATCAAGTCATCGACATTGCTGCGCTTGACGCGTTGTTCGATTGCCTCGATTTTGAGCGCGGGATTGAGCGCCAACAGCGTTTCGCTGGCCGATTGCACCTTGGCCCGGCCGACGCGCGCGGTGGTATGCAAGGGCTGGCGCTGCAGGTTGCTCTCTTCCACCCGATCGTCGTCAACGATGCGCAAACTGCCGACGCCCGCCGCCGCCAGATACAAGGCCACCGGCGAGCCCAAACCACCGGCGCCTATCAGCAAGACGCGCGCCTGCGCCAAACGCCGTTGACCCGCCTCGCCAATTTCTGGCAGCACGATCTGTCGAGCGTAACGGCGCAACCAAGCTGCATCGGCAGCTTGGCTGATGTCGATGGGCAGGTGTGCGGATTTCCAAGCGCGAAATCCACCTTCGATCACGACCGTATTCGAGTAACCCAGTTCTGCAAGCGTCTGCGCACACAACAGGGCGCGCGCACCGGCCGCGCACAGCAGTAAGAGCTCGCGTTCTTTATTGGGCACCAGACGCGCAATCTCAAACTCCAGTTGACTGCGCGCTACACGCAAGGCCTGCGTTGGACTGCCATCGGCCCATTCGGCGGCTTCGCGCACATCCAAGATCAGCGCGCCCAGTTGCTGACGCAATTGCGCCTGCTGCGCGGCTATATGCGGCGTGCTGGCGCGCAGTTGTTGCAGCCAATCATCACTTCTCAACGGGCTACTCCCAGTCAGTTTCAGCTTGCGCAGCCTGAAACAGTGGTTCGATGTTAATGATCGCGCCGGCAGGCAGGTCGATTGGTCCTTCCGGCAAGTTCAGCAACACACTGGCTTGCATCAGACTCAAGCTGCGGTGCGATTCTTGCGCCAGCAAAGGTCGGACCCACAGCTGCCCTTGCGCATCGACGCGATAAACCGCGCGCAGATATTCGGCGCGAGCGTGGGTTTTGCGCAACGGCGCAAGTAAGCGTGCCGGCCAGCGCACTGGATCGGCCGGCACCAAGCCCTGCCAGGCTTGAATGGCCGCCTGGGCGAGCACGCGAAAGCTGATGAACACCGAAACCGGATTGCCGGGCAGGGCGAGCAGCGGTTTGCCGGCGAACTCCCCGAACAACACCGGCATGCCGGGTTTCATGCGCACCTTCCAGAAATGCACGCAGCCGTGCTGTGCCAGTAGTTGCGGCATATGGTCGTGATCACCGACCGATGCACCACCGGTGGTGATCAGCAGATCTGCGCTGTTGGCGGCACCCTGTAGCGCCAGCGCCAGACGCTGAGGATCGTCGGCGGTGGCCTGGCTGGGCAGCGGGTGTGCGCCAGCCTCAAGCAGCAGCGCATGTAAAAGCGTCGCATTGCTGTCGTAAATCTGACCCGCTGCCAAGGGCTGATTGGGCGTCGCCAATTCATCGCCAGTGCTGATGATCGCAACACGCGGACGCGCCACCACGCGTAACTGCGCGCGGCCGGCGCTAGCCGCAAGCGCCAAGCCGCGCGCGTCCAGCCGCAAACCACGCTTCAGCAGGCGCGTACCCGCGGCACACTCTTCGCCTTTGAGCCGAATGTTCGCGCCGATCCTCGGAATCTGGGTCACCTGGACCTGATCGCCACTGCGCGTGGTGTCTTCCTGGATCACCACGGTATCGGCGCCGTCCGGCACCATCGCACCGGTCGATATGCGCACGCACTGGCCGGCGCCCAGTTGGCCCACAAAACGCGCACCAGCACGACTCTCGCCGATCAGCTGCAAGGCGGTTTGCTGCAAATCCGCGTGGCGGCAGGCATAACCGTCCATCGCCGAGTTGGCAAACGGCGGCAAAGAATGTCCAATATGGATGTCTTCAGCCAAGCACCGACCGTGGGCCTCGGATAGTCCCACGCGTTCGACCGCCGGATTCGCGTTGATCAGCGCCGCCGCCAGCGCCTGCTGCGCCTCGGCCACGCCAATCCGCATACGCACACCGCGTTCCCGCAGCAGCAGCTCAATCGAACTCGGCGTTTGCACCCGCATTGACTCCAGACCCAAAGCAGTGGGCCAGCATAGCGAAGACGGCAAGGGTGAGGCAGCGTGCGCCGCTTGTTCTCTGGTTGTCAGCGATGAACCGCATGCCAAGTACAACTCGGCGCTGCAGATCGCTTGGCGCCAGTCCCCCCTGGATCACCGAGTTGCACTCGGCGCTTTGACTCATCTGCGCCGGTCCCCTTGGATCGCCGAGTGTTCGCGATTTTGGTACACGCGATTTCTGCGCAGGCCAAGCAGTTCTACCTTTCCTGTGGTTTCTTTGAATCGCCGTCGCAACCGATGACCTTGCTTATGACGATCGAGACGGTGCGCTCTATCTTGATAGAGTCAAACTGACCGCATTCGTCGCCAAACGCGAACTCGGCAAGCCTAGCAGCCTGTCGGGCTTTGCGCCTCAGATGCGTTGTGAGCTTAAGCGGATGTCTGCAAGGCGCGGCGCGCAGGCAATGGCTCTTCCATTGCTTAAGCGTCGCAGAGGCCGGACGCGCAACCCGAAGGGCAGGACGGCCTTTTGGCATAGCGCAGACTCGAAAGTAGAGCCCAAGCCTTCAAAATCAATCCGAGACTGAGTAGAAAACGATGGCCAAAAGGACTTCCGGCGCACTCGCGAAGAAAGCCCGACAGGCTGCTAGCGCTTAACATGCTTCATCAATCGACGGCGTTTGGCTTTTTGGCGTTCGGTCAATACGTTGACTTTGCCAGCGAAAGGATTGGTGCCTTCGCGGAATTCCAGTGCCAACGGGGTGCCGACCAATTTGAAGCGCTCGCGCAGCGAGTTTTCCAAATAGCGTTTGTAGTCTTCTGATAGCCCGGTCAGGCGATTGCCGTGAATGATGACGCGCGGCGGATTGCGTCCGCCTTGGTGGGCATAACGCATTTTGGCGACGCGGCCGCGCACCATGGGTGGCTGGTGTTTTTCGAAGGCCTTGCCGATTGCCTCGGTCAGTTCATTCGCGGTGAATTCTTTGGTCGCTGAACGGTGGGCTTGATTGACGGCTTTCAGCAATTCACCGAGGCCAGAGCCGTGTAGCGCGGAAATGGGCAAGCGTTTGGCAAAGTTGACGAAGCCCAAACCCCAGTCCAAGCGTTGCGTTACTTGCGTGCGTTCGCGCACGCTCAAACCGTCCCATTTGTTGATGGCCAATACCAAACCACGGCCAGCGGCGACGATTTCTCCGAGGATGTGGGCATCCTGATCGGCGAAACCTTGTTGTGCGTCGAGCATCAAAACCACCACCTGCGATTCTTCAACCGCTTGCAAGGCTTTGATGACGCTGAACTTTTCCACACCATCTTCGACCCGCGCGCGGCGCCTAATGCCGGCGGTGTCGATCAGCAAATAGCGTTTGCCATCGCGCTCCAGCGGGATGCGCACCGCATCACGGGTGGTGCCAGGCAGGTCCATGGCCAATACGCGCTCTTCGCCAAGCAAGCGGTTGACCAGGGTGGATTTGCCGACGTTTGGGCGTCCGATGATCGCGATTCGAATCGCGCCGGTGTCCATGCCTTCTTCGGCAGGGGATGCAGGAAAGCGTTCGAGCAGATGCTCGACCAGATCGCCAATGCCCTGGTTGTGCGCGGCGGCGACCATCAGCGTCGCGCCGATCCCCAAACGCGAGAACTCGGCGTTGGCGCCATGTTCTTCAACGCCATCTATCTTGTTGATAATCAACAATAAAGGTTTGCTGGTTGCGCGAATGCGCAGCGCGATATCGATATCGTCAGGATGCAGGCCGTCGCGTGCATCGACTACCAAGCAAACCAGATCACATTCGTCGATCGCTTGCCAAGATTGCGCCGCCATGCCTTTGGCGAGCGCATCTTCGTTCTCGGTCAGGCCGGCGGTATCAACGACCATGAAGGGCCGCTCACCGCGCCTACACACACCAAACAAACGGTCACGCGTTACGCCGGGCAGGTTCGAGACAATCGCGTCCCGACTCTTGGTCAGGGAATTGTAAAGCGTCGATTTGCCGACATTCGGGCGACCGACCAGAGCAACAACGGGAAGCATTGGCGGACGCCTTCAAATTACGCTGAGCAACTGCCATTGCGGTTGCCGATGAAATTAAACTGCCGCCGCGGAGCGGCACTCAATCAATTGCGGAGTCGGAACGCACCCACAGAGCCATCGCGGTTCTGTACGTAAAGCACCTCACCGACGACGAGCAAAGCATCGCCGAAACCTGCGCCGCCGAGTTTGGTGCGTGCGGATATCGCACCGTCACTGCGATTCAGCCAATGCAGATAGCCTTCGACATCACCCACAACCACGTAATCGCCCAGCAAAACCGGCACCGAAATCATTCGATATAAGAGGATTTCGTTTTTCCACAATGAGCCACCCGTGCGTCGGTCCAGAGCCCATACCGCGCCATCCGATGCCGCCACAAAGACCGCATCACTGCCCGCAGCGACGCCAGCAACGGAGGACATATCGCGTGTCCACAAGGTACGGCCGCCGTCTAAAGTCAGCGCCTGTGCGCCCGACTCATAGCCGGCGACGAATAAATCACCGTTCAACAACACCATGCGTCCGTCGACGTCGACCATACGTTCCAAATCGGTTTTGCCTTCACCGACACCGATCCGTTGTTCCCATGCTGGCCGGCCATCAGCCATTGCAAATGCGCTGACCGTGCCGTTGGCGTTAGCGGCCACGACTAACTCGTTGGTGACGACCGGTGACGCTGAACCGCGCAAACTGAGCAGCGGCACGCCGCGATCCGCCGCCCAAATTTGCTCACCATTGCTGGCTTTGAGCGCGTGGGTGCGGCCGTCATTGGCGCTCACGATCACTTTATCGCCAATCAACACGGGGGCGCTGATGACTTCCGATGACACGCGTTTACGCCAAACTTCCGCGCCGGTTTCTGCCTCGAAAGCAACGACTTCGCCATCAATGGTGCCCGCGACAGTGAGCGTCTCGCTGGCGCCCGGACCGCCGCTAAAAGAATCCGATTTCTTTGCCCACAATCGGCGGCCGGAGAGGCTGTCATAGGCTTCGATGTCACCATCAATGCTGGCAAAAAAAGCCCGACCGCCGGCAACTGCAGGGACCAAACCAGCGCCAGTCACGCCGGAGCCGTCGCCGACTGAAGTCGACCACAGTTTGTCGATCTGCACTTTAGCTTCAAATTTGACCAACGGTGTCGGAGGCTCAATGTTCTCTTTCTTGGCACTGTCGCCCGTGCAGCCGGCGAGCAGTCCGGCCGCGGCCATTGCTAATACAAGTCGAGCGCGCATTGCCATCAGCCTTGCTCCGCTGGAGCCGCAGCTTCACTTTCAGTGGCCGGGCTCGCTGGGACAGGCGTACTCACTGGCGCAGGAGGCGCAACCGCGGCGGCCGGCGCCGCGCTGCCGGCTAGCAAATCATCACGCTTCGCTTCGATTGCTTTGCGTTGCGACGCAGCGACGTCCAACTTGGCCAGGGCTGCATCGTAAGCTTTGCGTGCGTCCTCAACTTTACCCAGTGAGCTCAGCGCATCACCGCGGATTTGATCGCGCTCGCCAGCGTAGGAGTCACCCTCAATGACTTTCAAGGTGTCCAGCGCCTGCTGCGCCGCGCCACGGCCCAGTTGCACGCGTGCCAGGCGCAAGCTGGCCAGTGATTTGATGGAGTCTGCTTGCGCGTTTTCGGCGACGAATTTAAGGGAGGACTCGGCTTCCGGCAACTGCGCATCTTTGAGTTGCAGCTCGGCGAGTTCCAGCGCCGCCAATGCCGCGTGCGGCGAACTAGCGTAATTCTTGCGCAAATCCTCAACCAGCTTACTGGCTAATTCTTTATCGTCCTTATCGACTGCCTCTTGCAGGCTTTCAAACTTTGAAAAAGCCTCGGCACGATGATTCAGGCTCGACTGCTGCCATTGCTGCCAACCGAGCAATGCAGCCAAACCGAGCAAAATGCCGGTCACGATCGACGTGCCATTTTGCTGCAGCCATTGGCGAGCTTGTTCGCTTTGCTCGTGCGAATCCAGAATGTCGTCAGCCATTGTTCCGATCCTTAGCCTGATTCAGTGGGTTAATTAGCCGCCATCGCGGCTAGGAATTTCTTTATCGTTGGTGACCGGCTTCCAGCCCAGTTCACCGCGCGCAACCGCGAAACGCGCGACATTCCCGCGCGTGAAGCCACTGAGGTCTACAGAGGTGCCGGCTACGTCGGCGCGCACGCCACGCACATTGCCGATATTGACCGAGAATGGCGCGCCTTCGCTGAAGCTACGCTGGTCACCAGCGCGAACCACTTGATAGGCCAGTTTGGAGCCATCGCGATCACGGACGTCTACCCAGCTATCTTCGTCGAAGCTCAGCGTTAACACCGAAGGCGCAGCGGCGCGCGCATCGCCGGGCACCCGGAACGGGTTTAGCGAGGCCATCACCGGTGATTCGTCTGCACTTGCGGGTGCCGTATCGGGGAGTACCGGCCCCAGTGGTGCGCTGGTCACCGCCGACTTGGTAGCCGTGCTAGCCGTAACCGAGGGCACTACCTGAGGCCGCTCTGGCGTGCTGTCGGCCACGCGTGGCGCGTCTGGAAAACCGAGTTGCGGAGTATTGCTCACCAGCCAGTGCACTGCCGTCAAAGCTAGCGCGGTGCCTACGACGTAGCTTGCCGCCCATTTGTAGCGTTCGATCCAAGGCACGCGGCGCGCCACTGCACCGGCGGCTGGCAATACATGGGGTGTATCGATGGGTGCCGAGGCTGCCATTGCCTGGTTGGCCCATTCTTCGGGCAGGTTCAAAATGCGCAAGTAGCTGCGCAAGAAGCCCTTTAGATAAACCGCGGTGCCGATGCGCTGGCTGCGGCCTGCTTCTAAATCCGCCACGGTTGCGAGCGGCAAATGCAAGCGTTGGGCGATTTCATCGGCACCCAAAGACAAGTTCATTCGCGCTTCTTTCAACCGTCGCCCAAGCTCCGTCAGATCCAGCACTTGGCTAGATTGAGTCGCGGGTCCGCTCATGTCTCGCTCCTGCATCACTTACGCTGCTCCAGCGACTGCGCCTCACGCGAACGCGGGAAGCTGCTGGTCAGTCGTCGTCGGTAGTCTGCGGCGCTGCGCGTATCGCCCAGCGCCAACTCAATCTGCATGCCCAACAACAGGGCTTCAGGATTATTTGGATTCGCAGCGTCAAAGCGCTGCATGAATGCTCTGGCATTCATATGGTCGCCGTTGGCAAATAGCACGCCGGCCATCGGCAAAAGTGCATCACCGTAGTCTGGCTTACGTTGCAGTGCCTCGCGCAGATAAGCTTCAGCCTGCTTGAGATGCCCGGCGCTCTTCGCGCACATGCCAGCATTCGATAGCGCGACTTCTGGCGTCTTGTAATATGGATCCGCAAAGGCCCGTTTGAACATCACTTCGGCTTCGGGGTAACGCCCTTGGCGGCATAGGAAACTGGCGAAATTGTTGCTCATATCGCCATCTTTGGAGCGCAGATCGACAGCCCGCTTGTAATGAAACTCTGCCTGACCGAGTTCGCCGATGGTTTCGTTCAGGACGCCGGAAACGGTGTGCGCCTGGCCCGAATTGGGATCTAACTCCAGCGCGCGCAGTAATTTGTCGCGAGCAATCTCAAGGTTGCCACGCTTTAGGTACTCCTGCGCCATCTGCACCTGTAACTCAGAGCTGCGCCGGATTTGTTCGGGTGCCAGTTTGTTTGATCGAGTGCCAGAGCCCGCGCAAGCGGTCAGCAGACACACCGCGCCGACCAGCAACCACGCCCGGGCGCTCATGCGCGTGCCTCATTTTGGGCAGCGAGTTCTGCTTTGAACTGGCTGCTGCGTCGCGTGCGGTCGAGCACCGTACCGACCAATTGACCGCAGGCAGCGTCAATATCATCGCCCCGCGTGCGGCGCACGGTGGCAATCAAACCGGCCTCCATGACGATGGTCTGGAAGCGCCGTATCGCTTCTTCGCCGGAACGCTCGTATCGCGTGCCTGGAAACGGGTTGAACGGGATCAAGTTGAGCTTGCTGGGCAAGCGGCGCAACAACTTCACCAAAGCGCGTGCATGCTCGGGTTGGTCGTTGATGTCCTTCATTAAGGTGTATTCGAAAGTGACGCAAGCGCGTGGGCGGTTGACCAAATAGCGCTGGCAAGCGGCCATCAGTTCGGCAATCGGATACTTCTTGTTGAGAGGCACCAGTTGTTCACGCAGCGCGTCGTTGGGCGCATGCAAACTCACCGCCAAACTGACGTCGCACACTTCCGACAGTTTATCGATCCCCGGCACCAAGCCGGCAGTGCTCAAGGTGACGCGTTTGTTTGCCAAGCCAAACGCCAAGTCATCACGCATCAGATTCATCGCCGGAACCACGCTGTCAAAATTGAGCAGTGGCTCGCCCATCCCCATCATGACGACGTTGGTTAGT
>Ga0105048_10012242_pt1 | contig 13473 bp, 15 predicted proteins | sample MAT05_FD_78382 | JGI IMG/M metagenome (GOLD analysis project Ga0105048, IMG submission 78382) | Freshwater microbial communities from Lake Fryxell liftoff mats and glacier meltwater in Antarctica - MAT-05 | ecosystem: Environmental > Aquatic > Freshwater > Ice > Liftoff microbial mat | place...
CTCCACGGCGCACTGGACCGCGCGGGCCGGACCGTCGTCGCCGTCGAACACGGCCATCAGCTCGTCACCGACGAACTTGTCGATATCGCCGCCGAACTTCTCGACGACCTCGGCCTGCGCCTCGAGCATGCGGTTGAGCATGCTGACGACCTTCTCGGGCTCGACGCCCTCGGAGAACGCGGTGAAGCCGCGGATGTCGGTGAACAGGACGGTGCAGGTGCGGCGGACGCCCTCGCGATTGAAGGCCTGGTTGTCCGAGGCGGCACCCGCGGCGGCGGCGGCGGTGCCCTTCGAGACGAACTTCTCGAGGTGAAGCTTGGCGCGCAGGCCCTTCACCATCTGGTTCATCCGGTCGCCGAGGCGCGCGACCTCGTCGCCGCTGGCGCCGGCGGTTCGGACCTCGGCGACCGCGAGGTTGCCGTCGCCGATCTGATCGGCGAGCTCACCGATCCGCTTGACAGGGTCGACAACGATCCTCTTGAGCGCGAACCACAACAGGATGAACACGATCAGGACGGTGAGGAACGCAAAGCGCAGCGCGTTGGAGACCGACTCCTGACGCGCGCGAGCCGCGCGGTCGGTGAACGCGGAGATCAGGATCGCGCCGCGCAGCGGCTGGTCGTTGCCGTGGCACGTCTGGCACCGCGTCTCGTTCACGAGCGGCTCGACGACGGTGAGTGAGTTCGTGCCGTCGTAACGAACGAGGCCCTTCTGGGTCGCGAGCGCGTCGGCGACGGCCTGCGGTGGCGTCGGGATCGCGATCGCGTCGTAGTAGAGGCGGCCGTCGGCGTCGTAGAGGCGGAGCTGGCGCGTGGCCTTGGTCGCGGAGACCGTCGCGAGGTAGCGCGTGACGAGGCGACCGAGCGCCGACATCATGATCGTGCGCAGCGAGGTGTCGATCACGCCCTCGAGCTCGATCGAGGCGCCGCCCGCGGGCAGTGGTGCGAGCGAGACGAACAGCGCACCGCGGACAGGACCGCCGGCTTCCTCGTGACAGGCGACGCAGCGCTTCTCGAGCGGCATCGGCACGACGCGGATCTGCGTGCCCTCGAGCGTGACGGTGTGAGGCACCGCGCCGACCTTCATCGCGCCCTCGAGCGTCGCGTTCCACGCCGGGCTCGGGCCGAGCGGCGAGCTACCGAACGTGAGCGAGCCGCTCGAGTCGTAGACCGCGACGTCCTTGATCGACGGCACGCGCTCCTTGACCTCGGAGAAGTAGCCGTCGAGGAGCTCGGTCTTCTTCGCGGTCATCACCTGCTCGAACGCGTCGGTGAGGACGACGCCGAGGATCTCGGCGCGCGCGGCTTCGGCGCGGGTCTCGTCGAGCTCGATCGCGAGGACGCCGCGCAGGGTCGCCTTCGGGTCGTGACACTCGTGGCAGCGCTGCTCGTTGATCACGGGGCGATGGATCAGGCCGCCCGTCGTGGTGCGCTGCGCGTCGGTGAGCGTGGTGCGAACGGCGGCCGGGAGCGCGGCCGGTGCGGGGATCGGGCCCTTGGGCTCGAACACCGGTGCGCCGCTCGTATCGTAGACGTGGATCGTGACGGTCGGCAGCTCGCGCTGCGCGCTCTGGATCAGATCGGAGACCAGGATGCCGTTGCCGGCGATCATCGCGCTCTCGATGCCAGCGACGAGTCCCTTGGCGAGGCGCTGCGACGACTCGCGCGTCTCCTCCTGCAGCGCGCGGGCACTTTGGCGGCTGTTCCACAGCGAGTAGCCGAGGAACCCGAGTGCGATCGCGAACAAGGTCACGAACCCGATCTTGAAGACCAGGCGTCGCCGGAAGTACCCGAGGATCGCCACGATCCCCAGGGTAGCAGCTTCAGGCGAACGTCACGGCGTGGACCGGTGGCAGGTAGTTCGAGACCACGTGCCAGCTCTCGCCGCGATCGCCGCTCGCGAACACGTTGCCCGTCGTCGAGCCGAACGCGAGCTTGCCGTCAGGCGCGAGCGCGAATGCGTGGCGATAGACGAGGTCATACGCAAACGTGTCGGGCAGGCCCTTCGACAGCACGTCGAACGTCTTGCCGCCGTCGCGCGCGCAGCCGAGGGTTCGTCGCGAACACCGTGTCGAGGACCGCGCGCACCGTCGAGCCGTCGACCGTCTCTGTCGGACACTCGACATGCCGCTTCAGATTCGGCGTGAACACCACGGTCGCCAAGCGGCGAACCTACACGATCTTCCCAGCGTGGTAGCTTGCCCCCGTGTTCGACGTAGTTGTTGCTGCGGATCTCGACTGGGGAATCGGCAAGGCGAGCGGTCTGCCCTGGCCCAAGCTCAAGGGCGACCTCGCGCACTTCAAGCGCGTGACGACCACCGCACCCGAGGGTCAGCGCAACGCGATCATCATGGGGCGCCGGACGTGGGAGAGCACCGAGGTCGCGGGCCGGCCGTTGCCGCGCCGACTGAACATCGTGATCTCGCGAAACATGCTGCTCGCGCCCGAGGGCGTGCTCGCCGCGCGCTCGCTCGACGAAGCGCTCAACACCGCCGCGAAAGCGCCCGGGATCGCCGCGACGTTCGTCGTCGGTGGCGCGCAGATCTTCCGCGAGGCCCTCGCGCACGCCGCGCTGAGCTCGGTCTACCTGACGCGCGTCGAGGGCCGGTTCGGCTGCGACACGATGATCCCGAACCTCGATGCGATGGGCTTTGTCCCCACGACGTGGGACGGCGCGTGCAGCGACGTGGACAACCACGTGAGCTACGAGATCGAGCGCCTCGTTCGCGGCTGAGCTACGCTCGCCCCGTGAAGCTCGCGCTCGTGCTGGTGCTCGTCGTTGCGGCTGCGTGCAAGGACAAGCCGAAGGAGCCCGTGAAGGAGCCCGCGCGCACCGCGCCCGTCGCTGGCTCCACCGAGCCGCATGCACCGAGCCCCGAGCCGCCACCCGCGACGCCACCACCGACCGCGCCGATCGTCGACGCGGGCGAGCCAATCGATGCGCCGCCGACGAAGTCCGAGCTCGCGCTCGCCGCGCGCGGTGAGTTCCTCAGCAAGGTCAACAAGACCGCGAAGCGCGGCAGCACCGATTGCGGTGCGTTGCTCGGCGAGCTCGAGGGCATGGCTGCCGAGGCGCGCGCGATGGCGCAGCGGCGCACCGAGGTCACCGGTGCCGAGGTCGCGCAGGACGACGCGATGGTCACCACATCGCTGCGCGCGATCACGCGCCTTGTCAGCGCGTGCCCCGAGAAGGATCGGTTCGACGCGTTCTTGAACGTGCTCGGCGACGTCCCGCGCTAGACGAGGCCGCGCAGCGTCGCCTCGGTCGCGTCGTCGGCCGGGAAGTACGTCTCGATGTGGATCTCCTCGGCGGTCACATCGAGCGGCGTCCCGATCGACGTCAGCATCGTGAACAGCCTCACCTCGAGCGTCGGCGATCGCAGGTGGACCGGAATGAACGGCGCTGCCGAGCGACCGGGTTCGGGCACGCGCCACTCCGACGGGACATTGGGCTGCGCCAGCACGCGCGCGAGCAGCTTCTGCAGATCGGAGTCGGCCGGTCGCGCCGCGACCTCGCGATGCAGCCGCGCGACGAGGTGACCTGCAACCTCCGCCCAGTTGACGAGGTACGGCTGCAGCACGTCGGGATGCAGAGCACCGAGCACGAGGTTGCGCGCGGCCGCGACCCCGTCGGGACTCGTCGGCGCGAAATGCTGGAACAGACGCAGCGCGCCCTGGTTCATCCGCAGGACATTCCAGTGACCGTCGACGACGACCGCACCGTACGGCTCCTGCTGCGCGAGCACGTGATCGATCGCGCGGCGCAGGTGAACCAACTCCTCTCCATCGAGTGGAGATGCGCGATACGCCGCGGCGAACCCGGCCGCAGTGAGGAGCGTGTTGCGCTCGCGCAGCGGGACATCGAGCGCGCCCGCGAGAGCGAGGACCACTTCGCGGCTCGGCTGCGAGCGCCCGTTCTCGACAAAGCTCAGGTGCCGCGACGACACGCCCGCGCGGGCCGCGAGCTGCTCCTGGCTGACGCGGCGAGTGAGCCGCCACGACCGGAGCTGCGTCCCGAAGGTTTCCGCCATGGATCCAACCTACTCCGCCCGCGCGGCGCGGTCCTTACCTCCGAGGTAATGGAGCGTCCGCGCTCGGGGCGTTACCAAGGATGTCATGACGACCATCACCCCTGCCCTCGCCGCCCCCACTCTCGCCCCGACGTCGCTGCGCACCAAGACGCTCGTTGCCGCCCTCCTCCTCGCCGCGTTCGGCGCCTACTCGATGTGGGTCGTCCTCGGCCACGGCTACACCGGGTTCCTCGCGCTCGCGAGCCGCGAGCCGTGGGGCATGCAGATGCTGCTCGACCTCGTGATCGCGTGCTCGTTCGGCATCGGCTGGATGACCGCCGACGCGCGCAAGCGCGGCATCACGACGTGGCCGTTCATCGTGACGACCGTATTCCTCGGCTCGGTCGGCCTGCTCGGCTACGTGGTCTGGCGCGGGATCAGGCCGAGCCAGTAGAGCCGGCCAAACGACGGACATCGCGTCCGCGTGCCGGTCGGACGCCGGACGACAATCGCCGTAGCGCTGCGGAACGACGCGCCTCGATCATGGCGCGCGACGTGCTGAGGCGATCGGTCTAGGCTGAACACTATGAGCGCTCCACCGGCGATCGGCCCCGCTACTCTCGCAGACTTGATCGCGATCCCCGAGGAGGATCGCCGCCACGAGATCATCGATGGCTTCCTGGTCGAGAAGGGAGCTGCCACGTATCCGCACGGGTTTGCCCAGCGCCGGGCATCGACGTGGCTCGCCCCGTACGATCGCAGTTCGGGTGGTCGCTCGCCCGGCGGTTGGTGGTTCGTTCTCGAGGTCGAGATCATCCTCGAGAGCTCGCAGATCTTTCGCCCCGACATCACGGGCTGGCGACGCGACCGGCTGCCGGCGCAGCCCGACTGGCCCGTGTCGACCAAGCCAGACTGGGTCTGCGAGGTGCTGTCGACCAACCGGCAGAACGATCTCGTCAAGAAGAAGCGCGCCCTCCACCGGCACCAGGTCCCCCACTACTGGATCATCGATCCGGCGAACGAGACGGTCACCGTGTACCGCTGGCATGCCGACGGCTACATCGAGGTGTTGATCGCCGACCGCGGCCAGCGGGTTCGCGCCGAGCCGTTCGCCGACGTCGAGCTACTCGTCGGGGTGCTGTTCGGCGACGACGACGACGTCAGACCGCAACCGGGAACTTGATGAACGGGTCGTGCGTGTATCCCTCGAGCGCGACGTCCTCGAAGGTCATCTCGAGCGTCGGCTTGTTCGCGAGCACGAGCTTGGGCAGCGCATGCGGCGTGCGCTGGAGCTGGGTCTTCACACCCTCGACGTGATTCAGATAGATGTGCGCGTCGCCGAGCGTGTGCACGAAGTGACGCGGCGACAGCCCGCAGTCCTGCGCGATCATCGCCGTGAGGAGTGCGTAGCTCGCGATGTTGAACGGCACACCGAGCGCGAGATCCGCGGAGCGCTGGTAGAGCTGACAATCGAGCCACTTGTCGTGAACGTAGAACTGGAACAACGCGTGGCACGGCGGCAGCTTCATCTTCGGGATATCGGCGACGTTCCACGCGCTGACGATGATCCGCCGTGACATCGGGTTCGTCTTGATCGTCTGGATCACCTCGGTGATCTGATCGATCCCGGTGCCGCCCGCAGGTGCGTCCTCGGACGCGCCCCAATGACGCCACTGGTAGCCGTAGATCGGCCCGAGCTCACCATTCTCGTCGGCCCACGCATCCCAGATCGGCGTGTGCTGCTTGAGGTCGTCGTTGATGTTCGTCGAGCCCTTGAGGAACCACACCAGCTCGCGAACGACCGCCGGGAACAACACCTTCTTGGTGGTCACCAGCGGGAACCCGTCGCGCAGGTCGTACCGGGTCTGGGCCCCGAACAAGGAGATGGTTCCGGTGCCCGTGCGATCGGTCCGGCGCTCGCCCGTCTCGAGCACGGTGCGGAGGAGATCGAGGTACGGCCGCATGCCCTTCCTATAGCACCGCCCTATGATGTCGACCGTGGTCCCCCGCCCCGCGACGATCGCCGAGCTGCTCGAGACCTACGACGGCATCCTGCTCGACGCGTACGGTGTGCTCGTCGACGCGGCCGGCCTCCTGCCCGGCGCCGCCGAGCTGATCGGCGAATTGTCCCGGCGCGGCAAGCGGTTCGCGGTCGTCACCAACGACGCGTCGCGCTCGCAAGCGACGTACGTCCGCCGGTTCGCGGGCATGGGCGTCGCGATCGCCGCCGACCAGATCGTCACGGCGGGGAGCCTCCTGCCCGCGTACTTCCGTGGCCGCGGCCTCGCCGGTGCGCGCACGCTCGTCCTCGGGACTGACGACTCGCACGCGTACGTCATCGAGGGCGGTGGCGTCCCGGTCGCGCTCGCGCCGGGCATGGAGATCGATGCGGTCGCGATCTGCGACGACGCCGGGACGCCGTTCCTCGACGGCATCGAGCTCGCCCTGTCCGCGATCATCCGCGCCGTCGAGGCCAATCGCCGACCCGCACTCGTCCTGCCGAACCCCGACCTCATCTATCCCAAGGGCGGCGGCGAACTCGGCTTCACGGCGGGCGCGATGGCGCTGCTCGTCGAGGCGGCGCTGGCGCGGCGGTTTCCCGGCGGTGCCCTCGTGTTCGATCGGCTCGGCAAGCCGTCGCCCGATCTGTTCCGCGCGGGCGTCGCGCTGCTCGGCGTCGAGCGCGTCGTGATGATCGGCGATCAGCTCGAGACCGATATTGCGGGCGCGCGCGCCGCGGGCCTCGATGCCGCACTCCTCGCCGGCGTCTCGCGCTGGGAGACGACGTCGTCGATCGCGCCGACCTACCTGCTGGCGAGCCTGCTAGGCTAGTCGCAGTGATCCAGCGGTTCTGCTTCGTCAAGCTCCTCGACGACGAGGTAGGAACCCGCGCCGAGCTCGGCGAGATGATCCGCGCTCAGCTGATCTCTGCCGGTGCCGACGTCGTGGTCGGCCTGCCCGCCGACGACAGTGCGAAGCGCTGGGATCTGTCGATCGTGATCACGGCGGCCTCGGTCGAGGCGTGGCACGCACTCGCGTCCCTGCCCGCGATGACCGGCGTGTTCGACGAGCTCGCCGGACGCGCCGCGGTCGTCAAGGCGTGGACGTTCACGTCGGTGGAGTGACGCGAAGCCGCGCGATCCAGCCGGCGAGATCCGCCGGCATCGCCGACTCGAACGTCACGCGGTCGCCCGACGCTGGATGACCGAAGCCGAGCCGCGCGGCATGCAGCGCGAGGCGCGGTGCGCGTGGAACGAATGTCCGGCTGCGCTCGCCACCGTGCTGATGGTCGCCGGCGAGCGGCGTGCCCTCGCCCGCGAGGTGCAGGCGGATCTGATGGGTGCGCCCGGTCTCGAGCCGCGCCGAGACCAGCGTCGCGCCGGCGAGGGCCTCGATCACGCCGATGTGCGTGATCGCGTGCTTGCCGTCGACGGGCCGGTCGATCGTGTGCGCGATGACGCTACCGACCGCAACCGCGCGGTACTCGCGATCGATGTCGTGGACCTTGAACGCATCACCGAGGCGCTTGTTCGCTTCACGCGTTCGCGCGAACACGAGCAGGCCGCTCGTCGGTAGATCGATGCGATGGACGAGGTAGACCTCGCCGTAGAGCTTGGATAGCTGGTCGAGCAGATCGCCCTTGTCGCTCTCCGGCGTCGGCGCGGTGACGAGACCCGCCGGCTTGTCGGCGACGATCACGTGATCGTCGACGAACACGATCGTCGGCACCGGCGGCGGCTCGGTCTTGGTCAGCGCACCGCCGACGTTGACCTCGATCACCTGCCCCGCCTTGACGTAGCGACCCGCGACCTTGACCCGCGTGCGATCGACGAACACGCCGCCGAGGTCGATCACCGTGCGCGCCTTGCGACGCGACAGTCCGGGCACGTGCTTCGGGATCACCTGATCGAGGCGCAGCCCTTCGTCGTCGGCAACGACAATGAACTTCTCCTTGTTCACGCGCGACCGGCGACGTCGAGGATCGCGTCTGCGAGCTGGTCCGGGACCTCCTCCTGGAGGAAGTGCCCCGCCTCGGTGCGCACGACCTTCGCATCGGGGCGCGCGCGCTCGAGATGGTTGATCACGCGGCCGAGGATCGGATCCTTGGTGCCCCACACGAGGGAGACGGGAACCTTCGCGGTCGTGAACAGCTCGTGCGAGATCGCGAGCTGCGCGATCGAGCGATGGCCCGTGAGTCGATCCGGAACCATCCGCGCGAGCGCGAGCGGCGCTGCGCGATCCCTGTGGCTGCGCAGCGGCCAGCGATACGCCTTGGCGACGTCGCCGCGGATCGTCGAGCGATCGCCCTGCGACTGGTGCAGCACGCCGAGCGGGAAGCCGAGGTAGCGAAACAGCACCGTGCTCGCGACCGGGAGCTGCGAGAGCCGGTGGAACAGCGTCGGCTTGAAGTTGGGCGCCGGCGGGCTGACGCCGGTGTTGCCCAGGACGATCCCGCGCAGTCGGTCGCGCCGCGTCGCCATCGCGACGAGGCTGATCGGACCACCCCAGTCCTGCGCCACGATCACGAGCGGACCGGGGACGATCGCGTCGAGCACCTCGCCGAGCCACGCGGCCTGCTGCGCGAGCGTGTGCGCCTCGAGCTCGGGCTTCGTCGAGAAGCCGAGCCCGATCAGATCGGGGACGATGAGCCGGAGATCGCTACCCCCGGGACGCGCGCGGATCGCCGCGACGACCTTGCGCCACAGAAAGCCCCACGTCGGGTTGCCGTGCAGGAGCAAGATCGCGGGACCGTCGGGCGGTCCCCACTCCAGTACGTGCATCTGCTCGCTGCCGGCCGCGTGCATCGCCCGGCGATAACCAGGCGGCAGCTGTGCAGCGATCCAGTCCGGGATCTCTACCAATCGTCGCTGTCGATGGCCCGCTTCCGGCCACCCTTCTTGCCGCGCTCGGCGCCGCCGCCATCGCGCTCCTTGTCCTTGTCCTTGCCGCCGCGCGGCTTGGTTCCGGCCGGAGGAGCATTCGCACCGAAGGTGCGCGCAGGCGGACCTGCACTCCCAGGAGGACGGTAGGTACCGCCGCTCGGCGGCCCACCAAAGCCACCGGCGCCCGGAGGACGACCGTAGCCGCCACCGCTCGGAGGACCACCGGGTCCCCCACCGGGACGCGGCGTGTACGGGCGCGGCGGACCACTGCTGCCACCACCGGGGCCGCGAGCATCACGCTCACGAGCCTCGTTGATCCGCAGCATGCGTCCGTCGAGCTCGTGTCCATCGAGCTCGGCGAGTGCAGCTTGCGCCCCTTCGGGCGTTGCCATCTCGACGAACGCGAAGCCACGGGATCGGCCGGTCTCGCGGTCCATGATGACGGATACGCTCGTCACCTCTCGACCGTTGGCACCGAAGGCTTCGCGGAGTGAAGCCTCGTTGGTGTTGTAGTTCAGGTTGCCCACGTAGAGCTTCGTTCCCACGGACGGTCTCCTAGCCGATTCTCAACTGCGACGGGTTGGGTAAGGGGTGAATGCCGAGCCTATCACAGCCCCCTGCGAGCCAGGTCACAAGTTAGCTGCTTGGAACTTCTCGCCCCGATCGAAGGGAGCTAGAGTTCAGCGGCTGGGGACATATTGAAACGACTCGCCTTCCTCGGAACCGGCGTCGCCGTTGGGTGTGCGCTGCTGCTCGCCGGGCGGGGGCACGCCGACCATCTGGACTCGCAGACCCTGGCTTCCCGGGCCATGGGGGACATCGCCGACGTGTTCGCGTGGATGTCCGCGGACGGCGGCAAGGTCAATCTGGTGATGACCGTGTCCCCTGCGGATCCCGGGGATCGCTCGTTTGGCCCCAGCGTCCAGTACGTGTTTCACGTGACCAGCAAGTCCGGGATGCCGAAGGACGTGGTCGCCAAGCCCGCGAACGGCGTGACCACGCGGGTGATCTGCACGTTCCCCGAGCCCATGAAGGCCCAGTGCTGGGTCGCGGGTCCCGCGGGTCTCAAGGACTACGTGACCGGCGACGCGAGCAATACCGCGGGCACCACGAGTAGCTCCGGCAAGCTGCGCCTGTTCGCGGGCCGCCGCTCCGATCCATTCTTCTTCAACCTCGGCGGCTTCCGCGCGGGCGCGGGTCAGCTCGACAGCTTCCGCGGTGCGGCGGCGAGCAACGCGGCGAACTGCCCGACGCTCACCTTGACGAACGCCGGCGCCGTTCGCACGACGTTGTCGACGGCATCTCCCACCATCGCTGCACCCTGCTCGGGGACGCAGGCCGACTGCTTCGCGAACCTCAACGTGATGGCGCTCGTCGTCCAGGTCGACAAGTCCCTTCTCAACGCGCCCGGCAACACGCTCCTCAGCGTGTGGGGCTCGACCCACCTGGTGCCATGATGAGGAACCCGCTCCTCGCCATCGTGATCCTCGTCGGTGCCACTGCCTGTGGCGACGAGAACCCGCAGGTGTCCGACGCGTTGCCGTCCGACGGCCCCGAGCTCGATGCGCAGGGCTATCCGCCGGTGCCGCAGCTCGGAACGCAGATCGATCGCATGGGTCGCCCCGAGATCAACGGCTTCCTCAACTCGCTGTTCGAGCCGAACGCGGCGAAGAAGACCGCGAAGCGCGACGCCTACAACCACGCCGAGGATCCCGAGACCTGGGCGCAGACCACGCTCGACTCGACCGCGATCCCCGCGACGAAGATCGTCGGCGAGTTCTCGGCGTACCTCGGGATCTTCGACGCCGTCGACACCGGGCACCCCGACGTCCCGCAGAGCGGCTGCGGCAACCTCCCGAGCTACTCCGCTCCCGCCGGCCCGGGCTCGTACGCGGCCCTCGCGTCCATCCTCGCCGACGACCAGCTCTACATTGATAGCGCCCGCTCGCAGTGCGACCGCTACCTCGCCGTCGAGCTCAATGCCGCGCTCGGGGTCAGCTACACGAGCTGCGGTGGCCGGACGCTCACGCAGGACGTGATCGACACGAGCTACTCACTCATGTTCGCTGGCGCAGGTGGATTCACCTCGGGGAACGCTCCGCGCATCGGTGACGGAGTCAGCGCTCACGGAGACGTCAATAACCTGATGTTCCCGTTCCTCGGCGCCCCGCACTGAGCCGCCTTCTGCCGTATCCTCGGTCGGGGACATGGGACCGCTGCCATATCCGCATCGCGCGACGTTTCTCGCGAGCACGCTCTACGTGCCCGGCGAGCTCGAAGCAACGAAGCCGTACCTCGCGCGGCTGATCTCGCTGATCGTCTACGATCAGCTCGCGCGGCATCGCGTGGTGACGCTCGGCGATCACGATGACGAGCGCCTCGTCGACGACACCGGCCACCTCCTCGACGTGCGCCATCCGCAGGTCGAGGACTCGATCGACTGGTTCTTCCGCGTGTCGCGCCGGCACGAGGTGCTGTGGTTCGAGGTGTCCCTCGATCCGCGCCGCCCGACCGCGCCCCTCCTCCGCTCGCGCAAGCCGTTCGGCTCGATCGACGAGTGGGGCTCGACCCCGGAGCTCGCACTCTCGCAGCAGCTCGGCCAGTGCATCGCCGGCTGGCTGACCTCGCGGCGCCTGCCGCTGATCTCCGGCTTCACGGACTTCACGCTCGACGATCTGCGGACCGCCGCAGAGCGCCTCGCGAAGCTCGACGGTCTGCTCAAGCAGGGCACCGCACTGGGCCAGCTCTCCGGGGGGCTGACCCAGCCGCCACCGCGCCTCGCGATCCCGTTCCTGCGCGTGCTCGCAGAGATCGCACGCGAGGAGGCGCGCATGCTCGACGGCGCGATCCTCCGGATCGATCCGACGCATCCGATCGCGCGCCGCAATCGCTACGTCGCCGGACTCCTCAGCGGAGACACCGAGCGTCGCGCGATCCTGCCGCTCGTCGAGGAGACGCCGATGTACGCGAAGCCGCACCTCTCGATCTGGGGTGAGCCGTTCGCGGACCAGCGCGTCCTCGAGAACATGGGCATCCGGCACCAGGGCATCGCCGCGAGCCTGATGCCGGCGAATCCGTACGCCTGCCACAACTACTCGCTCCAGCTCGCCGATCACGATCGTCGCGAGGAGAGCTATCGCTGGGCCGATCGCGCGACGGTCGCGGCACCGCAGTTCGGCGCCGCGCACCTCGATTGCGTGCGGCGCCTGCGCCAGGTCGGTCGGCCGGGTCAGGCGTTCGCGGAGGCGCAGTATCGCTGCCGCGAGATCCTCGACCGCACGGCGAGCGGTAAGCTGTCGAGCGCGGACTGGCAGGCACCGCATCACGCGGCGCTGCTGATCGCGTTCGCGCACCTCGACGTCGGTCGGATCGCCGAGGCGATCGAGCTGGCCGACGACGCGATGTCTCACCTCCCCGACGACGGCCCGACGCAGGAAGCGTTCGCGTGGGCACAGAAGCGGATCGCCCACTGGAAGGGCGACGCCGGCTTGCTCGCGCGCGCGTACGCGTGGGAAGGCCACCACCGCGGCGATCCAGGTCGCGTGATCGAGGGCCTCACGCGCGGGCGGATCACCGACGACGAAGACGCCGGCATGTTGATCGAGGCGCTGATCGCGACCGGTCGGTTCGATCACGCTGAGATCGCGTACTGGCAGTGCTCGGGCCTCGACGGCAACGGCGTGCTCGGCGACAGCAAGGCACGCCTGTCGTCGGCGAAGGCGCTGATCCTCAACGGCGAGCTCGACGAGGCGCTCGATCAGATCCAGATCGCGCAGCTCCGGCGCAGCCAGAGCCGGCTCGAGGCCGAGATCAACCGGATGCTGCGGCTCGCGGCCACGCGACCGGCCGTCGAGTGGGAGCGCGTGATCGAGCGCCGCCTCGACCGCGGTGCCCTTCGCCTCGCCCAGCTCGCCGCGCGCGACCTCGCCGACTTCGTGCCGGGCCTCGACACGCCGATCATCCGGCGCGCACTCGGCGATCGCACGAAGCTCGAGCTCGATCCGATGTGGATCGCGGAGCTGCTCGGTGCGCTCCCCGCCGCCCAGGCGGCCTCGCCGACGATCCTCGCCCGCCTGTCGTTCCCCACGGAGGACACGCTGCGTGCGGCGGATGTCCTCGCGCAGGAGTGGTGGACCGTGCTCGTGCCGCCCGCGCGCGATCGCGATGCGCACGCCGCCGGGGCCATGCTCGCGCTCGGCGTCTCGCTCGCGAACTACTTCGTTGCAGCGTCGGGACCGCCGTCGCCGATCGCGGGCGCGTATCGCCACATCGCCACCGAGGCGCTCCACCTCGTGCGGCGCTCGCGCTACCAGATCGAGACCGGCGCGATCCAGGCGCTGTTGCGGATCGTCGAGTCGCTCGGCAGTGCGCCGGAGTGGCTGCTCGACACGTGGCTCCTGCGGATCGAGCGCTGCCTCGATCTCGAGGCCGAGCACGGCGCGTACCTCGACGGGATGATCACGGGGATGCCGACGGTGCAGCGTCTGCTCCGCGGTGACGAGCGCGTCGGCTGGGAGCTCCGGCTCGCGCACGATCTCGCCGTCGATCCGTCGCAGTACGAGCCAGCGGCGATGCTGTTCA
>Ga0105048_10012245_pt1 | contig 13471 bp, 14 predicted proteins | sample MAT05_FD_78382 | JGI IMG/M metagenome (GOLD analysis project Ga0105048, IMG submission 78382) | Freshwater microbial communities from Lake Fryxell liftoff mats and glacier meltwater in Antarctica - MAT-05 | ecosystem: Environmental > Aquatic > Freshwater > Ice > Liftoff microbial mat | place...
ATAAAAAGACATCTAATTAGATGCCTTTTTATATATATGTGCCCTCAGTAGGAGTCGAACCTACGACCGTTTGCTTAAGAGGCAACTGCTCTACCAGCTGAGCTATAAGGGCTTACACCCCACACTATAGCGCAAAAATATCTAAATACAAAAACCAACTAATCACTCAATGGGAAGAAAGACCGTCCGTAGATGGTCAAATATTGTTCAAGTTTAGTGAAAGGTATTTCTAGTTGCTCTAAATAAGGATTATATACAGCAGTAGCAGGATCAATTTTACCCGCATTATTAAAGATAAATATTACCCCCAATTTACTTATTCCAGCCTCAAAAGATGAACTTTTCAATATCTCGCTCTCTGCTTTTTCTTTAGCAGAAATATCCGTGTAAGATATTTGTCGCAAACGTATTTCTTCAAGAATTTTTACTTTAACCTGATTAAGACTTTTTTCTTTGAAGAGGTTTTTTAAGGTAATCTCTTTGTTTTGTTGCACGTCATATGTCAGTATTTTATTTACAAACTCATTTATATAAAGATTCCAAATCGGATGTGTCGTTAAAGTATTATTAATAGACAAAGTGACGACACGATCAGATGCAAAAAGTATGCTTGCATAGGAATTGAAGTTACATCTCGCTATAAGTTGGGTAGCTCTATTACATGTTGTGGAACTTGTATTTATTTCTAGTATTGCAGGAGCAGTACATTTATCACGCAAGACACTACTTTCTTTTTCAACAAGGCTATTTAAAACAACTTGTGACTCAAACACAGGGTATGTAAGTACATGCATTAAGTCATAACAATTACCTGTATCAATAAATGAGATAGTTTTATAGGGCACTTTGTATGCAATAGTCTTTGGGAAGGAAGAATACTGTGTGTCATTCATCATCTCGGTTCGTTCTATTTTATCTGGAAGTGGTGACTGACTTAATAATTGATTATATTTAATTTGTTCAGAACTTACTATTGGGAATTCCGCTCCAGTATTAACTATTTCAATATCTGGAGGAAACATCCACAGAGAAACACTTGTAGCCATCAACTATTTTATTGATTACTCGAAACTCTACCCACATCCTTTAGAAAAAGATTTGTGAAGACTTCAGGCAGTTTTGATCCGATAAAAAGAAGTCCCGCGGCCGCAACCGCATACATTACTATTTTATTCCAATTAAGCTTCATATTTCTCCCCTAATGCCTCGTCTTCTACATCAGCTTCAGCATCAGTTTTTGTTTTGTGAATTCTTCCGTCAATGTGATTTTGGGGTGCATACACAGTGTAAAGTTTAAGTGTCACCTCTCCATTATTAATGAAGTTATGAATTATACCAGGTGGAACAACAACAATATCTCCTGCATAAACCTCGCGACGTACTCCATCGAGTACTGACAAAGCATCACCTTCTACAAGAATAATGGTCTGTTCTACATGATGATGTACTTCCTCGCCTATATCTCCTTTGACTGGTATTGCCATAAGTACAAGTTGCGATTTTTGCCCTGTATACAAAACTCTTCGAAAGTTTTCATTTTCTTTTGCAAGTTTCAAAATTGGCGCAATGTAACTCATATATATATAGTTTATTTTTTGTAATGCCGACATGACGCAGACAAACACATAATACTGTGTTCAGTCTTAATTGCATGATTCCCACATTTCTTGCATGCAACATACGTCACAGGAGAATTTGGTTTAGAGATAATTGTTGGCAAAAAAGCTTCATGCATAAGTGGTACCGGTTTTGTGATATTTATTCTCGAAGACTTTTGTGACCGAGCAACCAAAAGTAGCGTAGCACTTACCAAAAAAAGTGCCCATAATGTCAATAAAAATGTTTCATCTTCTAAAAGAAAATAAGTTGCAATCCACTCCATATAATAATACTACTATAAACAAACCTCCTAACCTATGCTTTTTTGTTTTTTAGACTCGCAGAAACAAATGCTTTAAAAAGTGGATGTGGTGCGAAAGGACGACTTTTAAATTCTGGATGAAACTGAGCCGCTAAAAAGAATGAATGTACGGATACCGGAAGCTCACATATTTCCATTAACGTGCTATCAGGCGATGTTCCACTAAACTGCAAATCTTTACTTTGGAGTTTAGCGACATATTCTGGATTTACTTCATATCGATGTCTGTGACGTTCTTCGATCTTTTGAGATCCATATGCTTTTTGTGCAATTGTCTTCATTTTAAGAATTGCTTCATACTCACCGAGTCGCATACTGTTGCCGTACTCTTTTTTAAGAAGCTTTTCCTTTTGCTCGGGCAAAATGTCAATAACTGGATATGGTGTTTTTGAATCTACTTCTGTCGTGTGGGCATCTTTCATATTAAGAACATGTCGAGCATACTCAATTACGGCAAGTTGCATACCATAACAAATTCCAAAAAATGGAATATTATTTTCTCGCACATATTGAATGGCGTTTATTTTTCCCTCCACACCTTGTGACCCAAACCCGCCCGGCACAAGTATACCGTCATAGGTCTTAAGTAGCGCTAGTTTCTTTTTATCTTTGGTTTCAAAATCTTTTGAATTTAACCAATGGAGCACTGGTTTTGCTTTAAGTGCATATGCAGCATATTTGAGAGATTCGATAATCGAGATATAAGAGTCAGAAAGAACAAAGTCTCCAGTATCAAAATATTTACCTACCACTGCAATATGCACCTCTTTAGTATACTTTTTTGCTTTTCCAAAAAAGTTCGTCCACTCAAAAAGTGTGCTCTTTTGCTTATCTTTTAATTGTAATACCTCACACAAGATATTTCCTAAATTATCTCTTTCAAAATTTGCAGGAATATCATATACACTCTCAACATCCGGTGCGGAAATAATTCTCTCAGAACGAACATTACAAAAAAGAGCAAGCTTTTCTTTTCGTTTATCATCCAAAGCAACATTACTTCGTGCAAGAATAATGTCAGGCTGAATACCTGTACCATTTAAATTTCGCACTGCATGCTGTGTAGGCTTAGTTTTCATTTCACCTACTTTTGAAGGCACAGGAAGATACGAGACCATAACAAACGCGACATCGTCATGATGTTCGATCTTCAGCATACGAGCCGCTTCTAAAAATAGAATGTTTTCATATTCACCTACCGTCCCACCAATTTCAATAATAACAACATCTGCATTTGCTTCTTTTTGCGCATGCTTTATGCGAGAAATAACTTCAAGTGGAATATGTGGTACCACTTGTACACATTTACCTTTATATTCCAGATTACGCTCCTTTTGTATAACAGACTGATACACACGTCCTGTGGTCATGTAATTTACCTTTGTAAGTGTTGTATCGAGAAAGCGCTCATAATTACCCATATCTTGATCACACTCATCACCATCACTGAGTACAAACACTTCTCCGTGTTCTGTAGGATTCATTGTTCCTGCATCAACATTTACATATGGATCAATTTTTATTGCAGTGACAACGTGTCCACGCGCTTTAAGAAGTGTTCCTATTGAAGATGCTGCGATTCCCTTTCCAACACCAGAAATAACACCCCCGACGATGAAGATAAATTTGGGAGGTGTTTTTTGTGTGTTCTCCTTCGTCTTCATGGGTGTTTTGATTTTCATATATGTTTGTTACCGATTTAAATATTTCCGGACCGAAAGATAACTCGAAATAGTTCCAAGTGCGATTCCAACAGAAAGAAGAATGGCTCCAAGAAGAAATCCTTTTCTCAAATAAAACTCAAGCATATCAAACTGCACTAATGCACTTGAAACATAATCTCTTGTATAAAGAGCGATAGGTAAAAATAGTAGAGTTGCAACAAGTGCAGAAACAATACCATACAAAATACCTTCTACGATGAAAGGTCCGCGTACGTACATCTTATTTGCTCCTACAAGACGCATGACACTGATCTCTTCTCTAAATGTATAAATAGCTAATCGGATAGTATTGTATGTGATCATGATTGATATCAAAATAAATATACCCGCAACTACAAGCCCTGCTCGCTCACCTGTTGCAATGAGTGCGTTCAGACGGTCTATGATCTCCTTGTTATCTGCATAGTCAATTTTATCTATAAGTGCATTGTCTTCTTGAGTAAACTCTTTAGATTTCAAAAATGTCGCAATAGCTTCATACTGACCTGAGTTCTGAGCCAAAACAGAAAGAGACGCCCGAAATGGATTTTGACCTATCTCTTCAATAGCTTGAAGCGCAAGAGCGTCATTTGCATTTTTTTCTTTATAATTTATCAAAGCCTGGTCTCGCGATGTATATGTAACCTCTTTTACTTCAGGAAGTTTTGTAAGAGCCTCTTGCAACTTCAAAATATCTGCATTCTCAGCTTTTAAAACAAAATAAACACTCACATCAACTTTGTTTTGCACGTGATACAAAACATGCTTAAGCATTGCACGTGAGTACACAAGTCCGCCAACAATCATCAAGGTAATAGTCATTACCACAATTGCTGACACAGAAATTGTTCTGTTTCTATAAAACCCTGTAAAACCATTCCGTATTATTCTTCCTAATGTAGTAAACATAAAATTTATATGACGTATTTGCCAGCCGCATCGTCACGGACTATTTTACCCTTTTCCATAGTAATTACTCGCTTATTGAGTGAGTCAATAACACCCTTGTTGTGTGTTGTGAGAATGACAGTAGTTCCAAGATCATTGATCTTCTTTAAAATTTGAATTATCTCGTAAGTATTTACTGGGTCGAGATTTCCTGTAGGCTCATCTGCAATGACAATGTCTGGACGATTGATAATTGCACGTGCTATAGCTACTCGTTGTGCCTCACCACCTGAGAGTTCGTGCGGAAAACGAAGCATCTTAGTTTCAAGATCCACAAGATCAAGCACATGTGGAACATCGGCTTCGATTTCTTCATCGGTTTTTCCTGCAGCTTCCATAGCAAAGGCAATATTTTCATATGCAGTTTTATCTGGAAGCAAACGAAAATCTTGAAACACAACACCAACTTTTCTACGATACTCGGTAAGGTCTTTGTCACGCAATTTATGAATATTAAACGATTCAAAATATACATTTCCAGAAGTCGGTTTTTCTTCAGCTAAAAGAAGCTTGAGCAGAGTTGTTTTTCCGGCTCCTGAATGCCCTACAATAGAAACGAATTCTCCTTGTGTGATAGTTAGGTTGATATTCTCAAGTACCAGAAAATCTTTCCCATATACTTTAGAAACATTATCAACGTAAATCATTGAAACAGTATACTATCCCTTGGCCACCGCTTCAATCATTTCGTCTAAATCCCCTTCTTCCAGGATCTTGTCAATGTTTGACGTTTCGTAGTCGACACGATGATCTTTAACCATTTTATATGGATGAAGAACGTATGAACGAATCTGACTTCCCCATTCTATTTCTGTTGTTTTTGAAATCTGCCTTCCTTCTTCTTGCGCTTTTCGTTTTTCCATTTCTAGTTTGTGGAGTTTTGAAGCCAAAAGTTCCATTGCTTTTTGTCTATTTTGAGCCTGTTGACGTTCACTTGTGATGTGTACAGAGATTCCCGTCGCCTTATGCACAATACGCACCGCCGTTTCTCGTTTGTTTACATTTTGTCCTCCTGCACCGCCAGATTTTGCAAAATCAACCTCAATATCCTCAGGACGAATTTTGACATCTATGTGAACTATTTTTGGAAGTACTTCCACCATAGAAAATGAGGTGTGCCGAAGCGACTTTGCGTTAAATGGAGAAATACGCACAAGTCTATGTACGCCGTTTTCATACTTCATAGTGCCGTAGACATTTTTACCACTTACTTCAAGAGTGAGATTTCTAAAGCCCCCATGATCGTTTTTATTTTGATGAAGTAGTTCATACTCCCAACCCTTTTTTGTAAAATACATTTGATACATTTCAAAAAGCATTCGAGAAAAATCTTCCGAGTCATCGCCGCCTGCACCAGAAAGAAACGTAACTATTGCCCCACCTTTGTCTTCTGCTGTTAAACCATCACGAACGTCTTTCAATTCTTTCAATCGCTTTATTTGAGCGTGTGCAAGTTCTTTGTCATCCCAAAAATTACTTTGAGCCATTTCTGTTTCTATTCCTAATATTTCTTGTTCTATTTCTTGGTGAGTCATACTTAATTATTTATTTCTTAACGGAAAATGTTCTTTGATGCGCTTCGCGAGTTCTGGATGATAGTGTTCTGCTAATCTGGCGCCAGTCTTCTGCATCTCAAACCATTCAGAATGATCTGTTTTGAATTGTTCGGTAAATTTACGGATTGATTCTGAACCAGCAGCAACAACTAAAGTGCTCGCACTTTCCCATCCTTCCTTTTTCTTTGGAATAGCCGTGAAGTGTTCAATGATTTTTGTAACGAGATCGGGGTGATAATGTTCAATTGGCCTTCCATTTTTCTTCTGCATTTCAAACCATTCAGGATGAAGGATTTTGGATTGTCCAGCATACTCCTCGATTGATTTTCTATCGACTGAAACAACAACCTTCAAAGAACTTGCACCTTCCCATCCTTCTTTCTTTTGCGGAATAGTCGTGAAGTGTTCAATGATTTTTGCAACAAGCTCGGGGTGATAGCGTTCTGCGGGTTTGCCAAATGTCTTTTGTATCTCAAACCATTCAGGGTTAGTAACCCTGAATGGTTTAATAAAATGTTTAGCTTTTTCCTCATTAATAGATCTAGTTTCCCTTAAGCCTCTCAAGCTATTCCAGCCTTCTTTTTTTTGTGGTATAGAAGTAAAGTACTCAATGATTTTTGCAACAAGCTCGGGGTGATAGCGTTCGGCTGGTGAGCCACTAGTCTTCTGTATTTCAAACCATTCAGGGTGATTAGGTTTAAACTGTTCGACGAATTTTTCGATTGTTTTTTTATCAACTGAAAGATTGCGCTGTAGTGAGCTTGCACTCTCCCAACCTTCTCTTCTCTTTGGCATCAAATCAAAGTCAGACTGTTTTTTTACTGATATAATAGATCTTTCTCTTTTTGACACTAAAGAGAAAGGTTCAGAAAGTGCCTGGAGTACTTCGTCACGCCATGTGTCGGCATGGTAGCGCAAGACCACCCCTACACTTTGATCAGAAGCTATAATAGATTTGTACTCGGTTTTATCCATCTTATCGAGCATTTCTATATCTGGCACATATTTTTTGATTACTTCTGCATCAAACACAAAGGTTGCATTTCCTTCTTCATTACACAAATACACAAGACGGTCATGTGACTTAATGTCAACTCGAATATACGGTTCTTCGCGCATCATTGCATTTGTAGTAACACCAGAGACTATTTTTACATCGTCTTCAAGAGTAACTCCTAAGTCGTGCTCTAAAATATATATAAGTGTTTCGAGTCGAGGAATAAGTTTTTTCTCTTCTAGACCTCTTCCACTTCCTTGTACTATCCCATACTTTTCACTATCACTAGGAGGCACAAACACTTCGGGTGACATTCCTGTGTGGTCTATAATTCTTGTTTGTAAATGTTTTAAGTCTTCTTGCCTTTCACTAATAGCATCAAGGAGAGTGGGTATTGAAGGAAGATGAAAAAATTGAGTTGCAGTGTCTTCGAGCTCCCTACCAACAAGTGGTGTATCTGGATGAATTTCTTTGTACGAAGTAGTAACAGAAGAGAGTGTAGTAATTAAAGACTCAAGGGCATCATCATAAAATGTATAGAGTGTGCTTGGATTAATAGACGATGTAAGTACCTCATCAAGCTTTTTTTTATAGCTTGATTCCAAAGACGATATACCGCGAGACGGAGAAGTTTCAGGGCGTTCAGTCATACTTTATTAAACCACATAACAAACCATCCTGCTATATAGAAATTATTTGAGCCGATGGCGAGGATCGAACTCACGACCTGCGCGCTACGAGTGCGCTGCTCTACCAACTGAGCTACATCGGCAATTTATATATACTACCGTAAAAATATGAATTAGAGAAAATCGCCTTATGTGGTATATTTTTGTCATTGCCGGAGTGGTGGAATGGTAGACACGTTCGACTCAAAATCGAATGCCGTAAGGTGTGAGGGTTCAAGTCCCTCCTCCGGCACCATAAATAGTATGTTAACTATAAAAATAATTACAGTTATTCTTTCGCTTTTAGTGACAGGCTTGGGACTTACTTCACAAGTATTTAAAAACAGAAAACATAAAAGTACTGAGGGATTATCATTTCACTATTTTTTTCTTTTAGCTATTTCTTATTCTTTTTGGTCGTATTATGGTTTTTCACTTAATGACCTTGTCCTCATAATTCCAATGACTCTTGGTGCTATCATTTCCTGGATTGTGGTTTTTCAATTTTTCTTATACAAAAAATAAGTAAAAACACCCTCTTCAGAAGGTGTTTTTGTTTTGTTTAAATCTTCCCCACCATATTCAAGCCTGGCTTCAAAGTTTCATCTCCTGGTTCCCAAGACGCAGGACATACATTTCCCCCATGCTCTCGCACAAACTGTGCAGCCTTAATTTTTCGAATAAGTTCTCGCACACTTCGGCCGATTGAATTATCATTGATTTCAATTCCTCGCAAAATACCGTCTGGGTCAACAATAAAAGTTCCTCGGAGTGACATTACATCTTCTTCGATATATGTACCGAACATTTTTGCAAGCTTATGATTTGTATCTGCAAGCATTGGATACTTTACCTGCTTGATGGCTTCTGAATTATCATGCCATGCCTTATGCACATACACCGTGTCTGAACTCACTGAAAGAATTTCTACATTTAACTTTTTAAATTCCTCATAGTTGTGCGCAAGCTCTTCAAGCTCTGTGGGACATACAAAGGTAAAGTCCGCAGGATAGAAAAATACAACCACCCATTTGCCTTTATAATCAGTAAGCGCGACCTTTTTTATCTCTTCGTTATGAAAAGCATCACATGAAAAAGCTTCAACCGGCTTTCCAATTGCAATTTTCATTTCACAGTTTCCTCCAGCGCATTCATTTTCTTTACATGACATATTTATTTCTTGATTATTACCTTCTATAGTAGCATATGTAAAAAGGTGAAAAAACTTCCTAAAATCATTGTTGTGTGTGGCCCTACAGCGACTGGAAAGTCTAACAAAGCTGTTTCTTTAGCTTTAGAACATAACGGTGAAATTGTCTCTACCGACTCGCGCCAGGTATACAAAGGCTTAGATGTTGGGAGTGGGAAAATAACCAAAAAGGAGATGTGTGGAGTTGTCCATTATATGCTCGACGTCGCCTCACCTGTTCGAACATATTCTGTCGCTCAATTTCAAAAGAAAGCATCCAAACATATAGAAGATATTTTAAAACGAGGCAAAACACCTATTCTGTGCGGAGGAACAGGGTTCTATATTGATGCCATAATTTACAACACATCTTTTCCAGAAGTAGGCATAAATAATAAGTTACGCAAAGAACTAGAAAAGAAAACAACTCAAGAACTTTTTAAACTACTAAAGAAAAAAGATACTCGCCGTGCAAAAGAAATAGATCCTTATAATAAAGTTCGCCTCATTCGAGCATTAGAAATAATTGAGACATTAGGGAAAGTTCCAAAAACATCTAAAAAAACGCTCTATCAAGTTGAATGGATCTACTTAGACTTTCCTGACGATATATTAAAGGGGCGTATTCACACGCGCCTACTCAAGCGCATGAATCAAGGTATGCTGAAAGAAGCAAGAAATCTACACGCACAAGGTTTATCCTACCCACGCATGGAACGCCTCGGACTTGAGTATAAATATCTCGCACTTTTGTTACAAAACAAAATTACAAAAAAAGAATTTCTTGAGCAGCTCGCAAGCGCTATCTGGCATTACGCAAAGCGGCAGCGTACATGGTTTAAAAAACATATCGTAAAATAAAAACGAGCCCTGTGGGGGGCTCGTTTGTGTCTAAATTGAACACTAGTGGATAAATTAGGGTCGGGCTTCAAAGATAAAGTAGTCATCGCTCACATCTTTAAGTCCTTCAGATTCCCGCTCTCTGCTCAACACTAATCGGACAAACCTTTCCTCTGGAACAAAATCAGGGACAATTGCTCCATCAGAATTTTTGAGAGCAAAGAATCCCACTTCTACTTTTCCTCCAGCGACTATGGGTTTTTCATGCTTCTTTTCTTTATCCCCAAACAACCCCCCAAGGAGTGACACCATACGACTCTTTTTAATTTCTTTTATCTCTTCAGGTCTTACAAGCTCTACTTCAGAATGAATCACCGCCCTACTTCCCAAAAAAACAATAGAACAATCTAGCGGGAAAAAAGGTACGAGATCTGGAACTTTAAGCAGCAGATCAAACAAATACACACCTGGGAAATGCCCGCCCATACTTGAAATGTACTCTTTGAGTGATGCAACAGAGTCTATTTTAAACCCTCTTGCCGCAAAGTTTAGATCGAGAAAAACGAGCCTTAGGTCGTTTACATACAAAAACCCATCTTCTTTCATTCCAACTTTTACAGGGTCAAACTTCCTAGAAGTCATGATTCTGACAATCTTCCCATCTTGCATAACGTACTTTTGAGCTATTCGCTCTTCAGTTTTATACGCCACAAAATTCTCCTTGTTTTATGATTTAAAGAAACCAGATGTATATAAACACATTTCACCAGATTAGTAAATAGTTACTATCTTATAGCCAAATACTTTTTACGCTCACTCTCAGAAAATCGCTCAATTGCGTAGCACAGCATTGTGCGTGGCATTTGCTTTATATGTGCGCTTAAAAAGCTTTTAAATACCTGTTCGCCACTTTTTTTGCCCACTTCCCGCAACATCCACCCAATCGCCTTGTGCATCAAGTCATGCGTATAGGAAAGCAAACGCTCTGCAACATAAAAATGTATTTTTTCATTTCCTTTTTTAATTAGGAGTTTATTTTAGCTCGATCTTTAGAAGAAATAGACGATAGGGATTGCTTTATACTTGACGCTGTTTTCATGAACTATTTACAAGCAAGACTGTACATCCGGATATAAAACCTTTTTACCACTTAGAACATCTTCAACAGAAATCCATTCAGCAGTAAACTTGTAAGAATCATGGGTATTTGGATTATCAGTTGTTTCAAATTCATCTACTTCGTATAATTCCTTCCGAACCAAATCTCCAGAATACACAAATACAATTTCGTGACCAGGAAGGCCTTGATACACAAATCTATTCTCTATTACTTTTATAAACTGCAAATTTTCTATGCCGCTTAACAATTCTTCCTGTATCTCTCGCCGCACACCTTCTTCAATACTTTCACCCATTTCCAAGCTACCACCTAACACGCGATAAAATAAACCGTCTTCAGATGCAGGATCACCGCAACGCGCAGAAAGCGTCTTTCCATTTTTATTAAATAAACACATTACCTTAACCTTTGGATACGTGCTTTTTTCCATACGAACCCTTTGTTTATTTTATATATCGCTTATTGATAGCAATAGAAATATACCCAAGTCCAATGAATACAAATCCGAGTGCGACAAGTGAAATTGGCCAACCAAGAGAATCTGCAAAATACTCACTGGTAATATACGAAACGTGCGCAACAAGAAAAAGTGTACTCATAATCAAAATACTTCTACTTCGCATATATACTGACAAAAAAACACCACCTAAGACGAGGGCAAAGTAAAACAATTGCCATGGCACTGAATTAAACACTTGCGAAAACGCAGCACCCAAAAAGCCTGTTATTCCCAAAAGGGTTAAGACGCCTGAGAGTTTACTATTCCAACCGTTCCGAAACCCTTCCGCAAGTAAAATATAACTGGCGCCAACCACCATAGTGAGATATGCGTATAAATCTTCAAAAAAGTATAACTCCCCGTTCACCATTGCCCCAACAAAAGAATATACAAAAGCCGTTCCATTTGCGATGGCAAAGAATGTCAGAACGGGACTCCTGTGCACTGTGTTAAGAAGTAAATAAAATGCAAATATAACACCAAAAGTTATAGCCACGGGCCATACAGAGCTCATATCTATTTCTAACTCAGACAAAGTGACGAATGCGCCACTTGGAATAAGCGCCCCACCAATACAATGGAAAACAGCACCAATATTATCTTCTGGTTTTTGTTTCAAAAGCACCGACCCAATGAGTGCAAAAATTCCACCAAGACCAAGTGTCACTAAAATACGTCCAAACGACCCTATATCTTCCCAAATCTGAGAAACAAAAATAATAACACCAATAATCACAATTGCTGCACCAAGTACATACAACATTTTTGTGACAGAAAACATACTGGCATGTTTTTCTCCAACCACAACACCAGACTGTGATGTGGAAATATTAAGCGTATGCGCAACCTCACTGCGACTTATTTCACCGCTATTAATTTTTGTTGAGAGTTCTTGTAATAATTGTTCTTTGTTCATAAAAATTGATTCTGAGATTATTGATTTCTACTAGGCAACACCCAGCCAATAAATTGAAAGTTATTTTGATAATAATACTGATCACTGTTATTTATAAGCTCAAGTTTAATTCTCGCTTTGCCTTTTGTGAGATAGTACCCATATGAAGAGGAACCTCCTCCAAAGATAAAGAAGTCCCCTCCTCTATTGTAATGATTCGAAACAGTAACTCCATCAGGTGAAGTAAGCAGGTTATCATATGTCAATGTCTGGGCTTCTTCTAAAGTAATTTCTCGACTCTCATTTTTTTGAGTATCGTGTAAGAAAAGCCGAGCAGTATATGATTCATTGATATCAAGAATATCGTTGTTATCAGAATCTTGTTTTGGATCTATCTGATTAAGAACAATTTTACTATTTACAATAGAATATCGCTTTTGAAGGTACGTATCACACTGGTACGAATAGTAGTTTGTCCCGCCAAAACATGACGAATATACAAAATTGTAGTTTGTGGATAAAGAAGCAGATGGCAGATACACACTAAGTGCTACTCCCACAATAAGCACAAGTGGCAAAATAAAAGCGAGCACTATAGCAAAGTTTTCTTTTAAAAATTGTTTCATGCTTTAAGTCTAGCATGTCCGTGAGATTGTGGGGGTTGTGTAAGTGCTTCTAGTACCTACAAATTTTCTCTGTGTTCAGAGTACAATATTTTTGGAATCTCTTGAATTTATAGTTTTTTCAAAAATTCGTCTATTTCTTTAAAAGAAGATAGGGTCGTCACTTTGTGTTTATGAGGTTCAATAAATTCCTTATGTGTTATTTTTCCTTTTTTATACCCTAAACGATATCTTTTATAAAATACATGCTTCATGAGGGCGAGTGTTTCATTCAATTTTTCATAATCTCTCCTTAGACCTCTTTTTAAGAGAATAAACCCTTGCGAGAAGATATTTTTATACTGAAGATAAATGACAATATCTGCAGACTCCATTCCAAGATCCCCCAGACACCTTTGAAGTAGGACAGTAATTAATTAAGATAGCTGTCTATGAATACATACAAACATTTAAGTTTTGAGGAGCGATTTGTGATTGAAAAATTATTTAATAGCAAAGTAGTGATTCGAGAA
>Ga0105048_10012246_pt1 | contig 13470 bp, 7 predicted proteins | sample MAT05_FD_78382 | JGI IMG/M metagenome (GOLD analysis project Ga0105048, IMG submission 78382) | Freshwater microbial communities from Lake Fryxell liftoff mats and glacier meltwater in Antarctica - MAT-05 | ecosystem: Environmental > Aquatic > Freshwater > Ice > Liftoff microbial mat | place...
CGCAACCGACGTATTTCGCCCGCGTCTTCGGCGTCAACACGATGCCGATGGTCGCAGTGGCTACTTCGGTTCACCGTCCGCGCGATATTGCGATGGTCCTCGACTTCACGGGGTCGATGGGTTACGGCTCGGTGCCAAACCTCGCCGACGTCGGCAGTTTCGCACACGGACTCAACAGCACGGATACTTCGTACCCGCAATTCGGCTCGTACTCGCGCTTTCAGGACGCAACGCGATACTCAGTCGGTTCGCCGGCCAACAGTGCGACTGGCGCTTCGGGGCGTCCGAACCCATTCGTTCAAACGGCCACGGCGACGGGGGGTTCTCACGTCTTTGCGCCGGGCAACTTCACGAACACCAACAACAACGGCCCGCCGATCGTTCGAGATTTCCGCTACGATCCCGCGAACCTCGCCACTCCGACGACGACGCAGGTTCCCGTGAATTCGGCAGGGCTTGCGAATGCATTTGAAGCGGCCACATTCAGCGCAACCACGCGAACTCCGGGTGTCGGCCCGACGCCCGCCCCGGACAATTTCAAGGATCAATCCGATACGCCCGTCGCCTATGTGGGCGATAAGTTTCCCCGCAAACGCGGTGCAGCCACTGGCACGAGTTGGGCCGTCACCGACACGAATGGTGCAGTCGTGAACGTCGCGGAACTTCTCGGCTGGTGCCCGCGATTTGCAACCGGCTCGGCGGCGGCGTGGATCGGAAATCCGCCCGTTCGCACCGCGATGCCTGCACCGAACGGTACGGCGTACGCAACCAACTGGAGCGACTTCCGCGATGCGACATGGGAAACCTACGGCTACGACATGGATGTAGCAGACTATATCGCCATGCGGCCAGCAAACCACGACCCGCGCAATACGCTCCCGGCGAACGCGGGAGGCAGCGTCACCGGTCAGGTGAGGGTGACACCCGGCAAGTTCAACGGTTTCTCGATGGGGCCAGGCTACTGGGGCAAGACGTTCTTCACGTGGCCACCCGACCCCCGTGCGGCAAACGACTGGCGTCGCATGTTCTTCCTAAAAGCATCGGGAGCCGTATTCGCGACGAACGGCGCGAACCCGCCCCCGGCAGCCGGTGTATACGAATCGGTCGTCGATGCCGATACGGCGACGGCGACAGTCATGCAGACGATCAACGAAGAGATGTTCAGCGGCAGTGCGTCGTCGACATTGCAGGCCGCAAGCGGGAACTACACGATCAACTACGCGGCGGTGCTGGCGTGGATCAAGTCCGGACCGCCAGTCTTGCCGCCGAACATGCGAGCGGGTCGCGTGCTGTACTACTCCTCGATTCCAAACGACACGAACAACACCGTGGGGACAACGGAAGAGCGGTTAGACAAGACGTTCTGGCGCGCCTACATCGATTTTGTCCTGACCGGTTCCGAGCGATATACCGCAGGGAATGAAGTGGTCGGCTGGCCGCAAAACGCTGCCACCACGATTACACCCGCACGGATCACCGGTGCGTTGAACGGCTTCGATCCCGACGGCGCGGGCCTGACACCGGCCGGCCCCAGACCCTACATGGGCTATACCGATAACCCTTCGCGGCCCCGGATGCACTTCTGGTTCGGCCCGATCACGATGATGAACTTCCTGTATGCGAACGGCATGTACGCGGGCACGGTCCACGAAGCCCAGTGCTGGCAGCTCAAGGCGGGCGTCAGTTCGAGTATCGACGACATCCGGAATAACCACCCGAACGACCAGGTCGGCCTCGCATTCTTCCAGACGAGTGGTACCGCCAGCACGTCGTACCGAACGCCGATCGTCGACATGGGCCAGGACTGGCAGATAATGAAAGACGCGCTCTATTACCCGCGGACGCTGATTGCCACCACGACGAGCAACCCGAATACCGAGTACCGGCCTTTCAACACGAGCATGACCTATCTCGGTGGTGCGATCATCCCAAATGCCCAGAACGCGACCGACCCGAACTCGGGGATGTCGATGGCGTACAACATGCTCTCGTCGAGCACGAACGCTGTCGTTCACCCCGACCCGACGCGAATCGGTCGACGCGGTGCATCGAAAATCGTGATCTTCGAAACTGACGGAATCCCGAACTCGGTACAGAACTATACGTTTAACCAGCTCGGCTTCAACTCGTATTACTCGCTCGGCGGGGCCAGCCCCGGTGCCCCCGATACCGCTGCTATCAACGCGGTGACGCAGATTCGCAAACCGACATCTCTGACAACTGCGGGAGACAGCGGGCACTCGTTGCCGAATGCTCCGGCCCGCGTCTACGCGATCGGTTTCGGCGACATTTTCTCGACGGCGAACGCGGGAGCCGCGAAGACGTTCCTGCTCAACATTCAGAAGGCCGGGGGGACATCGGACGCATCGGCGACTTCGATCCCCAACGAGCAGATCATCACGGGGAGTTACACTACCCGGATCGACAACCTGAAAACCGCACTCGAGCGGATCCTCCAAAGTGGAGTGCAAGTCACGCTCATCGAGTAACCCCCGCGCGAGGCACACCGGCCCCCTAATCCGGTGCGTCTTGCTTCACCTTCCCCATCCGAGGTGATTTTGATGTTGGTCCGTCCCGTCCTGCGGGCGGCCCGCCGTGGCAGCATCGTACCGATGCTCGCCGTGTGCGCGGTCGCTCTGTTTTCGTTCGTCGCCCTTGCGATCGACCTGGGCATGCTCATGGTTGCGCGCACGGAGTCGCAAAACGCCGCCGATGCCGCCGCACTTTCGGCCGCGCGCACCCTCGATAACCGGGTGCCCCCGTTCACCAGTCCGGACGCCTACGACAATCATAAGCCGGCCGCCGATTTGATGGCGCGGAGTCTCGTCCAGGAAAACATCTTCCTCAATGCTCGCTACGAGGCCGCGCGCGTCCAGCGGGTGCGAATCGGCATCTACGACTACGACGCGACCGCAGGCAGCTTCGCCGCGACTTACCCCGTCACGAAACCGAGCGGTAAGGCCTGGACGGCGGCCGAAGTCGTCGTTAACGCCGATCAGCCGACGTACTTCGCCAGAGTCTTCGGCGTCAGCAGTATGCCGATGTCGTCGCGCGCCGTCGCGGCGCACCGCCCCCGCGACATTGCCGTCGTGCTCGATATGTCTGGTTCGATGCAATTCTCTTCGACCACGCACTGGGAACCCGGCACCGCCGGTTCGTTCGACGTCGTGCAAGGGTTGCTGAACCCCGACCCCGTGTACCCGAAGTTCGGGCATTACGCGCGTTTCAACACGTATCAATCGACCACGCCAAGTAAGGCGCTCGCCACCGGTGGCTCCGGTACGCGGCCGAACCCGTTCCGCTTAACGGTGCCGTTCCTCGCGGGATCGGGCGAAGTTTTCGCGCCGAACAACCTGACGATGGAGACGCCGAACGGTCCGCCCGTGATTCGCGACTTCCTGTTCGATCCCGCGAACATCAGCAACTCATCGACCCCCGTGGCGGCAGTTTCGAACCCGAGTAACTTGCGAAACGCTTTCCACCGCTGGCGGCGCTACACGAACCCGAACGGTACGTTCCGCTACGACCCGCCCGCCACTTCTGCCGGCGACCCGACTAGCTACGTCGCGCCGACGTATAACTGGTCCGGATACAACGCCGACGACACCACAAACACCACCGGCCCAACCCCCGCACCCGATTTCTTCGACCGGCAAATCGACTCGGCGGGCGTGACCTACGTCGGGGATCGCTACCCGCGCAAGGGCGGTTTCATTTACGCTTCGGACGTCAGTTGGGATCCGATTACGACGTTCGGCGCGGCCCGCAACGCGGTCGAACTCTTGTTCCCTGGCAGCGCAAGCCCTAGCCCTGCCGCGAGGGCCGTGCCCGCATCGCGACCGGCACTTCTCAACGGCAACCGCACCGAAGGCGGCCTCTCGTGGGATCAGTTTTACGACGATGCCTGGGAACGCAACGGCTACGATCTCAACGTCGCCGGGTCTATCAACAGCTCGACAAATACCGCGACTGGCACCGGACCCCGCGCATCGGCACCGCTCCATACGCCAGGGTTCAACGGCTTCTCGATGGGGCCAGGTTATTACGGCAAAACATTCTTCATTTGGCCGCCCGATCCGCGTTGGGGTAACCCGAACGGCGGCGCGCCGAACGGCGGGCAGGTTCGCCCGGACCTCGTGAACGCACAGCCGACAAAGGATGTCAGCGGGAACTGGATCTGCGACTGGCGGCGACGCTTCTTCGTCCGGGGAAACAGTGCCGACATCGGCAGTCCGGCGACGTTTCTCGCGTTCGATCCGGCCATCGACAACGACGCGAACGCACCGGGGAATCAGTCGATCAATCAGGCGCTCATACGGACCGACGTGGGCTACACGTTACGCAATGGTAGCAGCGGCAGTACGCGGAACTACAAGCTGAATTATCGCGCCGTATTGGCGTGGCTGAAAACCGGCCCTCAGACGTTGCCGCCGAACCTGCGAGCGGGCCGCGTGCTGTATTACGCTTCGATTCCCGACAATATCGACAACTGGGCGACGGACCTCGACCATCGCTTCTGGCGCGAGTACATCGATTTCGTGATGGGCTACAACGGCAACACGCCGAACTACGACCCGCGTTTTTCGCTGGCGGGCGTCGAGATGATGGCGTGGCCCGAAGGCGCGATTATCTCGATCGGTAACACGAGCCGATTCGACCCCGATGCCACCGGCCCGATGCCTGCGAACCCTGCGCCGTACATGAACTACACCGATAACCCGAGCCGCCCGCGAATGCACATGTGGTTCGGCCCCGCCACGATGCTGGCGTTCCTTTCGACGCGCACTCCACTGCGAAACTGGCTCCCCGGCAACTCGCACGAAGCCCAAGGTTGGCAACTCAAAGCGGGCGTGCAATCGGGCATTGAAGATATCCGTAACAACCACCCGAACGACCGCGTCGGCATCGCGTTCTTCGCGCACGCCAACTACAACACGCCGCGCGTGGCGATGAGCCAGGAATGGCAAACCCTCAAAAACTCGCTGTTCTTCCCGAAGTCGCTGTTGCCACAAATCGAAGCGGGGAACGGCTCGGCGGAACTGCGTGCATTCAACACGGGCTTCGGCTCGGCGCTCCTCGGGAACTTGCCGAACGCCAACGGCGGCACCGACCCGAACACCGGCTTCGCGCTCGCCTACAATTTGCTCTCGTCGTCGCCCACGGTCAACGCCGATCCGAACCAACGCGGTCGCCGCGGTGCGCTCAAGATCGTATTGTTCGAAACCGATGGCGTGCCGAACGCTTACCAAAACTTCTCGTTTTCCGGTGGCGTGAACGCCAGTTACACCTATGGCGGCCCCGGCGCGTTCGTAGCCAACGGCGACCCCGGCGTTATGCAACAATCGTACGACATCGTCGCGCAAATCGTCGCCCCGGTGTCGGCGGGCGGGTACACATTACCGAGCGCACCGGCCCGCGTTTACCCGATTGCTTTCGGCGACCTGTTCAGCTCGACGAGTTCGTTCCGCCCGCAAGCGATGAGCTTCTTGCAAAACGTCGCCCAGCGCGGCAATACCGCCCGAAATGCCAGCGACTCGCTCCCCACGGAGCAGATTATCACCGGCAGTTCGCAAGATCGCATCGACAAACTCCGGACGAGTTTCGAGCGCATCCTGCAAAGCGGCGTGCAAGTGACACTGATCGAGTGAGGAATCGATGGAACTTGAGAATACGACGCGGGCCGCGCGGAGAGGGTACCGTGGGAGGAAGTGCTCGCGAAGTGGAAGCATTTCTAACACCTGATGGCTAGTTATCGTGCCAGCTCGCAGCGCAAGTTTTGAAGTTGCGCTGTTTGCGCGGTCGAAGTGGATACCATCTCACATGGCCCGACGCATCAATTCTTGTCTGATTCTGGTAGCCGCAGGTCTTTAGCCGGTGGAAAACCTGGGCTAAAGACCTGTGGCTACCAGAATAAGAGGTTTTCGCCTTCGTAGGAAGTGTCAGATTCCGCCGCGAAAAGTCCAAACTGCAATTTGGCGCAACTTCAAAGCTTGCACTGCGGGCTGGCACGATAAGTAAGCCCCGCCCGCTTCGCCTCGACGCGCGGGCGGTTGGTTTCGTATACTGGCCTAACGACATTATCCCGTGAACCTGGAGAAGTACGATGCGACGAATCACTCAATGGATGCTCGGTACGTTTGTGGCCGTTGTGGCCGTGGCCACCGTCGCGGCCCAAGCCCCACCGGCCTCCGCACCGGCCCCCGCGCCTGCACCGGCACCGGCGGTCGCACCCCAACCGGCGGTCGCGCCACCCGCAGCGGCGGCTACGGCGACCGACCTGTTCCCCACCAAGGTCGGCAGCAAGTGGACGTACAAAATCGGCGAAGCCCAGACGATCGAAGTACGCGTAGATTCGGTCAAGGATGGCGAAGTCGTTCTCAGCACTGTTGTCGGTGGTAAGTCGGTTGCCAAGGAAACGATTAAAGTGCAGGCCGATGGCGTGTATCGCACGAAGGTCAACGATAGCCCGATCAACCCACCCGTGAAAATCCTGGCACTCCCTGCCAAGAAGGACACCAAGTGGCTCGTCGAGACGAAAGTCCAAGAGCAAACCGTAAAGGGCAACTTCATCATCAAGGAAGAAAAAGAATCTGTGACACTGAAGGACACCAAGAAATACGAAGCGGTCGTCGTGGAAAGCACCGACCTCGACGTGGCGGGCACCAAGACCACCGTCAAGACGTGGTTCGCACCCGGCAAGGGCATGATTAAGCTCCAGTACAGCATCAACGGCAACGAAGCCACGCTGGAACTGACCGAGTACGTCGAAGGCAAGTAACACACTTTCCCTCCATCAAACGCAAAGAGCCACCGAGGTCAATCGGTGGCTCTTTGCGTTGGCAAATTGTGAATATCAGTCGTCGATGGCGAAGATTTTCGCGTCGGCTTTCTCCATGAGCTTGATTTCGCTCAACGTGAGCGTCATGAACTTCTTGCCGTCGTGCTTCACTTGCAGTTTCGTGGCAACCATTGTGCCTTCGACTTTTTTGTACGCGGTCATAAACGATTCTTCTAGCACTTCGGCTCCTTCGCCACCTGCGCCGGGGGACATCGATTTGCGACTCGACTTCACGAGCAAGTGAGTTTTCTTGTCGAAGTAGAGTTTCAAGTCGCTCATACCTTCCGCCGTGACGAGCACGACATCGGTGGGGACTTCCTTGACGTCTTCGTCCTTCTCGGCTTTGATCGTGTACTTCTTCGAATCGATGAGCGGCGTGAGTTGCGAGGCTTCTTGCACCATCAGCATCTGCTTCGCTTCTTGCTTTTCGGCTTTCTGGATTGGTATCACCGCGCCGTTCATCGTGCTCTTCTGTTTGGTGCCGTTCGCGATGGTGATGACGTGAATTTTCTGGCCCTGCACGGCCATGTTGATCGACATCATGTGCTTATCGGGCAGTTCGAATGCCATCTCGCCTTCGATGGCGAGTTCCATTCCCATGATGCTGATATCGCCTTTCATATCTGCCGTAAACGCCTTGAACTTGTCGAGCGCCGCCTTGCCACCGTGCGCTACAATCGCTTTCTCGACGATCGCCTTCGCCGCATCATCGGCGCGAACAGGCATTGCAGCAAATACGGCCATCGCCATTCCGAGCAGGCACTTTTTCATCGTCGTTCCTTTTCGTGCAGTTACGGGGAAAGTGACTCAAAGCTTCCCCATCAGTTTACAACTTCTGGTCGGCGGCGTGTTTCGTCTCCGGCACGTCTGGGGATTCCGGGTTGAACCAGCCGTCTTCGTAGACGATCCGTTCGCGCTTCTTCATCGCCATGTTTGCCGTTAGCGCGAGGATCGCATCGGCCATTGCCACTTCGCCGTGGCACCGTGGCAGGATGTCCGCGTACTTCATCTTGCCGTCGGAACCCTTCTCGTAGCTCACGGGCTGCTTGAGTTCCTGCCAGCGGCGCAAGCAATACGCGAAGTGTTCCATCTCGGTGCGGTACCCGCGCACGGGCGTATCCCACGCGGCGGCTCCAGGGGCTTTCACCACGGCGGGGCCACCTGCTCCGCCCCACGTGCTCGTCGCTTCCATCGCGGGTTTGCCGCCGCCCGCCGTCGTCACGGCCACCGCCGTATCGCGGCCGCCGCTGTCCTTCTTGCCCGGTTCTGGCTCTTTGTACAGATACACGTCCGATTCCATCTCCACGACCATCGTGCCGCGGCTGCCCATCAGGCACTCGCCGTACTTTTCAAAACTGTTCGTGTTGAACGACGTATACGACACCACAACGATGTCGTTTTCGTCCTTGCCCTTGTTGCGGCCCTTGGGGTGGTTTGGGCCGGGGAATTCGTAGTTCACGAACACGCCGTCGTCGCCTTCGCGGTCGTTGCGGCCGGGACCGTAGAAGTATTTGCCACCGACGCCCGACACTGCGATCGGGTGGACGTTGCCGAGGAAAATGCTCGCCGCATCGAGTTGGTGGCTACCGAGTTCGGCCATCAGCCCGCCGCCCGTTTTGTCGAAAATCCGCCAGCGTACGAGTTGTTCGACGCTGTCGAACCCGAGTGCCTTGAGCTTCTCCGGCGTCACCGCGTCGGCATCGGCCTGATAGATCGCCTTGCACCAACCATCGCGGTAGTATGGTTCCGTCCCCTTCACGATCGGCAACTTTTCGGACTTCGGATCGTACAGCCACGAGTTGTTGCGCGGCCACTGCGCCTTGATATGCTTGAGGTCGCCGAGCACGCCGGAGTTCACGACTTCGACCGCGTGCGCATACAGGGTGCTGTAGTGGCGCTGGTGGCCGATCGAGAGTAACAGGCCTTTGTCCTTGCCGTACTTGATCATGTCCTTGCAACGGCCAATGGTGCGGGCCATCAACTTTTCGCAGAGGACGTGCAAACCGGCATCCATGCACTTCTTGGCGATGACATCGTGCGTGTTGAGGGGCGTCGCGATGACGACCGCTTCGAGGCCGAGCTTGGTTTTGTCCGCAAGCAGGGCATCGACGTTGTCGTAAACCGCGATCTTCTTCGCGGTCTCTTTGCCGTAGAGTTTGTTCAACCCCTTGCGCGGGCCGGTGTCGCCTTCGATGGTCCGCGTGATGTTCGTCGGTCGCGGGTCGACAATCGCGACGATTTCATTGAATTCCGGGTTGTGGTCGCCGACGAGAACGCCACCTTCGTCGCCGCAACCGATGAGCGCGGTGCGAACGGCTTTGTTGCCCTTCCACGAATCGTAGCCGAAGTAAACGGCCGCGGAAACGGGCACCACGGCGGCACCCGCCACCATACTCTTCATGAACCCGCGCCGACTGAGATCGCCGGCGGTGTTCGCAAAGTTCTTCGCCCCTTGGGCTTTCTGTTCGGCAGTAATATCGAGAGGCATCGGGAAGCTCCAGGCAATGTATGTTAAATTCGTTTTCGTTCAGTTGGTGTCGTTAAACCGCCTTCGTCTCTGCGACTTTCTTCGGTTTGTCGCAGCCGCAGGCCCACGCGATGATTGCATCGAGGCCCATCCAGCGGCCCGTTGGCAGGAACGCGAGGCTCAGGAGCGCGAAACACTCGATGAGGTTCTTGTTGATGAACAGCGGGTTGCCTTCGGTGTTCGGCGGTTGCGGATACCACGGTACGGCGGGCCACGTGAGGTATGTCGTAACGAGGAACCCGGCGGCGAGTACGCAACTGATTCGCGTGAACAACCCGAGCAACAAACAGGCACCGACGGAGGCGATGAAATACATCGTGAAGCGGTCGGCCAGTTCGCCGGGCCGCGTGGCGGGTTTGTCGTCGGCGGACTTCGTCCAGCCGAGGCCGGTTTTGAGTTCGGTGGCGAACGCATTCGCATCGTTTGCGAGTTCGGCTTCGGCGACGACGAGTTCGGTTCGCACCTCGGCGGCCCGCTTCGTCTCGGTGCCATTGCCGTTGCCGAGTTTCATCGACAAGCGTTCGTTCGCGGCGGCGACTTCGCCCTTCAGCCAGTTAATGTGTGCGAATCGTTGTGGGGCGGTCAACGCGACATCTTGCCCCACGAATTTCACCTTCGTATCGCGGCCTTCTGCACCGTACACCCAGCGTGCGTACTTGGCCTTTGATGCAAGAATGGCTTTTTCGGCAAGCTCTTTCGCGCCTTCATCGCGCTTCTTGGCGTCGGCGAGCGTCGTGTCGCGTTTCTTTGCCGATGCCTTGCGGGCGTCTTCGGCTTTCTCCTTCGCGGCGGCCTTGGCTTTGTCGTCCTTGGCCGCAAACAGCTCAGATGCTTCTTCGTCGGCGATGGTTTTTAGCTCTTTGTCGTACGCGCCCGGCGCACTTTTCATATCCGCTGCGGCGGCTTTCTTGATCGCCGCCTCGGCGATTTCGGGCAGCGCGTCGAGATCGTTTACAACATCGGCGGGGCACGCATCCGCTTGCCCCTGAAGCGAGAGTTTCGCGAACTCGATGGGAGTCGTTTCCAGCGTCGTTTTCAGCTTACTGGCGAACGTCACGGTCGGGTCGTCGAACTGCGTTCGCATCACGCCGCCGAACCACGTCGGCGAGGCTTTGAAGTACGGTTCGCTAGTGAATACTTTGTTCGTTTCGGATGGTCCGACGTTGTGCGAATGGATTTTGTTCAGCCCCTCGAACAGGAACTGCCAGCCGATCGCCAGCCGTAATGCCAGCAGGAAAAAGACCTTCCATTGCCACTTTTGCTGCGCGGTGGCAACGACGAGGGCAATCAGGCAACCGGCAAGTCCGGCGTAGACTACGGAAGTTGGGATCATGATGAGAGGGATTCCATCAATCGGGGAAGCTCAAGTCGTTCAGGTAGCGTTCGCGAAACGTCGCCGGGGTATACACATCGCCGGGAAGGTCGATTTCCAGCATATCACAATCGTTCAGAATTACGCTTCCCAGGTGTGGTTTCGTACCGTTGTGCGAAGCGGCACCGAGTACGAAGTATGCCGTGGAATACGCATCGGCTTCTGCCGCAGTTTGGGCCACCACACTCGCACTGGCGGTACCGTCTGCGGGCCAACCGGTTCGCGGGTCGAGCACGTGCCCCAGCTTCTTACCGTTGTACTCGAAATACTGGAATGTGGCCGCTGAGGTTGCGAAACCGCAGCCGTTGAGCCGTACCGTACCGAGCGTTCGGGCGGTGTCCCACGGGTGGCGAATCGCAATCGGCCAGCCGCGAGTATCGTCTGGCGGAACGCCAATCGCCCGCACGCTACTACCGCCGCCATGCAATAATGCCGAACGAATGCCCCATCGCGTTTGCAGCATTTCCGCCGCACAATCGAGGGCGTAACCTTTGCCGATACTGCCGAGATTCAGCTTCAGGCCAGGTTGACGGTACTTAATAGACCGCGTTTCAGCGTTCAACATCACATGCCGCATCCCGGTTTTCGCCATTGCCTCGGCACGCTGAAATGGCGATGGCACGCTACCCTGCCTTCGCTGAAAGCCCCACGCCTCGGTGAGTGCCCCCGTAGCCGCATCGAACGCGCCACCGGTTTCGAGCGAATACATCGCACAGGTTTGCAGCAATTGAAACAGCTTCGGTTCGACGGCCACCCAACCATCTGAGGCGGTTTCGTTGATCTGCATCAGTTCGCTGTCGCGATAAATCGTGAGTTGGTCTTCGAGATCATCGATCAGGTCGAGCGCGTCGCTGGCTGCCGCCAGCGCATTCGGGGTGCCATACGGAATCGCGATCTCGAACTTCGTTGCCATCGCCCGGCGAGACACTCGCAACAAGGCATACTCGGCGTGCATTGGCTCCGGAAGTTCCGGCAACAGCGGCGCAAACGTGCCAACAGGGGTGTTCGCCAGAAACCGCCGCCGTTCCATTGCCGTAACCTCGCAATTGGTTCGCACACGTCATTATAGCGCTACCCGAAGAGTTTCGAGAACCAGCTACGCGGCGGGTGGTGCGGGGGGGCGGCGTTGACGGGGCGGCCTTCGAGAATGGCGGCGGCCCAGATGTGCGTGATGCGGTCGGCGACGGCGGGGCCGGTCCATTCGACGATGCGATTGTAGCCGTCTTTCAACCGCGGCGGACGCCAATCGAGGTTGTGCCCGTCCGAACCGATCAGATGAACCAGACCGCGCCGAATCCACGATTTCATCGCGCGTTCGTCGATCGATCGCCCCGGTTCGGCGATCCGGCTCGCGGTGAATTGCATCAAGCAACCGGCGGCAATCCAGCGTTCGCCGAGTGCCTCGTCGTGGAGCAATTCTGGATAGCGTTCGGCGTGTGCGATGATGAGTCGGACGCCTTTCGGCTGAAGCGTTTCCGCAAGCGGCACGACATCCACGAACGTACCGTACGGCATTTCCACCAACAGAAATTGGCCGCGATCCGCCACAGTGAGCAGCGTTCCGGCATCGAACTGCGCGACGAGGTCCGCCGTCAGCATGACCTCGCCAGTCGGGTAAACGGCGAGCGGAACGCCCGCCGTTCGGAGTTGTTCGGCCAGCGATTTCGTGGCGGCGCGCAGTCGGTCGGCGTCGTTGTGCGGGTAACCGGGATTCTGGTGTGCCAGGGCCGCCGCCGCATTCGCCCCCTCGGCAACGAGCATCCGGGCCATCGCGATCGCTTCATCGGTACTTGCTGGGCCATCGTCGAGTCCCGCAAGCAAATGCACATGCGTATCGATTATGGGTAGCATTCGTCGATTGTGCCTGTACGCATTTGCGATGTCAAGTGGTTTCGTTGACGCGAAGAACGATGTATAGCCAGCGTACGCGAACGGCGGTAGCATAAACTGAGATTTTATCGCGATACAGTAAGGACGCCGACCGTGACGACTTCGCCTCAATTGCAACTTCGGCAGCGGCTCGAATCGCTTCGCGCTGCGGGGGTAGAGTTCCTCCCGCGAACGCAGCCTCTGCCGACACCCGTCGCGATTGCGGCACCGCGTTCGCTTCCTGCCAAAGCCATCGAACCGGTAGCGGCTCCCGTCGATACGCGACGAGTTGCGCTCGATATTCTGGCGAAAGAAATCGCGTCGTGCAACCTCTGCCCGGAACTCTTTGCGACGCGCACGCAGACCGTTTTCGGCACCGGTCCGCTCGATGCCGATATTTGTTTCATCGGCGAAGCACCGGGTGCGGACGAAGATCGCCACGGGAAGCCGTTCGCCGGTGCGGTGGGGCAGCTCTTAGACAAGATCATCTCGAAGTGTGGGTTACGCCGCGAAGACGTTTACCTCATGAACATCTTGAAGTGTCGCCCGCCGGGCAACCGCCTGCCAGAGCCGATCGAATGTATGAACTGCGAGCCATTTTTCTTGCGGCAACTCGACCTCATCCGCCCGAAGGTGATTTGCTGCCTCGGCGCAGTGGCCGCAAGACATTTGCTGAAAACGAAGGTCAATGAAACGCCCCTGCGTGGTGCGAGCTATATGGCCTACGGGGTACCCGTGGTTTGCACGTACCACCCGTTGTATCTGCTCGAGTTAACCGGCGAGGCCGAAGCGCGTGCCAAGTGGGAATGCTGGGACGATATGAAAATGGTACTGCGAAAAGCCGGACGACCCGTACCCGGCGAG
>Ga0105048_10012248_pt1 | contig 13469 bp, 7 predicted proteins | sample MAT05_FD_78382 | JGI IMG/M metagenome (GOLD analysis project Ga0105048, IMG submission 78382) | Freshwater microbial communities from Lake Fryxell liftoff mats and glacier meltwater in Antarctica - MAT-05 | ecosystem: Environmental > Aquatic > Freshwater > Ice > Liftoff microbial mat | place...
ATCCATCGCGCCTAAGCGCCCACGGCTACGGCCCCGACCAGCCCTTGGCCGACAATGCCGACGAAGCAGGCCGCGCAAAAAATCGCCGTGTCGAACTGGTCAAAATTTGAAGTGGCCCGACAATCCCAACGCGATTAAACCTAGCAGCCTGTCGGACTTTCAGCGTGAGATGCGTTGTGGGGCGCAACGGATGGATGCAAGGCGCGGCGCGCAGCCAATGGCTCTTCCATTGGCATGCGTCGCAACGCCGCAGACGCGCCGTACTGCGTGCATGCATTCGGCGGAGGTCGGGCACTCAGGCGCAGTTACAAACCAAGCACCAAGCACTACCCAGCAACCAGCAAACCGACCCCCACCTTCTGGCACGTTGCGCGGCGCTATGATCTTGCATAATGCGCGCACACTCCCACCAATGGTGATTTATGTCCTTGTTAACCCGCTCTCTGTTAATTGCGTTGGCTGCTGCTGGACTTTCCGCTGCTGCTTTTGCTGAGGACCTCAAAACCGCCGATGAGGTAATTGCCAAGAATATTGAGGCGCGCGGTGGTTTGGAGGTGATCAAGGCGATTAAATCCTCACGCGCGCAAGGCACGATGACGATGGGTCCGATGCAGATGCCGTTCACCGTCGAAACCAAACGCCCAAACGCCATGCGTATCGATTTCAGCTTTCAGGGCATGCAGGCCACCCAGGCGTACGACGGTAGCAACGGTTGGCAGATTATGCCCATGATGGGCAAACTCGACGCCGAGCCGATGGCTGGCGACGAGCTCAAACAATTTAAAGATCAAGCGGATGTAGATGGCCCGCTGGTGGATTACCAGAGCAAAGGCCATAAAGTGGAGTTCCTTGGCTTGGCCGATGTGGACGGTACAGCAGCCTATAAGTTGAAAGTCATTCGTAAAGACGGTGGCGAAGAAATAAACTACATTGATACCGAGTATTTCCTGGCGATCAAAACCGAAAGCAAGATCAAGATTCAAGGCCAAGAAGTACAAGGCACGGCCATTTTGGGCGATTACAAAGAAGTCGCGGGCACCATGATTCCGCATTCAGTTACCAACGTAATGACCGGTCCCATGGGCGAAATGAAGCAGGAAATGTTGATTACCAAAATCGATACCAATGTTGAGGTAGCAGCGGATCGCTTCACCCAACCGGCACCCAAGCCGGCTGCGGCGGTTGCCAAGTAATCGCCGTTCCGCTCACTGAGGCCTGCCATGCGCACATTATCGCTTTTGCCACTTGCATTGTTTGCCAGCGCCGGAGTTTCGGCGCAGAGCGCGCCTGACCCTAGTATTTTTGGTGCTTTGAGTGCACGCCACATCGGTAGCGCGCAAATGAGTGGTCGAATTTCGGCCATTGACGCTACCAGCAGTTTCCCACAGACCATTTTCGTGGGCGCGGCTTCCGGTGGCGTTTGGCGATCCACCGACGGCGGCAACTCATTTAAACCGGTGTTTGATGCGCACACGCAGAGTATCGGTGCCTTAGGCATAGACCCGAATGATCCTAAACGGGTTTGGGTCGGCACCGGCGAGGCCAATGTACGCAACTCGGTTTCCGTGGGTGAAGGCGTTTATTTGAGTTTGGATGGTGGCGATAATTTTAAACGCGTGGGACTGGAAAAAGTCGAACGCATTTCGCGCATTGCCGTCGACAGCACGAACGGACAAAACGTCTTTATCTGCGCAACTGGCGCTTTGTGGAGTGACTCGGCTGATCGCGGCGTTTATCGCACCCGCGATGGTGGTGCCAGCTTTGAGAAGGTTTTATACGTAGACCCCGGCACGGGTTGCTCAGACATCAAAATGGACCCGCGCAATCCAAACGTGCTGTATGCCGGCATGTGGAGTTTTCGCCGATCGCCTGATTTCTTTCATTCGGGCGGCGCCGGATCAGGTGTTTATCGCAGCTTTGATGGCGGTAGCACCTGGAGCAAAATAGAAACTGGTTTGCCGACTGGTGAAAAAGGTCGCATCTCACTCAGCGTGGCGTATAGCAAGCCGAACGTGGTGTATGCCTTGGTGGAAGCCAAAAAAACCGCGCTATATCGATCAGACGATATGGGCAACCACTGGAGCGAGGTAAATTCTAGTGCCAATGTGCAAATGCGCCCGTTTTATTTTGCACAAATCGTCGTCGACCCCACTGATCACGATCGCATTTATCGCCCCGCTTTTGTCACGACGGTATCGACAGACGGTGGGAAAACCTTTAATAGCATGAGTTTTGGCGGCTCAGTACACCCCGATCACCACGCGCTGTGGATTAACCCAAAACTGCCGCAGCAAATTTTGCTCGGCACCGATGGCGGCGTGTATGAATCCTTCAATCAGGGGGCCAAATGGCGGATGTTCCGCAACTTGCCGGTTAGTCAGTTTTATCATGTCAGTGCGGATATGGCGCAACCGTATCATGTGTATGGCGGTCTGCAAGATAACGGTTCCTGGACCGCGCCATCACGCGGCGCGTCCGGCATCCGCAATCGGGATTGGGATAGTGTCGGTTTGGGAGATGGTTTTTGGGTTTGGCCAGATCCAAAAGACCCAGCCACCGTGTTTAGTCAGTATCAAGGTGGCAAGTTGTTACGCGTCAATCGTACAATCGGTGAGGTCAAACAAATTGCTCCGGCACGCGGCGATGGTGAGGAAAAACTGCGCTACAACTGGAACACGCCTACCGTGTTAGCGCCCAGCGGCAAACTCTACACCGGCTCGCAGTATTTACATGTCTCCACTGATCGTGGCGACAGTTGGCAGCGGATTTCCCCCGATCTGACCACTGATAATCCACAGTTTCAACGGCAAGCCAGCTCCGGAGGTTTAACCCGCGATAACTCAACCGCCGAGAATCACGCGACCATTTATACGATTGCCGAGTCGCCGCTGGATGCAAAAACTATTTGGGTGGGCAGTGATGATGGCAAGGTGCATTTAACGCGCGATGCGGGAAACACCTGGACTGATCTAAGCAGCCGGCTGAAAGGCGCGCCGAAGGGTGCGTGGGTTTCACGCATCGAAGCCTCACCACACGATGCCAGCACTGCCTTTTTGACTATTGACGATCACCGCCGTGGCGACTTCAAACCTTATGTGTTGGTCACTCGGGATGCGGGCAGCAGTTTCGCTCCGCTGAATGTGAGCGGCGTTGATGGCTACGCCTGGGTCATCAAACAAGATCCGGCGCAAGCCAATATTCTGTATCTGGGCACGGAATTTGGATTGTTTATTTCTCTGGATAACGGCGCACAGTGGACGCGTTTTTCGGAGAATTTGCCACGGGTCGCAGTGCACGATTTATATATCCATCCGCGTGAACACGATTTAATTGTCGGCACGCATGGCCGCGGCATTTATATCATTGATGATCTAACGCCATTGCGGGCGCTCTCCCCGGCTATTCTGGCGCAAGAACTCACTGTGCTGCCATCCCGTCCTGGCATACAAACGACAGGCGGCGGCCTGCAGGAGTTTGGTGGTGACGACGAATATGTAGGCCGCAGTTTGCCGGACGTCGCGGTAATCAGTTTTTATGCGCAGAAGCGCCATATGTTCGGCGATTCCAAGCTGGAGATTTTTGATAGTCAGAATAAATTGATTACCATTTTGCCGGTAGACAAGCGCCGCGGCGTGGTGCGTATTGAGTGGCCGATGCGCCTGAAGGCCCCGAAACTGCCGCCGTCCACCCAATTAGTGCCGGCTTTTGTGGGGCCACGTTTGCCAGAGGGCGACTATCGTTTTGTATTAACCCGTGGCAAACAAGCCGTAGAGGGCAAAGTCACACTGGCCGCCGACCCACGCTCACCCCACAGCCCACAAGACCGCGCCGAACAACGTGAACTGGCATTAGCCTTGCACGCCGAATTAGGCGAACTCACCTTTATGGCCGATACACTCTCCGATCTGCTTAAACAGATCGATGAACGCAGCACAACGCTGGCAGCTCAAGCGCCAAAAGCACTGGCAAATTACCGTACGCGCATCGACGAATTAGGCAAGAAACTGGCAGCCAGCAGCACCGATGGTGGTTATGTCAGCGGCGAGCAGCAACTACGCGAACGCATGGGCGAGTTATACGGTGCGGTGGTTAGTTATGACGGCAAACCCAGCGCCAGCCAGCAGCGCGAACACGCCAATGTGCAGCGCGAATACACCGAACGCGCCGCCGAGCGCGATGCATTGCTTGCCGACCTAAGTAAGCTCAACAGTGAGCTGGAAAAGTCCGGCGGCGCTGCGCTTAAACTGCTTGATCGTGGCGCGTGGGAAAACAAAGAACAAGGCGGCGCGCCGGCGGCATTCGCCAAGCGTTGGTTTGCTGGCGGAGCGCCCGTGCTGCTGCTGTGGTGACGCGCCCGGCGCGCCTGCCCGGGGAAGCACGCGCGCTTGGAGGGCGCTACAGCATGAGCACAACTCGGCGCTGCAGAGGCTATTTGGCGCTCAACAGGCTATCCGGATCGCCGACTTGTAGTTGGCGCTCTTGGCTTTGCGCTTTTTCGTTGCAACAGCATGAGCACACCTCGGCGCTGCAGAGGCTATTCGGCGCTCGACAGGCTATCCGGATCGCCGACTTGTAGTTGAGCGCTTGGCTTTGCGCTCTTCCGCCGGTGCAACAGCATGCGCACAACTTGGCGCTCAACAGGCTATTCGGATCGCCAACTTGTAGTTGGCGCTCTTGGCTTTGCGCTTTTCCGTTGCGACAGCATGAGCACAACGCGGCGCTCCAGAGGGCTATCCGGATCGCCGAACTTGTAGTTGAGCACTCTTGGCTTTGCGCTTTTCCGTTGCGACAGCATGAGCACAACTCGGCGCTGCAGAGGGCTATCCGGATCGCCGAACTTGTAGTTGAGCGCTTTGGCCTTGCGCTCATCCGGTTCAACGGCATGAGGACAACTCAGCGCTGCAGAGGCTATTCGGCGCTCAACAGCTATCCAGATCGCCGACTTGTAGTTGAGCGCTCCTGGCCTTGCGGTCAGCGCTCCGCGCCGGCTGTCGGCCACGCCGACAGCCGGAACCTCGTTTACGGATTGCGTGAATCAAACACCACAACATCTTGCGGATTGCGGATCGTGAAGAACTGGCCCGTCACCCCGTCGCCGTAGGTTGGGAAGCCCAGTGTGCGGATTTTCACGTTTTGACTGATCGCCATACAGAACGACACCTCGGTGGGGTTGTTGCCATCAATGACGCCACCGACCACCGTGCCAGAGTCAAAAAAGGCGCTGGTGTTGTCGAGGAACTTCACGCCAAGTTCAATCGCGAACGGCCGATCACCGAACTGTGCCAAGGTGTCGGGCGTCAGGCGCACCGAGAAGAAACCACCACGATCGCCGAGCAAAATCGGTGGGATGACCTGCGCGCCGGATCGAGCGGGCAGCCGAACACTGCTCAGCGTGGTATTGCCGGTGACCACTTCCAGTGTTGCGGCGCCCAAATCAGGCGGTAACCAGAAGGCGATTGGCGCAAGTTGCACCGCCCGTCCAGGTGTCGGTGGCACAGTCACCCCGGCGAATGCGCCGCTGCGCAGCACATTACCCTTCATGATTAAACCGCCGACCAATCGGCGATCGGTGCCCTCTAGCGTAATTTCTGTCGCAGTCACGCCGGGCACTACACCGGGATTGCCGAAGGTTTTGACGCTGTAGAAGGCCGCGCAGGCCGTGCCGGTGGTCAATGGCAAATTCACTAGGGCGACCGGTTCTGCCGAGTTGCCGCCGCCGGCCGGTTGCCAGCTGGCGGTGAGCGTGAGCCCGGAATAGGCGGCAAAGCCGCGGATCAGCACGTGATAGGTGCCTGTCGTCGGGGTCGCAAATAGGCACTGCTCGGTCGTCCCCACCGCCTCGGACAGACAATCAAAGGTTGTGGCGATCGGCGCTTGGCCAAAACGCACCAACAGGTCTGGATCGCCAGTACCGCCGGAGGTACGTACCGCCAAATTGCGCGCGCCCGCTGGAATCGGGATGGTAAACGCCAACGAGGAGCCTTGCGCCCCCGACAACCCGGTAACCGCCACCCCATTTTGCAATACGGTAGTACCCGCGCTTTGCGTATTGAAGGTCGCCGTCGCGTTGCGTGCCTGGCTGACGGAAACCGTGCAGGTGCTTTGCGTGCCGGTGCAATCACCTGACCAACCCGCGAAACTGGATCCGCTGGCTGCACTGGCGGTCAAAACGACCGAGGTGCCTGCTGCGTAGCTGGCGCTGCAGGTGGCGCCGCAGTTGATACCGGTGGGGCTGCTGGTGACGGTACCGCTGCCAGTGCCCGCTTTGGCAACCGTCAACGCAAAAGTGCTGGTGGAGTTCAGTTCGGCAAACCAAACGCTGCGCCCATAGGTCGCCGCCGCCAGAACATTGGTGGTCGCGTTCACTGCCAAAGCAGCCACACCAGCGTTGGGCAAGCCGTTGTTCATTTTTGCCCAGGATGTACCACCGTTTAAGGTGATGAACACGCCGGTATCGGTGCCGGCATAAACCTCGTTCGGTTGACTCGGGTTGATGGCTAAGGCATTAACCGGAACATCAGGCAAATTGGTTGTTACATTGGTCCAATTAGTGCCGCCATTGATGGTTTTGAAAACATGCCCCGGCGTGCTGGGCGTGGTGTCATTAAAACCCGAAAAACCAACGTAGACGGTATTCGGATCAGTTGGGCTGATGGCCAACGATGTTGCATAGCGACCCGGCAGCGGCGCCCGGTTAATCTTCACAAACCCGGCCGGATTGCTGCGCGCGACGGTGCCATCCGAAGCGACCGTATAGATCACCGACGTATCCGATCTGGCGATGGCCAAATTACTGATGAAAGCCGTATCCGTGTTGGTCAGCGCCGGGCTTATCGCGGCCCAAGTTTGCGCACCATTCGCGCTGCGCCATACCCGATTGGTAACACCATAAATCACTTCTGGGTTAACTGGATCCATCAGCACCGGCGCAATAAAGGCCGTCGGTTCGCCCATTTCTTTTGGAACCTGCGTGATGTCGGCCGCGAAGGTATCACCGCCATTATTCGACTTACCCAGGCTTAACTCGGTCGTGCTGTTATAAACAATCTGTGGATTGGCATAGTTGATCGCCGAATAACCACCATCACCGCCACCCACTTCAATCCAAACATTGCTATCGGTGCGACGAGTGGTGCCATTGTCCTGGTTACCGGTAAAGATAATGTTCCGGTTAGTGGGATGTAGCGAGATATGGTACGGCTGTATCGTTGCCAGTTTACCGCCTATCGATGCCCAGGTGGCGCCGCTATCACTAGACCGATACAAACCACCATCGTTGCCGTTGTAGACCACGCCAGCGCTGTTCAGATCGAACATCACCAAATGATGGTCAACGTGCAAGGGGCCGCCACCGGCATTATTGGATCCAACCTGAGTGAAAGTTGCGCCGCTATCCGGCGTTCTAAAGATCCCCACGCCTCCGTAGAATACATCACGCACATCGGCGGGATTGACGCCAATCGCGTTATTGTAATCACACTGGCTTTCGCAATAGAGACGGTAATCGGCCATTTCGACGTTTTCTATAATTTCCGTCAACAGTGGCTCGCTCCAAGTGGCACCGCTATCCACGGAACGTTGAATTGCGACATCGCTCCCTTTCTTGCCACCGATAAAGATGCGGGTGCCCTGTGGTGATACGCCAATCGCTAAACGTTCAACGTCATCACCATTGACGGCGCCGGTCACCAAGGTCCAATTGACGCCGCCGTTGGTTGATTTATACAAGCCATTAGCAGTGCCACCGGTCGCCGAGTGATACATCACATTGAAATTAGCTGGAACCACCGCCAAACCACTGCAAGCCGTGTTCGAGGTAGCGGTAAAGGTTTCACCACCATTCGTGGATCGATAAATACCACGCACGTTTACGCCGATATCGTTATCCCCGAGGAATAATTTACCCGGTTTAGCGCATACCACGACGATATTGCTGTCCTGCGGAGAAACTGCAATACCGGCGATCGCGCCACGCTTAAACGTCTCTGCGCCCAGTACCCGCCAAGTAGTCCCCGCGTCGGTACTTTTCAAAATGCCTGCACTGTAATAAGTGCCATTTGCCTCACCGGTCCCGACATAAAAAACGTTTGAGTTATTCGGGTCAATGGCAACCGCACCGACCGCTAATGAGGGCTGATTGTCGGTCAGCGGGCGCCAGGTAGCGCCGGTATCGGCGCTCAACCATGCCCCGCCGGTCGCGGTTCCCAGCAGCAGTCGTTTGGAGTCGCGCGGATCAATGGCCAAGGCGCGAACGCGGCCGCTCATCCGGCCCCAAGTGGGTTCAATACGCGAGTCAAATCCATCCGGACCCATCAAGGTCCACGCGCTGTTGCTACCAGCCTTGGCGCGACCGGCAATTTCGGCAATGCCATCGGTCTGACGCAGCGCGCGCTGACGCGCACCGACCGGAATTTGCGTGCCTGGGTAAGCGCGTTGGTAGGTAAACCAATCGGCCCGCGCATTCGGTCCGCGACCACCCACTTCCGGGCGCGCGCGCTTCTGCCAGGTCCGCGCGGACCGCGCGCCAGGCTTCTGCCAGGCAAGTGAAAACGGCTGAGTAGCGGCAAACGGATCGCCCAAACCCGGAACATTAAAACCGGAAGGCCGAATCCAACCGCCTTCGGCGGAGCGCGCCGCTTCGATCATCGACCAGGTGTTGGATGAATCAGTCGCGGCTGATGCGGAAAACGACAATGTTGCCATTAGTGCCACTTGCAAAACCGCAACTCTAAACATGGACTATATCCACCTGAAGGTCGACTGAAACTAGCACGGCCCTGCAAAATTGACAGGTACACAAGTGTTAATTCGGATGTTTCGGCGCGTACGGCAAATCATCCTAGAAACCTCAGTTGACCGCTTCTAAATACTCCGCATGCTTGTAGGTTCAACAACCTCCGAGTCTGCGTGTGCTGCCTCTTCGTGATTTGCTGCTGGTGTTGGTGATTTGCCTCGCGTGGGCGGGCAATTTTTTGGTTTCGGCTGCGGCGCTGGCCCATTTTCCACCGCTGGTGTTCACCACTTTGCGGCTAGTCGTGGTGCTGGTTTTTCTGCTGCGTTATCTACAGCCGGTGCCGCGCGAACTGCGTGGGCGACTCATCGTGGTGGCTTTGTGCAATGGTGCGCTGCATTTTTCATTCAACTTCTGGGCGATTGCCGAGGCCGGCGACATCAGTTCGGTGGCACTGAGCCTGCAGAGCTATATCCCGATGACCGCATTACTTGCTTGGTGGTTACTGGGTGAGCGGCCAGCGCGATCCACAGCACTGGGCATTGTGGTGGCCTTTGGCGGTATAGCTGTGCTCGGCTTTGACCCGCTGGTTTTGGATGCGCCGCTGGCGCTTGGTTTGTCACTGATTGCGGCAGCGACTTTAGCGCTCGGCACCACGCTATTGCGCAGTATCGGCGGCTTGCATACCTTTCAGTTGCAGGCCTGGACGGCTGCAATCAGCTTGCCGCCTTTGTTACTAGTCGCGGTCCTCAGCGAGCCGATCAGCGTGAGCTTGTTCAGCACCGCGAGCTGGCGAGATTGGGGCGGCGTTTTGTATTCGGCAGTGGCCGCATCGCTGGTCGGGCATGGTTTGCTGTACGTGCTGTTGCAGCGCCACCCGGTCGCCCAGGTGACGCCGTTTTTGCTGTTGACGCCGGTTTTTGCGGTGGCGCTCGGTGTGCTGTTCTGGGGCGATCGGCCAGGGCCGCGTTTACTGCTGGGTGGCGCGCTGGTGCTCGGTGGCGTGTTGATCGTGGCAGCGCGCGGCGCCTGGAAGCGCCGCGTGGCGCCTTAGGCATAGCCTCCCCACACCGCGCCGACCACGAAAACCGCCGACAGACCGAGCATACAGGCCATCCAAACGGCAATGAAACGCGCCCACTGCAGCCAGTCGATGCGCGCGGCGCCAAGCACGCCCATCAGCGTCGCGGAGGTCGGCACCAGGATATTGGTCAAGCCATCGCCTAGTTGGAAAGCCAGCACGCTGACTTGGCGAGTGACGCCGAGCAAATCGCCGAGCGGCGCCATGATCGGCATAGTCAGCGCTGCTTGACCGGAGCCTGAAGGCACCAGAAAGTTGATCGCCGACTGCAGTAGCAGCATGAATGTTGCGGCAACGCTGGCTGGCAGCCCTTCCAAGGCGTGCGCCAAGTGGAAGAGCAGCGTATTGAGCACCGCCGGTTGCTCCGGATCGGTGCCACCGAGCAGCAGGATCAGCGATTTAGCCAATGCCACAACCAGCACTACGGGCAGCATTTGCGCGGCGCCGTCACGAAAGGCGTCCGCCAGTGCGTTGGCATCCAAACCTGGGCGGCGCCCCAGCCAGGCGATGAAACCTGCGGCCAGCGCCATCGCGAAAAACTGCGCGGCGAGTTCCGGCAAAAAATACTGGCGCTGGGTGACGCCCCAGATCACCCAACCCATGCTGAGCACCAGCACCAGCATCACGCCGATGTCGGCGCGGCTAGCGCGTTCCAGCGTCAATTGCGCTTGCGCGGCCAGAGTGCTGGGTGAGCGCCGCGTGCGCAGCGCATAGCGCAGGGTCAGTAGCGCGCCGAGCGTGGTAAATACGCACCACATGGCCACCCGTAAACCGGCGCCGGACACCGGCGGCAGTCCGGCCACGCCTTGCGCGACGATCACACTGAATGGATTCATCCAACTGGTGGCAAAGCCGATCTGCGTGGCGACGTAGGTGACCAGCACCACGCTGATCGCGTCTAAACCTAAGCGCGCGAATATCGGCAGCAGCAACAACACGAAGGGGATAGTCTCTTCACCCATCCCAAAGATGGCGCCACCCAGTGAGAACAGAAAAAACAGGCCGGGAATCAGGATCGGGATACGGTGCTCGAAACGGCTGATGAAACCGGCCAACGAGCGGTCGATGGCGCCGGTGCGCATCAGCACGCCAAAGCTGCCACCGAGCACCAGCAAAAAGGCGACGATGCCAACTGCGGAACCAAACTTGTCACCAGCGACCAAACCCTCAAATGGCAGGTTCAACAGGCCTAGTTGGCCACCCTCGGCAAACAGCGGCACGGCGGTGGCATCGCCGCTGCGCTCGTAACTGCTCAGCTCGACCGACACCTGGCGCGAGCCCGGCTCTTTCACGACTTCGGCAAATCGACCAGGCGGGGTGAACGCCACAACCATGGCCACCAATAGTGCGACGATGCCAAGAATGAGCAGCGTGTCGGGGGCTTTCATGCCAGCGGATGCGGGCTGCGGTGCGTTCATGGCTGTTGTCCCTGGTCTGCTTGCATAGTGCTCGGTGGAAACTCCCAGATGCGCGCGCCCGGCGTGCTTGCTGCACACACCTGACCGGCGTTGCGCAGGCGTCCGGCCGATTCCAGGCGCAATGGCAGCGCAGGGCGCTGATCTGCGGCGAGCAGTGCGTCGCGCAGTTCGGTGGTGCCGGCGCGCAGCGTGCGTAGCGCGATCGGCGCCTCGCAAGTACGCGTTTCTAGCGCGCCGGGCCACAAAAAATCAGCGCCTGCGCGGTAGCGTGACCACAGCAGCCGGCGCTGATCCAAGCGCTGCAGCAGCGTGACGCCAGCGCGCCCGATCACCCGTGCGCGCCACTGGTCGCCGCTGCGATCCAGCCGCAGTGCGGTGTTTTCATCAATCCCCGCACCCAGCGTAGTGCCGCTATCTAACAGCAGACGAGCCAGGCGATATTCGCGGCCACGCTCGGAAAAATGGGTATCCAAAACTCCCAGCGGAAAGCTGCCGAGGCCGCCGCCGGGGTGCATCAGCAGCGCATCTGGATCGACACCAGCGCAGACCGCCGCTGCGGCACAATCAGGGTCAGGCGGCAGCTGCGACCAGGCCTGCGCAGCATCGCTCGGCACGGCCGGACCGCTCACCAGCATCACCCCAGGGCTGGCGGCTTGCACGGCAGTGCCGGCACTGGTGCCGGCTAGCACCAGCGTGCCCGCTTCCAGCCGCTGTCGTAGTAGCAGCAGTTCCAGCGACGGCGTGCCATCGGCGTTGTACCAAGCGGCGCGGGTGAAACTCTGATCGCCACCGTTGAGGAACAGCCCATCGGCCCAGGCGATATCGGCGCGCAGCCGCGCGTGATCGCGGCAGGCATCCTGCAGTTCCTGCGCGCGCAGCGCATGCAAACGGGCACGATCCTGCGCACCCCAGCGCTCACCGCGCAGACGGTCCAAGCGGCTGCAATCGGTGTCTGGAGTGGCCTGCGCCGCACGCAGCGCATGATCGAGCGGCAACCAGCGTACTTGCGCGCCGGCCTGCTCGAACAACTGCAGATAGAAATGAATAGCGTCATAAGGATCGCGACTAGACGCCGTGCTGACCAGGATGCGCGGCGGTTGCCGACCAGAGGCGCTGCGCGCCATCGCGACGAATTCGCGGAAGATGACGGCACCAGAATCCGCCGTCGAATCTTCGAAAGCCACGCGCTCAACGCTGGGCGCGCGCTGCAGCGCATCAAAAATGCGCGATTGCTCGAAATCGGCCAATTCGGTCCACGCCCGGCCGCGCTTGCTAGATTGCAGCGCCGCCTGCAGGGCATCGGCACTGAAGTCCTGCGCGCCGGCTTTGGCCAGCCGCTGCAACGCGGCAAGGATGCGCTTACGCGCCAAGCTGCGCTGCGGCTGCCACCAAGCCGCAGCAACGCGCTCAAGACCAGCTGCATCCACACGATACTGTGCCGCCAGCGGCGCCGGCCCTGGCACCCGCCCAGCAACACACGCTTGCGGCGAGATATTGCTGCACACCGGCACCGCCCCGCCGGCCAGCAACAGACGCGGGCCGTCAGCGAGCGCGCCGCCGCCCAGCAGGCAAAAGGCCCATGCGCAAAGGCAGCGCATCACCGGCCGCTGCCGCTGACGCATTCCAGATACGCTTCGTACACCGGTCCACCGTCATGCAAGCCGATGTGCTGCCCGGCGCGCAGACCGTGCGCGTGCAGGGCGTCGCGCCACACCGCTGCGCTAGGCGCAATTTCGCCGATCGCCGCTTGCGTCTGCTCCTGCAACACGGAGACCACCAGCGGATGGCGTGGCAATAGCGCGGCAACGTGGGTTTGCCAGAGACTGCCAAAACGTGCCAGGGCCTCATCAACGTCGCCCGCATAAAAGTACCGACCTAGGCCATTCCAGAACGGCGCCGAGCCATCTGCGCTACGCGGTCCCGGCAAGCCGGCGATCACGCGAGGCAAATCGCCCGCGGCGCGCGTGCCTTGTTGAAGCCAGCGCAGCGCGGCGCCGACCAGCGCCGACGCTAAGCGGGCGCGCACTTCGCTATCCAGATGCCTAGCCAATGCGAAATCGCTGATCTCAGCCGCAGCGGTCAGATCATTGCCAAGCAGCAGCGTGCGTTCGCGACGGAACATCGCCAGTTCGCTGGCGGCGTGCACCCGACAGCCGACGTGAAACCAGAAGCGCGGATGCTCCAAGCCCACCCGCCGTTGCACACGCAAGCACGCCAATGGCTGCGATTCGATCACCGC
>Ga0105048_10012249_pt1 | contig 13469 bp, 11 predicted proteins | sample MAT05_FD_78382 | JGI IMG/M metagenome (GOLD analysis project Ga0105048, IMG submission 78382) | Freshwater microbial communities from Lake Fryxell liftoff mats and glacier meltwater in Antarctica - MAT-05 | ecosystem: Environmental > Aquatic > Freshwater > Ice > Liftoff microbial mat | place...
AAACATAGGGAAGTATCCGATTTTAGCATGCTAAACTTAGGTTTAAGCGGTTATGAAGATTGCTATCGGCTCTGACCACGCGGGTTTCGTTCTGAAGGAACTGCTCCGCGATAAGCTCCGTGCCGAAGGGCACGACGTGAAGGATTTCGGAACGAACTCCACCGAGTCCACCGACTATCCCGACTACGCCGCCGCCGTCGGCCACGCGGTGCGCGATGGCGAATTTGAAAAAGGCGTGCTCGTCTGTTCGAGCGGAGTCGGCATGTCCATCGCCGCCAACAAAATTAAAGGAATCCGCGCCGCCCTCGGCACGAATCCAGATGAAGTGTCCTATGTGCGTCGCCATAACGACGCCAACGTCCTCGCCATCGGGGCCAACTACACCGCCCCCGCCTTGGCTGAAGAACTTCTAGAAGTCTTTCTCTCCACCGGCTTCGAGGGCGGGCGCCACGCCCGGCGTATTGAAAAAATCAGGTTATTGGAGCAAACGGAATAACGGAATGAGTAACTCTATGAACCGGTCGCTGGCCGAAGTCGATCCCCTTGTCTATCAAGCGATTCAAAACGAAGCCGAACGGCAGAATAGCCGCCTCGAATTGATCGCCAGCGAAAACTTCGTCTCCGAGGCCATCCTCGAAGGTGTCGGCAGCGTTTTCACGAACAAGTACGCCGAAGGCTACCCCGGCAAACGCTACTACGGCGGTTGCGAATACGCCGACGTCGTCGAAAATTTGGCCCGCGACCGAGCCAAAGAACTCTTTCACGCCGAACACGCCAACGTCCAGCCCCACGCCGGTTCCCAGGCCAATGCCGCCGCCTACATGGCGTTGCTCAACGTCGGCGACACCATTCTCGGCATGGACCTCGCCCATGGCGGCCACTTGACCCATGGCCACAAACTCAACTTCTCCGGCAAACTCTATAACGTTGTCAGCTACGGCGTGAAGCAGGAAGACGAACTAATTGATTACGATCAAGTCGCCCGCTTGGCCGAAGAGCACAAGCCCAAGATGATCATCGCTGGTGCCAGCGCCTACCCGCGCATCATCGATTTTGCCAGGTTCCGCGAAATCGCTGACTCCGTCGGTGCCCTCTTCCTCGTCGACATGGCCCACTTCTCCGGGCTCGTCGCGGCTGGCTTGTACCCCAATCCGGTGCTGCATGCCGACGTCGTCACCACCACCACCCACAAAACCTTGCGCGGACCCCGTAGCGGCCTCATCCTCTGTCGCAGCCGGCACGCCGCCGCCATCGACCGTAGTGTCTTCCCCGGCCAACAGGGCGGCCCCCTCGTTCACGTCATCGCCGCCAAGGCCACCTGCTTCCTCGAAGCCTTGAAACCTTCTTTTGTCGATTACCAGCGCCAAGTGCTCGAAAACGCGAAAGCCATGGCTGCCTCCATCGCCCAGGGCGGATATCGCGTCGTCAGCGGCGGCACCGATACCCATCTCGCGCTCATTGATGTCTTCGCCAAGGGCGTCAAGGGCAAGGATGCCGAAAAGGCCCTTGATGAAGCCTTCATCACCGTCAACAAAAATGGCATCCCCTTCGACGTCAACCCGCCCATGAACCCGAGCGGCATTCGCGTCGGCTCCCCGGCGCTCACGACGCGCGGCTTTACCGCCGCCGACATGAGCACGGTCGGTGCCCTCATCACCGAAGTTCTTGATGCCGTCGCCGCGCACGGTCTGGAAGGCGCTACCCCGGCTATTCACGCTGTACGCTCGAAAGTCGGGCAGTTGACCGACCGCCATCCCCTGTACGAGTGGATCCTGGCGCGGGCCTAGCGCGGATGTCCCTCATCGCCATTGATGTGCGCCACTGGCGGGATTTCGGATATGGAACCTATATCCGAAATCTCGTCCGCACGATGGCCAAGATCGATTGCGAATTTACGTTCCGGCTCATCGCCCGCTCCGACGACGTAGCCGAACTCGCCAGCTTGCCAGCCAATTTTAAGGCTGTTCCCTACGACGAATCCGACCGCCAACGCTGGGACAACATCGCCTTCCCTTGGTTCCTCCGCCAACTGCAACCGGACCTCGTCCATATCCCCCTCAACACCGTCCCCTGGTTTCTCCAACGGCCCTACGTCGTCACCATCCATGACCTTTCCAGCCTCGTCTACGGCTTTGGCAATGAGGCGCACGACCGCCTCCATCGGATGCGCTTTCGCCGCGGCCTCATTCGCGCCGACCGCGTCATCGCCGTCAGCGAATCCACCCGCCGCGACGTCCAAAACCTCCTGAACATCCCCGCCGCCCGCGTCCGCCGTATCTATAACGCCATCGACGGCGATTTTCCGGAATTCGGCTCCGGACCGGACTCCCAGGCCACCCTCGACCGCTACCAAATCGACTATCCCTATCTCCTCTACGCCGGTTCGGTCCGTCCGCAAAAGAATGTCGCCCGCATCATCGAAGCCTTTGCCGTCCTGCGGGGCGATCTCGAAAATCACCCCCGCTATAAAGACCTCCGGCTCATCATCATCGGCGACGAGATGTCCAAGTACCCCAATATCCGTCGCGCCGTCCTCCAAAGCCGAGCCGAAAAACTGGTTCGTTTTCTCGGCTTCGTCCCGGCCGAAGCCCTGCAAGCCTTCTACCGCTCCGCCGAGGCGTTCGTATTTCCGTCTCTCTATGAAGGCTTCGGACTTCCACCGCTCGAAGCCATGGCCTCCGGCACCCCAGTCATCACGAGCGGCGTCAGCTCGTTGCCCGAAGTCGTCGGCGACGCGGCCATGATCGTCAAACCAGAAAACGTCTTCGATATCGCTCGCGGCATAAAAGAAGTCCTCCTCAACGAACAACTGCGCTGCACCCTCGTCGAACGAGGCTTTGATCAGGTGCGCCGCTTCAGTTGGTACGACACCGCCCACCAGGTGCTCGATACCTATCGAGCCGTCCTTAAGCGGTAGCGGAGAGGTCGTCCCAACGTCGCCTCCGGGTGAGCCAAACCACCCGCGCCAACACTAGGCCCAGCAGATCGGCGCTCTCCAGCGCCAAACGCGGTAATCCCGCCAGCGGCCCTTCATAGGCCGTGTTCGTCAACAGCACCAATTCGTTGGCATCCCGCCGGATCGCCCGCACCAGCGCCCCCGTCGGCGTATTCACCACGTAAAAGCTCAGCGGATGGAAGTGCGTCCGCAGCGTCTCCGACTGGTCGAGCAACACGTAGTCGCCCGCCTCGAAGATCGAACGCATCTCCGGGTCGTCGGCTAACTGCACCACCACCGGCTGCGTCGCCGAAACCGCCTGCTGGTGCGGCACCGTATGGACAAGCGGCGATGGAACCTGACGCGGCAGCGGCAAGCCCGGCCCCAGCAACCCCTCCAGAACCGGAATCGGCACCGCCCGGGCCTCCAGGTTTGCGTTGCGATTCAAAAACGCCACCATCTCTTCCCGCTCCATCAGGTCCAGCGCAGACAAATGTAAAGTCTGCAATATCAAATCCGCCAATTCGCCCGAGAGAAGTCGCTGCCCCTTCAGCACATTATGCATATGCGGTTGCGACACCCCAGTCAGTTTCGCCAATCCACGCTCGGTCGTTTCGCCGTTGCGGACCCTGCTGCGCAGGACTTCTACAAGACGTTCCTGGAGCAGAGCAAAGGACAAAAAACTCACGCTGGGCGATTCCTCTGAGAAATAGGGATCATTGATCCCTTCAATTCTAACAGAATAAACCTATAATTCGTGAGGGTATTTCTTTGTGGAATACCCGCAAAGTATTGAAAAGAAGCACTCGCAAATGGGGGGATCGTCTCGCAAATAAATTTTCGCGGCAAGAATCACTTTTTATTGACGGAATGCGAGCCAGTCGTACTCTGGAAAAGGAATTGGAAGCAAGGAGCACTTCTGGGATTACACCGGAAGGCTACCTTCGGGAGATCGTACAAAATGGAATGGACTCGTTCAGAAACAATCGCGCTTGCCGCCTCACAGTGCACCCAGTGTCATGGGCTAGGACTGCGTTTAGGCCGACGCGGCGGCACCTCACCCTGCTCTTGTGTGATGCGCTCAATCTTTCGCGCCTGCTACCGGCGCTTTCGCGAATGCGCCTCGAAAGAAAAATCCCTGACAAATGTCAACCTGGAGCATTCCGGCGGTGCCGGCCGACGGAGTAGCTGGGGCCGAAAAGACGAAGAGTACATGGCGGACTTCTTGCTCGTCAGCAAACGGCACCTCACCGAAGAGGAGTTTCGGATCTTCCGAATTCACTTCCTCCTAGGGGCTGACCACGCACTGTGCTGCGCAAAGCTCAAGATGGACAAGGGTGTCTTTTACCACCATCTCTACCGGATTGAAGCCACGCTCGGACGCACCTTCCGGGAGTTGGAGCCATTTGCCCTCTTTCCCCTCGACGAGTATTTTCAAGGTTCCAAACCCGAAGACGTCAGTGAACTGCGCTTAAAGAAAGTGGTCCAGATGGAACGGACTCATCAGTCCCTCTCCACCCTGGTCCCCTTGGCCAAAGCGGCCTGATCGGTTAACGCCGGCCAGCAAAGAAGTTCTGGAGCAGCGCTGTGCAGGGGCCGCCCAGAACGCCCTCGACGATAGTGACCTGGTGGTTCAACAGGTCACTATCGGCGAGGGCAAACTTGCTTCTGACCCCGCCAAATCGCAGGTCCCGCGCCCCGAAGACGAGCGTGCCGATCCGCGCATGTACGATGGCCCCGGCGCACATCACGCAGGGTTCCAGGGTAACGTAGAGCGTGGCACCTTCCAGTCGATAATTCGTTCTCATCTGCCCCGCCGCGCGGAGGGCCAGGATTTCGGCGTGGGCCGTCGGGTCATGCCGGCCCATGGGACAGTTGTGAGCTGCGGCCAGCACTTCGCCCCGCTCGACGACGACGGCACCCACCGGCACTTCGCCCGCCGCCTCGGCCAGACGAGCCTGCTCCAGCGCCAGCAGCATGAACTTTTCGTGGTCGGGCGAGGGCACAGCACTCCTTTGACTTGGGCCTTTAATTCAGATAACTTAATGATACTGGACAAGGTGAGCTGAATTGATGATCGTGACCCGTATCGTGACGCTGTCCGTGACCCTCGGCTCCTTAGCCATAGCCCAAGTGCCGAAGGCTGATCAAGCCGAGTTCTTCGAGAAGAACGTCCGCCCCGTTCTGGCTCAGAAATGCCAGATGTGCCATAACGCCAAGGCCAAAACCTCGGGCCTCGATATGTCCAGTGCGGCGGCGTTTATGGCCGGCGGAGGCAGCGGTTCGCTTGTCAACGTCGATACTCCCGACCAAAGCCTTCTCCTCCATGTCACGAGCTACGAAGGCAAACTCAAAATGCCTCCGATGGGCAAACTGAAGGACCAGGAAGTGGCGGCCCTCCGCGAATGGATAACCATGGGCGCTCCGTGGCCGGGCTACGACCCCAAGGCCGGCGTCGTTGCCTCGAGCGACAGCGGAACCCGGAAGCACGGCAACAAACTGAGCCAGGAGGATCGACAGTTCTGGGCTTTTCAAAAGGTCCAGCCGCAGATCATCCCCACCGTCAAAAATAAGACTTGGGGCCAGTCGCCCGTCGATGCGTTCCTCCTCGCCAAACTCGAAGAGAAGGGAGTCCAGCCCGCCCCGCCCGCCGACCGCTTGACCCTGCTGCGCCGGGCCACTTTCGATCTGACCGGCCTCGCCCCTACCGAAGCGGAGATGAAGGAGTTCCTGGCTGACCGTTCGCCCCGGGCTTTTGACAAGGTGGTCGAACGCCTGCTCGCCTCCCCGCGCTACGGCGAAAAGTGGGGCCGCAATTGGCTCGACGTCGCCCGCTTCGCCGACTCAACCGGGAACGATGAAGACCATCGCTATCCCTACGCCTACAAGTACCGCGACTATGTCATTGAGGCCTTCAATAAAGATCTTCCCTACCACCAGTTCGTCAAAGAACAGATCGCCGGCGACCTGCTTCCCGCTCGTGATGGCAAGCCCGGCTTGAATCGCGAAGGCATCATCGCCACCGGATTCCTCGCCCTCGGCGCGAAAGCGGTCGCCCAGCAGGATAAGGAAAAGATGCTCTACGACATCTACGACGAACAGGTGGACGTGGTGTCGAAAACCTTCCTTGGAGTCACCCTCGCCTGCGCCCGTTGCCACGATCACAAATTCGACCCGCTCTACGCCAAAGACTACTACGGCATGGTCGGGATGTTCGCTTCCACCAAGAATTTTAAGGACGACCGAAGCCACGTCTCGAAGCTTCTCTTTACGCCGCTGGTCGCCAAGGAAGTGTTCGAAAAGTATGAGGCCGGCCAAGCCCTCGTCGAGCACAAAAAGATCGATCTTGAAATCGCGATGGAGAAAGAACGCCGTCGCCTGCAGGAAGAGTTGGTCCCGCAAATTCCGGCGTTCCTGATGGCCGCGCGCGAAGTCGAACGCAAGCAGGCCAAGGTGGCCGACGTCGCCGCCGGCCGAAAGCTCGACGAGAAAATGCTCGGTCGCTGGGTGAAGTACTTCGCCGCCAAGGAAGTGCCCCGCGCCTGGTTGGCCGACTGGGACAAAGCCGTCGATGATGCCGCCGCCGAATCGATCGCCCAAGGCTTTGCCACCTCTTCCGCCGCCAGCTTGGCCGCATGGCACAAAAAGCTCGAAGGCTATCGGAAGCCCCAGCGCCGGCAGATCGACGAGAAAAACATGCTCTCGGAAAAGCCCAAGCTGATCAACGAGAAGGATCGCTTCTTCGGCGAGATCTTCGAGAACGCCGGGCCGATGGGCGTCTCCGATCTGATGGTGAACAACAAATCCAGCGCCGCGGCGAAGGCGGAGATGGCGGCCCTCAAGGCCGAGCAGACGAAGTTGAAAGAAGGCTTGCCGCCGGAGCCCGAGATGGCTTGCGCGGTGCAGGAAGGCGAGGTCGTTCAGCAGAAGGTTTTCTTACGCGGCGACTACGGCTCGCTCGGCGAGGCGGCCCCGAAGCTGTTCCCTATTGTCATGGCGGACGGTGCTCAGCCTAACGTCGAAAAGGGCAGCGGTCGACTCGAGTTGGCCGAATGGCTCGCTAGCCCGGAGAATCCACTTTCGGCCCGGGTGATGGTGAATCGGATCTGGCAGTGGCACTTCAGCGACGGCATTGTCCGGACGCCCGATAACTTCGGGAAGATGGGCGAGCGGCCGACGCATCCCGAACTGCTCGACTACCTTTCCGCCGAATTCGTCAAGTCCGGCTGGAGCGTGAAGGCGATGCATCGCAAGCTGATGCTGACGAGCGCTTATCAAATGGCGAGCACGACGACCGAAGCACAGGCCAAGGCTGACCCGGAAAACCGGCTCTTCTCCCGCGCCGCGCGGCGTCGGCTGCAGGTGGAAGAGATGCGCGATGCGCTGCTCGCCATCTCCGGAAAACTCGATACCAAGATGGGCGGGACGCTCCAGAGCGGCTTCGGTACCGACGGCGAAAACTCCAACGGCCGGTTGAGTATCAACCCCGAGACACAGACCCGCCGGATGGTCTATCTGCCGTTGCGGCGGGCGAATCTGCCGGCGCTTTTGAACTTGTTCGATTTCGGCGACGCGACCACTCCGCAGGGCAAGCGCATTAGCACGAACGTCGCGCCGCAAGCTCTGTTCATGATGAACAGTAAGTTCGTCGCCGACCAGGCGCAGGCGGTGGCCGAAAGTTTGGTGAAGGATCGGCCGACCGGGCGAGAACGGGTCGACTGGGCGATTTCGCGCATCCTGAACCGGGAAGCCACGCCGGCCGAAGCCGACGGCATCCTGAGCTATGTGGACAGCTTCCAGAAGAAGTTCGCGGGCAAAATGACGGAGGCGGATGCTTGGCAGAGCGCCTGCCGGGTGTTGATGGCGTCGAACGAATTCATGTATGTCGATTGAGGGTAGCGCTATGGACCAAGTGAAGAAAGATCCGATTCAAGAGCTCTTCGCCAAACGCGTGAAGCCGATGTCGCGCCGTGCTGCTCTGCGCGCCGCCGGCGGCGGCATCGGCTATCTCGGTTTTCTGAAGATGATGGCTGAGGCGGCGACGGCGGAATCGAATCCGCTGCTGCCGCGCAAGCCGCATTTTGCGCCGCGGGCGAAGAAGGTTATCTTCCTGTTCATGCACGGCGGGCCGTCGAGCATCGACACGTTTGATTTCAAGGAACGTCTGGTCCGCGATCACGGCAAGCCGCTGCCGATCAAGCGCCCGCTGGCGTTTGCCGATGAAGCGCCGGGTCCGCTGATGAAGTCGCCGTGGGAGTTTCGTCCGGGCGGCAAGAGCGGCATTCTGGTCAGCGATCTGTTCCCGCATATCAGGACTTGCGTCGATGATCTCTGCATCGTCAAGTCGCTGGTCGGCGAAGGCGTTGACCACGGCGCGGCGCTGTTGCAGTCGTTCACCGGGAGTTCCACCTTCGTGCGGCCGAGCATGGGCGCATGGACCGTCTATGGCCTCGGAACGGAGAATCAGGACCTGCCCGGCTACATCACGATCAAGCCGACGCTGTCCCACGGTGGAGCCAAGAACTTTGGTGCGGCGTTCCTGCCCGTCGCGTTCCAGGGCACCCCGATCGGCCACTCCGGCATGAAAGTGGACGAGATCAAGAATGAGCCGATTCAGTACCTCGTCAATAAGGGGCTGACGCCGGAACAGCAGCGTTACGAACTGGACATGATCCAAAACGTGAACCGCCGCCACGCCGAGATGCGCCAGTACGACCCGAACATGGAAGCGCGGATCCAGGCCTTCGAACTCGCCTTCCGGATGCAGACGCAGGCCCCGGAAATCTTCGCCGTCGAAAAGGAAAGCGAGGCGACCAAGAAGCTCTACGGCATGGACGATCCGAAGACGGCCGACTTCGGTTGGCAGTGTTTGCTGGCGCGGCGATTGAGTGAAAAAAACGTCCGCTTCGTGCAGGCGACCCACAGCTACAAATGGGACCAGCACTCTGATTTGTTCAATAAACACACCGAAAACGCCTACGAGGTCGACAAGCCGATCGCGGGCTTGCTGAAGGATCTGAAGGCGCGTGGGATGTTCGACGATACGCTCGTGATCTGGGCCGGCGAGTTCGGCCGGACGCCGATTTCGCAGGGCGGCAACGGGCGCGATCACAATCCCTACGGCTACACGATTTGGATGGCTGGCGCGGGCGTGAAGCCGGGATTTGTTTATGGCTCGACCGATGAGATTGGTTATCACGCGGCGGAAGATCGGATGCATATTCATGACTTTCATGCGACCGTGATGCATCTAATGGGCATGGACCATGAAAAGCTGACGTATCGATATAGCGGTCGGGACTTCCGGTTGACCGACGTTGCCGGGGTTGTGCACAAGAAGATCCTTTCCTAGCCGCCATGCGGAAACTGGCTTGGTTCTACGTCGCCTATCTGGTGGCGGTGATCCTGTTTGGAGCTTGGGTTCGGATCACCGGGGCGGGCGCGGGTTGCGGCGACCATTGGCCGTTGTGCGACGGCGAAATGATCCCACAGGCGGCGGGCGCGAAGAAGGTGATCGAGTTCACCCATCGGGTGACGAGCGGGCTGTGTGGCGTGATCGCCCTGGCGTTAGTGGGTTGGATTTGGCGCAAGCGCGGTCGCGGTCCGGCGCTGTACTGCGCGCTGGCGGCGCTGTTCTTGCTGCTCGTCGAAGGGTTCATCGGCGCGGTACTTGTGAAGAAGCAGTTGGTGGTGGACGATGCGTCGGTGAGCCGGGCGGTGGTGATCTCGATCCATCTGACGAACACGCTACTGCTGGTGGCGACGGCGACGGCCTCGGCCTGGCTGTTGGACGCTCGTCGCGTATTGGCTCCGACGTCGATTGGGTTCCGGCTGTTGGGCATTGCGCTCGGTGCCTTGATTTTGACGAACATTACCGGGGCGATTACGGCGCTCGGCGATACGCTGTTCCCGGTTCCGCCGACGCTCGGGGCGGGGTTGTTTGCGCGGATCCGGGAAGATTTGACGGCCGGGCAACACTTCCTGGTCCAGTTGCGGATTGTCCATCCGTTCGTGGCGGGCGGGACGGCGCTGTTTCTGTTCGCGGTGCTGGCCGCGGTGCGGCGGCAGACGTCCAGTCTCGGCCGGCTGCTGTTCTGGGCTTCGAGCATGGTGGTGCTGCAGGTTACGCTGGGCTTCCTGAACATTCTGCTGGCGGCACCGGGCTGGATGCAGATTGTGCACCTTCTCGTTTCGCAGGTGATTTGGATTCTGACCGTGGTGGCCTGGTTGGCGACATGGCCAGAAAAGCATGCTTGAGATTGCGGAGGCTCGCGCCCGGCTGAGCGCAGCCTCCGCCGTGGCCGTGCTGACCGGAGCGGGCATCTCCGCCGAGAGTGGGATTCCGACCTTTCGTGGACCTGGCGGATTATGGCGGAATCTTCGTCCCGAAGATCTGGCCACACCGGAGGCCTTCGAGCGCGACCCGCAAATGGTTTGGGAGTGGTATCTGTGGCGGCGCGGGTTGATTGCCGCGGCGACGCCGAACGCGGGGCATCGGTCGCTTGTGGCGCTGGAGCAGCTAAAGTCCCGCTTCACCCTGATCACGCAGAACGTGGACGGCCTGCATGATCGGGCGGGTTCGCAGAAGATCCTGAAGATCCACGGCGACATCTGGATTACCCGATGCAGCGAATGCCCCTATCAGCGGCGCGATCGGTCGACGACGGAAGCACCGCCGTCCTGCCCAGAGTGCGGCGCGCTGCTGCGGCCGGGCGTGGTTTGGTTCGGCGAGTCGCTGCCGCGCATCGCCTGGGACGAAGCCGAGCGCGCCGTGTCGCAAGCCGACGTTCTGCTCGTGGCCGGGACCTCGGCGACAGTGTATCCGGCGGCGGGCTTGCTGCACCTGGCTCGCTGCGTGATCGAGGTGAATCAGGAGGAGACGCCGTTTTCGCATCGGGTGGCGATCTCTTTGCGGGGCACTTGCGGCGACGTGCTGCCGCGGTTGTGGTGAGGGTTCCACGATAAGATGACAGCGTGCGGAACCCTTTCGTCTCGGCGCCGGATCTGGTGTGGCTGCTGTTCTTTGCCGCGCTGGCGGCGGCGAGTCCGTTCCATGACGTTCCTTCGGTGTCCTGCATCGTTGCGCTAGCGCTGCTGCAGGTGGCCGAGCCGCGGGTGGCGATGTTTCAGACCGATCGGGGCAAGCTGTTGCCGATCGCGCTGAAGCTGATCCTGTGCTGGCTCGTGATTGGCTATACGGCCTCGATCAATTCGAGCTACTACCCGATCCTGATGCTGCCCGTCGTGAGCGCGGCGACGACCACGGGGCCGCTGGCGACGGCGGCGGTGACGGCGCTAGCCTGTGTGGCGTACATGTCCTTCCTGCTGTTCGTGGATTGGTCGGACTTGGGCCGATATCTGGTCGAATGGGAGGAGTTGCTGCTGCGGATCATCTTTCTCCCGCTGGTGGGCTATTTGACCTATCAGCTAGCCCGGGCGAATCGGGCGGAGGCGCAGCGGTATCAAGCGGCGGCCGAGGGCCTGGCGCAGGCGAATCAGAGCTTGGTCGCGGCGGAAGACGCCGTCCGGCGATCGGAGCGATTGGCCGCCCTCGGCCAGTTGACGGCCGGGTTGGCGCACGAGTTGCGGAACCCGATCGGGACGATTCGCGCTTCGGCCGAGGTGCTGCAGAAGCAGTTGCCGGCGGGCAACGAGATGGCGCAGGAGATGGCCGGGTTCATCACGACCGAGGTGGACCGGGCGAGTTCGTTGATCGGGCGGTTTTTGGAGTTTGCGCGGCCGGTGGCGCTGCACCGCGTGCCGACCGAGTTGCACGCCGTGCTCGACCGGGCGGTGCGGCAGTTTGAACGGATGAGTCCGCCGCCGACGGCGACGGTCTACAAGAACTACGACCCGGCGATTCGCCCGCTGCCGCTGGACGGGGAATGGATGGAGCGGGTGATCTATAACCTGGTCGTGAATGCGGCGCAGGCGAGCCCGGCGGGCGCGATTGTGACGCTGCGGACGCGCCTGGTGGAGGCCGCGGTGGAGATCGCGGTGATCGACCGGGGCGAGGGGATTGCGCCGGAGCATCGGGAGTCGATCTTCAACCCGTTCTTTACCACGAAGCGGGACGGGGTGGGGCTGGGGCTGCCAATTGTGGCGAAGATTGTAAGTGAACATGGCGGCCGGATCGACCTGGAAAGTGAGCCGGGGAAGGGAAGCGTTTTCCGGGTGTCGTTGCCGTTGAGGACGGGGGAATGAGTATGCGGATTTTGGTGATTGAAGACGAGGATCGGCTGCGGCGGGTGGTGCAGTTGCACTTGAGCGCGGCGGGCTATGAGGTGGAGACGGCCGGGTCAGCCGAGGACGCGATGCCGCGCTTGGAGCGGGCGGATGTGATCCTGACGGACTTGCGGCTGCCGGGCGAGGATGGGCTGACGCTGCTCGGGCGGATCCATGCGATGCGGCCGGGGATTCCGGTGGTTGTGATGACCGCCTTCGGGAGCGTGGAAACGGCGGTGGCGGCGATGAAGGCGGGGGCGGTGGACTTCGTGCAGAAGCCGTTTTCGTTGGAGCATTTGCAGGCGGTGGTGGAGAAGGCGCTGGAGGTGAAGGCGCTGCGGGAGGAGAACCAGCGGCTGCGGGAGGAGTTGGGCGGGCGGTATCAGATCGAGAACATCATTGGGCGGAGCGCGCGGATGCAGGAGGTTTTTGCGACGGTGCTGCGGGCGGCGCCGAGCCGGGCGACGGTGCTGCTGGCGGGCGAGAGCGGGGTGGGGAAAGACATGATCGCGCGGGCGATCCACCAATATTCGCCGCGGCGGGACAAGCCGTTTGTGAAGATCAACTGCACGGCGATCCCAGAGAATTTGATGGAGAGCGAGCTGTTCGGCTACGAGAAGGGGGCGTTCACGGGCGCGGGTACGACGAAGCCGGGTAAGTTTGAACTGGCCGATTCGGGGACGGTGTTTCTGGATGAGATCGGCGATGTGGCCCCGTCCATTCAGGTGAAGCTGCTGCGGATTTTGCAGGAGCGGGAGTTCGAACGGTTGGGGAGCAACAAGACCCGGCACATTGATGTGCGGGTGATCGCGGCGACGAACGTGGATCTGCGGGCGGCGCTGGAGCAGGGCACATTCCGGCAGGACCTGTACTACCGGCTGAACGTGCTGCCGATCAACATTCCTCCGCTGCGGGACCGCCGGGAGGATATCCCTTACCTAGCCGAGCACTTCGTGAAGAAGCACGCGGCGGAGCTGGATTCGCCGGTGCGGACGCTTTCGACCGGGGCGATGGAGAAGCTGGCGGCGTACCATTGGCCGGGCAATGTGCGGGAGCTTGAGAATGTGATGGAGCGGAGTTTGGTGCTGGCCAGCGGCAGCGTGCTGGAGGCGGGCGAGGTGCGGCTGGACATGTCTCCGGGGCGGCAGTTGTTGGCGGCTGGCGGGGAGGCTCCGTTCCTGCCGCCGGGGATGACGTTGGAGGAGTTTGAGCACTCGTTGATCCGTGAGGGGCTGCGGCGGGCGGCGGGCAATAAGAGCCAGGCGGCGCGGCTGCTGGGGTTGACGCGGAACGCCTTGCGCTATCGGCT